>Ga0164241_10003792_pt1 | contig 14974 bp, 8 predicted proteins | sample OricomyardsoilBY_FD_108780 | JGI IMG/M metagenome (GOLD analysis project Ga0164241, IMG submission 108780) | Backyard soil microbial communities from Emeryville, California, USA - Original compost - Back yard soil (BY) | ecosystem: Environmental > Terrestrial > Soil > Unclassified | place: USA... | reverse complement strand
CCTGTCGTCGGTCATCGGGTCCTCGTGGGGCTCGGGTTGAAGTCGGCAAACTCAATCTTAGCCGCACATCCCGATGGCCACCTCGCCTACACCGGATTCTCCACCAACTCTGTGGACGCTAACACCTCCGGATACTGTAGGTCTTCGAATTCCATCGCGAGATCAGCCCCATTGCCACGAGGTCGGGTCCGATGGTCACGAGATCGGTACCGACCGTTTCACGCAGGAGCTCGTCGATTGCGACGTAGTCGTCGCGCTTCTTGGCTTCCTCGATGATCACCAGCGATCGGCCGACCGGACCGGATGCGATCTCCGCGATGTTGTGGAGCCCGGCCTTCCAACCGGCGATAACCCCGTCCGGTTCCTCCGCGTTAACCAGCGCCCTGACCAGGTTCGTCGTCTCGGTCGGAATGCCGCCGGTCGCTTGCAGGATCGCGGCCCGGCGCGACGGAGTGTCGAGATCTGTTCCCTCCTTCTCGATATTGTGGAGGTGGATGCGCAGCATCTCCGATCCCCAGGCGATGAGCCAGACGGCCTCGTCGAAGCGCCGCGTTGCGATTTCGCGGAGCGCGGCATCGGCTGCGTCGAGAAGCAGCACTGGGCGCACCAACCCGTCGAGCACCTTGTCGCGTTGACCGAGCCAGTTCAGCGCGCGTTCGGCCTCCTGAGCGTTGTCAGGCCGGTAGATCACCACCCTGAGCGCCTGCGTTCCCGCCGGGGCCTGGGTCACCAAGTCGCCAAGCTGGGTGGCCGTCGTCGCGATCTCGACCATCACCTGCGACCAGCGGCGGGCACCGGGCAACACCGGCGCGTCGGCCATGCGGCGGAGCGCCGTCCCAATCTTGTCGAGGCCGAGGATGTCGAGCCCGCAGACGATTCTGACGAACGGGCCGTCGCTGCCGATCAGCTCCTCGATCTGCTGATCGGTCAACGGCGCGTAGGGGCCGTCCGGCAACGGCTCACGCCCGGGCCGGGAAGCATAGGTGCGCCTGTGCACGGTCCGGTCGTAGGCGACGCTCGGGTCCTTCTCCTCTAGGTGCTCGAGGGTCCGCAGCACGTCGTCCTTAGAGCCAAGCATCGCGGCGACCTGCCGCGACGCAAGGCAGTAGCGGAACCGCTCCGAATTCTCGATCCGGACCCTACCGAGCACGCCAAGGTCGAACATCTCTTGGAGCAAGGCTTCGAAGGCCTGCCGGGAGGGGATCTCGGCGTTCTTGGGCCAGAAGGTCTGCGCCTGCTTCAGCAGCTCCTCGGGCCGGAATCCGACGACCAGAGCGCCGTGCTCGTCGCCGTCCGCGTTCAGCCACGCGAGTGTATGGGCGACCAGCGCGTAGCGCGGATCGAGCTCGAGGGTAAGGTGGAACTTGTCGCGGACACGCGCCTCGATCTGCCCGAAGCCGACATGGTCGAAGAGCTCGATGCTCGGGATCGTCCAGAGCGGACCATCGCCCCGAAGCCGATAGGGCTTGCCGCTACCGACGCCATGCAGGGTAGAGAGCAAGCCCTTGGAATATTCCTGGATCAGGCTCGGATAATAGTTGGCCCAGGCGAGGATCTCGTCGACATCATCGTCGCCCTCGAAGCGGAAGCCGGCGGCGTGCATCGGCTCGACGACGAGGTCGTGCGCCGCGCGCTTGTCGTCTTGTGTCCGGTTCAGCGGGCCGATGCAGATCGGCGTGCCAAGATGGGCGAGCGGCGAGTTCGGCTGGACAAACGTCCTCTGGACGTTATGGAGACCGGCGAAGACCACCTTGAATGCCCGTTCGGTATCCTCCATGAGCGCCTTGAGCCGGCTGAGCTCGGGATAGTCGGCACGGGTCTCGGCCGCCATGAAATGGTCCGTCTCGTCGAATAGGCAGACGATCTGGCCGCGCGGCCGAGTTACGAGCCACTTGCGAATATCGGCGATCACGTCGTCGGCGCTGCGGCTGCGCTCGCGGACTACGGCGAAGGGCGCGAGCATCGCCGCGAGATGCGACCAGATCGCCGATGTCGCCTCGGCGTTGCCGAGCGGCTTCACCTCACGCCGGAGTACGATGCGATCCTCGGCCCGTGCGTGATGCACCTTGGCGACATGGTTAAGGAGCGCCGACTTGCCGAGCTGCCGTCCGCCGTAGACCAGGCAGCCGTCGGCGGTCCGCGACATGATCTGGGCGATCTCGGCCCGGCGGCCGAAGAACATCTCGGGCGGGATCTGGCCGGCATCGGTGGTGTAGGGCTCGACCCGCCCGTAGGGCAGGCCGCACTCGAAGATGGTGCGGCGTCGCGTGTCGCGGCGGGTCGCGGCGAAGGCGATCAACGCCTCGTCGACGAGAAGGACGGGGATGGCGCTCGCCCGGAGGCGCTCGGCAAACTCCCGCCTCCGCGCCAGATCGGCGACGCCGGAGAGCACCACGATGGCGCCGGTTTTCCCGTCGAGCGCGCCTTGGATCTGCTCGGGCAGCACGTCCGGACCGGCCAGGACGAGATCGTACCCGGCCGCCTTGGAGCCGAAGGCCGGCGGCAGGAACCAGCCGTCGGGAGCGATGTGCGCGGCGATGCGATACTTCCAGGCCCGAGCGCCGGTCACGCGTTCCGTCTGTCCGATCTGGACCCGGTCGAAGCCGACCAGCTCGAGCAGTCCCCTGATGCGCTGGAGCGACGGGCCTCCTTCGCCGACCGACGCCGTCAGCTCGAGGTAGGTGCCGATGAGCTCGGCCGCCGCGGTCCGGCGATCCTCCTCGGTGTGAAGTGGTCCGTCGCCGGACAACGCGATCCGGTAGTCGGCGAGACGTTTCGGCCATCCCGGTCCGGCTGCGGCGGTGACGAACTCGGGCGTGAAGGCGGTGATCAGCTGTCCGGCAACGCTCTGGAAGATCGCCGCCGACCGGCCATCGCGCAGCTGAGCGATGCGGTCCTCGACCGCCTGTGGCGATAGCGTCCCGAGGGCGCAAAGCAGCGCATCGGCATCCTCGACGTTTCTTTTATCGCGGTGCGACCGGATCCGCTCCTCCTGGTCACGCCGGATGTCCAGGCCGATCTCCTGGCTGACCGCGTCGAGCTCCTCCACCCGGGATGGAACGTCGGAGAGGTCGACCTCCGCGCCATCGAGCGCGCGCAGCTGGCCGAGCGTCATCTCGCACCAGAGCAGGTGTACGCCTCGGCCGGCTCGGCCACGCCGGCGCCGGACAGGAGGTCGAGAAGCCGATGCGGTCTTCTGGCGGGCGCCGCCAGATTGCGGCGGACCTCTGTCGGCAACAGGTCGCGCCCGCCGGTCAGCGCCTCCTCGAATACCGCGATTTCGCCAGCATCGCCGCCGGCGAGCCCGGCACGGGGCTCGTCCGAGCGCTGGGCGAGCCAGTCCGCCACCGCGGCGTCGAGAATCCGGCCATCCAGCCGTTCGTTTTCGGCTTCGAGGCGCAGCTGCCGTGCAGCTTTCTCGAGCCGCGACCGTAGGTTGCCGATCGTCGCGCGCAGTCTGCCGTCGGCGCGTTCGCCGCCGTGTCCCGCGGTCTCCGACGCGCGCACCCAGTCCGCGAGATAGCCGACCGCCTCGGAGAAATGGCGGTCGAGATACTCGACGCCTTTCGGATAAAGGCGCTCGCTCGTCCGCCGGACCTCGGCACCGAACTCTTCGGACCGCGCCTCGATTTTCGCCGGCGAGTCGAGGTCCGCGATCGCGGCCCGTGCCAGGTCGAGAGCATCCTTGCGGCCGGCCTCGATCGCCCGCCGCGCCCTGCCGATCGGCCCGTCCTCCGAGACGACGTGATGCATGAACTTGGTGCAGAACTGCCAGCGGGAGGTGCGCTTGGCCATGGCGTCGCACCAAAGGCCGAGCCGGTCGACCAGCTTGCCCTTCTGCGGGGCCTGGCTCGCCGTGCCCGAGAGCCGCGCCAACTCGTCGGCTCCCGGCGGGAAGTCGAAGGTCAGTTCCGATATCGCCTCCGCAGCCTCGAGCAGGTGCTGACCGAAGCGGCCGCGGGCGAGGGTTTGAATGTTGGTCCGGAAAGCCACGGGCTTCTGGAGGATCGCCGGCCGCAGCAGGCCGCCGAGGAGGGTGACGGCCTCGAGGTCGCCGGAGATCGCGGCCCGCGCGCCCTCTACAATCGCCGTGAAGCGCACTGAGTCGTTGCCGTAGTCCCGCTGCGGCGCCCGTGCGGCGGCGGCGGCGCGCAGCACCGCCGCCGAGATCCGCCAGGCGGCTCCGCCCGCGAGCACGGACGGATCGAGACCGGCTTCAGCGGCCACCGCAGGGATGTCGGAGTTCGCCAAGGCAGCCGACGCGACTACCGTCTCGGTCGCGTCCTCGCTACCGGTCGCGGCGGGTTCCGGGTCGCCTGTCGATGCCGTGGCCGAGCCAGGCACGCCGCCTGCCGCTTCGTCCGGCATTCCTCCGAACTCGATCGCCTCGACGGGCGACGCCGCGAGCAACACGGAGTGAGATACGGGAGAAGACACGGATGGCGTGACGGGGGGCGTCACGGGGGCAGCCTTTCCCGGGATGAGGCCGAACAGCGGGGCGACCGTCGTCGCCGGCTCGGGCTCGGCACCGCATTCGGGCTCGGCCGAGACTTCAATGACTTCGATCGGCTCCGGTTCGTGCGCCGGAAACGCAGGTGCGTCGGTGTCTTCGGAAGACGCTCCATCCGGCATGTCGGACGGAGCGGTCCCCGTCGCACCCCGCTCGAGGTCGGCAGCCGCATCGGCGGGTTGGAATTCCGTTTCGGTCGCAGTCGCTCTAAGGAGCGAAAGCGGTCGGCGTTTCTCGAGCAGTGCGGCGAGATCGGCGAGATCGCTCGCCTGCTCCGCGCGGGCGGCGCCCAGGCTTGCCTTCGCTGCCGGGGCGGTGGCGGCGAGACCGGCGAGTTCCCCGTAGCGCTGAGCCGTCGTCGCTGAGAGGATCGCGGCGTCCGCAGCGGACGCCTCCTCCACGAGCGTCGCGATCCGGGACACGTGCGCCTCGGCGGTGGTGATCTTTTCCTGCGCAGCCCCAGTGAAGAAGACTGCGCGGGTTCCTGATGCGACCACGTCCGGAATGTCGATGCCGAGCGCGCGGACGCGGTCGATGAGCCTCGGGTCGGAAGCGGCCTGCGCTGCCTCACGGGCGAGACTCGCGGCCGTGAGCGCGAGCTGCGACAGCGCCTCGAACGCGCCCTCCGCGCTGCCGCGATGGAGGTCCTCGGCCGCTTCCTGGATGGCGGTGACGAGCGCCTCGATGTCGGTCGATTCTTCGTCCCCCTCGGCGATCAGCGCCAGCGCCATTTGCGGATCGGTTTGCAACAGGTCGCGCAGCTCCTCAGAAGCGCCGTCGGCCAATCCGATCTCTTGCTTGGCGCGCCGCTCCGACACAGCCTCGTCAAAGCGGCGGAGCGCTTCCTCGGCGTTTTGGTCGAACGCTACCTGATAGTGGTGGTATGCATACTCGTAGAATATCGCCGTTGCGAGCTCCGCTTCGATCAAGGGGACGCTGAAGAGACAACCGAGTTCAGAATGGAGGTGCGCTCGATTGTTGAGCCGCAGTTTCCAGACCGGCATGCGGATCAGCGCCGGCCCGAACTTCTTCCACCCGGGTTGCGCGCGCCTGCCGGTGCGCTGCCCCGCTTTTGCGGTTCCTGCGCGCGCTGCTTCGTAGTCGAGCAACGGCGCGATCCAAGGCTGAACTTCTACGAGGTCGAGGTATGCCCCGAAAAAGGCGACTCGGTCCTGAGGACCGACGTCGGCGCCGAGCAGCGCGGAGAGGAACTTGATGTCGCGAACCGAAAAGCTCGCAGTTCCGCAAGAAACTCGACGGCATCTGGCGCCAGTTGCCGCAGGGGAAACTCGCGGCACTGATCGGGATCTACCCAGGTCTCGTCCCAAGCCATGAACTTGTAGCGGAACTCGACACCCGCCAGATCTGTCACATCCGTCCCGTCCGCGGGGGGACGCTTCATCGGCTGGAACATCACCACGTCCTCGTCACGCATCACTGGCAACTCCCGCTCACGCCGCCCATCTCGGGTCGATCTTTACCCCGGCGGAGAGCAGGATCGACTCGAGCCAGGCAAGCGCCGGCTTGCGTTCGAAGTCCGGCCAGAGCCGCTGGTTCGAATAGTCGTTGAGACAGCGGGTGCAGCTCGTCTCGCAGCCCGGATTCGGGCAGGCTAGGATGCCGCGCGCCGCGAGCAGCAGGTCGCGCATCCGGAAACCCTCGTCGCGGGTCAGACGGGTAGCGTAGCCGGCGCCGCCCGAAACGGTGTCGTAGAGCACGACGACGAGGCAGCCTCCCAGGCCCTGAACCAGTCCGCGCAGGTCGCGGGCATCGGTTTCGAGAAGCTGCGAGGCGCCGAGCCGCAGCGCCTCCTGCAGCGTGCGGTCGAGCCGGGGTCCGCGCTGGATTGCCGCGCCGTCCGGCCGAACCGGCGTGCAATCGAAGAGGAGCGCGCGAACGTCGGTCTCGAAGACATGCGCGAGATCGACCGGGGACACGGCCTGGTTCTGGTCGAAGCGGCATTCGAGGCCGCTCCGCGGGTTGACGTGCGGCGCGAGCCGCGCCGCCTGCTGCCACTTCAGATCCGGACCCCATCCGGCGACCGGCACCGCGTGCTCGCAGGTCCGGCACCAGGCGAAGCCGCCGCCATGCTTGCCGCGGTTGACGGTGATGATCCGGCCGAGCTCGGGGTCCGGCCGGTTCGAGCCCGGGGCTGAGAAGGTGCGGATCGCCGGGATGTCGGTTGGCCGGTACTTGTGCCAGGGCGCCTCGGTCAGCAGCAGCGCCTCGTCGGAGACGGTGGCGCGGATGCGGCTGGCGCCGGGGTCGCGCCCTTGTGCGTCCGACATCGAAGTGAGGAAGCCGACCGGTCGCAGGAAATCGCGGGTCCGCGCGATCGGCGGAAAGATCGTGCCGCATTGAATGCAGTCAGGTGCGGGATCGGCCCCCTGAAGACTGATCTGCGGGCAGCCGCAGGCGCCGCACACCCGATAGCGCGCCCGGTCGATGAAGGCATCGTCGCCGGTGAACTTGGACCGCTTGGAGATGCCGTCGCTGGTCCAGACGCGGCCGCCGGCGACGATCTCGGCGCCTGGCGCATACTCCGAAATGCCGATCGCGCCGTCGCGGTCGAGTTCGAGCACCGCGGTGTCCGAGCGTTGTGCCGCCGAGGTAACGACCTCGAGCGATACCGAGTATACCGGGAACGAGTAAGTCGGGATTACCGCGCGCCGCGAGAGCTGGTCGACGACGAACTGGTCGAGGTAAAGGCTCTGCTGGCTGCGTAGGATGCGCAGACCCCGATCGACCCTGGCGAAGCCCTCGCGGTCGTTAGGGTCGAGCGTGGCGCGGCGCGCCTCGAGGGCGTCGATCGCGTCCTGCATCAACGAGTAGCGGTCCCAGGTCGCGGCGGCGAAAGCCAACACCCTCTTCTCGAGCACCTGCGCGAGGGCTGCGCCATCGAGGCCGATGGCGCCGGGTCCACGCGCGAGCTCGAGCGGGAGCCGGTCGCGGAGCGCCGCCGCGGCCGCAACGATCTCGGCCGCATCTGGCCCAGCCATCCAGCCTTTGAAGTCCGCGTCGAACTCGGCGCGCGCCGTTTCGGTCAGCGCCAGGGCGAAGATGTCCTTCAGCCGCGGCGATCCGGCGCGGCCGCAGCGAGCGAGCCTGTGTTCGAGGAAGCGCGCCAGCGCCATCGACACCTGGTGGCGCTGGAAGAAGCCGGAGTTGTCGAGGCTGAGGTAAGGCACCCGCGGCTTGCGCGCTAGGTAGTCGCCGAACTGTTCGTAGGCGGCGCGATCGAAGCGGCTCGACCGGGCCGTGGTGAGGACCAACGGCGCAACCTGCGCGCGCCGCCCGGCCCGGCCCGCGCGCTGCTGGTAGTTGGCGATCGAGGGCGGCACGTTCTTGCAGAGCACCGCCTCGAGGTCGCCGAGGTCCACACCCATCTCCATGGTGGTCGTGCAGGAAAGAAGGTTCACCTCGCCCTTCTTGAAGTCTTCTTCGATCCCCGCGCGGATGTCGCCGGAAATCGCTGCGGTATGCTCGCGGGCGATGCCGAGGCTCGGCCGCTCGCGGTAGCGGGCGACGTAGTGGTTTTTGCCGACGAGTGCGTTGCGCTCGGCGGTAGGAATCTCCGCCAGCGTCCCGGAGCAGCCCAGCGAGGGGCAGACGCCGGCGGTATCGAACTGGGTCCTCCCGCCACAGGCGCCGCACTGGAAGAGCGGCACCGTCCGGCCGTTGACCAAGACGAACTCCTGGTCGAGCTTCAGCGCCCGTCCAACACCGTGCTTGGCGGTCATCGACCGCGGATGCTCGAGCGCCTGCCAGAAGGCGACGATCACGTCACGCACCGCCGGTTCGTCGAGTTCGACGGCTTTCGCCTTCGCCATCTTCTTCAGCAGGCTGGTGAAACGGTTCTCGCGGTTTCCCGAGGGGATCAGCGCAGCGCGAGCTTGGCCTTCGGGTTCCTCTCCCGTGTGAAGCAGCGGTCGCGCTGGGCGGCGATCCGGGTCCAGATCGACTCGTCGACGAGGTCGATCATGCCCGACTCGCGTTCGGCGATCGCACGATGCTCGCGCATCATCCGAAGCAACGTCAGCACGTAGGCTTTGGCGAACGGCTTCAACGGGTCGGGCAGCTTGTCGGAGACCATCGCCACGACCCGGGGCAGCTGGGCATAGTCGACGCCGACGAGCCCGAAACCTTCGAGGCTCAGCCGCCCACGGCCGAAGACGGTGAGCTCGGCCACGATCAGCGCTTTCAGGCGCTGGCGCTCGTTCACCCCGGTCTCGAGCCGCGGCAGCACGCCCGGAGCGTAGAGTCGGAGCCCCTGCGCCCTCAGGAGTCGCTCGACGGCACCGGTGAGATTATCGATGTCGATGCGTCCGTTTGCCTCGACCGTCGCTAGAATCGCGCCGCGGATCGCCTGCTCGCGCGAGGTGCGCTCGAAAAAGGGGGCGAAGAAGGCCGCGTCCTGCCGGTTGTCGGAGAAGACCAGGAGGTTGCGCCCGCCCATCGGCGGCTGCATGCCGGTCTCCTTCTGCGGGAGTGCCTCGAGCAAGGTCTGCGCCGCGACCGCCGCCACTGCCTAGTCGCCGGGGCGCACCGTGGCGATCGGCTCGGAATAGCAGCTCGATCGGTGGTTGCAGGCAGCGCAACGCCGCAGGTAGTCGTTGCCATCGTCTTCGTCGTGCGCCAGCGGGATGTCCTCGAGCGCCAGCGCGCCGGGATCGTCCGGCTCGAGCACCCGCCCGTTCGCCGGATCGATGTGGACAAGCTGCGGGACGTCGATCTCCTCTTCCTCTTCCTCCTCCTCGGCGGCCACAGCGCCAGGCACGAGGCGGAGCACGTGCCGCGGCCCGGAGCCCGCGGCCGGCTCGAAGCCTTCGGGGCCAAGGAAGGCCTCGAGGTAAGGCTCGCCGCAATTACGGCAGACGAAGAGCTCAAAGGCCGGGCGGTCGTCCCGCCCGTGCTCGGTCCCGATGACGACGGCCTCGACGCCGTCAGGCTTGTCAACGGCGAGCGCGACGCCGATCCGATCGGGGACGCGAGAGATCAGGTGGTAGCGCGCCGGCAGGAGCGGGAAGACTCTTGCGTCGGGGCTCGTCGCAATCACTCCGATCGCGACGAGCCCGACCAGGGCCGGCACCGCGGCGGCGCCGACGCCGGGAAAGACGTGGTCAGCAAGGGCCCCGAGCGGCATTGCGCCGCCTTCGAACGGCCGGGCTATCGCATGGACTTCCTCGAAGCCGGCGAGCCGGTCGATAAGCGCATCGCCGAGTGACGGGCCCGGGTCAAGGGCGAGCTCGGGCAGCGCGAGGAGCCGCGCCTCGAGGTTCCAGTCCTCGACCGACATCGCGTGACTGCTCGACATTATCTCCCTGGCGACCTTCGCCAGCTCGCCTGCTTCTGCCCAGCGATCCGGGGCGAGCCCGCTCGGCCGCGCCGCGACGAGCCTCGGGTGAAGCTTCCGCCTGGAGGTGATCACTGAACCGGCGCCGGCGAAGGGCTCGCCGAACAGCCTCGCCGCGAAATCGGCGAGCTCCGCCTTGCGTGCTGGATCGAGTGAGGCCGAGGTGCCGACGCAGCGCACCTGCCCGTCGGGCATGCCGAGATGCGCCTTGAGCCGACGCAGGAGGAACGAGACCTCGATAGCCTGGGCGCCGGCATAGGTGTGGATCTCGTCGAGCACGATCCAGCGCAAGTCGGCGGTAGCGAGCAGCGGCCGGTTGGTCGGCAGGAGCAGGATGTGCTCGAGCATCGCATAGTTGGTGATGAGAATGTGCGGCGGTTTCGCCCGCATCTCGTCGCGCGCGAGCAGCCAGTGGTCCGGCACCCCGGCATCTTCGCCGAAGATGTCGACGAAGCTTGGGCTCGAGCGCAACCGGGTCGCCTCCTCGGCGCGGGTGGCCCGCGCCTTAACCTGGCCGGTATAGCGGCCCAGGGTAATGCCTGGGTCGCCGAGGTCGCGGAACAGCAGCGACGCGATCCGGTTCATCTGGTCGTTGGCGAGCGCGTTCAGCGGGTAGACGAGGATGGCGCGCACGCCCGGGCGATGAAGGTCGCCGGCCGCGAGGATGTCCTCGACCAGTGGGTAGAGGAAGCTCTCTGTCTTTCCTGAGCCGGTGCCGGTAGCGACGAGGAAGTTGTCGGTCCGACCGAGTGCGTCGTCCTGGTGCGCATGCAGTGGCCGTCGCCACACTCCCGGCGCGTTTGCTCCGAAGGCCGCCCAAGCCGTATGCAGCCGTCCACTGGCATGGAGCGCCTCGAGGCTTGCGCCTTTCTCGAAGTCGGGGAGCATCTCGACGAAGGGGCCCTTGACGAAGGGCAGGTTCCCGATCGTACGGCGCAGCTCGGCCGCCAGGTGCGCTGCACGAACCTCGTTAACTGGCGCGGAGGTCGCAGTGAATCGGGCGATGACGTCGTTGAGATGGCCGCGGAAGGCGTTCGGATCGAGGTCGGTCATCGGATGGCGCCCTTTCCCTGTGCGTGGCTCGACCCCGCGCCTACCGCCTGCGGGAAGGCCAGCGCGGCATGGTGCCAGAGGATACGGAAATAAGCGAAAATCTCCGGGCCGGCGCGCAGCATCAGCGTTAAGATTCGCCCGCACTCGCGTGGCGGAAAGCCAGTGCGGGAGGCGAGCCGCTCTAGTAAGGACCCTGCCTCACCGAGCGCGCTGGCGCGGGCAAAGCGCTCGAGCGCCGCGGCTATTCGCGCCGTCCTGTCGTCGCCGCCGCCGCCGTGATCGAAGTCGCGAAGCCGTTCGAGCCCCTCGACATGGACCGCCGCGATGCAGGCTGCGGCTGTCGCATCCGGACCGCCGGCGACAAGCAGCCTGAGGTCGGTCTCCCGGAGCCGGTAGCGCAGCGTCCGGAAACCGTGCGCGAGCGCTTCGGCTTCGAGACCGCGCGGCAGGCCGACGTCGGTCCGCAACCGGTCGAGCCAGTCGACGAGCGCGGCGTCGCCTCGCGGATCCGGCAGGCGGTCGGGAGCGGCCACCCTCCCCATGGCGCCGAGCGCGACGAGCCCCGAGTGGGGATCGATCCCGCTGAAGGCGAAGGGCGTGGACTGGAAGAGCCACGGCGCGACCCCGATGAGGTCGTGCCGCGCGGTGACCCGATCCCCGGTGTGGGCGAGGTTCAGCACAGGACGAATACGGCCGATGAGCCGCGCCGATCCCGCGGCTTCCATCGCGGCGGCATAGTGAGGACCGAGCACCCGCTCGGCTTGGCCGCCGAGCGCTGCCGGCGCCGGCTCGGCCAGCATCCGGGCGAGCGGAACGAGAGCCGTCTCGGGATTCGGAAGCACGCCATCGAGCGCGACCGCGAGGCGGGCGCCATCGGCGTCCTCGACCGGATCGAAGCCGCGCGCCGCGCCGTTGCGCAGGAGCACGCTGGCGAGCCCAGGCGGAGCGCCCGACTTTCGGCTGAGGCGGATCGTCAGACGTCCGCCGTCGGCCGTGACGCGCACGCCCTCGGGCAGCGGCGCATCAACCGGATGGCGGAAGAAGGGCTCCGCGCCCTCGAGGATCGCGCCGGTTGCCGTTTCGATGCGCACCCGCACCGCATCGAAGGAGGCACGCGGCGAAAAGGCCAAGGTGACGCCTTCACCGATCCCGTCGCCGACGGCTTCCTCGACGAGCGTCACCGCATGCGGATCGTCGATATGTACCAGCGAGCACTTCGCTGCGGCCGTCGGCACGGCGCAGCAGAATCCGGCTGTCCGGTTCGGGATTGTCCTCAGCGTGTCCTTGAACCGGCTCGAGCATGCTCGCTGGAATCTCGAACCGCGTCCGCCAGACGAAAGGGCGCTTGATCGGCTGGCCCAAGACCAGGAGGTCGGCGTCCCGGTCTCCGGACCGGATCAGCAAGGTGTCGTGCCGGTTGGCGTGCCCGAACACCAGCCGGGCGCCGCGCGGCACCAGCTGCTGGTCTCCCGAGGCGACTCGAACGTGCCAGAGGCGGTCGCCGCGGACGGCGAGCTGGAACTCCCGCACGGCCTCGCCGTCACGAAGCCCGAGGATCGGCGCCTCGACGTCCACCCGATGGTCGATGTGAAGCCGGTCCCCGTCCCGCCACAGTCCGGCACTGCGGGCGGCAACGAAGTTCGCCGGCGCGGGCAAGACGTCGTCGGCCGCCTGCTCGGTCTTGAGCCCCGGCCAAATCCAAGCCGTGGCGGCGAGCTCGGCGCGGGAGTTCCGATCTCCGACCGCGCCGGGCGCCAGCGCCTCGAAGCGGACCTGGACCGGATCGCCGGGCAGGGCCAACCCGAGCTTGGCGAAGGACACGATCGCCTCGCCGTCGGCGCCGGTGTCGAGCGTCGCATAATGGACCGTATCGCCCGCCAGCGCCCGGATGATCCGCTCGGAGCCGCCGACACCAGGCTCGAGGCGGAGCTTGACATGGCCGTCACAGACGAACAGCGTTCTCGACCCGCTGCGCCCGATGACCGGCGCCTCGATCGTCAGCGCCGCCTCCCGCGGCTTCCCGAGCAGGAGGTTGGGTCGGCCGTCGAAGGCGAGCGCTTCGCCGGCGAGGGTCCAGGCGATGAAGCAGGCGGGATCCGGCGCCTGGATCGCCGGTCCAAAGGACGGACTGCGGAACGGCCGCCGCGCGAGCACGACGCAGCGCTCTGCCGGCAGCTCGGTGACCGTTGCGTCTGCTTCGATCCGGGCGAGAAGCGCACCGCTCGCTTCGTCGAACACGAGGACTTGGTCGATGCCGGGCGCCGCAGGCAGCTCGCGGAAGAGTCCGCCGCAGTTCCAGGTCACGCGTTCGCGCCAGGGGAGAGGTAACGGCACCCGGCCGCCGCTTGCGAGCGGCGTTGGCGCGGCGCCTAATCGGAGGCTCTGCGTCCGGCTCGAGCGTTCCGCTTCGAACCCGAGGGTGCGGCCTGTCCAGTAGAGCCGTGGCGGGCCGACCAGGTCGCTGCGACGCTGGCCGAAGATCGCGCCCGCCTGGTCATAGGCGGCGAAGAGATGCGCCTCTCCGTCGCCGATCGGCAGCTCACCGCGTCGCCAGGCTTCGAACCGCGTGGCTATCCAGGCAGACTGGTCGAAGCGAATGGTCGCCTGCAGGCGCGCCAGGCCCAGGCAGCGCGTCTCGACCGCGATCCGCTGCCAGCGACGCGCCGATGGCGTATCCTCGGTCGCAGGGGGCCCGAGGCTCATCGCGGCGGAGACCAGCGCCTGGGCGAGGGCGTCGTGGTGGGCGTGCGCCGGTCCGAGCGGCGGAAAGAAGAGATCCGACGGATGGTTGCCGCTGACCGGCAATCCGAGGGCGCGGGCGGCGCGCCTGAAGCGCAGCTTGAGGTCTTCGCGCGCCTCATTGTCGTCGAACCGCTCGCAGGTGAAGGCGCCGATGTGGCGGTAAACCTCTCTGTCGGCGGAATAGTGACGGGCGAGCGGAGTGAGCAGCCCCCAGATGGCGAGCGTTGGATAGCTGCCGAAAAGAGCCGTAAGCCGGCGCGATGAGATCGCTTCCTCGGCACGCCGACGAGCTCCGGCGTCGAGCGGAGCCTCGGCAAGAAACGGATTCGAGTTCGCCCCGGTCCACGCCGCCTTCAGCGCAGCCTCGAGCTCGTTGAGCTCCTGCACCGCCCCTTGGGCGGTCGCCTGAATGCTTCTATTCATGTGACTACGTGCACTCCTCCCCCGACAACACCATACGGTATCGTTCGCCTCAAGGGAGTAGAATCCGCGCTCGTTTATCTGGACGCTCGAAAAGCGACGTGCGCCGCGCGGCGAGAGCGGACCGCCACTAGCCGTCGACGACCAGGTTGGATGTGGGGTTCACCCGGAATCCAAGATGGTTCAACAAATCGATCTCGAAGAGCGCGAAAAAAATACAGCAAATTTAGCAGCTTGAACCTGTTCACCTTGGACCCCGAGGTGAACAGGTCCGGAGAGCACGGGCGCAGAGAGAGCTCATTTCGGGACTGTGTGCCGCTTCGAGGTGAACAGCCCTCCGGTTGCAACCCTAGAAAATAACGGGAAATTTCGGCCGCGCGAATAAGGAGAGAACCGGTTCTGTCGGGAGGTTGGCGGAGCAACGGGGACTGTGGTCTAACCCTCTCTGCCGAGTAAAGTGTTGAGATCGTTGTATAGGAATGATTCCGTCGTCTCATGGTCTTGCTCGAGCGATGATCCCGAGTACGCGCCTCTCCCCGCCGAGAGTTCCGCCCGCGGGGCGGATCGACGCTTGCGGCCGAGCCTGTGTGAAAACGCCTGCCTGATGTATGCTCTTCGAAAAAGCAGGGCCAGGCATGGCAGGGTTCATGGAGGGCATCGACCGGGGGCAGTCCACGCTATTTCCGGAACGGCTGGAGGACTGGGTCGGCGAGGATCATCTGGTCCGGGTCGTCGATCTGTTCGTCGAACAGCTGGGCTTGCCGTCCCTACCGCGCCAAGAGTTCGCCAGGGAGGGTCACGTCCGTCAAGGTGGTGGAGAATGCGGGTATGGACTGGCAGCCGTCGGTCATGCGGCGTCGGCTTCTGCAATGAGAGATTGGTGCGTTTCGGCTGGG
>Ga0164241_10003791_pt1 | contig 14976 bp, 9 predicted proteins | sample OricomyardsoilBY_FD_108780 | JGI IMG/M metagenome (GOLD analysis project Ga0164241, IMG submission 108780) | Backyard soil microbial communities from Emeryville, California, USA - Original compost - Back yard soil (BY) | ecosystem: Environmental > Terrestrial > Soil > Unclassified | place: USA... | reverse complement strand
GCGGTCGCGGCCGCCACGGCGATGGAGCAGCCCCACGTCACCACGCTGGTCACCGCCAACCGCGCCGACGCCGAGGGCCTGGCCGTCGACCGCGTCGTCGGCCCGCTCTCCCAGCGCGACCTCGCCGCGCTGTACGCCGAGACCGACGTGCTGCTCAAGCTGTCGACCGTGGAGGGCATGTTCGGGCCGCCGCTGGAGGCGTTCCACAAGGGCGCCACCTGCGTGGTCAGCGAGGTGACCGGCCACGACGAGTACGTCCGCCATCTGGAGAACGGGCTGGTCGTCGACTGGGACGACACGCGGGGCACCGCCCGCGCCCTGGACCTCCTGGCCCACGACCGCGCGCTTCTGGCCCGGCTGCGCGCCGGGGCGTTGGAGACGGCCCGGGCGTGGCCGTCGTGGGACGATCAGGGCCCCCGCTTCGCCGAGGCGCTGCACGCGATCGCCCAGGATCCGCCCGCCGACCCCTACGACGCCGCCCGCGCCCTGTCCGCCGACCTGCAGGCCGCCTCCACCCTCTACGCGATGCAGCTCGCCGAGCGGGAGGAGCTGATCCACCGGTCCGAGCGCATGCTCCGGATCAAGCGCCTGCCCGGCATCGCCCACGTGCTGCGCCAGTGGCACCGGCCGACGGTGCAGCGGCACGTCGCGCCCCGCGTCATGCGCCGCCTGAAGCGCCTGAGCGGCAGCTGATGCCCACCGCCGTCCCGGCCCCGGTGCCGGTCCCGCCGTCGCTCCTGCAGGTGCTGCACGACGGCCCGGCGCCGCTGCGCGGGGATGCGGCACCGCCCCCCGGCGCCCCGCTGCGCATCGCCCTCGTCGGCCCGGGCGACGGCGCCACCGCCGACCGGCTGGAGCCCGAGCTCCTCGCGCTCGGCCACCAGGTCACGCGCTGGCCCCGCGAGGGGACGCGGATGGGCGAGTGGAGCGGAGCGGACGTCGCCGTCGCGCTCAGCCCCCGCGCCGCCTGGCGCGTCCTGGCCCTCCCCGACGCCGGCGCCCGCGCGCTGCTGCTGACCGCCGACGAGGAGGCCCGCCTCGGCGTCTCGGCCGCCCGCACGTGGACGACCCAGGCCCTGCGCGCCGGCCTGCACGTCCTGTGCGCCGGGGACGCCCTGGCCGCGCGGATCCGGGACCGCCACGGCGCCGACGTCACCGCGTTCGTCCCCGGCATCGACCCGGGCTACCGCGCCCTGCCGACCCACCGACGGGCCGACGTCGTCCTCCTCGACGCGCCGGTGGAGCTGCCGTGGCGCGGCGCCGCGCTCGCGCTCCTCGCCGGGCGCGAGCTGCACGACCGCCGCCCGGACCTGGAGCTGGCCATCGCCCGCGGGCCGCGCGGCTTCTCGCTGCCCTACGCCCACCTCGACCTCGGGCCGGACGACGTCCCCGGGGATCGCGCCCTGGCCTACTCGGGCTCGACCGTCGGCGTGGTCTGCGCCACCGACGGCCTCGACCCCGTCGTGGCGGAGATGCTGGCCTGCGGCCTGCCCCTCGTGGTGCTCGACGACGCGGCACGCGAGGCGCCGCCCAGCCTGGGGCTCAGCGCGGCCCAGCCCGACCCGCTGGCCATCGCCGACGCCGTGGAGGGCCTGGTCGACGACCTCGTGGCCCGGGCCGAGCGCTCGCTGGCCGGCGTGGAGTGGGCGGCCGGCCGCACGTGGGCGGCCGCCGCCGCGGGGATCGAGCGCGGCCTGCGCGCGGCGCTGGACGGCGCGGGCGCATGATCTCCGTCGCGATCATCGTCCGGCCCGCCGCGCCGGACCCGACGATCGCGACGCGGGCCCTGGCCGCTGCCGGCGCTCCCCCGCCCATCGTGGTGCGGGCCGAGCCCGCCCTCGGCCTGGGCATGGCCCGCAACGAGGCCCTGCGCCGCTGCGCGACCGACGTGCTGGCGCTGGTGGAGGACGACGTCGCGATCTCGCCGGGATGGTGGACGGCGCTCCGGGAGGCGTGGTCGTCGCCCGAGGCCGGGGACGCGGGCTTCGCGGGCGGGCCGATCCTCCCCCGCGTCACCGGCGACCGACCCGCCTGGCTGACCGACGACCTGCTCACCGCCTTCGCGCTCGACGACCGCACCGGCGACGACGCCCGCACGTTCCACGGCGGCAACGTGAGCTTCCGGACCGCCGCCCTGCGCGCCGGCGGCGGCTTCTGGCCGGCCCGGGGCGCCACCGGCGACGCCGTCGCCCGCGACTGGTTCTCCGACGAGCACCTGGCCCAGCGCGCGCTGCTCGACGCCGGCTGGAGCGGGCGCTTCGTGCCCGGCGCGACGGCGGAGCGGCTGATCGATCCCGCCGCGGTGTCCAAGCTCGACCTGCTGCGCCGCCGCGCCCGGTACGGCGCGCGCGAGCAGCTGCTGGCCGGCCGGGCGGGGTCTCCCTCCCGGGCGCTCGCCGCGGTGGGCCGCAGCGCGGCCGGCACGCTGGACGCGGCCGCCCGGCGGCGGACCGACCTGGTCGTGGAGCGGGCCGCCCGCGCCGCGCAGGGCGTCGGCGCCCTGCTCGGCGACCGGCTCGTCCACGACGAGCTGCAGCCCGTCGTCACCCGCACCCCGTTCCGGGACTCCGTCCCCGCGCCCGCCCCGCGTCCGCGGCGGCTGGCGAGCGTGCCGGGCCGGGCCCCGCGGCGGCCCTCCGCGACGGGCCACGTCCTGCTCTACCACCGGGTCGCCGCCGTCGCGCACGACCCCCTCGGCCTCGCCGTCCACCCAGACCGGTTCGCCGCGCAGATGGCCTGGCTGGCCGACCGTCACGCGGTCGTGCCGCTCGAGCGGGCCGGTGCGCCGGGCACGGTGGCCGTGACGTTCGACGACGGCTACGCGGACAACCTCCACGCGGCGCTGCCCATCCTCACCGCCCACGGGATCCCCGCCACGCTGTTCGCCAGCACCGGCCACATCGCCCACGGCACCGCGTTCTGGTGGGACGAGCTGGTCCGGCTGCTCGCCACGGCGCCCACCGACTCCGGCCCGCTGCGCGTCGCGCACCCCACCGGTACCCGCGTGTGGCCCGCCCACGACGCGGCCACGCGCACCGTGGCCCGCGCGCAGCTGCACGCCTGGCTCCAGGCCCAGCTGCCCGAGGCCATCGAGCGGGCGATGCGGGAGATCCGCATCTGGGCGGGGCAGCCCGCCGACCCCGCCCCGCCGCCCGCCGCCGACCGGCCGATGACCCTCGACGAGCTGCGCGCGTTCGGCGATGCGCCGGGGATGACGGTCGGGGCCCACGCCCGCACCCACCCGTCGCTGGCCTTCGCCCCCGGGCCCCGCCAGGAGGACGAGATCGCCGGCAGCCGCGACGACCTGCGGGCCTGGCTCGGCGAGGCGCCAACCGCGTTCTCCTACCCGTTCGGCATCCCCGGCTGCGACGTCGACCGGGCGGTGATGGATCGCGTCCGGGCCGCCGGCTTCACCCACGCGACGATCAACGCCCCCGTGTCGCCCGCGCCCGGGGATCTCCTGGCCATCGCGCGCAGCGTCGTCCCCGACGAGGACGGGGCCGAGTTCGCGCGCCTGCTGGACCCGGCCTGATCCGCCGATCGGCGGGTCGCGCGAGGGGGACGCGGCCCCCGGCACCCCCTGTATCGTGGCTGCGATGCACGCGAGCGAGGGAGCGTCCCTCCCCCACATTTCGCGCGGCGGCCGGCCCGAGCGCGGTCCTCTCGGCCGGGGAGCGACGATCGCCTGGCTCACGGCGCTCGTCGTCGTGGTCGGCGGCCTCGTGGCCTACTTCAACACGAAGATCACCGGGTACATCCTCGACGAGACGGTGATCAAGCAGTCCGCGATCCACTACACGTCGGGGCTGCCGGACACGCTGCTGCACGACCCCGACGCGCGGGCCACGTCGCGGCTCTACTCGCTGCTCGTCTCCCCGCTGTTCGCGGCCATGCACGGCGACCAGGCGATCCAGGCCGCGCGGGCGCTCAACGGCCTCCTCTTCGCCAGCACCGCCGTCCCCGTGTTCCTCCTGGCCCGCACCGCGCTGTCGCGCCGCCGCGCCCTCCTGGCCGGCGGCCTGGCCATCACCCTCCCGTGGCTGATCCTCAGCACCGCGCTGTTCACCGAGAGCCTGGCCTACCCGCTGGCCATGTGGTCGCTGGTGGCGATGGCCTGGGCCTGGCGGCGCCCGCACCTGCTGAGCGACGTCGTCGTGCTCGCGAGCATCGGGCTGGCGACCGGCACCCGCGTGCAGTTCGCCAGCCTGTTCGCCGTCTACGGGATCCTGATCCTGTGGCGGCTGGCCACGCTGGACCGGCCCGCCCTCACCGTCGCCGGGCTGCTCGGCGCGCTGCGCACGTTCCCGGTCACCGCGGCGCTGGTCGCCCTGGGCCTGGTGTTCCTCGCCGCCCGTGGGCTCGGGGTCACGCACGCCGGCCCGTCCCTGGACAGCGTCCTGGGCAGCTCCTACGCGGCGACCACCACCAACCGCACCACGGTGCCGAGCAACGTGGGGCTGGGCTTCGCGGTGCAGGTCCTCCTGCTCGCGCTGGGCACCGGCATCCTCCCGCTGGTGCTGGCGCTGGCCTGGCTGCCCGACGCGCTGCGCGCGAAGGTCACGCGGACCGGGCCGTCGGCCGTCGCCATCCTCTCGGTCGCGGCCACGGTCGGCATCTGGGCGGCGATCATGTACTCCCAGGGCGGCCCGATCGGCCCCCTCACCGAGGAGCGCTACTACTTCTACGTGGCGCCGCTGGTGTGGATCTGCGCGATCGTCGCGGCCGGCACCGCGAGCGTCACGCCCAAGCGCCTGCTCGCCTGGGGCGCCGGGCTCACGTTGATCGCGCTCCTGGTCGCGCTGCCCCAGGGCATCACCACCGAGAGCACGTTCTTCGCCCCCGCCTCCGCGGCCTGGACGTGGATCACCGGTCAGCTCAGCACCGGCATCGCCGACGCCACCAGCATCGCGGGCACCGGCCAGCTCGACCTCGTCGCCGCGGCGATCGCGCTCGTGGTGGGCCTGGCCGCGCTCGGCGTCCACCTCGTCGGCCGCCGGGCGCTGCCGTGGGCCGTCGTGCTCGGGATCGGCCTGCAGCTGCTGATCACCGCCATCGTGTTCGCGGCCACCAACTGGCGGATCGACGGCTGGCCCGGGCGCACCGGGGACGGCGCCGCGACGCAGAGCTTCGTCGACCGGACGACCGGCGACCGGCCCGCCACGTGGATCCACGGCCAGCCCTACGACGACTCGTGGGCCGTGATCCAGCGCACCGCCCTGTTCTTCAACGACGCGATCCGCCAGACCGCGTCCTTCCCGGCCCTGAACCTGACGCCGGTCGACTTCCCGATGAACTCCCTGCCGGCCGAGGCCCTGACCGTGCGCGGCGACGGCAGCGTCTTCGGCGGGCCGCCGCTGCCGTTCGTCACCCCGTACGCGGTGCAGACGGAGGGCTCCCCCTTCGTCCAGCTGCGGGGCAGGCAGCTGTCGCGCGCCCCGGGCCTGGGGCTCGGCGTGTTCGACGTCGGCCTCCACCCCCGGGCCGTCTGGTACCTGACGGGCCTGGATCCCTACGCGGGCCTGGCCCCGGGCGTCCGCGCCCGCTACCGCGTGTGGACGACCGGCGCCACCATGGCGGTGACGGCCGAGACCGCCACGCAGGTGCGCGTGCGGGCCGGAGGCCGCACCCGGGAGCTGGCGGTGCCCGCCGGCCGGACGGTCGAGCTGCGCCTGCCGGGCTGCACCGCCCCGGACGGAGCCGTCCTCAGCGCCCAGGCCGCGATCAAGGTGCTGTCGGTCTCCCCCACCGGCACGGACTGCCCCACCCCCTGAGCCGGCCCGCCGCGCCGATCCGGCCAGGCCCTCTCCAAGTTATTGCCGACAGGTGGCAACACCATGGCGAAGGCCCTACCTCAGCTCAACTCAGCCGCGCACCCATCCGGGCCGGCGGAGCGGCTCAGCGCTCGCGCCGCAGCCCGATGACGCTGAGCAGGAACGACGTGAAGAAGATCTGGATGCCGGTGATGACCAGCGTGGCGGCGACGAGGGCGAGCTTCTCCTCCGACAGCGCACCGGCGCCGTTGTCGATCCAGGTGATGATGATCACGGCGCCCGCGATCAGGCCGGTCAGCGTGACCACGCCGCCCAGGAGCAGGCCGTGCTCGAGCCGGAAGCGCGCGCGGGCCCGGTCGAACCACGGCTCCTGCTCGCGCATGTAGTAGGTGCCGTAGGCGTGGGCGCACAGCCCGAGCGACAGCACCTGCGTGCCGACGATGAGCAGCAGGGAACCGCCGATCGTCGTGTGCAGCTGCCACGAGCGCCCGAACAGCTCCACCCCGCTGAGCGAGATGAGCATCACGACCGCCCCGATCAGCGACAGGACCGCGCCGGGGATGATGAAGAGGTGCGTCGGGCTGTGGACGAGCAGGAACCGCAGGTGCCGCCAGCCGTCCCGGAACGTCGAGAGCTTCGACTCCCCGCCGCGCGGGTGGTAGTCGATCGGGAACTCGCGGATGTCGAGGTGCTCCTTCGCCGCCCGGATGACCATCTCGGAGGCGAACTCCATGCCCGGGGTGCGCAGGTCGAGCACCGGGAGTTTGTCCCGGCGGATCGCGCGCATGCCGCAGTGCGCGTCGCGCACGCCGGTCTTGTAGAGCAGGTTGAGGAAGCCGGAGAGCAGCGGGTTGCCCACGTACTGGTGCAGCCAGGGCATGGCGCCGGGCTGGATGTTGTCCATCCGGTCGCCCATCACCAGGTCGGCGCCGTCGTTCAGCTCGCGGACGAAGTTGGGGATCTCGTCGAAGTCGTACGTGAGGTCGGCGTCGCCCATCACGATGTACGTGCCCTTGGCGGCGGCGAAGCCGGCCAGGTAGGCGGACCCGTAGCCGCGGCGCGGCTCGGTGACGACGCGGGCGCCGGCGGCGGTGGCCAGCTCGGCGCTGCGGTCCTCCGAGGCGTTGTCGGCGACGACGACCTCGCCGGTGATGCCGGCGTCCTCGATCGCCTTCAGCGCGGCGTACACGCACGCCTCGATGTTCTCCTCCTCGTTGAGGCAGGGGATCACGACCGACACCAGGACCTCGTCGGTCGGGGGCGGGGCGAGATCGAGCGCGGGGATGGTCTGCTCCATGGTGGTCATGCGGGGGAAGGCTCCGTTTGGACGCTTGGAGGATGAAACGTCTGGGAGCGCGAAAGGTCGCGGTCAAGCCCAACGGTTCTGGAGATCGTACCGGTCGTGGTCCCCGAAACCTGGCACGCACAAACCCGCAACGGGGCTCCGGCGCCCGTTTCCGACCGCGGATCGCGTGGCTGAGCGTGCGCTCCGGCTGGGCCCCGTAGCATCCGGGTCGTGCGGATCTGCCTGGTCTACGACTGCCTCTTCCCCTGGACGATCGGCGGTGCGGAGCGGTGGTACCGCAACCTCGCCGAGCGCCTCGTCGCCGACGGGCACGAGGTCACCTACCTCACCCGGCGCCAGTGGGAGCCCGGCGACGAGCCCCGGATCCCGGGTGTGCGCGTCGTCGCGGTGTCGCCCGGCGGCGACCTCTACGGCGAGGACGGCAACCGGCGGATGGGGCCGCCGCTGCGCTTCGGCGCCGGCGTCCTGCGCCACCTGCTGCGCCACGGCCGCGACTACGACGTGGTCCACACCGCGTCGTTCCCCTACTTCTCGGTGCTCGCCGCCGCGGCCGCCCGCTGGCGCTGGCGGGGGCGGGGGCGGGGGCGGGCGGCGCCATACCGGATCGTCGTCGACTGGCACGAGGTGTGGAGCCGCGCCTACTGGACGGAGTACCTGGGCGGCGCGGCCGGGCTCGTCGGCTACGCGGTGCAGCGGCTGTGCGTGTGGGTGCCCCAGCGGGCGTTCTGCTTCTCCCGCCTGTTCCGCGACCGGCTCCGCGCCGAGGGGCTGCGCGGCGACGTGACCGTCCTCGAGGGCGAGTACGCCGGGGACCTGACGCCGCCGGCGCCGCGGCCCGCGTCCCGCACCGTGGTCTTCGCCGGCCGCCACATCGCCGAGAAGCGCGCCCCCGCGGTGGTGGCGGGGATCGCCCGTGCCCGGGAGCGCGGGCTCGACGTCCGCGGGCTGATCCTGGGCGACGGGCCGGAGCGCCCGCTCGTCCTGGAGGCCATCGCGGCCCACGGCCTGGAGGGGGTCGTCGAGGCGCCCGGCTTCGTGGACGCCGCGGTGGTCGCCGCCGCGCTGGACGACGCCCTCTGCCTCCTGCACCCCTCCTCGCGGGAGGGCTACGGCCTCGTGGTCGTCGAGGCGTGCGCGCACGGCACGCCGACCGTCGTGGTGACGGGCGAGGACAACGCCGCCGTCGAGCTGATCGCGCCCGGCGAGAACGGCTTCGTCGCCCCCTCCGCGGACGCGGACGACCTCGCGGACGCGCTGCTCGCCGTCGACGCGGCGGGCCTGGCCCTGCGCGAGCGCACATGCGCCTGGTTCACGGCCAACGCCCGCCGGCTCTCCCTGGAGGGATCGCTGGATGCGGTCGCCGCGGCCTACGCCGGAGACTCCGCGCCCCGGGGGTCGGCCGCTACCCTCGCCGGCGTGTCCCCGGAACCCGCCCCCGCCGATCCGCTCGACGCCGTGCCCGCCTGGAAGGCGACGGCGGCGAAGGTGGTGCGGCACGCGCCCGCCTCCTGGCGGGCCGCCTACATGCGCTGGGCACGCGGACGCCGCCGCGCGCGGCGGCGGGCCGCCGAGGCCCAGGGCCGCGAGGACCTCTCCCGGCCCGCCCTGTACGACATGGAGGCCAAGCTCCTGCGCCACCTGGAGGACCAGCGCGGAGGCTTCTTCGTCGAGGCGGGGGCCAACGACGGCTTCGAGCAGAGCAACACGTACTACCTGGAGCGCTTCCGCGGCTGGACCGGGCTGCTGGTCGAGCCCGTCCCGCACCTGCACGCCGAGGCCGTGACCGAGCGGCCCGGCGCCACCGTCCTGCAGCGCGCGCTCGTGGCGCCGGACGACGACGGCACGTCGATCGAGATGCGCTACGGCGGTCTGATGACCGTGGTGGCCGGCAGCAAGGGATCGACCGAGGCCGACGCGGAGTACGTGGCGCAGGCCTTCGCCCTCGGGCTGGAGGACGAGATGACGTTCACCGTCCAGGGCCGCACGCTCAGCGCGCTCCTGGACGAGGTCGGCGCGGCGGAGATCGACCTCCTCAGCCTGGACCTGGAGGGCTACGAGCCCGCCGCGCTGCGGGGCCTGGACCTCGACCGGCACGTCCCGCGCTTCGTCCTCGTGGAGGTGCGCGACATGCCCGCGGGCCTGGAGCCCATCGCCGCCGTCCTGGGCGACCGCTACGCGTTCGTCGAGGCCCTCTCGCCGTACGACGCGCTGTACCGGCGCGTCGACTGACCCACCGGACGGAGCCCGCTAGGCAGGATCCCTCGGCGGCCAGATCGGGTTGCGCAGGGCGGTGGTCTCGCAGGCCCGGTGGCGCCGCCAGCCGGCGATGCGCACCTCGTTGCCCTCGTCCTCGCAGTAGATGCGGTGGATGCGGGCGAGGAGGTCGGGCCGGATCGCCGCGACCGTCGCCGCCTCGCTGCCCTCGGTGTCGAGCTTGAGGACGTCGATCGGCACGCCGCGGCCCAGGATCTCCTCGAGCACGTCGTTGACGTGCCGCACCTGGACGGTGATCGTGTCCTCGTCCGGCGTCCCGTCGCCCTGGTCGAGCCCTCCGTAGCGGCCCGTCGGCTCGGTCCGGAAGGGCAGCGTCCCCTCCCGGTCGGCGACCGCGGCCTCGTGCAGCTCGTAGCGGTCCGCGAACCGCTCCAGGTTCTCGCGCAGGTGGGCGAGGTTGCTCGGCACCGGCTCGAAGAGGATGACCCGCGTGGTCGGCGAGCGGGTGAGGAAGTACAGGGCGGAGATGCCGATGTTGGAGCCGATGTCGACCGCCAACTGCGCGTCCGGCCCCGCCTTGTAGTCGTTGCGGCAGAACACCTCGTTGACCGTGAACATGTCGTCCTTGACCCACAGCTTCGGGTGGATCGGCCCGAGCGGGGTGCGCACCTCGAACGTGGCGGGGTACTCGCCGCGCCCCAGGAAGTAGCGCTCCATGCCCTCGCGGACCCGCACGTAGCGGCGCGGCATGTTGGCCAGGGCCCGGTAGTTGCCGGGCCGCACGACGTTCTCGAGCACGAAGCCCAGCGGTCGGTCGCCGAGGAGGTTCACGGACCCAGCCTACGACAGCGCCCGCCGGTAGCTCTCCACGGTGAGCTCCGCCGTGCGCTCCCACGTCATCTCCGCCGCCCGCGCCAGGCCGGCCGTGCGCAGCCGGTTGGCGAGTGCCTCGTCGCCCAGCAGCTGCTCGATCGCGCCGCGGATCGCGGTCGGGCTCTCCGGATCGAAGAGCAGCGCGGCGCCGCCCGCGACCTCCGGCATCGAGGAGCGGTTCGAGGTGGCGACGGGCACGCCGCGGGCCATCCCCTCCAGCACGGGCAGCCCGAAGCCCTCGACCAGGGAGGGAAAGACGACGGCCGCCGCCAGCGCGTACAGGCCCTCGAGGTCCTCGGAGTTCAGCCACGCCGGCCAGACCACGTCGTCCTCCACGCCGACGGTGCGGGCGTGTGCGCGCAGCTCGGCCTCGTAGGGCGTCGGGTAGCCGGGGATGACGAGCATCGGCCGTCGTTCGGGCGGCAGCTGGGCGAGGGCGTCCAGGAGCCGCGTGAGGTTCTTGTGGACCCGCTTGGCGCTGACGCTGAGGACGACGGGCCGATCGCCCAGGCCGAGCGTGGCCCGCAGCGCCCCCTCGGGGGTGGGCGCGACCGTCCGCGGCGCGACCCCCAGCGGCACGACGTCGACCACCGCGGGATCGGCCTTCAGGTGCCGCACGAGGTCGTCCTTGGTCGCGGTGGAGTCCGCGACGATCCGGCGGGACGTGCGCACCGCGGCGGGCACGAGCAGGCGCATGCCCAGCGCGCGGACGCCGAAGTGCGCGTCGGGCAGGTGGAGGTAGTTGAGGTCGTGGACGGTGGTGACCCGGGGCACCTTCCCGTACACGGGGCCCGTGCTGGCCAGGCTGTGGACGAGGTCGGCCCCCTGCCGCGACGCGATCCGGGGCACGTGCTGCTGCTCCCCCCGGACCCACTCGATCCGCCGGCGCGCATGGACCGGCACGACCTCCATCGGGGCGACGTTGCCCCACGGCGCCGACGTGTCCACGGCGGCCTCGCGGTTGACCAGGCAGACCACCTCGACGCCGGGCGTGGCGGCCAGGCGCGGGATCAGCTCGCGGGCGTAGACCTCCATCCCGCCGGTCTCCCCGGGGACGAGGAACACCAGGTTGAGCGCGATCTTCATCGACGTCCTCCGTGGGCCAGGGTGCGGTCGTAGACGTCCCACGTGGCCCGCGCGGCGGCGGCCCAGGTGAAGCGGGCCGCCCAGGCGCGGCCCGGGGCCGGGTCGGGCGGATCCTCGAGCAGGGCGCCGATCGCCGCGGCGGCATCCTCGGGACGGTCGGGGTCGAAGTAGCGGGGGAACCCGCCTCCCACCTCGCGCAGGACGGGCAGGTCCGACGCGGCGACCGGCACGCCGGCGGCCAGGGCCTCGGCCAGCGGCAGCCCGAAGCCCTCGGCGCGGGTGGGGAACGCCGCCACCGCGCACAGGCGCCACAGCGCGGCGAGGTCCGCGTCGGACACGTAGTCCGGGAAGCGCACGCGGTCGGCGACGCCGAGCTCGGCGGCGAGCGCCCGCAGCACCAGGTCGTACTCCTCGGGATGGCCGGCGAGCACCAGGTGGACGTCCGGCGGCAGTGCGCCGAGCGCCCGGACCAGCACCTCCTGGTTCTTGTGCGGGCGCTTGGCCCCCACGGTGAGGACGACGCGGGCGCCGGGGGGCAGGTCCAGCCGGGCGCGGACGCCCGCCTCGGGCGAGGGGGCGACCGGCGCCCGGCCGTCGATGCCGTGCGGGACCACCGTGAAGCGGGCCGGGTCGAGGTCGAGCGTCGCGCAGACGTCCTCGCGCGCCACCGCGCTGCCGGTGATCAGCGCGTCGGCGTGGCGGGCCACCGCGGGCACGACGGCCCGCAGGCCCCGGGTGGTGATCGCCCCGAACGTCGCGTGGTGGAAGTAGTTGACGTCGTGGAGGGTGACGACGTGCGCCGCGCCCCGCAGGCGGATGGGCCCGACGTTGGCCAGGCTGTGGACCAGGTCCACGCCGAGCCGCCGCGCCGTCCGCCCCAGGGCGACCTGCTCGGCGGCCTGGCGCCGCGCGCGCTGCCCCTCGTCGCAGCGCAGGACCACCACGCGCGCCCAGGACGACCAGCCCGCGGCGTGCAGCGCGGCGCCGCCGCGGCGGGTGGTGACGACGGTGAGGGGGGCGTCGGGGCGCGCGGCGCGCAGGGCCGGCGCCAGCCCGTGCAGGTAGGTCTCGGTCCCGCCGCTGACCCCCGGGTCCAGGTACAGCGCGTTGAGGGCGACGTGGGGCGCGCGAGGTGGGATGGGCCCGCTCATCCGGGCGGATGCTACGAGGTGGGCGGCGACGGGGCGCCCCCGAGCGTCCGGCCGCGGGGTCGCGACGGAGCGCCGCGACCGTCCGCCGGGGCCGCGCACGACCTCTTCACAACTGGCCACCCCGGCCCGGGGACGATGATGGCTCCGACAGCCTGTGTACAGAAAGGTTCGATCCCATGAGACCCCTCGTCACCACCGCGTGCGCCCTCGCCGCGGCCTGCTCCCTCCTGCTCTCCACGGCCGGCGCCGCCGGTGCGGCACCGGCCGGTCCCCCCGCCGGCTCCCTCCCCGAGGGCGTGGCGCGCCCCCAGCCCCTGACCCCGCCCGTCCCCGCGACCGCGGTGGCCGAGCGGTACGCCGCGGATCGCCACGTCACCGTCGACGAGGCGACCCGCCGCCTCGCGATCCAGGACCGCGCCAACGGCCTGAGCGTGGAGCTGCGCGAGGCCCTCGGCGGTGCGTACGCCGGCACGTGGTTCGACGAGGACGACGGGAACGTGGTGGCGGCCACGACCGACCAGGCCGCCACCGAGCAGGCCATCACCGAGGTCCTGGACCGCCACGGACTGGAGGACGACGGCACGATCGTCGAGGTCCCGTCCTCCCGGCAGGACCTGGAGGCGGCCCAGGCCGACCTGGACCTGCTGGTCACGCGCCGGTTCGGCCGCGGGCACGCGTGGACGGCGATCGACCTCGTGCGCAACCGCGTGGTGGTCGGGATCGGGAAGGACGCGACGGCGGACGAGCGCGCGCTCCTGGACGCACGCCGCGCCGCGTGGGCCAAGGGCGTGGCCGACGCGCCCGCGGGCACGCCGTTCCCGCCGGTCGGCGACCGCGACGCGGCGGGCCGCACGCGCACGGTGACCATCGTCCTCGACGAGCTCGGCGGCTCGGCCGTGGCCCCGCCGACGGGCTGCAGCACCACGTACAAGACGTGCGACCCGCCGCTGCGCGGCGGCACCTACATGGACGACACCCACCACGCCTGCTCGGTCGGGTACCTCGGCTACTGGGTCAACGCCGGGACCAAGAACCCGTACGCGATCACCGCCGGGCACTGCATGGTCGGCGGCAGCAACCACTCGTGGAGCGCCTACGACCCGGTCGCCGGCAGCACCTACGTCCTGGGCTCGCCCGGCACGTGGCGCTTCGGCTCCAGCATCGGGACGTCCGCCCCGGCGGTCAACCGGGACATCGGGATCATCCAGGTGCCGTACACGTCGCACTGGACCAACACCCTCGCCGGCTGGATCGCGATGTGGGGCTGGGCCACGTCGGGCTGGAGCACGTGGCAGCTGACGTCGCAGGACATCGCGGTGCCGGGCGAGTACGGCTGCCGGACCGGCGCGTCGTCGAACTTCACCTGCGGCACCGTGCTCTACCAGAGCCAGACGATCACGGTGGGGCCGACGGACACCGGCCAGTACGGCGACATCGGGAACATGTTCTCGGTGACGGGAGCGTGCGGCATCCCCGGGGACAGCGGCGGCCCGTTCGTCGACGGCGGCAAGGCCCTCGGGATCGCCAGCGCCGGCAGCTGCGCCGGCGGCCCGTTCTACTACCAGCACGTCTACGACGCGGGCGCCTACTTCGGCGTCTGGGTCTGGCTCTAGGCCCGCCGGCTCACCGTCCCCGCGCCAGGCGCCGCAGCGCCTCGCGGGGGCGGATCGACGGGTCGAGCGCGGCGCGGTCCACGGGGACCCGCCGCGCGCCGGCCGCGCGCCACCCCGCGACGCGGGAGCGCAGGGGCACCAGCGTCCGGTGGCGCAGGAGGCCGAAGGCCACCACGAGGGTCTCGAACAGCAGCGCCCGCACCGCCGCACGGCCGCGCAGCACGCCGTAGCGGCGCAGCAGGAAGCCGCGGCCGAAGCCGGCCCACGCCCGCTGGCGGGGGGAGTCCACGCCGATCGACGCGCCCCCGATGTGCACGGCGCGCGCGTCCACCGCCTCGGCGGCCCGCCAGCCGGCGGCGCGCAGGCGCAGGGCGAGGTCGACGTCCTCGGAGTAGGCGAACAGGGTCTCGTCGAAGCCCCCGGCGGCCTCCCACGCCGTCCGGCGGTACGCGGCCAGGGCCCCGCTCGGGCCCGCCAGCACGCCGGCCGCCCCCGGGGTCGTCGCGGCGGCCACGGGCCGGTGCCGCAGCCGGTTGTACGCGCCGAGGGCGAGATCGAGCTCGACCCCGAACGAGTCGACGACCTCCGGGTCGTCGGGCATCACGGTCAGGCCGGCGACCATGCCCACCCGGGGATCGGCCTCCAGCGGCGCGACGAGCGCGGCCAGGCAGCCGGGCTCGACGTACGCGTCGCTGTTGACGAGCACGACCGCCTCGCCGGTCCCGCCGCGCGCGGCCGCGTTGTTGCCGGCGCCGAACCCGCGGTTCTCCTCCAGGCGCAGCAGGCGCACCACCGGGAACTCCGCCGCCACCAGCGCGGCCGTCCCGTCGCCGGACGCGTTGTCGGCGACGGTCAACGTCCAGTCGGCGGGCAGCTCCTTCAGCAGGGCGGCCAGGCAGGGACGCAGGATGTCCACGGCCCGGTAGGTGACGACCACGACGTCGGCGCGCACGGCCGGCCTC
>Ga0164241_10003790_pt1 | contig 14977 bp, 13 predicted proteins | sample OricomyardsoilBY_FD_108780 | JGI IMG/M metagenome (GOLD analysis project Ga0164241, IMG submission 108780) | Backyard soil microbial communities from Emeryville, California, USA - Original compost - Back yard soil (BY) | ecosystem: Environmental > Terrestrial > Soil > Unclassified | place: USA... | reverse complement strand
CGCTTCAATGGGGCCGCTGCGCGAATGCAACGGAAGTAGCGGAAGTAGCGGAAGTAACTTCACCGGCAGTGCCACGGCCATCCTGCCCCCAGCCGCCACGGATTGCAAGTTAGAGCTGAGTCGCCTTGGTGCTGCAGCACCCAAGAGTTTTCCTTGACGATAACCTACCGCGCTGCCACATTCCCCGCCATGCCGATGAGCATCGAAATTCTTACCCACCACCTGTGCCTTTTTGTCGAGTTCCGCCGTCGTGTCCCGACGCGCGCGATTTTGCCCGCGGACACGTCCCCAAAGCCGCCGCCCCGCCGCAAGATCGGTTTTCGTCTGCCGTAGGTCGCGAGCGCAAAAGCAACCTGAATGCACGGCGACGACGTACAGCCTAAGGGGTCGGTGCCTGTTCGCGATCAGCCCGTTTTGCCCCCTTCGATCGAACCGCGGTGCTAACCTGCATGCATGACGTTTCCGCGTATCACGACTCATCCCGACCAGCTGGGCGGGGCACCGTGTATCCGCGGTCTGCGGATCCCCGTCTCGGTCATCGTCGAGCTCGTCGCCGATGGCGCGACAGTCGAGGAGATCATCGATCTCTATCCGGACCTGGAGAGAGAGGACATCCCGGAGGCCCTGCGGTTCGCCGCGGAAGCAGTGAGAGAGAGACAGTTGCCCCTGGCATCCGGCAGCTGAAGCTGCTTCTGGATAATAGCCTGTCCCCACACTTGGGCGAATTGTTGCGGACCCAGGTTGATGATGTGCAGCATGTTCGCGATCTGGGGCTCCGTGATGCGAGCGATGGCACGATACTCGAGGCAGCGCTTCGTGCCGGCCGCATCCTTGCCCTCGATGGTGACTTCGCTGCGCTGCTCGCGCACGCTGGAGCTGCCCTCCCCTCGGTGATTCATCTTCGCTCATCCAGCCAGGGTCGACCCGAAGCGCAGTGCCCGCCAATACTGCAAGCGCTGACTTCCTATGCTGATGTGCTGCTGAGCGGTGCCATCGTCTCTGTGCACAAGGACCAGATTCGTTGTCGCCCGTTGCCGATCGAGACCAAGCCCAGATCGAAGTAGCAGGCGGGCAGGGCACGGACAAAACTCTCACGCCCCCACCTCCACGACGCCCCCACCCACCGTAAAGTGCACCAGCATCGTCAATACCTCCGCACCGGTCATTCGGATCGCTTTCGCATAGGTTAGTAGTTGTGGGGCGTAGCTGAGCGCGCGCTCGGCCCATTGGTCCTGCCGTCCTGGGAAGCTTTTGTGATCGACGATGACGTATCCGGACGGCGTCTCCAACAGCATGTCTATGCTGCCCTCGATGCGGCGGGCGCCGTGCTCGGTGTCGAGGAGGGCGGAGATGGGAACCTCGCGGTGCCATCGCGCGCCCGGCCAGCGGTTGTTAATGTAGCCGCGAAAGGCGTCGCTGGCAGCGAGTAACGCGTCGGAGCTAAACATAGTACCAAGCTCGGCGTTCATGAGAATGCGATCTGCCAACGCTCGGCGCGGCTCGGGCTCGAGGTGGTGGTAGTCGGCGGCGAGAAAGGCGTGGAGGGCGGTGCCGATCGCGTCCCAGCTGGTGCCATTGGCGTGAGTGAAGGCCATGCGGCGCGTGAAGCGTGTGGTGGCCAGGATGTGCGGCGTGGGCAGGGCGAGGGAGTCCTGAATGGCGCGAGACGGAGTGATGCGGTAAGGCGGAATTTCTGCCGGATTCTTGCGAGTTGGCCGCGCAAACCAGTGGCGCCTCGAGGGTGAAGAGACGGGGGGCCGCTCTTCGGGCGTCGCGCGGGCGTCGAGGCGCCAGGTTCGTGGGGAGATCGCGAGGCGAGCGGTGAGGCCGCGGATCGCGATCTCGGGGTTGGGAGCGTCGGGCTCTGGGAGGGTGAGGAGCGGACCTTGGTCGTCGTGGAGCTCGTCGAGCCAGTCGGTGCGGGGGCCCTTCTTCAGCAGAGGGACGCCGAGGATCAAGTGGTCACGGGCGCGAGTGAAGGCGACGTAGAGAAGGCGCACGCGTTCGCGGTGATCGCGGTCACTCACGGCGCGACCGAAGGGAGACGCGGCGGCGCGGTCGGCGATCGGCGCGCGCGTCTGCTGCGCGAGAGGCCACGGCCAGTAGCGGATCCAGCGGCCCCCGAGAGGGTCGGTGGCGTCGAAGGCGTCGCGGTCGCTCTCGGGGGTGACGTCGAAGGCGTCACGGCGGCGCTCGCGATCGAGGCTGGAGACGATGACGACGGGCCACTCGAGGCCCTTGGCTTTGTGAAAGGTGGAGATGGTGACGGCGGTGGCGCTGGAGGCGACGTGCTGTTCGTCGGTAGCGCGCTCTTCGTCGCGCTGGCGGATTTCCTGCTGCGTTTCTTCGAAGTACCGAAGGAGACCTTGGACGGTGGCGGCGTCACGTTGGTAGTCGCAGCGCTCCTCGTACTGGGCCGCGAGAGCACGGAGCGCCTCGAGGTTGGCGAGGCGCTGTTCCGGGTCGGGCCAGCAGACGGCCAGCGCGGGGACGTCGAGGACGGAAAGGACGCCATCGAGGGCTTCGGCGGGAGCGAGGACCGGCATTTGGCTGCGCAGCGCCTCGAGAGCGGCGCGCCAGGGGGAGGCGGTGGCTGCGTCGGTTTTGGCGGCGCTAGCCTCAATGCGCGCGGCGAGCCATTCGTCCGGGGTCCGGCCCGAGAAGCCGGTGAGGGCATCGAGCTCGGCGCTGGCCAAGGTGTCGCGCGCATCCACCAAGAAGCGCAGCGCCGCCGTGACGAGGGTACCTTCGGGGGTGATGAGCAAGCCAACGCGTGGCAAGACACTGGAAATGCCGCGCGCTTTCAGAGCAAGCGAGAGCTTGGCGGCTTCCGCGTTCGAGTAAACCAGCACCGCGATATCGCCCGCGTGCAAGGGCCGCAGAGTGCTGGTGGCGCGATCGAGCACGGGCGTCTGCTCCGGTGCCTCGAGCAATCGCGCGATACCCAGCGCCAAGGCGTTCGCCTCGTTGCCTTCGAGCCACCAAAGCCCGGAGGGGGCAATGCGCTCGAGCCCAGCGTGATCGGGTCGGGCGGCGGTCGTGATCACCTCCGCGGCCGTGTAGCCTTGTGCGACGAAAGCAGCCGCGAAGAGCGTGCTGGTGAGCTCTACGAGCTCGCGCCGGGAGCGGTAGTTCTGCTCGAGCCGCTCACCTTGGCCGCCGCTCTGGAGCGCCCAGCGGGCGACGGAGTCCATGAGCGTCGGGTCGGCCCCGGCATACTCGAAGATGCACTGTTTGCGGTCCCCGACCCAGACGGAGCGGCCGGACAGAGCGTGGATGCGCATGAACAGCGCCAGCTGGATGGGGCTCGTATCTTGAAACTCGTCGACCACGAGCAAGTGCAATCGCTCGCGAAGCTCCGCTTCGACTTCGGGCACGCTCACTACCTCGAGCGCGCTGTCGATCATATCGACGTAGTCGAGCAGGCCGCGCTGGACCTTCCAATCCGCGTACGCGGCGAGCCCGATCTGCGCCGCCTCGAAGATGCGCTCGGTCAGCTCGGTCAGTTGGGCGGAGAATCGAGGATGAGTCTCGTAGGCACCCGCCGCCTGCCGTACCGGCTCGGCGAGCGAGTGGAGCTTCTTCGCCGGATCCAAGCGGGTAAGCTTCGCCCACTGATTCCAGAGCAGACGTCCCCTCCGGAGCGATTGCGCGCACGACGTCAGCAGGGCGAGGGCATCGGCGGTCTTCTTGGTTTCGTCGCCCGAACGCGTTAGCTGGTCGACAGCTAGGCCGATGGCTCGCTCGAGCGTTCGTTCGAGAGCGGCGCCGTCCTTCGCGGGCGGGGGTAAGAGCTCGCGCAGCGTGTGCGCGGAGCGACGGCCCATCTCGGGCAGTAACGCGGGCGCGATACGGTTGCTGCGCGCCAGCGTCATGATGTCGTCGACGGGGCTGACCCAGTCGTACCGGCTGATGCGAGCGTCCCAGCCGAGTTGAAATTCGTGCGCGAGCGCATCGAGCGACTGGCGGAGCTCTGGAGACAAGGCGCGCTCCAGCGCGGCGCGGAGGAGGCGCTGACCGTCGTTGCCGGCGATGACGTCGACCTCCGGCGACAAACCCGCATCGATCGCGAACTCTTTGAGCAGACGCAAGCTGACGGCGTGGACAGTGCCGAGCAGCGCGAGCGGCAACTGGCCGGAGCGCTCGAAATGGCCTTCCTGCAGCAGCTTTCGGCGGATTCGCGCTTCGAGCTCCGCTTGCGCCTTCTTGGTGTAGGTGACCCCGATCAGCCCTTGCAGCTCTATCGAGTGAGCGGCACCAGGGCTCACGGCGCCCGCTACCTCTTGGGTCAGGCGGAACGTCTTGCCGCTGCCCGCGCTGGCACTCACGAGTCGTAGCCCGGTCGCGAGCTGAAGCGTCACGACATCACCTCCCAGCGGCGGCCACAGAGGCTGTCGAAGCCGCAGTATTGGCACGGCGCCTCCGCGAGATGCTCGAAATGGGCAGGGCGCTCGGCTTCGGGCACTCCGAGGGCGGAGAGGAGCGGCAGTGAGCGCCGTAGCCCCGTCACCGATAAGCGCCCTGCCTGAATTGCGCGCGTCGTAAGCAGAAGCGACAGTTCCGCGCGGCGCCAGGTATCGGCGAGGCTAGGCCCCATCACCACCTCGGCTCCGCCGAGGATCGGAGACGGTAGCCCGAACAGCTTACCTTGTTTGAGCGAGAAATAGGCAGCGTCGGGCAGCTCTTGCATGCCGCGCTCCGTCGCGTGCGCAAACGCGTACAACGCCAGCTGCAACGCTTGGCCAGACTGAAGCTGTGCGCGGTACCGAGCGACGCCCCACTTCATGTCGATGATGGCGTGCCTTCCATCTGCATGGGAAACGACGACATCGATACGACCCTCCACCTTCGCGGCGCCATGAGTGACGTCGATAGGCTGCTCGACAGCGACGATACGCAAGCCTGCGACTCGCAGCGCCCGAGCAAGCTCGACCACGGCGCTGACCAGCTGACGTTCGAGTTGATTGCGCTCGAACGCCATGCCGGCGCGAAGCAGCAGCGCCGCCTCGGTCTCGTACAGCTCACTCAACACGACCGTGGCCCGTTCACTCAGCTCCGACTCCGTGGCGTCGAACGCCGATTGCTGATGCAGCACTTCGACGAGGCGGTGCCCCAGGGAGCCGCTCAGCTGAAGTAACGGAGGAAGCGCATGGCCTGCCGAGTACGTGCCAGCTCGGTAGCGCAGCACCCATCGGAGTGGACAGCCCAACAGCGCGTCCAGGCTCGCGTAAGAGAGCTGTTCCAGCGGAGCAATCGCGCAGCCCGGCGCCCACTCCGTGCGCCCTCCTGGGAGCTCAGTAGCCGCGGAGCTCTCGAGCGGTAGCTGAAGCAGCGCTGGGCGACCGCCGCCGCCATCGCGGAGCTGCCGCGCCGTCACCATCAGCCTGGCGAGCGACGTCTCGTTCAAGCCCGCGCGAGCCACGATTTCGTCCCACAGCGGGTGATTGCCGAGGGAAGCGCCCGCTGCGTTGCTGGCGCTGACCAGGATCACGCGCTGCGTGGCGCACGCGAAGGCACGACGCGCAGCTGCCGCCCGCTCAGCGAGCAGCAAGTGCGGCTCAGGAAAGACGAGCCCGGCGCGACGTAGCGCGAGCAGCTCTTCCGAGCGCCAAGGCAGGCGCCCGGAGTTGACGGCGCGGTCGTCGAAGGCCGCCCACACCAGCACCGGGCTCGGCGCCCACAGCCCTGATGCCGCCGCGATCGGCTGGACGCGACCCGCTTGCTCGGCGGCGAGCTCCACTGCCGTGCCGGCCGCCACCACCGAGGCCACGAGCTTGCGTAACTCTGCCAAGCTCAACCTCTCCCGCGGGTCGCCATCGAGCGCCGCGGCCAACGCGCTGCTGTGCTGCGCCGCGGTCAGGAGGGTCACGTCATCGGCGGCGGCGGCGATGCGCGACAACAGCCAGCTCCGCACGCGTGCCACGACGGCCAGGAGCGCCGATTTCGGCGCGCCCACCACGGGATCCGCGCCGCGCGTCTCTAGCCACTCCCGGATGGTAGCGAGGTATCGCGCGCGTTCGGGGTGCGCTTCGTCTTCGCTGAGCCCTGCTTTTGCGGCAACCCAGCGCGGCCCGCCGATGCCGGGAGCGTCGGCGAGGGCTCGCGCAAGCTCGTGACCGACCCGACCCTGGAAGGGCCCGACCGGCAACGTGAGGAGCTCCAGCACGTGGTACGGATCTTTCGGCTCGAACGACAGCTCGAGTGCCAGAGGGAGCACCTGCGCCGCGGAGCGCCACGGCGCCGCCGAAGTCAGCCCTTGGGAGCGAAGGCCGTGCGCTTGAAAGGCCCCCTCGAGCACGGCGTGGTCGGCGCCCCGTATGACTACTGCTCCCGAAGCGCTTAGCTGCGCGACGACGGCTGCGGTCGCGCACGCCGCTTCCCAGCTCGTCTCGGCCGTGAGGTGAACGAGAGAGCCGTCCCCTCGAAGCATCGCGCTCGAAGGACTTGCACCCCCCAGCACGGCCTGGATGGCGCCCAGGTCGCTCCCCGGCGACGCCCCCGGCAGCGACACGCGGTACCGCGTGAGCGCCGTGCCAGCGCGCTCGAGTGAACGGAACACCGCTTGCCAGCGCGAGGGCCAGAGCTCGACGGACTCGGCTAGCGCAACCTCGTCGTAGAGTGCGCAAGGAGGAGCCGCGAGCATTCGGTCCACCAAGACCAGGCGATCGGCAGCCCCGAGTGGGAGCGGGTCGCGGTCCAGGTGCTCGAGCTCGTGGAGCGCGGCCAGACGCCTTCCGCCCCCCTCGATGCCCTGCCCCTCCCAGCCCGCATCTACCAACGTATCGCGTGAACGAAGGAGCGCTTCGGCGGTACCGAGCGGGTCCACTTCGAATGAACGCGAGTAGTAGCGGCGCTGGGACGTGACGGCAGCGATGCGCGCCTGCCAGCGCGCCACTCTAAGAGCCTGCGGCTCTGGCGTTCGCGTCAGACCGAGTCGGAGCTCCAGATCGCGCAGCAGCTGCGCCGGCCCCCAAGTCACTTGGCCGATGCTCGCGCCGCCGAGGGGCAGGGCGTCCACGGCCGTCCACGTCGTACCACCCCAATCACGGCCGACGAGCACGCGCATATCAGCCCTGCCTCCGCTTCGAGGAAGTCATGTTCCTTCCCCTACCCCACCCGAGTTCCACCCTGATTGAGACTGCTCCGCGCAGCGGCTCTCGATTTTTTGGGGCCGGCTTTGACCGGTCCAGGTCCGTCGTATTTGCGGAGAGCCTCGGCCAGCTCGCCGCGGATCGATTCTCGCAGCTCTTTGGGCTCCAGAACCTCGGCCGCCGCTCCCCAGGCAAGGATGCGGGACCTCACCTCGATCAATCCGGCCACCGTCGACTCGATAGTGACGCTACCGTCGGGGTTCGGGCGCTGAACCTGTTCTGGCAGCGGGTACTCGCGGGCCAGCCATGCCACGCGCGCGTCGAGGCGCACTTTCACGGAGCAGTGTGCCCCTGACCACGCCTTGACCGCGCCATCGAAGGGCTTCCCGGCCGCCCTGCCTGGGCGATATGTCGCGCGCTCGGGAGTCACCTCGATGCTCTCGATGCGACTGAGCTTGTACGTGCGCTCTTCGTTGCGTTCGACGCAGAAAGCGCGAACATACGGATCGGCCTCCGCGACGCTCAAGACGAGAGGCTCGATGTGAACGCGGGTCGAGGCGCCAGCTCGAGAGGCAGCTCGGTATTCGATGCACGCGCGCAGCCGAGATTGCAGGGCCCTTTCAATCGCTCGGACGATCTTCGCCGCGGGCGCTGGCTTCCGAGACGCGGCGAAGGTGAACGGTATCTGCTGCGCCCCTGCTGTCTCTCCCAAGGGCTCGAGGGCGTCGAGGAAACGGTCGAGCTCGTGGACGAGCAGGCTTCCGCCGAGCGGCGCGAGCTGTAAGCGCACCAGGTGCAGCGAGGCGATCTGCAGGCTGCTGAGCCCGAGCGCCGGGAGCCGAGAAGCGTTCAGGAAGCGATAGCGCCCTTTGTGGTGCTCGATGGGGGCGCCTGCGCTCCAGAGCACGGCCAACTCACGGAAAAACGTGCTGCGTGAGACGCCGAGCGCGTCTTTGATTTCATCCGCCGTGAGGCCCGCCTTGCTCCGACTGAGCTGAATCAGGATCTGGCACTGCCGAATGAGCCGCGTCTGGGCGTTCGATGGTGAAGGCTTCCGACCCATGAGAGCAAGGTTCTCCAGTGAACGGCCAACTTAGTCAGATAGCATCCGGTCGATCCATACTGGTCATGCGTGACGGGACGTACACAGCCGCACACGTCGAACCGCCGTTCGCCGCTCTCACCTATCAGGGTAGAGCGAGAGTCGTGCCCCGACTGTCGCCGCGTGTGACGCAAGTCCCGGGCATAGTCATTTTTCAATTGTCGTTTTTCAAACAACGTCGACCCTGGCGCGGCGGACGCGCGGACGGGGAGCCTCCGTCAGCGGCCGGTGCGCTGGCACTTCGAGCACAAACCGTAGAGGTGGTGCACGTGGTTGGTCAGGGCAAAATTGAACCGCTGCGCCACGTCGCGCTCGAGCTGCTCCATCGTGTCGAAATGAAACTCGATGACGCGCCCGCAGCGGGTGCACAGCAGGTGGTCGTGGTGCTCACGCTCGAAAGCGCGCTCGTAGCGCTGGCCGTCGCCCTGGGGCGGCGCCTCTTGCAGAAGCCCGGCATCGACCAGCACGGGCAAGACACGATACACTGTCGAAGCGTGCAGGCTGGGCAGCTGGCCCATCAGGTCATCGACACTGAAGTGGCCTTTGATGTTGAGAGCGACCCGCGCGATCGTCTCCCGAACCTCGGACGCCTTCAGCCCTTCGCGCTTCACGAACTCCCGCAAGCGCGCCAGCGCTCGCTCCATGGCCGCGGAGTCGAGCTTGTCCGCCGTCGGGATACTCCTCACCCGCCAACCATAGGAGAAAGGGGCACAGGTTCAAGCGGTCGGCGCGTCGCGCCGAAAAACCTCGGGAGTTGAGGGAGCGCCGGCGGCCGTGCGCCTAAGGAGACCGCGAAATCGTCGACGCAGCCGCAGCAGGAGCCGGCGCGGCGAAGCGCAGCTCGAGTAACCTGTAGCGAGAAACGAACCCCACGCGCAGGCCCAGGTTGATGGACGCGGAGTTGCCTGCCGCGCAGCCGCTGATTGGCTGCAAGCCCTGAGCCTCGCAAAAATCGATCAAGTCACGCAGCAGGTAAGCCGCGTAGCCGCGGCCACGAAACGGCTTGTCGACTACGAGTCCCACGTCGACTTGCGCGCGCTCGGCGACCACCGGCTTGAGCAATCCGAACCCGACCAGGTGATCGCCTCGCTCGAAAACACGCACCCATCCCGCGGCGATCGCCGCGCTGAGCCGCGCCGCATCGTCGAAAACGTTGCCTTCGACGGCCAGCAAGCGGGAAAGATCTTTCCCTCGTGCACCGCGCTGCGTGTACTGAATCCCCGGCAACCGCGGCAGGTCACGTTTGACTAGCTCGCGCACCAAAATGCCCAACACCTTGACTGCGACTTGAATGTCGAGGGCGCACGATAGCAGCACGTGATCGAACGATTTGACGAGCGCACGCTCGAGCCGCGCCTCTTGCACCAGCTTTCGAAAAATCACGTGCGACTTCGGCAAATACGCCTCGAGCAAGAAGAATTCGAGCAATGTACCGGCGCGGACGACGGCGTAACCGGCCGTCTGCTCGCGCACCACGAGCCTGAGGCAGTCGCCTTCGCAGACCGCGACCTCGAGTAGGGCTTCCTGCGCACCCAGCAGCCCATCGAGATAGAGCGCTCTGAGCTGCGCAAGCTCGGCCAACGCCGCGGGCTGGATTTGCAAGCGCACGTTCACGCTACTCTCCGGGCCCCAGCGCCTGCGGCACCTCCCCAAACAGCGCCTGGCGAGCGGTGCCAACAAAAACTGCGCCGGAGATGCCGAACGCCAAGGCCAGCGATGCCAAGCCAATCATGCGCGTTTGCTTGAGCTGCCACCACATCAAGAGGCCGGAGATGCCCCAAAACACCATCGCCGCACCGAGCAGGTCCTCGAATAGCGCCCAGAACCAGCGCGCCTGCAGGCCAAACGTGAAATGATGCGTCGTGTGGAGCCTGGCAAATAGCTGGCTGATTCCGATCGGTGACGGCTCGCTAGCTTTGCGTCCGGCAACGGTGCCGGTCGCAAGATCATAGGTGACGTTCCACGCGTGACCTTCCCGATCGTTGAGCCGCAACTCGAGCCGCGGCGCGAGCTTGGCGTCGGCGACCAACGGTCCACGAGCGTGGTCGCCCTGGCTCGTCAACAGATCGCGGAATTGCTGGTTCAAAGCCGAAAGCGAGTACTCTGGCAACACCACCTGCTCACCGGCGAACGGGGCCGGCGTGCCCGCGGGGCGCGCTTTCCGGTGCGCGAGGACCGCCATGCCGCGCTCGGGGTCGAGCAGCAGCAGGTGCAGGCCGTCGTTGGCCGGTGCCTTCATGACCACGGCACCCGAATAGCGACTGGGAAAGCCCGTATCGACGCGATAGTGGCGGGACGAATCGTGATCGTTGAGCCCCGCCGCCACGCGCTCGGCGAGCTGCTGGGGCGGCCATGGCTCGAAGCCAGTGAGAGTCTTCAGCCGCGCGGCGGGCAAACCGCGCGAGCTTACTTGCTCACCGACGTTGGGGTGATTGAAGAGTAGACCACTGCAACCGAAGAACATCAGCCACGGCATGAGCACGATGCCGGCGTACAGGTGCGCGCGCCGCAACGCCCGCAGCCAACGCACGCGCTTCAGCCACACCGCGCTGCTCTGCAGCGTTCGCCGCGGCGTTGACAGAGCCTCGCCCGTGCTCCACAACCTGCGGCGAGGATTTACCGTGACCGTAGGCGAGACACTTCCGGCTTGTGCGCAACTAGACCTGCTCCTGGCCGCGCTGGCTGATTTGATCGACTCTCCGGAGCTAGCGGGTCCAGACGACTCCATGCTCGACTTGGGTCTCGATTCGGTACGGCTCATGATGTTGGTCGAACGGCTGCAACGGGGCGGAGCCGACGTAGGGTTTGGTGATCTTGCCGAGCGCCCCACACTGCGGGCATGGCTAGCCTTGCTCGAATCGCGGTCGTGAAACGGCGGTGCGGCAGCGAGATCACGGAGCCTCCTGTGCGCCGCAGGCGCGGCAGCTACCGCACACGCCTTGCAGCTCGTAGGAACGGCCAGTGAGCTCGAAGCCGTGTTCGTCAGCGAGGCGCTGCTCGGCCTCGGTCAAATTTGGCAGCTCGAATTCTACGATTTCGTGGCACATCGTGCAGCGCAAGTGCTCGTGCTCCTGACGCTCGAACACGTCTTCGAACAGCTGGCCGTGCACGGAGACAATCGCGGTTTCGCGCACTACCCCCGCCTGGACCAGCAGTGGCAGCAAGCGATAGATGGTGTTGAGCGATCCGTCGTGACCCGAGGCCGTAACCCGAGCCGCGAGCCTGCGGGCGCAGAAGTGTCCTGGCAACCGAAGCGCCGCGCGAACCACGGCTTCACGCGCGCTAGTAAGGCGCAGGCCGCGTCGCTCCAGCGTTTCCCGGACCGTAGCTACCCCGCGCTCGACGCGACCCTTGCCGGGTGGAGCCGCGCTCGTCCTTTGCTTGCTCATCATCGGCCGCCATCTCTCGAGATCTCGATGACGCTGTGGTGATCATGATTCTCGACCCCCTGTTTCCAGTGCCCCGAAGCGTGAATCCGGCGACGCTCGACCCCCCGTGCGCGCACCAAGAGGTCGTAGACGCCGCGAACCTCCTCTGCCTCGCCCGCGAGCCACGCGAAGCCAGCGAAGGAGCTTTGCACCCTGTCAGCCACGGTGCGGACTAGCTCGGCGCCGACGCGACCATTCCTAAATATCCACCGCACGTCCAGGTGCGCCGGCGACGTCAGCGCTCGCCGCTCGAGCTCACTGGAAGCGACCAGAACCACCAAGGCGCGGGAACCCGCCTCGAGTACCCGAAGACGTCCTTCGATTTCGGGCAGGGCGGTTTCGTCGCCGACCAGCAAGTACTCGCCGAAACGTTCAGAAGTGACGTACGAGCCACGAGGCCCGAGCACGCCGAGCTCGTCACCTGTCTTCGCGCGTGCGACCCAGCTCGAGGCCACGCCCTCGCCGTCGTGCAAGAAGAAGTCGATGCTGAGCTCCTGCCGCGCGGCGTCGAAACCGTGCGGCGTGTAGTCGCGCCCCTGCAGCTTGCGCCCGCCCAGCCGATTAGCGACCATGCCGAGCGGGCCGACCAACGGCAGGTCGGCGTGGGCTTCGCCGGGCCGCGGAAAGAACAGCTTGACGTGATCCTCTGGCGCCAGACTGGTGAAGTCGGCCAAGTCGGGCCCCGCCAGCACCACGCGCCGCATGCGCGGTGTGAGCGGCTCGACCGAGGCGACTCGCAGCCGGCGCGCCTTCAGTGAATGGCGCACCATGCGAAACCAACGACTGTCGTAGGTCACGGTTCGCCGGCCCCCGTCAGCTCGAACGCGCCCGAGTCGGCCATGCTGCGCAAGCTGGCCTGAGCCGCAGCGATCGTCAGCTCGATGTCGGCGTCGCGATGCGCCCCGCAAATGAAGTTTACATCGCGCCGCAGCAGCACCCCGCGGCGTGCCATTTGGCCCTGAAACTCCTGCATGAGCCGGCTATGTAGTCCGAGGTCGGACGAGAAGCTGAATAGGGGCATCGCGTCGTATCCTTGCACTCGCAGCGGCGCACCCTCGACTTGGGCGACAGCGTTGACGCCGTCGCGCAGTCGCTGACCGAGCCGACTCAGCTGGTCGATGAACGGTGTATCGCGATAGATGCGCAGCGCCGCTCGGCAGACGGCGAGTGACAAGGTTTCTCCGCCGAAGGTGGTCGACACTTGCAAGCGGTCCATTACCGAGAGGTGACGCGCGGGCCCGGCGATCGCCGACAGCGGCATACCCGCGGCCAGCGCCTTGGAATAGCAGGCCAAATCGGGCGCGACGCCGTGAAGCTCTTGGACGCCGCCGAGCGCGACGCGAAAACCGGTCACGATTTCGTCGAGCACGAACAGGGCACCTCGATCACGACACGCCTCGCGCAGCCGCCGCAAGAACTCGGCAGAGATGATGCGATTGTACGGGACGGAGACGATCACCGCCGCGAGCTCGGAGCCCTGCGCCGCCACTGCGTCGAGCAGCGCTGGCTCGTCGGCTTCTCGAAACAACGGCATACGCCGGGTCAGCTCGGCCACCGCTCTCGGCACGCCCGGCGTGTCGAACATGAAATGATCGTGCCAACCATTGTAACCCACGGTGATCAGCCGTTCTTTGCCGGTGATGGCGCGCGCCAAGCGCACTGCGGCGGAGGTGGCGTCGGCACCGGTCTTGAAGAATCGCACCATTTCCGCGAACGGGACGAGCTCAGTGAACAGCTCCGCCGTCTGCGGTTCGTGCGCCGTGGGCAGCGAGTGCACGAAACCGACCTCCAGCGCCTCGCGCGCAGCCGCCAGCAGCGCTGGGTGCCCGTGCCCTAGCGAGTTGGCGCCCAGCCCGCACACGAAATCGACGTAGCTGTTACCGTCGACGTCTTCGACACGCGCGCCTTCGCCGCGGGCCAAATAGACGGGGAACGAGCCCGGCGCGAAGTGCTCCGGGCGCTTCATCATCGAGAGCGTCACTCCCGGAATCTTGGCGCGCGCACGTTCGAGCAGCGCCTGCGATTGACTGAGCACGAGAGGCGCACCTTCGGGTGCCACGGCAGAGGTTGCGACGATGGTATCGTTCATGTTCGCTTCGTGGTGGAGCAGGTCTTCAGCGCTTCCAGCAGGTGGCTCGTGGTGGCGACGACCCCGCACGTGCGCGCTACCTGGCGGAGCGCAGTGGCGTGATCCTCGGGTGAAAAGTCGGCCGTCGCGTCAGCGACGACGAACGGCTGGACGCCGCGCATGAAGCCGTCGACCGCGGTCGCGAGACAGCCGATGTGCGCGTAAACGCCGCAGATTATTAGTTGATCGCGACCGCGCGCGGTGAGCCGCGTCGAGAGCTCGGTCTCGAAGAACGCGCTGTAACGACGCTTGTGCAACAGCACTTCGTGCGGCGCGACCCGTAACCCCGCGCCGATGCCAGACAGCCCCGGTTTTTCGATGATTCCGGCGCCCCACAGGTCCCACAACAAACCGCGCTCCGCCCGATCTTGTTCGGCCGGCTGAGCCGAAAAGAAGACCGGTACATCGGCGTTCCAGCAGGCGTGTCGCAGAGCGTGAACGTTGGGCACGAACGCGGAGAGCGGTGGCCGCGTCGCGTCGTATGGAGCCAGGAAGTACTCCTGCATGTCGTGAATCAGCAGTGCGGCACGGGGAGGCTGCAGCGACCACGACGCGCGAGCCGCGGGCCAGCTCCCAACTACTGGCAACCGGTACGGCGCGATTGTCGAGATGCTCACGCCCGCTCCAGCTCTGCGGTGACCGCTCGCAGCACGTCGAGCATGGTCTGCATCTTGCCCCGAGTTTCGTGAAGCTCGCTTTCGGCCTCCGAGCTCTCGACCACCCCCGCGCCCGCGAAGAGCCTTGCGCGTCTGTCATCGATCTCGGCACAGCGCAACGCGAGCACCCACTGCCCGTCACCTTGGGCGTCCATGTAGCCGACGGCGCCGGTGAAGTCTCCACGATCGAAGCCTTCATGTGCATGAATGAACGAGCGCGCCGCCGCCGCCGGGGTACCGCACACGGCCGGAGTAGGGTGCAGCGCCAAGGCGAGACGCAGCGAGCTGTGGCCCGGATCGCGTAAGACGCCGCTAATCGTCGTGCCCAGGTGCCACATGCTCGACGTCGCGACCACGCTCGGCTCATCGTCGCGGGTAAGCTCACGCATGAACGGCTGTAGGTCGTCCATGATGCGCTCGACTACCAGCTCGTGCTCGTGGCGATCCTTGGGCGACCGAAGTAGGTCCGCCGCGCGCGTTCGATCCTCAGCCGCGTCACCCGAGCGTCGCGCGGAGCCGGCGAGCGGTTGGCTCCGGACGATCGAACCGCTCTTGCCGACCAGTAACTCGGG
>Ga0164241_10003789_pt1 | contig 14977 bp, 16 predicted proteins | sample OricomyardsoilBY_FD_108780 | JGI IMG/M metagenome (GOLD analysis project Ga0164241, IMG submission 108780) | Backyard soil microbial communities from Emeryville, California, USA - Original compost - Back yard soil (BY) | ecosystem: Environmental > Terrestrial > Soil > Unclassified | place: USA... | reverse complement strand
GGCTGCCCATGGCGTGCAGCACGATCACCCGGTCGCGCTGCGTCTGCGCAAGCTGCGCGGCCAGCGCGTAGAGCAGCGCGTCGTCCAGGCACTCGCCGTCCTTGCAGGATTCGGGGTGATACGACTGCGCCGTTTCGGTGAGCACTCGCGCGCACACCTTCTTGCAGCCGGATTGATTGTCGATCCATGAAACCGCGAGACCGGCGCGTTGCAGGATGTCGAGCACCGAATCGCGATGATCGGCCGCGGAGAGCTTGAACTCGCTGCGCGGCAGATCCGAGAACATGCACGGCACCGAGACTGCTGTCGCCGTGCCACAGCTATGCACATCGGTGTAGTAGAAGACGCCCTTCTGCTTCAGCAGCGGATTGGTCTCGCGCGCATAGCCGCCGAGTGAAAAGTTCGCCGCGCGCGCGGTTTCTCCCACCACCAGCACCACCAGCAGCGGCCTGGCTTCCTTCACGGGCACTCGCCGCGCGTCCTCTCCCACCTTGATATAGGGCTGCCTGCCATGCAGCGTCTTGCGCACCAGCGTGGTGGAACCCACGAGCACGTTGGCCGGCGTGATGAAGTAGCGCGCCACGTCCTGGTTGCGGAAGAACGAGGCATACGAGGAATACATCGGCAATCCCGCGCCGAACAGCAACGCCAGGCCAGCGAGCATGCCCAGCACGTACTCGCGCAACGAGCGCCCCCAGGTGGAAAGCGGCAGCCGCGCGCGCCAGATCAGGACCATTGGCACGCCCGCCTGCCACAGCAGGCGCCACAGCAATGGCCAGCCGAGGAAGTCGCGCGCTTCGGCCGGATTGGTCTGGAATACATTGCGCAGCATGTCCGAATCTATGGCCACGCCGTAGGTATCCATGAACCAGCCGGTGGCCGCCGCGAGCACCACCAGAATGCTCAACGTGACGCGGATGGCGCGCCCTGGTGACAGCAGTCGCAGCAGGAACAGGTTCAGGCCCAGCATCGCGAGCGCGAGCGAGCCGGCGAACAGCCAGCCATGGCCGTTCATCGGCTGCAGCTTGAACAGCAGGCGCCAGAAGGTGCCGTTGGCCGTCGCGACGATCCACGCGGCGACGAGCAGGCAGAGCCGGTTGGCGGTCAGATTCATGGGTGCAGATTATGAAGGGGACACGAGCCTGCTGCAGCGCGTATCGCTTCCAACCAGTTGGCGGCGAGCGCAAGATGTCAGCATGGGAGACAATGACAACAATACATTCCCTGCCAGCCCGCCTGCTCGTCGCGACGGCAACATCGACTTCGGTCGCTATTCGACTGCGCAGCTACGCGAACTACAGGACACGATAGATCGCCAGTCCAGCCCCCTGAATTACGCGGCTCTTGTCGCGGAAATGCAGCGACGCGAAGGCGATGTCTCCGCCTCTCCACAGTGGCGGGGACGGTACACCCGTCGCAATGGTTTGCGTGGCTGGCTGGAAGCAAAATGGCACCACTCGCCGCTTTACGGTGTGGCGTTGCTGCACGTAGACGGCCAGCAATTGATCTTGCACGGGCGGCAGCGCACCTGGTTGGGCGTTCCGATCGAGCGTGCCCTTCACATACCGCTCGAACGTATTCGAAACGTCCTCGTCACTGCGCGGAACGCGCTTTGAGATCACACGACGCGGCTGGTTTGCGCGCCGCGTGGAGCTATATCAGTCGGGCCGCGAGCGCGAAGGACTGCTGGAAGCTTTGCCGCGCGTGCGGACGCGACGCTTTGACCGCCAAGCCGCCTCACTGCAGGTATTCGAAGAACAGCTGCTGGAGCGCTGCAAGACGGCCTGGATGACACCTGTGTTGCTGATGCTGAACATCGTGGTGTTTGTCAGTGCCTGGATTGCCGCGGGCGCGCTAGCGCAACTGACGAGCAGTCCGATTGCCTTGCAGATGGCCAACATAGGACCTGTGACCTCGTCGGGACAGTGGTGGCGGCTGATCAGCACGCTCTTCGTGCATGCCTATCCCGCGCACCTGATTCTGAATATGTGGGCACTCTGGAATATCGGTCGCCTGACTGAACGGCTCTTGGGGCGCTGGAGATTTCTGGCGCTTTACCTTGGCGCGGGCGTCCTGGCCAGCCTCGCCACGTTGCTTTGGGATCCGACTCGCACTTCTGTCGGCGCATCGGGCGCCATTTTCGGATTGTTCGGAGCCTTTCTGGCCTGTCTCGTGCGACCAGGCGGCGGCTTGCCTGCAGGAACATTTCGGTCACATTGGATACCGACACTCTTGTTCGTCAGCTTCAACCTGTTCAGCGGCGCCGTTCAGCCGCAGATCGACAACGCCGCGCATGTAGGGGGATTGCTTGCCGGCTTCGGGCTGGGCCTTCTTTTGTTCGAGCCGCTGCAGCCCCAGCGACACGGAATCGGCGCATACGCGGGATGGATTGCAGCGACGGTTTTGTTTCTGGCGTTCGTGGGCGGCGCCATCGGATATACAAACCAGAATCGGTCTGCGTTACCGGTGGCGCAGCAATTTGCTGCCCAACATCAGTGGTACGTCACGTCAGAGGCCCGCAGTATCGCGGCGTGGCAACAACTGGCGGCACGCGCCGGCAGTGGCACAATTACCGATGAAGAATTAGCAGCTCGGGTCACGGCAGACGTCCTTCCCTTTTGGGAATCCGCACAGGCCCGGCTTAACGCCGAGGTCCCGGAAGCAACCGGCGAGGAACGCAACTACCTGGTCGAGGTGGCGAATTTCGCTAGGCTTCGCAGGGACTGGTCTCACGCTGTCATCGACGCCACCCGGGAGCGTGACGAGACAAAGTCGGCGTTGGCCCGTAAGCTCGATGCCGATTCGACCGCCAGTGTGGCGCGCATCTCACGGCTGGCTGCCCTTTCGCAGGCGTCCTGGACGCACGGCGGCCTGGCGGATCTGCGGCTTGTCCGCTCGCTGCGAACGCTGTTCGCGCATGAAAGGAATTCGTGCATCAGAGCCCCGGTCATCTACGGCGCCCAGGTCGCGACAACGGATTCGCCCACAGATACCCCCGCCCTTGCGGAAACAGCGGGCTGCAACGCGCAACGGCTTTGGATGGAAGAAGACTTTGTGGCGCTGGATGGGCTGTTGACGGGAAGTGCGGAGCATCTCGACGACTTACCTGGCCGAGCGTCCACCTTTGACAGCATCGTGAGAGGCCTTGACCGACTCATGACTTTCGGCCCCGGAACCATTGACGAACACCTGCAGAAGCTCGCCCGATGGCGTCGAGCCGTACCGAATTCCTTTTATCCGGTCTTGGCCGAAGCCATGCTGTTCAACGACTGGGCATGGGCTGCTCGCGGGACAGGTGGCGTCAGTCAGGTCTCGCAGCAGGCATGGACAATCTTCGCGTTTCGCAACGAAATGGCACAGGCGTCCCTGGACAGTGCAAATCCGGCGAGCCTACGTGACCCCATGTCTTGTGAGCTCAGAATGCTGCTGGCCCACGGCCGGTCCGCCGGTCTCGAATCCATCCAGCAGATCTTCGAAGACTGCATGTTGCTGCATCCCAGATATCAAGGGTTGTATTCCGACATGCTGCGATCATTGCAACCCCGATGGTATGGCTCGGCGGAAAAAGTAGCCGACTTCATTCGCATACATGCCGACGCCGCAGATGCGCCCGATCGGGACGCGCTGTACGCGAAATTGTATTGGATCTACGCGAATGTCGAGCGGGATGATGTCAATGTTTTCGAGGACACTTTTGCCAGCTGGGAACGCGTGCGTCTGGGTTTCGACAAACTGCGTTCCGACTCGCCAAAGAGTGACCTGATAGTCAACGCGTATGCGCGAATGGCATGTCTGGCGGGCAATGCTTCCGTCTATAAAGAGCTGCGCCCGGAGCTGGAGAAACGGCGCTCCGCGACCGGCTGGACCGAAAAGACGACCATTGCCGATTGCGACATGAAGTTGATGCAATAAGCCGCTCAGCCTCTCAGCGGCTTCAACGCTCCGGCCCAGGCCTCCACCTGGTCGAATACCTGCGCCAGTGTCTTCTCCTGGTGCGGCTGCGGCTTGAAGGTGCTGAACTTCTCGAAGTCATGCGCCAGCAGCAGGCTCACCGCCGCGCGCACGTCGGCCAGTTCGAGATTGCTGCACACGGCGCGCAGCATCTCGATGGAACGCGCGGCACCGAGGCCACCGTAGCCCACGAAGCCGCAGGCCTTGTTGCACCATTCCTTGAAGAGAAAGTCCATGGCGTTCTTCAGCGAAGCCGGCGGACCGTGGTTGTATTCGGGCGTGACGAATACATAACCATCGAAGGTGACGATCTTCGCGGCCCAGCGCTTGGAGTGTTCCTTCGTGGGCGGGCCCATCGAAGGCGGCACGGGCTCATCGAGCAGCGGCAGGTCGTAGTCCGCGATGTCCACCAGTTCGTACTGGGCACTGGTGCGCTTGCTGGCGTGCTCGTGCACCCACTGCGCCACGGCCAGTCCGTTGCGATTCGGCCGGATGCTGCCGATGATGATGCCGATGCGCATTTACCTGGCCTCCGAGACTTCTTTCATGGTCTTCAACGCCGCCTCGAACGTGGAACGGCGCCGCGCGATGTCGGCATCCTTCGCGGCCCGGTCCGGCTTGTCGGATTCGTCGATGAACAGCGTGTAGATGATCTTCGAGTTCCTGGCGTTCACGGGCACGGCTTCCATGAAGCCGTGGTACATGTTGAAGAACTTGCCCTCGACCGCCGGCTGCGTGTAGCCGTAAGAAAGAGCTGTCTTCGCGATCATGATCTCCACGATGCGGCCGCCGGCCAGCGCGCGGATCGAACCGATTTCGCCGTCGCCCCTGGTCATCTTGCAGTCCAGATCGCTGCGCCACTTCGCGATGTCGCAGTAGCCGCCGACCTTCGACCACACTTCGGCCGCGGGCCGGGCAATGTCGATCTCCATGCGGATCACCGCATAGTCAGGCTCTGCCGCGGTGGCGGCGGCGAGCAGACCCAGTGTGGCGAGACCCATCAACTTCTTCTTCATTCGAAATCCCCGTCAATGACTATCCGACCGGACACGGCCCGGTAGGCTAGCATGGCGGCGGATGGGCCCGGGTCAGATCCGCGGCAGGCGCTGTGTATCGCCGGCCTGTGCACCGGCCTGGGGTTCGCAGCGCAGCTGCGCCATCGCGGGACGGAAGCGCAGCTGCACGGGCTCTTCGGTGTGCGCCGCGGCAGATACCAGTCCGATGCCCACGTCTTCGAGATAGGCCTCGATGAAACTCTGGATGCCCAGCATCCGTTCGCGCCCGCCCGAGCGTTCATCGGCATGGGCCACGAACCGGGCCTGCCAGTGGCGGGCGCGCGGCTCGCTGTGCCGAAGGTCGGCGATGCAGCGGTCCAGCAGCAGCAGATTGGTCGACAGCGTGTTGTCGGTGAGTTCCGGATCGACCACCTGGCCGGGCCGCCCGATCTGCATGTGCAGCAGCGCGCCGGTCTCGTTCACCTCATCGTACAGGCACAACGCGAAGGATGACCGCAGGGTTGCGGCCAGCACCAGGTCATACCGGGCGATTTCGAACTGATCGACCGGCACGGCAACTTCCTGTAGCGCGCGCTCCGTCATACCGGCGAGTCTGTCAGCGGCGCTTTTCGCATGGAGGAATGCGCATCACAGTCCCGGCAGAATCGCCCTGACGTTGCACGTCACAACCTGACGCGTCACGTCGAGCTGGCCTCGGCTACGGCGCCGGTCCACCGTAGCCGGGGGGCACGGCTACCGCCTGCTGCACCGGCTTCGGCAATTGCGGAATCCACTCGTAGGGCAGGCGATAGGCGCGATACACCGCATTGCGCGCGCCGGTGGGCGAGGGATTGATGTATTCCCACACGATCTTCTTCTGCGCCGTCACTTCAAAGACGCGCCCCGTGGGCCCCTCGGTGATCAGCGTGTCGCCATTGGGCAATCGCTGCGCGCCGCTGATGTTGGTGGCGAAGAACGCATCGCCCGGCGCATAGGACCACACCAGTTCCAGTTTGACCGGATCGATCTCCAGCACGCGCGAATTGGCACGCGCCAGGCCGCCGTAACCATTGCGCGCGATGGGCGTATCGAAGCCATAGCCGCTGGAGCCGCCGTTATCGAACACCAGCAGGTTGCCCTCACCCGGCAGGCCCTTGGGAATCAGATGCGCGTTGTGCTGGCCGATGATCTGGCCGATGCGCGACAGCTGCGGGGATTCGCGGAAGTCCGGCCCCATGCGCCACACCACATGACCGTCACGCGCGACGATGACGAGAAAGCTGGCCTGGCGGCTGCTGATGATGACGTTGTCGGGCGCGAAGCGCTGGTCGCCGGCATCGAACCAGCGATTGGGGCCCAGATAGGTGGCCGAATTGATATGCGTCCAGTCATATTCGCGGCGCGGCGCGGGAGCGGCACCCGCGCCTGGAGCAGCGGCGCGTGCCGCGCCGGCGCCCGGACCCCCACCACCCCCGGCGCCGGCCTTGATCGCGGCGCGCGCGGCAGGGGAAAGACCCAGCTCGTCGATGTGGTCGCTGATCTGCCACGACCATCGCACCTTGCCATCGGCGCCGTACTCGATGAGCTTGTCGTCCTCGAGCGGCAGATTCGACACCGCGGCGAGTTGGCGGCTGGCATGCGTGAGCACCAGCGTGGCGCTGCCGGTGGATGCGGGGGTGGCGCCAGGCGAGTAGTAGCCGCTGGGAAAGTCCGCGCGCTGCCAGTCGTGATGCTGGCGCAATGACTTTGATTTCGCGCCACCCGGAAGATCGATCTGCTCCCCGCCCTGCAGCGACCAGCGCTGGTTGCCGGCGAAGTCCTTTTGCAGCAGCTGCAGTGACTCCTGATGACCGGGACGCGCGCCGGCGGCGGCGATGATCTCGCCATTGGGCAGCACGCGTGCCGGCCCACCGGCGGAGTTGTTGAAGCCGCTCCACTGCTTCACCACGTGGCCATTCATGTCGATGACCACCACGCCCGGATCGCGCAGCAGCGACAGCACGGTGTAGCCATTCCACGCCGCCCCGGGCTGGTAGAGGGTGGTGCCGGTCGGGTAGACCGACGGTGCCGCCACGGCGGCCACGGCCGTTGCCATGACGATGACGGACTGAACAAGCCTGTATGCGCTCTGCATCTGAAGCTCCCGGTTCCTGCGTTGCATAGCTTAAGGACTGTGATGCGCGTACTGCAGGATTTCCTGCGGTGGGCGTAACTCTAGGTTATGGGCCTGTGACAAGCTTCGAGGTGTGGCATGAGCGCCGATCCGAACCCGCAAGTCGTCCCTGTCAGCAATCTCACCGAGTACTTCCGCGATGCACTCGGTCGGGCGCTGTCGCACCAGCAGGTGTCACTCGACGAGCACACCGCGCACTATGTGGTCAGCCTGCTCACTCTGTACTCGCGCACCGAGGTCTCGCACGCCGACACGCGGCCCGGCCAGCGGTGGGTGGGACTGGCGGATCTGCTGGCGCAGGCGGCCGCGGCCGACACCCCCGCCGAACGCGACGCGCTGCTGCAGAGGTTGGGCGATGTTTCGCTGTTCGTCGCCGGGTTCTTCGCGCATGGTTTCGAGCGCCGGCTGATCGATGTGGATTACCACATCGCCATGGGTGGCCGTGCCTATGGCACCTTGGCCAGCGTGCCCGTCCGCGGACCAAGGCGCGCGCTGTGCGGGGTTTTCGGCGAACTGGCGCGCAAGTTTCAATCGGTGGTCGATGCCATCGGCGAGATCAGCGACACCGCGCGGGTGTGGTCCTCGAAGGATGTGCTGCGCCTGTACGAGCTGTGGCTGAAGACCGGCAGCCGCCGCGCGCAGGGGTTGCTTCACCAGCTTGGCGTGGCCCCCACTCCCGTCTCGCTGCGAGTGAGCTGAATCATGCTGCAGCCACTGCAGCATTTGCTCGAGACCATCTACGACGCACGCAGCGGCCGGGACGTGCGTGACTTCCTGCTGACACAGCGCCACGAGCTGCCAACCGAACGCCAGGATGCGGCGCTGGATGAAGAGGTGGTGCTGATCGAATCACCGCGCGAGGCCTTCCTCGGTGTTTACATCGACGCCGCGGTACTCGAAAGATTGAAGGCGCGCGACCCCTTTCAGTCACTCAGCGGCGCCAATATCGCGGACTTCTGGACGGCACTGGAAGGCGTCAGTCACTTTACCTACCTGACGTGGAATGCGGGCCACGATCGCGGCGTCTCGCAGCTCGAACTCGAACTGCAGGCCGAAGTGGACAAATATGTGGCGAGCTGGTGGCTGCTGCGCCGCCAGCACCCGCAGCACTGGCCGCGCGAATTGCATCATGCGCTGTTCAGCCGCGCGCACGTTGATGCGGCGCTGGATCACGCGCGCCAGGGCCTGTATGCCGCCGCCACCCACCACGCCGCGCGCTTCTGCGCGCGCCTCGAGTCGGCGCTGACGTCGAATCGCCCCACGCTGCGTGGCATGGCGGTAAGCGTGCTGCGCCGGTTCTATCGGATGGGCAGCCTGTCGAAACGTCAGCACCGCTGGTGTCAGGTCAGCACCTGAGTGCGCACCGCCCAGCCAGGACTACAAAGCAAAGCGCGCCGCCTACATCAAAATGGCGCGCGTGGCCTGCAAGGTGTGGAAGGAGCATGGCGCGCTCGAATATCACGAGTGCGTCGCCGACGACGTGAAGCCCGGCAAGCTCACCTCCTTTCCGCAGAGCGTGAAACTCAAGCGCAACGAAGAGGTGTGGTTTTCGTACGCGGTCTACAAGTCACGCGGCGATCGCGACAAGGTGATGAAGAAAGTCATGGCCGATCCGCGCATGGCCGGCATGAACCCGGCCACCATGCCCTTCGATGGCAAGCGCATGTTCTGGGGCGGCTTCAAGGAGCAGGTGTCGGATTAATGCCGGCTATTTGATCTGGTAGAACCTGATGCGAACGGCCTCGAGCCTGGCCGGCTGACCGGCCGCGGCAGGGGCGGCGCCGGGCGGGTTTTCCACCTCGATCGTGGCCACGAAGGTGCCGCGCGTCAGCCAGTCGAATTTGCCCTTGGGTGCCTCGAAGCGTGGGCGGGCGTAGGTGCGCTCGCTGGGTGCGCCACTGCAACTGAATCCTTCATTCAGCACGTGGATGACGGTGCCATCGTCCGCGCGCAGGAAGTAGTCGGCGGTCAGCGTCTGGCAGCCACTGGCGGTGCGAAGCTGGAAGTCCCAGCCGCCGGGTATCACCTCACCGTTGAACTTCGGACCCGACACCTTGCCACCGGTGATCGGAATGTATTGACGATGGCCCAGCGGGGTTTCTCCCAGAACCACGGCCGGCGACAACGTCACGCGCTCCTCGAATACGAACTCCACGCGCGGCATCGCCGCTGCCGGCGGCTGTGAACCCAGGGCAGGCGGCGCGGCGGCCGGCAATGCGGCCACGGGTGCGAACAGCATCGGCACGGCCAGCAGAACGGAGACGGGCAACATGCGCATGATTCCTCCTGGATAGTTGTTATCGGCTCAGTGCAGGGCGTAACGCCCCAGCACCCGATGCTCGCTCTTTCCGACCAGGCTGTGCACCAGCACGAATTCTCGCGCCGTCCAGCACGTCGCGGCCACCTCCTGTGGCGACACCGCGTGGCGATCGTAGAGTAGCGTCACATGTGGCTTGAAGCTTCGTGCTTCCAGCTGGAATTTGCCGGTGCGGCTCAGCGCTGCGGCAAGCTGGTTGCGCAGCGCGCTGAGCGGTGCGCAATCCTCGTCGCAACATAGCACCACGGCGGTGGCACGCCCGGACAGGTCGCGTGACGAGCCGAAACTCATCACCTGGTCGAAGCACAGTTCGAAGGCCGCGCACGACAGGGTTTTCGCCGCCGCGTCCGCGGCGGCGACCAGGTCGGGCGGTAGTGCCGGGTGGTTGCCAAGAAAGCACAGCGTGACGTGCAGCCGCTCGACGGCCAGCGGCCTTCCCTGCAAGGCCAGCACGCCGCGCAGCCGCAGCGCCAGCGCGTGAATGCGCGCAGCCGTCTCGGCATCCGGCTGCAGCGCAAAGAACAGTCGATCCATCGGACCGCCTTGGTTGCGGCGACGTCAGAACGCGGACTTCGCGGCTTCTCCCAGCATGGCGCCACGCACCAGTGGAATCGGCGGACCGCCAAAAGCCAGGAAGGCATCGTGGAAATCGTGCCAGCATTCCTTGTTGTCGGCGCCGCCGCGCTTGCCGCACCAGTCGGCCCGCAGCTTGCGGATCATCAGCTTGCCCATGGTGTAGTTGAGGTAAGCCGGGTCGTAGGCCCCGCGCGCGGCCTGTTGTTCAGCCGTGCCATCGTCCTGCGAGGCATCGTCGATGAACATGCGACGCGACTCGGCCAGTGTCATGCCCTTGGTGTGCAGGCCGATGGCCGACAGCAGTCGCACATCGCGCCAGGTGGCATTGGTGAGCTGGCCGATGCGGGTTTCCGGATCGCCATTGTTCAACCCCTCTTCGACCATCAGCTCTTCGGCGTAGTGCGCCCAGCCTTCGGCGAAGGCATAGCCCACATACAAGCGGCCGAAAATCGAGTGCGCGCGGTTCGAGTGCAAAAATTGCAGGAAGTGGCCCGGCCATACTTCGTGCACCGAGGTGAACAGCAGACTGCCCTTCGAGGGAATGTAGGCCTGCTGTTTGGCTTTGGACCACGACGGATCAGGCGCCGCCACGTTGTAGAACGAAGGCATGTTGGCGTCATACGGTCCCGGCACATCGATGTAGGCCGAGTTCTGCGAGTTGTAGGGCGGCGACTGCTTGACCTTGGCCTCTTCGGTGCCGGGAATCGACACGATCTTGTGCTCTTCGACGAAGCGCTTCAGGTCCACCAGCTGCTTCGTGGCATAAGCCACCGCATCTCCGCCCTCCGGCTTGGAAGCATTGGCCTTGCTCGCGCACTGCGCGACGGTCTTGCCCGGCGCATAGGCCTTGCAGGCTTCGACCAGCGCGGCCTGATTGCGCTTGAGATCCTCGCGGCCGATTCGTTCGAGCTCGGCCAGGGGCGTATCCACGCGCTCGTTGGCATAGAGCATCTTCGCGAACAGCTCGGGACCGATGGCGAATTCATCCACCTGCGTGGCGCGCAGGCTCTGCATGTGCTGCTGCAAATCCGCCAGCGCGGCCGCCGCGGCGGCATTCTGTTTCTCGAACTCCGCGCGCGCGACCGCATCGCCCACGCCGGCAAACACTTTCACCACATCGGTCTTGAGAAAGTCGCCCAGCGGACCGAAAGAATGCATGCCGATGTCGATGAAGGCCTTGGGCAGCGGCCCCTTCAGGTTGGCTTTGATCTGTGCGGTGGCGTTGGGCACATTCGAGGCCCAGCGCGTATAGGCCTTCATGCGAGTGGCCACATCCGCATAGGGCCGATCCAGATACACCGTCGGATCGAAGTAGTACCAGGTCGGGTTCTTGTGCGGCCAGTCCGCCGTTTCGAGCCAGAACAGCCGGCCGTCGATCACCGCCAGCAGATAATCGCGCTCGAATTTCTCGGCATCGGAAAGCGCGGCGGCATCCACGGCCTTGGCCTTCGCCTCCCAATCCTTCAGCCGCTGCGCCTCGGCCTTGAGCCCGGCATCGCTCCAGTCGGGAAACAGGCCGTCGTATTCATGCCGCCCCTGATAGGCGGCGTTGATGGGATTGGCCTTCAGATCGCTTTCGATCCAGCCTTCCACCAGCTGCGGCCAGACCGCGGTGTTCGCCGCTGGCGCGGCGTCGGGTTTCTTCTGGCAGGCGGTCAGTGTCAGCGCGCCGAGCAACATTGCGGCCCACAGCGTCATTCCCGCCAGTTTCCCGTTCGCGCGCATCTGCACTCTCCTCGATGTTCCGGCAAGCATGCCTCAAGCGCATGCCTGCCGGGGAGGCTCCTTGCGCGACCTGCCGTGCGGGCCTAGTGCGCGGGCAGGTCGAATACCAGCACCTCGGCATCGCGGCCTTCGTGAATCGAAAGCTCGCTGATATCGGTCAGCTTCAGCGCATCGCCGCCGCCAAGGCGCGTGCCGTTGACGGTGAGCTCGCCCTTCACCAGATGCACATAGGCGCTGCGGCCCACGGCAATGGCAAGCGTTGCCGTCTCGCCACTATCGAACAGGCCCGCGTACAGCCGCGCATCCTGCTGCATGCGCACCGAGCCTTCGGCGCCATCGCCCGAAACGATCAGACGCAAACGGCCGCGTTTTTCGCCGTCGGAGAAATATTTCTGCTCATAGCCCGGCGCCACGCTCATGCGATCGGGGCGGATCCAGATCTGCAGGAAGTGCACGGGATTCTGTGGCGACGGGTTCTGCTCGCTGTGGAGCACGCCGGTACCGGCGCTCATGCGCTGCACATCACCCGGCCGCATCACCGAGCCATTGCCCATGGAATCGCGATGCGCCAGCTCGCCGGCCAGCACATAGCTGATGATCTCCATGTCCCGGTGCGGATGCGTGCCGAAGCCCCCACCCGGCGCGACCCGGTCCTCGTTGATGACACGCAGCACCCCGAACTCCACCTGCTGCGGATCGAAGTAGTCGGCGAATGAAAAGCTGTGGCGGCTCTTCAGCCAGCCATGATCGGCCAGTCCCCGATCCTCACTCTTGCGTACTTGCAGCATGACGTCCTCCTTACTCTGGAGAGCAATGTGCCATTTGTGATTTGGATAAAAAAGCGCGATATTTCGCTCTTATTTATCTGATTTATAGATGCTTCATGGCGCAACTACGCACCTCCGTGGACCAATGGCAGGTACTGGCTGCCGTGGTGGATGCCGGCGGCTTCGCCCAGGCCGCCGCCCGGCTGCATCGCAGCCAGTCCGCCATCAGCTATGCCCTGGCGCAACTGCAGGAATCCCTGGGGGTGCGCCTGCTCGAGATGCAGGGCCGTCGCGCCGCGCTCACCGGGGCCGGCACCGAGCTGCTGCGGCGCAGCCGCGTGGTGGTGGATCAGTTCGCGCGGCTCGAATCTCTGGCCCGCGCCATCGACAGCGGCTGGGAGAGCGAGCTGAGGCTGGTCATCGACGCGGCTTTTCCGCAGCAGCGCCTGCTGGGCGTGCTGGCGGAACTGAACACGAGCTGCCCGCACACCACGATTTCACTCGCCGACGCCGTGCTCTCCGGCGCGGAGGATGCCATCACCGAAGGCCTTGCCGACGTGGTCGTCACAACGCGCGTGCCGCAGGGCTTTGCCGGTGACTGGCTGATGGATGTGGAGATGGTGGCGGTGGCGGCACCAGCGCATCCGCTGCACACCCTGCAGCGCCCCTTGTCGCTGGATGATCTGGTGCTGCACACGCAGGTGGTCGTGCGCGACTCGGGCCGTCATCCGCGCGATGAAGGCTGGCTGGGCGCGCAACATCGCTGGACGGTGGCCAGCCTGGAAGCTTCACACGCCGCGGTTCGCGCCGGCCTCGCCTATGCCTGGCTGCCCGCGCATCTGGTCGCCGGGGATCTGGCCGCCGCACAGTTGAAGGCTTTGCCGCTCTGGGCCGGAAGCATGCGCCGCATGGCTTTGTATGTCGTGCTTGTCCGGGGCGAAACCGCCGGCCCTGCCGCTCGCAAGACGCTGGAGTTGCTGCAGCGTCACGTGCCCGCCAGATGACGCGTCGACTGGTGCGACAGCCGTCGAGCCGGTTTACTATCGCGCACACAATACATCCGGAAACAACCGGAGCAAGGGAGAGATGTTCATGAATCGACGGAGCCTGTTCGGCGCGCTGGTCATGGTGGCTGCCCTGGGGGCAAGCCAGGCCGCGCTGGCCGAAAAATATGAAGGCGTCACGGTCACCATCGCGGCCACGGCCGATCGCGTGCAAAAAGCCGCCGCCGATGCGCTGACGGTGCTGGGTGTGGAGATCAAGAAAAATGAGCCTGGCTATGTGGAAGGACCGCGCTCGCGCAAGTTCGGCGCCTTCGTGGGTTCGGGCGGCGAGGTCCTCTCCGTGAAGATCACCGACAAGGGCAGCGGCAACTGCGAAGTCACCGTGCGCACCACCAAGACCTTCATGGGCCGCGCGGGCCAGAAGGTGTGGGACCAGCCGATGATCGATGAGATCAACAAGTCGCTGGCGGCCACTCCCGCCCAGTAGATGGTTGGTTCGCGCACCGCATGGCTGGCGGCGGTCCTGTGCCTGGGGCTGCTGCCTGCCTGCTCGACCACGCAAGGGCGATTCGTGCCGCTGGGCGAGCCCCGGCCGCCGCGCACGGCGGATGCGCACGTCGACGTGTATCGCGACGCGCTGCCGACGCGGCCGTTCGAACGCGTCGCGCGCCTGGATGCCCACCTGGAAAAAACCGCCTTCCGCAAATCCAGCTTCGAGGATGCGCTGCCTGAATTGATGCGCCGTGCCCGCGCCGCCGGCGCCGACGCCATCATCGAACCGAAGGAACAGCGCTCACAGGTCGGTGAGACGATGATCTACCACATCACCGCGACGGGCATCCGCTACACGGATTGAGGCATCGGCCCCGCGGGCCTACTTCATCACGCGCGAATAACGCGCCAGCAACCACAGCATCGTGGGCCAGAACATGGTGTTCAACAGGTCGTGCACGCTGGCCATCACGCGCCAGTGGCCGTATTTGTGAAAGTCATCGCGCGCGTCGAGCGCTTCGCCCAGGCAGGCCAGCGCCAGCACCGACAGCAGCGGAACGATCGAGCGCAACCCCTTCTGCGCCAGCGCCGTGCCGACGAGGAACACCGTCATCCCCACATAGATGTGCAGCGCATCCTTCGACAGGGACGCAACCTGCACGATCTCGTGCTTCATCAACTGGAATGCCGACATGGCCATGGCGTAAGGCTAGGGGAGGCCCGCGCCGGTAGCAAGCGCATGACGGAAGTCGTTCCCATGAAAAAGCCCGCCGGATCTCTCCGGCGGGCTTGAGGCTCATCAGAGCGAAACGCCTCGACGGCGTATCAGAACTTCTTCTTGATCGTCAGCGCGAACTCACGCGGACGGCCCGGTGCACCATCGGTGTGGCCGGCACCCGTGTACTGATCGGCGCGCGACATGAAGTAGTACTTGTCGCCCAGGTTGGTGCCTTCCAGCGAGGCTTCGAGATCGCCCT
>Ga0164241_10003788_pt1 | contig 14980 bp, 15 predicted proteins | sample OricomyardsoilBY_FD_108780 | JGI IMG/M metagenome (GOLD analysis project Ga0164241, IMG submission 108780) | Backyard soil microbial communities from Emeryville, California, USA - Original compost - Back yard soil (BY) | ecosystem: Environmental > Terrestrial > Soil > Unclassified | place: USA... | reverse complement strand
CTGGACGCGACGCAGGCCGTGGTCGGTGTTGACGTAGGTTTCGGCGGTCCAGTAGGCGGTGGGTAGGCGTTTGCTGTCGGCCTTGCGCTGCGCGGTGGTCGTGGTGTGGCGTCGGCGCCGACGGCCGGTGGTCTTGTCGATGACCCAGGCGCGGGTGGTGACGCGGCCGTGGTCGCCGGCCTCGATGGCGGGCCGGCCACGACCGGGCGGGGCGGTGGAGGCCGCCGTGGTCTCCATTTAGCTCTCCACTTAGTCCGTGATCCTCGATGATCGGAGGCGATCCAGAATGAGCGATCTGCCAGCTGATCTGCAGGTAAGGGTATCACTCACGGATCACTGGAGGTCATGGTTGAGCCTATAATCCCGAACCGTCAGGTCGAGGGTTCGAGCCCCTCTCGCCCCACGGAACACGTTGTGGGACATGGCATATGACGTGACATCGATCGACTCGTTTGCAGGCTGACTCTCCATAAATGCACTGTGGGCCCGCGCGGAGGGGTCTCGGGTGCGGTTGGAAAATGCAAGTTCGCATTCGGGCGCGCTGGCGATCTGCCCGGGAGCGTTCGGCGGATGTGACCGACTCGGTGACGCCAAGTCGCGGGTCGGACGGTGTCCGATATCGCCGGCGCGGCAAACCGCGCGGTCTCCTCGAGGCGGTGGCGTTCGAGGGCTCCCCCGAGCCTGGCCGACGAAGATCGGCTCGGGGCCGGACCCGAGCGCAACCGCGAACGCCCCGGCATGCGGGAGTGCCGCACCTACCGAAGCCCGGTCGAGATACCTCCGTCGAGCTCGGCAACGTCCCGAGCCGGACGTCGAGGCGGTCTTGGGCGCCCCGCAAACGGATCCCTTCCGGCCGCTGTCACCCCGCCCAGGTCTCGTTTGCGAGACGGGTCCCATCGGTTGCCCGCTCTGGTGCGGTGTTTGCGGCGATGGTCGGTGTCCGATGTAAAGATGTGGTCGGCGGCGGACCCGGAGGCAGAGAAGGAGGCGGTGAGCAATGGCAGTCGACCGATTCAGCACCCCTCTCTACACCGTCGCCAAGGCGTCGCACTATCTGGGCGTGCCTGATTCGACGTTTCGGTCCTGGGTCAGAGGCTACGTGCGGCGGTCCGACGGCCGGGCGGATGTGCGGGGAGAGCCGATCGTCACTGTCATCCCGGGCCAGCGGGCGCGGTCGGCGTCGGTGCCGTTCGTCGGCTTGGCGGAGGGTCTGGTGCTGGCGGGGATCCGGCGGTCCGGGGTGCCTCTGCAACGGATCCGTCCGGCCGTCGAGGCACTCAAGAACGAGTTCGGGATTGCTCAACTGCTGGCGTCGAAGTCGCTGTACACCGACGGCGCCGAGGTCCTCTACGACTTCGCAGAGCGTTCGGACGATTCGGATGCCGACGATGTACGTCAGCTTGTCGTCGTCCGCAACGGTCAGCACGTGTTCAACGAGGTTGTCGATCAGTACCTCCGGCGGGTCGAGTTCGCCGACGACGGTTACGCCCAGCTGATCCGCCTGCCCGGCTACCAGTCGGCCACGGTCGTTGTGGACCCGACCCGGGGCTTCGGCCAGCCGATCTTCGGCAGCGGTGGGGCGAGGGTCGAGGATGCCCTGAGCATGTTCTGGGCGGGTGAGTCCCTGGCCGACGTGGCGATCGAGTACGGCGTTCCCGAAAGTCAGCTCGAGGACGCGCTGCGGGTCGCCACCCGATACGCCGCTTGACCGGTGGACACGCTGCCGACCGTCTTCGTTGATCGGAGTCTCGGGCGCGTTCAGGTCCCTGAGTTGCTGCGAGCCGCAGGCGTCGAACTGGTGACGCTCGCCGAGCACTATGGCGTGCCGGCCGACGAGCGGGTTCAGGACGTCACCTGGATCGCTGAGTCCGCCCAACGGGGCTGGATCGCGTTCATGAAGACTTCGCGATCAAACGCCGGCCGGCCGAGGTGGAGGCGATCCTGGACAACGGTGCACGGTGGTTCCGCCTGCCGAACGCGAACATGAGGGCGGCCGCGATGGCGCAGCGTTACATCGACAAGCTCGAGCGCATTGCTCGGGCCTGCACGCGCCCCGGCCCATTTCTCTACACGGTTCACGTCGACCGATTGGTGTCGGTGCGTCTCGAGCTGTGATTGCAGAATGGTCCTCGATTTGTGGAGAACGCCGTTGCTGATGCTCACAGGATTGTCGCGATTGTGGTGGGCCCGGCGGCTTCGCGGTTCCGGTAGATGTCGAGCGTGACGGAGGGGCGGGCGTGGCCGAGTTGGTCGGCGATTTGGCGGGCGTGTAGCCGTGCTTATCGAGTTCGGTGGCGACCATTTTGCGGACGGAGCGTCCGCTGATCCTGGTGTGGTGGATTCATCCGACAGCACGCCCAGCAACCTGGCGGGAAGCCGGTTGAGGACGTCTCTCGCCGACGTGAACCGGCGATCGTGTTGGGACTTCCGAAGCACCTCGGCGTGCACCGTCTCGGGCATGTGCAAAGGGCCAACCCTCGTGAACAACATCAGTTCGTTGTTGGTGGCGAAGAAGTTGATCGATGGCCCCGCGTCGATGATCGGCCGGACGTTCACGATGCTGGTTCCGGTCCGTTCCCGAGCAATTCGTCGAGTTCGTCGTCGTTCAGGGTGACCATCGGCAGAGGATCGTCCGAGGACTCGAGTCGATCGGGAACGACCCCTGCCTCCCGGAATTCCTGTTCGATGGCGTCGACAGTGACCCCGCGCAGCCTGGCTATCGCGCCTGCACCGAGGACCCCAGCCTGGTAGCCGCGGGTGGCCCGGGAAAGCAGCAGTTGGGGGGCCCTGGGGCTGTCGGAATCGGCCTGCAATTGCCGGTATTGGTCCATCCAGCCGTACTTGGTCGCCAGGTCGGGTGTGCGGATCCGTTCCCACGCCTCGGCGTTGCCAGGGATGACGATGCGGCGCTGGCGGAGTGCGACCAATGCCAGTTGAGGAGAGACCAGGAAGCGCTGCACGATGCGCGACAGGTCCGCCTCGCCGAAAGGCATGTCGGCGCTGAGCATCTGGGTCAGCCCCTGCTGGGGGATCAGCAGATGCCGGGCGAATGCCGTGGCTCTTTCTTCCACGTCGTTCGGGGCGGACCCGTCGACGGTGGTCGAGGCCGGTGTGCCGGCGTCCTCGAACAGAACGTGCGCGAGCTCGTGGGCAAGGGTGCTGCGTTGCCTCATGGGGTGGGGTGTCTTCGCGACCGCGATGATGGTCGTCCCGAACCTCGGGTCGCGCATGGTCATTCCGTGCTCTGCGGCGTGGACGTCGAGCACTGCGATGTCCACACCGACGGTCTGTTCGATGATGGTGATGAGGTCGCCGAGAGGTTGGTCGCCCAATCGGTGCTCAGCCCGGAACTCCTCCGCGGCGTGCCGACCGTTGGCCTCAGGATCGATGCTCACGCGACTGCCGGTATCGCCTGATCCTCGAGGTAGGCGTTCAGTTCCAGCATGTGCAACAGCATGCGTCGCATGCCCTCCATGTCGCTGCCGTCACTGGCGCGGGCGACGCATTGGGCCCTGCTCGCCACGGTGGAACTGCCGGTCAACTGGGCGATGGTTGTCCCGGTGGCTTCGGCGATGGCGGCGAGTTCGGGTGTGTGGGCCGGGCGGTCACCCGAGATGACCCGCGAGAGGGTCGCCTGCGGAATCCCGGTCGCCCGGCTGACGGCGCGCTGACTCAGCTTGGCCGCCCGACATGCGTCGTTGATCCTGTCGCCCGTGGTCAGCATCTCAGCTCCTTGAATCACTCCACCCGCTAGTGATTCACGATATGACGAAAAAGTCGGCCCTGGGTTGACGGTCGTTCCGCCGCCGACCCAGTGGTCCCAGGGCCAGATTGCGGCCATGTCGTGAACGTGGTCGACGGCGTCCGAGCCGTGGGCTCGCACCATGGTCACCTGCCCTGTGTCGACGGTCCGCTGTCGACGGTTTCGAGAGCTTGGACATGATGTGCCAGGCGTCGATCCATGCGCCGGCGCAATGCGGCCGACCTGGTCGTGCAGGTAGATGTGGCCGCCCCAGTCGCGGCGGTTGCCCGAGCCGTGCGTGTCCAGTCGCAATTCCTGCTCCCCGGCGATGCTGACGATGGCCTGGATGTGTTGACCGGCGCTGGGCGGCTTCTCGATCGTGGTGTGAATGGCGCGGCGGACCGCGTCGGCCATAGGGTTTCTGCCAGTGTAGGCGCTCATCGGCTGATTCCGCCCCCGTGGCAGTGGGTTTCGGCCCGGTGGGGTTCTGGTCCCAGCGGTATATTGACCCGGGCCGGTCCACCGTGATGACGCCGTCGGGTCGGATGACGACCTGTTCCCGCTGGTGGGTGCTGGCGGCGTGGGCGACGACGGCAAGCACGAGGCGGACGTGTGTGCGGTCCAGGCCGGCCAGGCAGCGGCCGAGGTTGACCCGGGTGTCGCCGTCCGTCGAGCGCGTCGTCGAGGGCCACGCATCGCCTGGTCTGCGTAGTTCTGACCGCTCAGTCATCACGTTCGTAACTGCGCGGCCGGAGGTTCACGCAGTAGGCAGTGAATCGTCGGTCGGCGGAATGATCACCCACGAGTAGCGCCCTGCCCGCGCGTCGAACATGCACTCGAACCAGATGTCCTGATCCGCGCTGTACTCGATCCTCCCTACGTCCTCGGGCCTGTCGCAACGCGAGGACGGAGGTACGAAGCGCGGCCTATTCGTCATCGCCGGTTTCGACGGTGAGCCGGGAGCCGTCGCTGACGCCGAGCAGATCCAGCAGATCCCCCTCGTCACCAGACTGCGTCTTGCCTGGCGCCCGGTGCTTCGGGTAGTTCCCCGGCGGGACGAAGTGCTTGCCCAGGGTTTCGGTCTGCCGCTGGTAGTTCGATCCGATCGCGTCGCCGTAAAGCTGGCTGGGCTCCTCTGCCATCCTCTCGAAGGTGAGTTTGCAGACGGGTTGACGATCCTCGATCATGAAGGGTACGTCGTGAGCGCGCACCTCCAGTGCCGCCGTCGAACCGCGGAATGCTCCATCTCGGTCATAGCCGAAACCTGGGTCGAAGAACCCTGCGTAGTGCGTGCGGAGTTCGCCGCTCGTTGGGTCATATGCCGTCATCTCAGCGGCGAGATCCGGCGGGATTGTGACAGCCTCGTACGACATGAGCAGGTAGAACGCGCGCGGCTGCAGGACGATCCGATTGCCGCGCTCGCTTCTCACCCTGTCCCAGTACCGGTCGGTATCGGCCTGCCGCGAGCGTCGCAGGTCTAGCAGCGGTGGACTTCCCTTGGCTCGGTAGCCCACGTACCGGCCGTTGTCACCGCTGAGATCCAGACCCAGGAACAGCCCGTTCCCCAATTGGAGCTTGTCGACAGGCCGACCTTCGGCGAACAGCAGCGGGGCCGTGTGCTGGTGGTATTCGGCGATCTCACGGTCGGTGAGCTGAATCTGCCCTTGCCCCCGTGAGAGGCGCAGCTGATTCAGCGTGAGGTTCTCCGCCACACGGACCGGGAAGGATAGGGGAACGACCTCGAGGTACAGTCTCCCGCGGTAACCGGGCTCGATCTCGTCGAAGCGGTAGCTGCGGTCGGTGATGACGCGAGTGAAGACGTCGGCCCGGCCGGTCGAGCTCTTTGGATTGGCCTTCGCTCGGATCGTCGCGGGGAGGTCCAGTTCCTCCTTGAGCGGAATGAGGTACGGGCGTCCGGGCGCCAGGACGGCGCCGCCCTTGCTCCGCAGGGAGATCTTGTCGATGACCAGGTCCCTGAACCGCTGCTCGACTGTCTGCCCTGCGGGGAGGAAGCTGCACTGCATCTGGTATGCCTTCTGCCCGAGACGCAGGTCCAGACTCGCGGGCTGAATGTTCTCCTTTGGGACCTCCCCAGAGGACGTGCAGATAGCGCCCTGCCGCACTGCTTCTTCGAGCTGGTGGTTGGGGAGCACTCCCTCGCGCGCGTTCGGCGAGTCGATCATCGGACACCGTGGGTCATCGCAGGCACGCGCCAACTCTAGCCGCGGATTCCCGACCGCCCGGCGGCGTATGCCGGTCCGCCGCGCACTCCCCGTTCCGGGGGGAGGGATTCCGCGACAGCGAGGAGGCACCGGTTACTCAGCGCTCTGGGCCTTGCTGTCCAGGAATGTCTCGTCCAAGGGGTAGATGTTGCGTGGTTGATCGATGCGAAGCGGCTTGCCGGGTCGCGGACGACGTTGCCTTCGACGATGATGACGGTTCGAGCTGTGCGCATCCGGTCATGGGTGGGGTCGAGCTGCTTGGCACTGAGCCGCATCCGCACTGCGGGCGGACACCACGGTGGTCCTGCCTGGCGAACGTGGGCTACCCGACCGACTCCGGGTGCTGGCCAAGGCGCTGCGCCGGATCGACGGGACGTCAAGCGGATCCAGGCGGCCGGCGGCGCGGTCCGAGGTCACGACCTCCGGCGAGCGCGGACTGGCATTCTGCGCGCCGGTCGCGGCGTGGGTGCGGACCCATAGAGCGATCCGGCTCGGGGCCGAGTGCGTGTCCGTTGGTCGCTCGGATTGGCGTCCAAGCTGAGTGGTGCCAAAATGGCACCATGAAAAGGATGACCTCCGTGACGTGCCCGATGACGTCTACGCCGTCCTCGTTACGGCGGCCGAGGCCAGTCGGCAGTCGCTGAGCGCGTTCGTCGTCGATCGACTCTCCGAGGTGGCGCAGGCAGTGCGCGTCGCAGACTATGTGGCTACCTACCCGGCACCTCGTGGGACCGGTGTCACGGCGGAGGACGCGGTGGCCGCGGTGCGGGAAGTGCGCGAGGCGTCGTGAGCTTGGCAGTCATCGACGCGTCAGTCCTCGCCGTGTTCTACGTAGCCGACGACCCCCGGCACGCTCTGGTCGTCGAGCGACTGAAGGTGGGTGACGTGCTGTTCGCGCCCGCGCACCTGGATGCGGAGATCGTGTCCGCACTGCGTGGCATGGCCCGGAGCAACCAAGGACTCGAGTAGGTCGTTCCTCGAGCTCTCAGGCACTTGGCTGGCTTCCCGATCCGAAGGATGCCACTGCCGCCGTTGCTGGACCGCATGTGGGAACTGCGCCACAACATCACGGCCTACGACGCCGCCTACGTGGCCTTGGCCGAACGGCTGGAGGCCGTATTGATGACATGCGATGCCAGGCTCGCTACTGCGAGCGGACCCAACTGCATCTTCGACCAGATCGTCTGACCGCAGAAGGATCCTTCCGGGACGCCGCAGCCGTGAGCAACAGCCTCAGCGGGCGAAGGTCGCGGACTCCAGCATCCGGGTCAGCTTCTCCGGGTTGCGGACGGTGTAGATACCCGAGACCAGGCCTTGGTCCACGCGCACCGAGAGCACCGCGTCGATCTCCGCGTCGAGGCGGAGCAGCAGGGTGGGCCAGCCGTTGACGTGCACCAGCTCCCCAGTGATCCCGAGGTCGCGACGCCTCCAGGCCGATCCGCATCAGTGGGGGCACCTTGCCGATGCCGGACACCGGTCGCGGCAGCAGCGCCTGCTTGATCCCGCCGCCGTCGCCGAGCGCCAGGACGTCCGGCGCCAGGACGTCGACCAGCGGCCTGAGGTCGGGAAGGCATGCTCCGACGGGATCCTGAGCGCGACGTTCGACCGTGCCGCGAGGTTCATGTTGCCCAGTCTTGGCCGGGACCATATGGGAGGAAAGCAAATCCCTGCGTCACTCGCTGGTGTCCGCAAGCGGCTCGATGTCCGGGACGCCGCGAGCGTCGGGTCGCTCACCGAGCGTCGGACACGTAGTCAGCATGACGCAGCGCGCGGTTCGTAGGATCACGTCATGGGACGGACCGATGCAGCGTCGACGGTGATCGCCGCCCCGCTCGAGCGTGTCTACGTGGCTCTCGTCGACCCCGAGGCGCTCACATCATGACTGCCTCCGCAGGGAATGAGCGGTCGGTTCGAGCGCTTCGACGCGCGGCCCGGCGGGTCGTACCGGCTCGTGCTGACCTACGCGGACGCCTCCACCGCGCGAGGCAAGACCATCGTGGACTCGGACGTCGTCGAGGCCCGCTTCGTGGACGTCGTCCCGGAGGTGCGGGTTGTGCAGGCCGTGGACTTCGTCTCCGACGATTCCAACCAGGCCGGCACCATGACGATGACTTGGGAAGTCGCAACGGTCGACGCCGGGACTCGGGTGGACATCCGCGCCGACGAGGTGCCGGTCGGCATCTCGGCCGAGGATCACGCAGTCGGCCTGAACTCCTCCTTGGCCAACCTCGCGACGTACCTCGAAACATGATGTACGCGGGGCCCGTCCCGGTCAGCGCTATGCATCCGTCTCTGACGTCACGCACGTCCGCAGCAATTTCGACCGTCGGCCGCATGGCCTCGCGCCGCCACGTCGACCTATCACTTGGTCCTTGGGTCGGATCCCTCGGCGGTAGGGCCCCGCGACCATCGATAAGCGGTCAGCTCTTTTTCAGCTCCTCGGCGAGCATCACGATGATGCCGCCAGGGCCGCGGACATAGGTGAGTTTGTAGACGTCCCGGTAGGTCGCCACTCCGCGCAGCGGGTGACAACCGTGCCTCGCGGCGATCTCGAGGGCCTTGTCGATGTCGTCGACCGAGAAGGCGACGCGGTGCACGCCCATCTATCTAGTGCTCAGCGCGAGTGGCGATGCCCCTCCTCCAGCAAATTTCGTGCATGCTCGTGGGACCAGCCCCGGAGCGCTCGGTGATCTTTGAGAGGGCCGATCGGCGTCACGAGCTCGTGATGCTCGTCAGCCACACAAGCGTCAAGCTCGGGTTCATCCCGAACGATCTCCTGGAGCCGGATCACGTTGGAGTCCTCCAGTGCGCTGAACCACGCGACCACCCCTGGCGTCGAATCCCCCGGAACGAAGCACAACGCAAAGCCGAATTTAAAGAGTCGCCAGACGTAACAGCCGGACGTGTAATCATGAGCCGAATACGAGTGTATCGTCGGATCTACGAATGCCGCAAGAATGGTCGTGCTCACGCCAGTCGACTGCCGCCCCCAAGAGATGGTATGCATTAGGCGGCCCTTCCCGGAGAACAGCCTGGCTTCAACCTTCTCGGCGATCGCGTGCGAGAGCTCAGCGACGCCAGTAGCTTCGCGGGCCGATGCCGGCACGACCGCGAGTTCCTCGGCCCACCGGGCCAACCGTGCAGCCTCGTCCACGTCACCATACGTCACCTCGAATCCCGCGCGGGACAACACGTAGCGCCACTTGCTGTAGGGGCTGAGGACTGCAAAGTCGATCAACTCGTCACAGGCCAGAAAGACCTACCGGCAGTCGAGGTTCGCACCTTCCCATACCAGTTTCGACGCTGCGTTCGAATGGACGTTACTCAAGGTCGTGGATGCGACTGTAATGGGAATCCCAGCATCCCGGAAAGATTCTCGAACCCGGTCAATCTGCCCAACCACGGCCGCGGGGTCCTCGCCGAACCAATATGCCTCGATCAGAAAGCCCTGAATCGACCATCGAGTCTCCTCGGGAACGTCCGGTTGCCGAAGTATCTCCTCCGCCGCACGGATGGTCGCCTGATCGTCGTCTCCGAGGATCAGTTCGCGTAGGCGAGCAGATGTCTCGTAGATTCCTCCAGAACCAGTCTGCACGGACGAGGCGTTTTCAATCCTTGCGACCAGTGAAGAAATCTCTCCTCGCGAATTCTTGGCGGCCTCGGACACACTAAACACACGAATGGCGTCGAGCACCCGGATCACCGTTCGGTCCAATTCGGGTTCATCCGGTTGCGAGTCGGGATGCTCCTCCAAGAGAGCGGCGAAGCGGTAGAATACGGCCAGGATCTCTATCGGGTGTAGGTCCATGTTTACCGCGCACATTGTCAACGCGCCAAGAATCTTGCGTTCGAGGCGAGGCGCCCGTCCGGCCTGGGCAAGCAACGCAAGTTCAACCTCGAAATGCCGGTGGGCCTGCCCGAATCTATGCGCGAGCATGGAAAGCTCGCCGAGATTGCCAATGATGGTCACGCCTTCGAGTGTGACCATCGAACACTCGACGCAGTGGCCCATCAGATTGTGCACGGACGGTGCCAGCTCGAACCAGAATCCGAACGCTCGGTTAGTTTCGTCCGAAAGCACTCGACTAAGAGTGTCCTGAGCGCCGATTAGGATCTGAGGAGTTGAATCTTCGAATCGATGAATCCGACGAAGCACATACTGCACGATCTCGTTCATACGAGCGAAAGCGGTTGCGTGTCCGACCGAACCGACGGAATCGATGACGATCCGCTTGACCAGGGAGCTGCGCCCGATCGCATGGAAGCAGTCGTCTATATCGACCTCGGATATCTCGGGCGACGCCGAGAGATGCAATGATGCGGAACATTCAGGCGCTTCGACCGCCGATTTGGCCGCGACGATGGCTGCGCGGATCGACGCGGCCTCCGGTGGGAAGTAGGCCAGCACGTCCAGGACGTTTGCTGGCCGAACCTCAGTATTCTCTTCAACTTCAATTGCCCGCACAGCTTCCACAGCGATGCGCACGCACGCCGCGAGCGTTCGGGGATACCTGGACGGCAGCAGGTCGGTGGCGTCGTAGATGCGGTCAGCGATGAGCTTCAAATACTCGTCGGTGAGAGAAAGACCACGTCCAGATTCCCGCAGGTAGGCGCAGGCAAGTTCGATCGCGAGCGGCCAGAGCTTCGTGGCCTCGACTAGCCTGCCGAGCATCCCTTCCTGGGCGCTCGACAGTTGTTCGGTCCCGAGTGACAGCCTTCGGATGATAAGTTCCCTGGCCTCAGCCAGCGTCATCTCGGAAATGCTGATCCGCTCCCACTCGTGCCAGCCTTGCTGCGCGGTGCTGGTCGCTACGATAGCCACTTGACCCACGGCCGGAAGCCATTTCCCGATGTCGGACTCGGCTACTACTCCGTCGAGCACCATGAGCCAGGTTCCGACGGAGCGCGCCAAGTGCTCCCTCACCGATTCGGTCAGCGCTTGGTCGGACAGCCTGTCGACATCGGTGGTGCCGATACGGCGCCCGGCTGCGGCGAGAAGTGCCGTCATTCCTTGCCGGATCAACTCCGGAGCTGAGCAGTCGACCCAAACGATCCGATCGTAGTTGCCGCCGAATTTGTGAGCGTATCCAGCAACGATGGAGGACTTACCGATCCCCGACAGGCCGATGAGCACGCACTTCGTGGGACGACGACCACCACCGCTTAGGGTCAGCGCGTTACCGATTTGGGACAGCACAACGCTGCGATCAACGCTGGGCGCTTGCGGCAGCCAACCGACTGGTATCTGCCAATCGTACGCGGCAGCAGACTCAGCTAGATCAAAGTCCGGCAACACCAAGAGTTCTCGGAAGTGTGCGACCGTCATCTCGCGGGCGGCCGACTGCGGGTTCGACGACAGCTCGAATACCCGCGCCACCAGTCGGTCGACCAGCAGACCGGCGGAAACAACGCCGACCCCCAACCCCACATCGCGGCGAGCACCAGTGATCCGCGCGCTCAAGGCGCCGATGATCTCCGGCGCGGGCCGTGGGTCATGAGAGATTGATGCCCTACCAAGCAGTTGGATGGAGTCGTCGTCAAGGGAGCCAACGACCGCTTCGACCGCCTCCGAGTAATACGGCGAGTTCCGGATTCTCGAAACTAGTTGATCCGCATCCGAGCATCCGCTCAGATCATCGGCCAGTCTTGAGGTTCCACGGGACAATGGCCGGTTGGTCTCGATTCGAATAGCCCCTGCACCGGACCCAGCAAGCCGGCAGAGGATGCGCACTGCCTCCAAGGGTCGCAGCGCATTATCATTCGTTGGGTGTATCGCCGACTTCACCTGTGAGGCCAGCAGCACGCGTCCGGAGGAATCCGACACCGAGTAGTCCACGGCGTCGAATTCGGTGTCCTCAGAACGGATCACGGCATCGAGATTGCGCTGGTCATGAAGATCAAACATGGTCTCAATAGTCTTGAGGTACTGGTACCGGAAGCCGGATGCTGCGGCAATGCCGCCCCTTCGATCCTCGCCATTCGTAGCCATTTGTCTCCAATTACAGTGCGACTGCGCGACGTGAATGCATCCACGGCGCGGCCCGTGCCGTCGCCGATTGCTAGAGCAGCGGATCCTCAGCAATTCAACCAGCTCGACCGTCAGTCCGCTGACCCTCCGGGCCCGGCCCGTCGATGGACACCTCGGCAGGGAACAACCCGGCGCTCGACGCCAGCAAGGGCGGCGGCGGTCACCCGATCCGCGGTCACCGATCCGCTGTCACGGGGCCGCAGCCACCCCCGCAGTTCTCGACGGGATGTTGGCTCGGCCGCCGCCGTGGCCTACATCCCGGCCGACACCCGCTCGGCGCGCTCGGCCGCGTGCGCGGCGATGTCCCGCCCGACCGTGTGGCCGAAGATCATCGCCGGCCCGATGTTCGCGCCGTAGCCGGGGTACCCACCGCCGAACACGCTGACGGCCGCGGTGCCCACGGCGTAGAGCCCGGGGACCGGGTCGCCGACGGCGTCGAGCACCTCGCTTCGGGTGTTGACCGCCAGGCCGGCGTAGGTGCCCAGGTCGCCCATCTCGATCTTCACCGCGTAGTACGGGCCTTGGTCGATCGGCGCGAGGTTGGGATTGGGCTTGTGGTCCATGTCGCCCTTGAAGTGGTGGAACCAGTTCGAACCCCGATGGAACTTCGGGTCCTCGCCCCGTGCGGCGCCGGCGTTGAACTCGTCGAGGGTGGCCTGCAACTGGTCGGCGGGGACATCGATGGTCCGCGCCAGTTCCGCGACGGTGGCGGCCTTGTGCAGGAAGCCGGAGCGCCGGAAGTAGGTCTGCGGGAACGGCCAGGGCTTGGCGTAGCCGATGCCGTAGCGCCGCATCGCCTTCGCATCGGCGATGATCCAGCCGTAGGTGCCGTCGCGACCGGCGTCATTGCGGATCATCTCGACGCCGTAGTCGTGGTAGGACAGCGACTCGTTGGCGAACCGGACGCCGTCGCGGTCGACCGCGATGAGGCCGGGCAGCCCGAACGCGCGCAGGTGCGGGAACCATCGCTGCTGCCCGCGCCGGCCGGTGAACGTGGTGACCGGGCCCCAGGACGCCGGCTGGTGGGGGGAGTCGTCGATGTGCCCGCCCAGCGGCTGCGCTAGCTTCAGCGAGTCGCCGTGGTGCCCGATCGTCGGGGTGCAGTGGTTGGTGCCGTCCGGATCGTGCGGGAAGTACCGGCGGCGCAGCTCCGCGTTGCCGGAGAAGCCACCGGCCGCGATCACCACGCCGAGCCGCGCCCGCACCAGGCCGGCGTGCTCGCCGCCGATCCGGGCGCCGACCGCAACCCCGTGGTCGTCGATCACGATCTCCAGAGCCGGAGTGGCGGTCCACATCGGGATGCCTTGCCGGGCCGCGGCGGTGATCATCCGGGTCATCAGCGCGTTGCCGTTGGTCCGGCCGTAGGCCCGCTTGTGCAACAGCGTCTGCACCCAGGTCTTGCTGACCTTCCGGGCCGCGTACCCGAATGCCCGCAGGTTCTGGTTCGCCTTCAGGAAGGTCGCGATGTCGGGTCCGACCTCGGGCATGTACCCGAAGACGGTGTAGGACTGCAGGTAGGGCTGCACCCGCAGCCGGTCCGCACCGAGCATTCGGGCATCGGCCGCCTTCACCGTCACTGCGCGGCCGGAGACCTTCGCGCCGGGCGCGTCCATCTGGTAGTCCGGCGCCTTCTGCGGGTACTGGAACTCGATGCCGGCGTCGTCGGCGAAGAACCGCATCGCCACCGGCACCTCGTCCAGGAAGGTGTCGACCATCTCCGGGTTGTGGCGCCCCTTCGCCAGGTACTTGATGTAGGTCTCGGCCTCCTCGCGGGTGTCGCCCTCGCGCACCCCCTGCTCGTTGCCGGGCACCCACAGCCAGCCGCCGGAGATCGCGGTGGTGCCGCCGAGGCGCTCGTCCTTCTCGATGACGAGCACGCGGTGGCCGTCGTGCGCGGCCCGCAGGGCGGCGGCGACGCCGGCGGCGCCCGAGCCGATGACGAGCACGTCGGTGTCGATGGTCTTCTCGGTCATGATCGGTTCTCCCTCTGTGGATTCAGACTTCTGTGGATTCAGATCCGGGTCAGACTGCGGTGTAGCCACCGTCGACGACGAGCTCGGCGCCGGTGGTGAAGCCGGCTTCATCGGAGGCGAGGTAGAGCACGGCGTAGGCGATCTCGCTGGGCTTGCCCTGTCGGGGCAGCGGGTTGCCGCCCACCAGTTGCCGGTAGTAGGCCTCGGGCCCGATCGGGCTGCGCTCCGCCGAGGAGCGGCTCATCCGGGTGTCCATCGAGCCGGGATGGATCGAGTTGACCCGGATGCCGTATTCGCCGTACGCGGCGGCGTCGCTCTTGCTGAGCAGTCGCACCGCCCCCTTCGTCGCGTGGTACAGCGGCACGTTCTTGCCGCCGGTGATGCCGTGGATCGAGGAGAAGTTCACGATGCTGCCGCGGCGGGCCCGGATCATGTGCGGCACGACGGCGCGGGTCATCAGCCAGACACCCTTGACGTTCACGTCGAAGATCCGGTCGAACTCCTCGACCGTCGACTCGTGCGACGGCGCTGGCCGGCCGATGATGCCGGCCGCATTGACCAGGACGTGGGGAGCGCCGAACTCGGCGACCGCGTCGTCGATGGCCCGCTCGACCTCGGCGGGGTTGGTGATGTCGGCAACCACGTCCTTGATCGCCAGACCGTCCCAGCCGCCGGCGGCGACCCGGTCGATGTTGACGACGGTGGCGCCTTCGGTTGCCAGCAGCCGGGCGGTGGCCCCGCCGAGGTCGCCGCTGCCGCCGGTGAGCACGACGATCTTGTCTGCCATTCTCATGACGCATTCCCGGGGATCTCGAAATCGACGGAGAGGATCTGGCTGGCCCCGGTCCCGGAGATCGCGATGAGGGGCTGGTGGGCCGGGTGGTCGGTGTAAGCGGCGACGTCCTCGATGCGGTCGAAGTCGGCGACGATCGCGGCGTCGAAGGACCGGTCGGCACCCAGCACGTCGGGGCCGGCGGACAGCGCCCTGATCTGCGGGATCCGCTCCGGCAACCCT
>Ga0164241_10003787_pt1 | contig 14981 bp, 12 predicted proteins | sample OricomyardsoilBY_FD_108780 | JGI IMG/M metagenome (GOLD analysis project Ga0164241, IMG submission 108780) | Backyard soil microbial communities from Emeryville, California, USA - Original compost - Back yard soil (BY) | ecosystem: Environmental > Terrestrial > Soil > Unclassified | place: USA... | reverse complement strand
TGTTTAACACGACATCTAACATCAATTTACGAAAATACCCCGTAATATTGAGTTGTTCTCCTCTCGCCCTGAGAGCTGATGGATTAGCCCAAATCCTGTTTTAGATGTTTGGCAAAGGTATTGGTTGATGTTTCCGTTTTAGCTTCACCCTCAGGGCGAGGGACTTAAAAAAACACACTTTACCCCTTCACCCTGAGGGAGAAGGGGTGGGGGATGCGGGCTAAAGTGGCTAGAATCAGCAATCCATTTCACATCAGACATAATATTTGACAATATGCTCTATCCGCCAATCGGCTTATAATGAACCCCATTCGTCCGGCTATTTGTATATTTCCTCACCTCAAGGAGTGTCCTACATGGGTCGCAAGAAAATTTCCATTATCGGCGCGGGCAACGTCGGCGCAAGCTGCGCGACATGGATTGCCGCCAAAGAACTGGGTGATGTGGTCTTGGTTGACCGCGTACAGAACTTGGGCAAGGGCAAGGCGCTTGACCTCGCAGAAGCCGCCCCTGTCATCAAGAGCGATATCAGCTTCACCGGCTCTGAAGGGTATGAAGAGACCGCTGAGAGCGACGTGGTCGTCATCACCGCGGGTATGCCCCGCAAGAAAGACCCCGTGACCGGCCAATGGACGAGTCGTAACGATTTGGTCAAGACCAACCAAGAAATCGTCGGTCAGGTCACCCGTGAAGTCGCCAAATACTCCCCCAACGCGGTCCTGATTATCGTCAGCAACCCGTTGGATGCCATGTGCCACGTCGCGCTCGCTGAGTCTGGTTTTCCGGCCAACCGCGTGATTGGTCAGGCTGGTGCATTGGACACCGCCCGTTACAAATCATTCTTGGCGGCGGAACTCGGCTTGAGCGTGCGCGACATTCACGCCATCGTCTTGGGCGGTCATGGTGATGAGATGGTTCCTCTGCCGCGCCACACCAGCGTCGCGGGCATCCCCATCCGTGAGTTGATGTCGGAAGAAAAATTACAGGCCATCATTGAGCGCACGCGCAAGGGCGGCGGCGAAATCGTCGGCTTACTCGGCACGAGCGCCTACTATGCCCCCGCAGCCGGTGCGGTGGAAATGGTCGAGGCCATCGTCCGCGACCAGAAGCGCGTTATCCCCAGTGCCGTCTACCTCAAGGGGCAGTATGGCTACAATAACCTGTTCGTCGGCGTCCCTGCAGTCTTGGGTGCAAACGGCGTTGAAAAGGTGATTGAGATGCAGCTAGACGACAACGAGAAGGCCATGCTGGAAATCAGCGCCAAGGCCGTCCGTGATGTCGTTGGTGTCTTGGGTTACGCTTAACCCGTAACGAGTCCCGCCTCCTGAGTGGGTGAATCTTATCTCAGGGGGTGGGACTCTGGCTTGTCCGACTCGCAATGTTCGGACACGTCTTTTTGGCTCAGGTTCAAGACCGGGTAAAAATCAGATTGTTGCAGGCTTGCAGCATGTCGCCGCGACAAAGATGCTCGTTTTGAATATGCGCCACTTTTTTTAGACTCTGGATTCGCATTCATGTTTCCCATTTTCCTACATATCGAGCATACGGGCGGCACGACTCTTCACACCATCCTTGACCGACAATATGGGGATGGTCTGTATTATGTGCCGCGCCCGTCTGGCGTCGAATCATTACGGGTGTTACCCCCCGCGCAGAAGGCAGCCATGCAAGCGGTATGGGGGCATTTTTCGTATGGTGTCCACCGTTATTTACCACAGACCGCCCATTATTTCACATTACTGCGCGAGCCAGTCAGCCGCGCCATCGCCAGTTATTATTATGAATTCCGTTTCATAAAATCGCCCAATCATGCCCGATATGTCACAGGGGAGGTCGATTGGTCTGAACACCTCGCCAAGCGGTGGGTGACACAAACCCAAATCAGCCGACTCATCGGTGGAGGGGATGACGAATTGACCCGACATCGCCCGTCCCCTGTCGGCGTAGATGCCGTCGCACAAGCACAAGCGCATATCACCGACCACTTCACGTTTGTCGGGCTGACCGAATATTATGATGAAAGCCTCTTGTTGATGGCGCGGCTGTGTGGTTGGAAAAAGCCACTCCACTACCTTCGCCGCAATACAGGCGAGCGCAAAGATGCCCCGTCCGGCATCCGCGAACAGATTATCGACCTGACCGCCCAAGAACGTACCGTTTATGAATGGGCGAAATCACGTTTTTTGACCTTGGTCGAGGCGCAAGGCGCGGGGTTTCAGCGTGAGGTGGCCGAATTTAAGGCCGCCAATACCGCTTACGCCGCCCGCCAACACCGACTTGAGAAGGTAAAATCGCGATTCCGCCCGTTGTGGCGCAAGCTACGTGGCAAATAGCCGAAGGAACACGCATCTCTATGGACATCCGCCTCGCAAATGATACCGATTTACAGTCCGTTACGGCCTGCATTCAGGCAGCTTTCAGCGTGTGGGTAGACATTATCGGGGCGAGGCCGATTGCGCTCGATACCGATTACGCGCCGTTGATTGCCCAACACAAGGTATATATCGCCACTGAAGACGGGCAAACGCTCGGCGTCATGGCCTTGTGGCCGATCAATGGCGCGCTGTATATCGATACCTTAGCCGTGAATCCGACCCTCCAAAATCGGGGAATCGGCGGTCAGTTTCTGACGTTCGCCGATTCACACGCTCGCACGCTTGGCGAGACAACACTGCGCTTGTGTACCAATGAGAAGATGCGCTCAAATCGCAGTTACTATCAAAAGTGGGGGTATCAAGAAGTCCGCCAAGAACCCCACCATGACGGACGAATCGTTGTTTGGCTGGAAAAGCCGCTTAATCCGCCAGCTTAATGCCGACTTCCGTCTGCCATTTCGCCATATCCGGTTCATCGGCGGGGTCAGTCAAGAAAAATTCTACCCGTGAGGCAAAAGCGTCCCCGTTCGGGTCATCCCATCTGTCCCAGACCACCCCGTTTTCGCCCGCCCACTTGACCAGCGCAGCGCTGGCTGGCACGCCGTTGGCGACGCCCGTATAGGTGAGCGTGGCATATTCCCCAGCCGGAAGCACCCCTGCCTTGACCCGCCCATTCCCTTCCATGGAGGATACGGCTGGCACGCCCAGCTCGATATCCATCTCAGCGCCCATATCGATGACGTGGAAGCGGATGAACGGTGCGCCCGCCGGTTCGATTCCTTCCTCTTTCAACCAATCGTAAACCTCATCATGAGTTTGCGGAATCACGATAGAGAATTCAGAAATCGGCGCTTTCAAACGGATGCCAAAATACGGGACGGCAGTGCGGGTTTCAATCTTGGGTTCAGTGTGCATGAGATGGCCTCCTGTGACTCAGGGTTATAGAACAAGTGTACTGCGTTTTCTACCGATGTAGCATAAGCAAGTTTAGAAGCCACTTGAAAATTCGACATCAGACCCGACTCGCTCTGTATGAACGACGGGCGCACCCACGGATGCCACCCTACGACCTGCGACGGTTTGTATCATTCCAGCGATTCGGGATTTCAAACGGGGTGATTCAAACGGACGCTTGATGAGGCAAACGAGAACCCGTTGATGTTTCCGTTTTAGCCCTCACCCTAAATCCCTCTCCCTCAGGGCGAGGGACTTAAAAGCACACGCTTCTCCCCTTCGCCCTGAGGGAGAAGGGGCGGGGGATGAGGGCTAAAGCGTCTAAAAGCAGCAAATCATTTCACATCAGACATTTTTATACCCCGTCGCACTTCTCTGTTGTCATATCTATCTTCTTACATTACTTTTTGATGGGCTTGTCCCAAGATATATCCAACCTTCACCAAAATAAATCATAGGATTCAATACATTTCACCAAATTTAATGAGGTTTCTCTTGGTTTACAGGGATGCCTTTGCAAACCGACTCAGTGCGTGTTAGATTCATAGGTAAGTGTGATGTGCAGATAAAGTCACTTTCACGCTAAAAACCCGTTTTTTCGTTTCAAGGAGCTTTACCCATGAAGAAGTTTGCACTTCTGTTGGTGCTACTTGTCGCGGTGTTCGCGCTACCGGCCGCTGCTCAGGATGACCTGATGAGCGTGTCTGCGGACGACTGCGATTATGGCGGCACCATCAAGTCCATCGAAGCGGTGGACAGCATGACCGTTAAATTTACCCTGTGCGCCCCCGATCCGGCCTTCCCCGCAAAGGCGGCCTTCTCAGCTTTCGGTATCCAACCGGCTGAACACCTCGAAGCGACCAGCGGCTCACCGATTGAGAATCCCGTCGGCACCGGCCCTTATAAGCTGGAGCGTTGGGATCGTGGTACAGAAGTCGTTTTCGCTCGTAACGACGCATATTGGGGCGAGCTTGCAAAAGAAGCCACCCTCATTTTCCGTTGGAACAGTGAATCGGCTGCCCGCGTGACCGAGCTTCAGGCTGGCACAGCTGACGGCATCGACAACCCGGGTCCGGCAGACTTCGCCATCATCGAAGCCGACCCGAGCCTCGCGTTGTACGAGCGCCTCGGCACCAACGTGTTCTACATCGGCTTCAACAACACCATTGCGCCGTTCGATAACGTTTTGGTGCGTCAGGCCATCGCCCACGCCATCGACAAGCAACGCATTGTCGATAACTTCTACCCCGTCGGTTCGGTTGCGGCCACCCAGTTCATGCCCCCGGCCATCCCGTCTGGTTATACCGAAGGCTTTGAGCCGCTGGATTACAACCTCGACACCGCCCGCGCTTTGCTGGAAGAGTCGGGCGTGACCCTGCCCTTGGAAATCAAGTTGACCTACCGTGATGTGAATCGTAGCTACCTGCCCAGCCCGGGCATCGTCGCCAATGACATCGCCTCACAATTGGCCGAAATCGGCATCACCGTCAACATCGAAGTGATGGAATCCGGCACGTTCATCCAAAGCACACAGGCCGGAACCGAAGGCTTCTACCTGTTGGGCTGGGGCGCTGACTATCCTGATGCCACCAACTTCCTCGATTACCACTTCGGCGCCAACCAGAACATCCAGTTCGGCGACAAGTTCGAGGACATCACCACCCCGTTGACCGCGGCTGCACAATTGGCTGACTTCGATGCCCGCCAAGCCCTGTACGCTGAGGCCAACGCCGCCATCCGTGATGAGGTTCCGATGATCCCTGTCGCTCACGGTGGTTCAGGTACCGCCTTCCGCGCCGACATCATTGGCGCACACTCATCGCCCCTCGGCAACGAAAACTTCGCAGTCATGGAAGACCCGAATGACGACGTGTTGGTGTGGATGCAGAACGGCGAACCCATCGGCCTGTATTGCGCCGACGAAACCGACGGCGAGTCACTCCGCGCTTGCGAACAGGTTGTCGAGTCGCTCTTGGCCTACGAAGTCGGCGGTTCCGCCGTCGTCCCCAGCCTCGCCAGCGAGTACAGCGCCAACGAAGACCTGACCGAGTGGACGTTCGTCCTGCGTGAAGGCGTGACCTTCCACGACGGCAGCGCCCTCGACGCCAACGACGTGGTTGAGAGCTGGGTTGTTCAGTGGGACGCCTCGAACCCGCTGCACACCGGCAACTCCGGCCAATTCGAGTACTTTGGTTCGCTGTTCGGCGGCTTCATCAACGCCCCTGCAACCGAATAATAAGTACGTGTAATTAAAGTGATGGGCGATGAGGTCGGGTTTTACCTCATCTCATCGCCCATTGCCCGCTACTTCTTTGAACCCGTGGCGAGGTCGTAGCGTAAAGAGGGTTAGGATTGGGGGTCGCCCATCCTCATCACTCATCACTCAAGACCCACCCTCATCACCCTGCTTTTCAACAAAGTATCCGTAAATGTCTCGATTTCTTGTCCGACGCTTACTATCCGCCATCCCCGTCTTATTTGGCATTTTGATTGTCACATTTGTATTGGCGCGGTCTATCAAAGGTGACCCGTGTACGGCCATCCTTGGCGAACGCGCTACCAAAGCCGATTGTGAGGCATTTACCGCCCGTAACGGCTTAAATGAATCCATCCCTACCCAGTTTATCTATTACATGGGCAACATGGCACGCGGCGACCTCGGTCAGTCCTTCCGGTCTAACCGCACGGTGGTCGATATTTTGGTCGAACGGCTGCCCGTGACCATTGAACTCGCCATGACCGCGCTGGTTATCGCAATCATTGTCGGTATCCCGTTGGGCGTTTTGGCCGCGTACCGTCACAATTCATTTATCGATGTCTTCACTATGACCGGCGCGAATGTCGGCATCAGTATGCCGGTATTCTGGCTGGGGTTAATGCTCAGTTATGTGTTTGCCGTCACGCTCAAAGATACGCCGTTCGCCCTCCCCCCAACAGGCCGTTTGACGGCTGGCTTAAATCCGCTGCCGTATTACGAGGTCTGGGGCTGGGTGGTCGATGGGCAAGCGCCGAATCCGTTGTGGGTCTTTTTCGGGCGCTTCTATGTCCTCAACGGCCTCATCACGGGCAATATGCAATTATTTGGGGACGCGCTCAAGCATCTCATCCTGCCAGCCGTCACCGTCGGAACCATCCCGCTGGCGATTATCGCCCGTATGACGCGCTCCAGCTTGCTCGAATCGCTCAACCAAGATTACATCCGCACGGCGCGTTCAAAAGGACTGGCGGAACGGCATGTGCTGTTCACCCACGGGATGCGAAATGCCTTACTACCGGTTGTGACCATCATCGGCCTTAATTTCGGTTTCTTGGTCGCGGGCGCAGTTTTGACCGAGACGGTATTCGGTTTGACCGGAATCGGTAGGACGTTATTCGAGGCCATTACCTCGCGTGATTATGCGGTGGTACAGGGCGTCACATTGGTCACGGCGGTTGCTTTCGTGGCTATCAATCTGTTGGTCGATTTGTTCTATGGCGTGTTAGACCCGCGCATCCGCCTCGGTTGAAAGTGACTATGAGCAGCACCCCTCACGAGATTACCCCGATTAAACTGAGCGAAGACGGCCTCGGCGCACGCCGTTCGCCCTTGCGCGATACCACCATCCGAATCCTCCACAGCCGTTCTGCGGTGGTCGGATTGGTGATGATTGTCATCATGTTGATTGTCGCCGTCGGCGCGGATTTCATCGCCACGCACGACCCGATTAAGCCGATGTTCGGCGTAGCGGGCGAGGTCGCCCCGTTGCCGCGTAAAGGGCCTTGTGTGCCGTGGTCTGGCTGCACAGAGCCGATGCACTTGATGGGCTTAGACCAGAACGCCCGTGATGTGTTCAGTCGTGTGATTTATGGGTCGCGTCTGTCGCTCTTCGTCGGCGTGACCGTCGTGGCCTTCTCGTTGAGCATCGGCGTCATGATTGGCTTGATTGCGGGGTACGCGGGCGGCTGGATTGAAGATGTTTTGATGCGGGCAATGGATGTCTTGCTGGCCTTCCCATCGCTGCTGCTGTCCATCGCTATCGTGACCATCGTCGGCCCGGGACTCCAAAACGCGCTGCTCGCCATCGGAATCGTGTCGATTCCGGTTTATGCGCGATTAACCCGCGCATCAGTCATCAGTGTTAAAGAGATGGAATACGTGACGGCGGGACGGGCATTGGGGGCGGGCGCGTTCCGCCTGATGTTCATCAATATTCTGCCCAATGTTTTGACGCCGCTGATTGTACAGGCCACGCTCGGCGTCGGTACTGCCGTCATCGAAGCCGCCGCCCTATCATTCCTCGGCCTCGGCGCACAGCCGCCCGACCCCGAATGGGGGCAGATGTTGAGTGAAGCGCGTTCGCTGGTATTCTCCGCGCCGCACCTCGTCTTTTTCCCGGGTATTGCCATCACCTTCACGGTGTTGGGCTTCAACTTATTGGGTGACGGTTTACGCGACGCGCTTGACCCCCGGATGCGCGGCACACATTAAACGCCGCGTGGCGGCGGTTTGTGTTATATGTCCCGATGTGAAATGATTCGCTGCTTTTAGCCCCCATCCCCTAGGGCAAACGCATCAAATTATCTAATAAACCTGAGTTTCGGATAGCTCTAAGACAAAAGCAAGTGATTGAGCATCACGAGCAGACCAATTGATAGCGGGTTTCTTGGGCTGGTGCATATAGGCAATTAAACTGGCTAAGAGGCCATTTGAAAATTCGACATCAGACTCAATTCGCTAGTAACCAATGGTGCGACTCATAAGGAACGGATTCAGAGACTATTTGACTCCCCATATACCCCTCACCCCCTAAATCCCCCTCTCCCATAGCTATACATTACCCAACCCACATCTTTTGTGGAAAGGGGATTGAACACTTTCCGCGTTTCAACAATATCCTGTAGGCGCGTCCACCCGCGCCACAGGACTCTCACCCCGGGTTCGCCATCGCCTTTGCGTCCCAGAAAACCGCCCAATTGACCGATCCAGCGCACCGCTTGGTTTAAGGTGGGCGGCGCAGTTCGGCACGATTGGGGTTGGGTTGCGGAACCGCGTGGCTTGTCGGTCAAGGTGCTGTTGGCGTAAGCGGTGCGCTAACTGGCGAGCTGGGTGTAGGTCAGTCCTTCACGTCGCAGCAACGACCCGATTTCCCCGTGGCGACACGGGGCGGCTTCGAGGACGATACGCCGCTTGTAGTTGGCGGTGAAGCGGCGACGCTGGGGTTTGGGTTGGACTTCCGGCTTGGGCTTGTGGGCTGGGTACATGCTGAGACTCCTCTTTCTTCGCCTGTCACTTCTTCACTAAACTTGTGAGCGAAGTTGTCTCATTTATTGTGGCACAGAAGGTGTGATAAAAATCAAGGCACATGTACAGAACGGGTGAATTTGCCCTGTTTTTAGGTTCAAAATTTTACCCAATGCACTTGATTTGAACATGAGCCAAAATCAATTACTAACTGACGCACAAACATACTATACACAGATATCGAATCAACCTTCTAATCTGCCTTTCGATTGGCATGATGAGATAGATAGATTGTTTGGCAATGTCTTAGAACAAAAACGACTTTTTGATTAGCGGGTTTGGGTCGCCAAACCCGCTTTCAGCTTACCGTCTAAACCCCGTTGGCATATCGTTTTCTGCCATGCGGGCGACCTCAACCAGCGTAAATGTTTTGAACTTAGCAAGCCCCTTGCCGCTGGGGTTGATAGCCACCACGCGCCACGAATAAGTCACGCCATTGGTGAACGGGACGCCCAATGAATCGAGAGCCACAGCGCACGATTCCGCCGAGCAACCCCAATCTGCCGCCGTTTTCGATTGTTTGAAAATCACACCGGACGGGCTTTTCACCGTCAACAGATAAGTCGCGGCGAGATTGCTGGTTTGCCAGACAAATGATTGCCCGACAGCCACAGCCTCACCCATCGGGGCAATAAGTATCGGCGGGGCGGGGAGTTGACTGACGCTGATCTGCGTTTTGGCCGTCCACGCGCTGAACATCCCTACGCCGTCATATTGGCGGGCGCGAACATACCACGTCCCCGCGCTGACCGCGACGCTGAGAGACGGTTCAACGCTCAAATTGGCGGCATTATCGTAAAAGGGTGAGCTAAAGTCGATGTTGTTATCGATCTGTACGTGCGATGACGGCATGTAGCCATCGACAAACTTGGTTCCGCCGGGCGTCAAGGTGATGACGAACGGTGACCGAACGGCTTGTGCGTTCAGCGGCGCTGTCATGACGGGCTTGCCCGGACGCGGGCTGATACACGGGATAATCGTATCTAAGGCGGGTACAAATTTGAGGACGGCATTGTCCACTGTCACCCCATCAAGGTCGTCATCACTCATGACCGACACCACGGCACGCACTCCCGTCCATCCGACGGGATTCAGGCCGGTCACGCTGTATTTGAGCAGCGGTGCATTCGGCGCGAGCGTGAACGTACAATCGCTTGCGTTCGTGTTGCTGTCGATGGGGCGAATCCGCAGCCGGACGATCTTGGCGACAGCGCTGGTGTTCCCCAGAGAGGCCGTGAAGCGTAAGGGTGAATTGGCACTGACCTCGACATTGGCATCTTGATAGACGGCGGCGGGCTGAGTGCTGCCGATGGTGCGGTAGAATTTGAATATCCCGCCCGTGATTCCGTACCCCTGACCGATGCCGCCTTGTACAAACCAGCTCTGCATTCCGAGGTCAAATTTGGGATTGAGCATGACGTTTTTGTTCTGCGGCATGGCAGATGTCACGCTGAATTGCATCGGGTCATAATAGGTGTGCAGGATGGTCTGGTAATCCATGCCGGATTGGGCGAGGGTGTTGCTCTCGGTCTGCCCCATACAACGCCACCACCCGCCGCCGAGATTGGCGAGGGCGTCCGCGCATTGTTGGTCTAAGGCCAGATAATGGATTTCAACCACTTGCTCGGAGGCAGTCATGCGGATAGGCCATGTCGCATCGACGGCTGCATCGGTGGTCGGGCGATGGCTGTTAGAAAAAAACACTTGGTCGCAGGTGTTATCAACCACATTCACGCCCGCCGGACGGTAAACCCCCGGATATGCCTCGGTCAAATTGATACGCCACCACGCGAACATTTTGGCGGCAATCGCACCCGCTTTCAACGATTCGGCGTGCCAAGCGTTCGGCCACTCATTGGGCAGCACGTTCTTGATGTAGGTCTTCAAGTCCATTTTGACGATTTGGGTGATAGGGCGGCCATTGTTGACCCAATCACTGCAATGGGCATAGGGGGTGATGCCGACATTGATGGTCAGCGGGATTTTTACGTGGGAAACCGCACGCGGGTCGAATGTCATATCGCGTGGGATGGACGCCTCAAGCGCGGCAATCGCGGCGAGGTCGGCGTCGGTACGAGTCACGGTTTCAGGGGGCAGTTGCAACGGGGCATCGGTCTGTGCGCTGATGGGCGCGGCGCATATCAGAAGGCATAAGAAAGATAAGCAGAGCAGACGCAGGTTCATAGGTATAGACCGTGTTTGATTTTCGATATATCCTACCAGTATAGAACAAAAATCATCGGGCGCGTTTTATAGGATAGTTAAGGTGTCCCATCAAGCGTCCTCCGTTCACCCTTTTTTCCCGCACACGGACGGCAGGCTCATCACGATGCGCCCCTACCAAATTTCTCATTAGAGGCCGTTTGAATAGTCATCGGATGGTCAAGGCTTTACCCTATGAGGCGTGCTACCCCGAAACCTGTGCGGAAAATGAAGAAAAGAGGACGCCTCATGAGGCGTCCGTACAGGTCGCGGCGTAGGTTAACGGGGGGACAGGGTTTGGCACGCCAAACCCCTACGACATCCGGTGCGAATCGGGTCTGATGTCGAATTCTCAAATGGCCTCTTATAAATCCAATGAGTCTGGCAAGGTTGGATGTCGTTTCAAGAAGCTGATAGCGCTGATACATATCCCCAGCCAGAGCGCGCCAGCCGCGAAGCCGCCCACCACGTCCGAGAAATAATGCACCCCCAAGGTTAGTCGGCTGATTCCAATCAATAGGATGAACAAGACTGCGCCGAAAACGATGAAGATTTTGGCGTACCGATTTCGCGTTGCCGACCATAACAAATAACCAATCAACCCGTAAGCAATCAGCGACATCATGGCGTGGGCGCTGGGGAAACTGTAACTTTGCTCAAGCGCCAGCGGGTTTGCGAAAATGGGGCGCGGGCGCATGACCACCTGTTTAATTAAATGGTTGAGCAGCGTGCCGCCACCCAGCGTAATCAGCCCGATGGTGAAATTCAGCCATCGGCGGCGGCGGGTATAAAACGCTGCGAAAACGATGCTGAGGACGATAATCCCTTGAGAACCAAACCAACTGATGATGAGGTAGGCGTTTGTGCTGAGGGGCGTGGCTTGGCTGTGTAAAATTTGTGCCAGCGCGGTATCGAAAAGAACGATGGAATCTCCTTCCAGAACATCTTCCGCTACGCTCCAAAATAGCCACAGGCTCAAGACGCTTAACGCCAATCCGATTCCCAAATACAGGCCGATTCCACTGGCAAATAAGATGTCTTTCAGACGTACTGCACGATGAAATATTGATTTCATAATGAACTATAGACCTTTGTTGAAACTTGGCTCATGTTCAGATTACGTGAAAAACCATATCATTGCAGGGCGCAGCACGCTGTCACCCCTATAAAAAACACTCGTTCTGAACATGAGCCTCGATTTTATATACAACCTACCCACTTCTTGCAACCGAATAGACAGCAGGTTTTATTTTAACTACACATAATGTCACTTATTTCAGGTTGTGATTAAAGTGACATCGTACATAGTCTATAGGTATGTCTAGAACTTATGAAGAAACAATACTCTTAAAGAAATTTGGCGAGCGATTGCGCTCGATCCGTATTTCACGCCATTTTTCTCAAGAAGAATTTGCCTCACAGGCCGGTTTTAGTCGTTCCTATTACACAGAGATCGAAACTGGTAAACGTAATATCTCACTGCTTAACTTAAACAAGTTATGTCTATGTTTAGGTATTTCTTTGAGTGATCTCTTGGACTCGATTTAACCCTATAAACCTATCGGTATCATCTAATGCCCAAACCCTCTTACAAACACCCAATCCTCGAATATATTTTTATCGAGAAAACCCAAAACCTAACCGATTTTCCAACGGAAATCCTCATCACTTATGATGACATCAACCGTGCAATGGAAATGCTTGGTCAGCAACGTCCTAAACAAGCGTCGATCTCAAATTTTGTAATTGACCTCACCCGTCGCCGGAATTTAATAGAGCAACGAGTATCTGCTTTGATTATCCAACATGGCTATGATTTGGATCGTGCGGCAGACAGGGTAATCAGGCAAGGGATTGTTGGGAGGCTTGTTAAAAAATCCTTGAAAACTTCTTTATGGTTTGAGTGGCCGCAGCAAACCACTATGACTATCGTTATTCAGAATCGCGTTCCGCATGAAGTGTTGGATTATCTGGGTAAGGACGAGGGTGCTTTACTATCTGTGATGGATTATTGCGATGTTTTATCTCTTGCATTAAATGGAGAGTCCGAGACCATCAAGCGAGTTCAGCATCCAAAGAAATGGCAACCGGGAGAGGTAGATGGTCTATATACGGGACGTAAAAACACTTTGCCAATTTTGTACCCTGTAGAAGCAAAGGCGCTTAGTACCGGGGACGATATAAACCTCGCGCAAATCAGTAGTGCCTATCGAACAATTCGACAAAAAATAAAAGATGTCGAAATTATCCCCGTGGCGGCTCAAATGACATCAACGGGAATTTTAATTGCAGAGTTTGGTCAAATTATTTCTGAGGTTGATTTCAATGTAAATGTTACAAGAACTGTGACAGTCATCCTTGATGTTCCAATTCTCACGTGGCAAAAAAACAAACGATGATTTAAGGTATAATACCGCTTATTAAGCACAATTAATTCTGGAAATTCACATGCCATATACATATCATCCCCCAACAGGTCGGCGGTGTGAAGTTTGTGAACAATTGGAGCGCGACGGAAACGCGAACCCTATCATTGAAACGCAAAAAGGCAAAGCTTCCTCTGCAAATCAATTCCCATTTCATAATTGGTATAACTTTGTTCTAGGATATACCCCAGAATTTCCCGAATATGTACTTGAGCGTGAGAAGATCACGACATCGGATGTTGTGGCAGATCCATTCGTGGGAACAGGGACAACCTTGATCGCATGTAAACAAGCTGCTATCCCGTCTATTGGGATTGATGCCAACGATTTTATGGTGGATGCAGCCCAAGTAAAACTAGGCTGGGATATAGATTGCGTTGAGTTTGAACGCTGTGTACAACTTATTTTGTCTGAGGCGCGTTTATCGATTGACCAATATAACTGGGAAGAAGCGGTCCTAGTCGCACAGCTTTCGTTATTTGAAATCGGCCAACGTGATTATCGTGAGCTTTTAAGCCGACGCCCAGCGATGTTAGTGGATCGCTATATCTCGGACAAACCTTTTGTCAAAGCAATCCTAATAGCCGATATAATTGAGACTCACTTACTGAATCACCCCTTAAAGACCTTATTCGATTTTGCGCTAAATGCCATTGTTGTACCTATTTCAAATGTGCGGTATGGTCCCGGTTTCGGTGTCATAAAACCCAAAGATGATATGGATGTGTTGAGTATATTTGCCGAGAAGCTACGGCGGATGCTCATTGATCTAAAAAGTGTTAAGCCGATTCAACGAGATACCTTGTCTGCGGTAGTTTTAGGGGACTCACGTTGTGCTTCTCAGATATTCGAGCCAGATAGCATTTCTCTCATGATAACTTCTCCACCATATCCGGGAGATCATGAATATACCAAACACACGCGACTGGAGTTAATTTTCCGAGGTTACGCCACAAATCTGAAAGAATTTCAGCAAATTAAACGCCGGATGATTCGCGCCTCTACAACGAATATCTATATTGAAGATAATGACCGTCAGCCAATTTCTGACGTTGAAAGTATTCAAATTTTGACAGCTGAGATTGATAAGAGATTACAAGAAGACGGCGCGACGAGTGGTTTTGAAAAGCTGTACACAAAACTGGTGTGGGAATATTTTGGCGGGATGTATGCGACATTTCAAGAATGTTTGATTGGATTACGTCCGGGCGGGAAAATCGCCTTATTGGTTAGTGATAGCCATGCATTCAAAATGGTGCATATCCAAACGGCCAAAATTTTAGCCGAATTGGGTTTGCGAGCTGGATATGTCAATCCAGAAATCCTGCTCTGGCAGCATAAAACCAGTACGTCGCACAATTATATGTTGCGTGAGAATATTCTAATTCTTACGAAGCCCACTTAATTAACTGACGTTACGCACGGTGGATGACAAAACGATATAAACTACGGATATGGACGATAAAGAGCTACTCGACATCTATACGGATTATCTCATCAGTTCATTTGGGGCAACCACAGGGACGGGGTTGTCGCGTCTGTTGGATGGCGTGATTAGTCATGATCGCATCTAACGATTTTTGTCTACTCCAGCCAAGGGCGGCGCGGAATTTTGGAAGATGGTTAAGCCCTATGTGCGCCAAATTCAAGCCGAAGATGGAGTCATGATTGTCGATGACAGCATCTCAGAAAAACCCCATACCGATGAAAATGACATCGTATGTTGGCATTATGACCATACCA
>Ga0164241_10003786_pt1 | contig 14987 bp, 9 predicted proteins | sample OricomyardsoilBY_FD_108780 | JGI IMG/M metagenome (GOLD analysis project Ga0164241, IMG submission 108780) | Backyard soil microbial communities from Emeryville, California, USA - Original compost - Back yard soil (BY) | ecosystem: Environmental > Terrestrial > Soil > Unclassified | place: USA... | reverse complement strand
TGGGAACACGAAACACGAAGCGGTCCTGATCGCGCTGGGTGACGTTGAAACGACCTAAGTCGGCATTGTCGAAGTGGCCCCGATCGGCGAAGAAATCACGTAACACGCCGAACCGTTCGAACACATTTCCGCCAATCGCCATGCCTTGATGACAGCTCGAGCAACCGTAGCTTTTGAACATGGCATAACCTTGCTTGACCTCGGCCGAAACCGCCTCGGCGTTGCCTCGCAGGTACTGGTCGAACGGCGCGTTCGGCGTCACCAAAGAGCGCTCGTAGTCGAGGATCGACTCGCGCACGTTGTTCGGCGTGAGCCCATCGCTAAAAACGCTCGCAAAGCGCTTTCGATAGTCCGGCACCTCGGCCAGGTGTTTGGCCGCGATCTCCCAAGACGACGACATCACCTTGGGGTTGACCATCAGCGCGTCGACGTGTGACTCGAGAGAATCGTACTTTCCGCTCCAAGACAGCTTGTACAGGTAACGAACGTTGTACATCGTCGGCACGTTGACCGGGGAGTCGGGTCGGCCGTTCACCGCAGAATGAGCCTGGTCGTCTGCCCAACCGTGGTTTTTGCGATGGCAATCCGTGCACGCCACCTTGCCGTCACCGGAGAGCCGCGGCTCGCTGAACAGCGCCTCCCCCAGATCGGCACGCGCCTCGTCGAAGTCGAAGGACAGTGGCAGCGGCTCGATTGGTTGTGCTCCGAACGGATCACTGTCGCGCACCTCGTCGACGCGAGACCTCTGCTGCGGTCCGCAGCTGAGGAGGCTGATGCCCGAGAGCGCGAGCAGCGCGACCAGCGCGACCAGCAGCGAGCCGCAACTCGAAATCACGGTTCTGTTGCTCCACATCAGCGTAACCCAGGCTAACCCGAGACGCGGATTTCCACAAAGGCTCCGCCGATAAACATCGTATCTGGCTGGCAACCCCGATTTCCTGGCATCGAAAGAGATGACCATTGTCTCGGTGTCCAAAGCCAACCAAACTCCGGCTGGGTCGCTGTGCGCACGCATCTACCGGCGTATGCAGGCACCGAAAATAAACCTAAAGGGTGAGCAGCTGCCCCGCGCATCACTCCGACGGTTGAATCAGATATTGAGAGATTTTTATTGCGAGTCTCGAGCCGGCTCATCGCAACTCTGCGCGACGACGCGCAATGTTGCGGCTTCAACTCCAAGAGTGAGTTCGTCGCGTCGGCCGCCGAACCGTCACGCTCGGCTTGCGCAAACCTGTTGCGCAACGCGCGCAAACCGCATGCGCAAAAAGCAAAGCGTGCGAAAATCGCGAAGTGGGAGACTGGCGAAAATCGCCGCCATTGTCACGTCACTCGATCATGCACGCGATTGGCATGCGAACTGCTCTGGTGCGGCCCATGTCAAAACGGGGACGATTCGAGTTGGGGCTTCTTTCTCTGGCAGCAGTGGTAGTCGGCGCGAGCGCGCTCGCCGCCTGCGGGAGCGATAGTGACAACAACCACGGCGGCGGAGGTGTCAGCGGCAAAGCCGGGCAAGGCGCGGGCGGCGCGCATGCGGGCGACGCGGGCAAACCCGGCGGCGGCAGCGCGGGCAGCGACGCCGGGAGTGCAGGCTCGAGTGAAGCCGGAGCGAGCTCAGCAGGTGACTCCGGCGCGGCGGGCGATGCTGCAGGCGGCGCAGCGGGTGATAGCGCGGCGGGAATGGGCGGCGAAGCGGGCACGAGCGGGCCTTGGACGGCGGACGAGCGATTGAAAGCACTCTCGCCGTTGCCCGCGTTGCTCCCCGATCCGACCAACAGCTACGCCGAAAACGCGGCGGCGGCGACACTCGGGCAATCGCTATTCTTCGACAAACGGTATTCGGGCGCGTTGACGGTTGCGAGCGATCTCGGCATCGTCGGTGACACGGGCAAAGTTGCCTGCGCGACCTGTCACTCGGGCGGCGCGATGTCTGACGGTCGCGCGCCGTTCAACGTCACGGTGGGCACGGGCACTCACACCCGCAACGCGCCCGCGCTGGTCAATAGCTCCTTCTACGAGTGGACCAACTGGGGCGGCCGGTTTGCAGCGCAATGGGAGCTCCCGCTCGCGGTCGCCGAAAACGCCGTGACTATGAACTCCACGCGCCTGAAGCTCGCTCACTTCATCTACGATAACTACAAGGCCCCGTACGAAGCCGTGTTCGGTGCGCTTCCTGCGGCGTTGGCTGCCAGCGCAGCGGACGCGGCTCGCTTTCCGGCCACCGGCAAGCCGGGCGACGCTGCATGGGACACCACGACCCTCGCCGACGACAAGAAGGCCGTCAATCGCATCGTCGTCAACTACGGCAAGGCGATTGAAGCGTACATGCGCAAGCTGCTCAGCCGCAACGCTCCCTTCGACCAGTACGTGGCAAACGGTGGCGGAAATTTGTCCGAGTCGGCCATTCGCGGGTCGCTGCTCTTCGTCGGCAAAGCCAGATGCAACGCCTGTCACAGCGGCCCATTTTTCAGCGACAACCAGTTCCACAACTTGGGAGGGCTCGGCGCCGATGATGGCCGGTTCAAGGACGCCGGAGCGCTCAAAGGGGCCCCAATCAACATCGACAGCGAGTACAGCGACAAGACCGACACCGGGCGCCTCGCCGGTTTGACCAACCCCATGATCGACGCGACCACCCACTCCGCGTTTCGCACGGCCAGCCTGCGCGAAGTAAAGGACACGGCGCCCTACATGCACAACGGCCAGCTCGCTGATTTGCCCGCGGTGGTCGCCTTCTACAATGCGGGTGGCGGCGAACCCGTGACCGGCAGCACGAAGGACCCGCTCCTCACTCCACTCGGCTTGAGCGAGACCGAGCAAGCCGATCTCGTCGAATTCCTGAAGACCCTCAGCGGTGAGCCGATCCCGGCTGCATTGCTGACCGCGCCCTGACAGTCGCGCGCGCGGCGCGTCAAAGCCTGCTACGCTCGAAGCATGTGCATCATCTGCATCGACTTCGAGCGTGGCACGTTGAGGCCCAAAGAGGCGCGTCGGGCGCTGCGTGAGATGCGTGGCGGAATGGACGCGGCCCACGTCAAAGAGATCGAGCAAAAGCTCGACGACGCCGAACCCGAATCTTCGCCGCAACCGCGAAAGCCATGAGCGGGAGAAGGAGAGTCTGACGAGAGCGAGCGATCCCAGGTTGCAAATCGCACCTCGATTTCGCGCGATCTGCCCCGAAACGCCGGCCCGAGCGCGCGGCCTACCGGTAAAAACAGCTTTCTCCGCGCACCCCACTCCCGGCGCCGGAGAGAACAGTGGTAGCGTGTGAGGTTACGCATGCTCTCGGTCCCGGCAGAAGAAGCATTCTCGACCCTCGCCAGCGCGCTCGATGGACAGCCCGAGCTGGAAGAAGCGGTCCGCGATCGCTGGCGGATCCGAGTGCGCAGCTCAGGCTTCCCCCAGGCTGATCACGCTCTGCCTGAAGCGCTGCGCAGCGCGGCCGACGCGTTGTCGCGCGAGTTGCCGCTGCAAACCCACAACGCTGCTGATGTCGCTGCGCTCGGTGAACGCTTCTCGACGCCGAGCGGCGCGCTGCTGTTGCTCTGGTGTTACGCCTCCACGTGGCGCAAGGACGTGGAGCTCGCAAAGCTGCTCGGCGCCGCCCGAACGGTGCCCGGCTTCGAAGAGCGGGTGGCTGCGGTCGCTGCTCATCGCGTCATCGAAGGGCCTTTGCTCGACGCGCTCGGTTGCGTGCCGCTGCTCGGCACGGGCGCGGCGCTTCGCTTGCCCGCCAACGCCGAAGCCCGCGCACGACTCGAGATCTTGATCTGGGAGGCCGGCGCCAGCGCGCGAGAAGTGCCCGAGTTCGGTCGTTGGTTGTGGGCCTCGCCGGACACGTTCGAAGAGCTGGTGCGCAATCCGGCACGCGGCGCGCTGCGCGGCAGAGTGCTCGCTGCGCGCTGCTTGGAGATCAGCGTGTGCGGCCTTTCGGCTCACGAGGATCAAGAGTTGGTCGGGCGGGCGCTGCAAACCCTGCAGCCGCTGCTCTTGCATCCGGAACCCTTGGTCTGGATCCACGCCGCGCGCGCGCTCGGTCGTCTTACCGGGCAAGTCGAGCAGCTGGAAGGCACGCTGCTCGATTGGGTGCTCGGTGAATCGGTCATCCTGCGCCAGCGCGCACTCACGGCGTTTGCGTCTTTGCCCGCCGCGCGGCTCAAGTTCCTGGCCAGCCAACTCGTCGCGTTCCTCGATTCACCGAGCGAGACCGATTGGGCGCTCGGCGCTGTCGCGGCGGCCACGCCCTACCTCTTCTTCGAACGGCGGCAGCTCTGGGACCGGCTCGCCGCGCGCATTCTACGCGGCGATGGCGGCGCAGTGGCCGCGCGAGCGCTCGCACGCGGTCTGTCGGTACTTTGGCGCCGCGGCCAGAAATTGGCCGAAATCGAGACTCCACTGCGCGCGCTGCGCGAGCTCGCGTGGTGCGCTCGGCCGTCGTCGTTGGATGAGTCACGACGTTGGATCGACGTGACCGCGTTGACCGACGCCGTTGACGGCGCTGAGCGCGACCCGCTCGACCTCGAGTTGGGCCTCGAAAATCTGATGCGCGTGGCCGCACAATACGACGATGAAGAGGCCGATTCGCGCGCGGCACGCTTCGCCACCTCGCTCGCGTCCACCTTCGGTGAAGCGCGTCGGATTGCGCTAGGAGAAGGCGGGCGATTGCGGCAACGCGCCGCCGCCATCAACGCCTTGGAAGGCTGCGCGCGCGCGTTCGCGTTACGGCTCTGGGGGCCCATGCTCGCCACACGCCCGGTGGGTGAGCCGATCGAAGAGCCGCACCTCGAAGAGACTTGGAAGCTCGTTGCCCGCGCGCCCGCCGAAATCCTGGACTTGGTGAAGGAGCGCCGGCAGGTCGAGGGCAGCGACCCAGACGCCGATCTGCCGCTGGAAGTTTTGGCCATTCGACTCGGCGGTTACGCCCTCGACGCCTGTGGCGAATCGGCCGATCTCGGCCCGGGTCGCGGCCCCACGGCGCATGATACGTGCCATTGGTTGCGCAAGATCTCCGGCCTCGCCGATGGTTCGCGTGACCTGCCGCCGGCGCTCAAGTCAGCATTGAGCGCGCTATTCTGGCGCTTGGTCGACACCACGCGCGGCACGGCCCTCGGTGAAGTCGACGACGTCGAATGGCTCGGGCCATTTGCAGCGTGGTGGGCGCTGGTCATCGATCGCCCAGCGATGCTGCTGCAGCTCGCGACGGCGCTGCCGATGATGGCCGACGGCGCGCTGGCACGCTGCTGCGAACGCGCGGAGCTGCTGCGGACTGCCGTCTCGTCCGGCGGCGGTGACGGTGAATGGGGCGCAGCCGCCTCGGATGCACTCGAATCACTGCACGCGCTAAATACGGAGTTGTCACGCGCGCTACTCGGCCTATCCGACGCGCTGTTGTCGTTCGACGGCGCAGCAGGCCCCAAGCCCAACCTCGAAACGATGTGCCTGGACTTGGTGCGCGCTGGCGAGCGCCTGCAGAGCGCGCTCGCCGACCCAGTCAAAGCGTTGCACGAGGTCCAAGCACGCAATGAGGAGGGTCACTCACTCGTGCCCATGTCGCGCAACGCGGCCGAAAACGCGCAGCGCATCGCGTCTCTGGTTGCGCGCGCGATCCGCGCCCGCGAACTGTCGCTGCTCGACGTCTGGTTCGCCTCGCTCGGCCCGGTCGCCTCGGCGCTACTCGAAGGCGCGGTTCGTTCGGCAATTCGCCGCACTCCCCCGCCCCCGCCCAAACCCAAGAAACAAGAACCGAAGATCATTCACGGCTACGAGCTGGTGAAGACACTCGGTGAAGGCGGCATCGGCTCGGTGTGGCTCGTGCGAAAGCCCGGCGCGGATCGACTATTCGTGCTCAAGATCCCCAAGGCCGAAGCGCTGGCGAACGCGACGGACAGCGAGCGCGACGGCATTTTGGCTTCATTCGTCGAAGAAGCGCGAGCATTGGCCGGGCTATATCACCCGAACGTGGCCAACATCATCGATCGCGGCGTCGAGAGCGGAATGCCGTTTTTGGTGCTCGAATACCTGATTGGCGCCGATCTCAAGGAATACGCCGCCGCCCAGCAGATGTCGCTGTTCGAGCTGCGACAAGTCGTGCTCGATTCGTGCGCAGGGCTGGCCGCGCTGCACAGCGCAGGCCTGGTTCATCGCGACATCAAGCCAGCCAACATTTGGTTGCGCTTGCCACTGTCTGGTGGGCAGCGTTTCGATCCGCAGAAGCACCGTGACCCTGCTCGCACTCAGCCGCTTTCAGCAGTCGTAATCGACTTCGGCATGGTGCGAGCGATCCGCGTGCCTGCCGACGCGAGCGGACGCTTCGTGGCTGGCACTGCCGGCTACATCGCCCCCGAGCAGGTGCTCGATCCAGTCGAGCTCGATCCGCGCTCCGACGTGTATTCGCTCGCCGGCACGATCTACAACGTGACCACCGGGCGCGCCTTCTTCGACGAGATAGAAAACTCGCGCGATCGCATCATTGCGCATATGCGCCGCGATCCGTTGGAAGATGCCGAGCGCCTCCGTCCGTTCCCCGCGGCAATCGCCAAGCTTTTGCGCGCGGCGACTTTGCTCGATCCCGCCCATCGCCCCACGCCGCTGGAATTCGGCAAGGAGTTTGCCTCAGCGCTGTAGCGGAAACCTACATTGGATTTTTCGCTGCCATTCGCGGCAACTCGCGCGCTTTTTGCTTCCGGCGCTGGCAGCGCGACAGCAAATGTTTCATGCTCGGAGCGTCTGCGAGACTGGTTCCATCGCCGTTTCGCACGCTTTTTCAGGATAAAATACGCATGACCCTCCGTCATTCCTCCGTCCTCGCGCTGGTTTCCAGTCTGGCATTTGCACTCGCGTGCAGTGCCGGTTCTTCGGATACATCATCCCCCATCCGCCCCGGTGCGCCGGGTAGCAGCGGCAGTGGCTCCGTGATTGGCAGCGGCGGTAGCGGCAATGTGCTCGTCGTCGGCGGGCCGGACACGGGTGGTCAAACGACGTCGGACCCAAACGACAAGCGCGACGTCCCAATGCGCGAAAAGGTGTGTGACGCGAACGGCAAGTGTACTTGCTTGAAGCTAGCGCTGCTCGGCACGCTGACCTCCGCAGCACAAGATCCGGACACCTCGGCGTTCACCGATTGGCTTGCCATGTCGAGCGATGGCAGCGCCGTCGCGACCAACGTGCCGACCAAGCCCACCGTCGATGCCGCGTTCCTCGCCAACTACGACATCCTGCTGGTCGCCAACGTAAATAGTTGGGCTCCCTTTAGCGCGGACGAAAAGATGGCCGTGCAGAAGTGGGTCGAGGCGGGTGGCGGTATGATCACGCTGACCGGCTTCAGCAGCGAAACTCCGGAAATCGCCGCTTCCAGTCAGCTCATTTCGTTTGCTGGACTCAGCTACGCCGCGCCGCAAACGGCTACCAATACCAACAAAGAGGGCGAGAAGATGCCCGTGTACTACAAGGGCGGCACCGCTGACCTGAAGACGTGCATGAATTGGAACGGTGGCACCACGACCGCCCACGCGCAGCCGTTCGTCACCACGCCCATCAAGTTCGCCCCCGAGACGGGCACGCTGGAGAAGCTGACGGCAAACCTGGACTACGTTGGTGCGTTCATCGGCTGGACAGTAACCGCGCCCGCTGACGCCACCGTCATCGCGAAAGATCCGGTGACCGGCGGCAACATCGCCGTTGCCAAAGAGGTCAACGGCAAAGGCCGGGTCTACGTATTCGGCGATGAGTGGGTCACCTTCTCGAATATGTGGAAGCAAGACGGCATGGCTTCCAACCAACAGAAGGACATGTACAACCCTTGTTGGGTGCCCGCGACGGACACCGCGGCAGGCTTCTTCCACTCGGTGTCGACGCTCTACCAAACCAAGCAATTTTGGTATGATGCGATCAACTGGGTCGCGCCGCCGAACGAGTGCTTCGTGATCAAAGATCCTGAAGTCGTGCCGATCGTGAAGTAACAAAAGTTGCTTGGGGGGGACCGTGCAGAACTCTATCTTGGTTCGAAGTTTTCTCGGTAGTGTGTGCTTGCTCGGCCTTGTCGGGCCGAGTGCGTTGCTCACGGCGTGCGGCGGTTCGTCGTCCGACGGCAGCGCCGCTCCGGTTCTCGGAAGCGCTGCCGGCGCGCAGTCGAAGTGTGAACCCGGTTGCAGCGCAACTCAGGGCGCGGGCGGCACCGCCAATGCGACTGCGGCTGATCCTCATACGCTCGCCGGTTCAGGCGGCGCTGATTCATCGAACAGCACCGGCGAGGGTGGTGATGATTCACCGAGCACCGCTGGGACGAGCGGGCGTCGATCGCCGAGTGTCGCTGGTACTGGGGGCGGTGCTGGCTCTGCGAGCCCGCAGCCGAGTGAAGGCGGCACCGCCGGCAGCAAGCCGCTCACGGGCAATGCGGGCAATGCGGGCAACGCGGGCAGCGGCGGCGCGGATGGTCAGTGCATGGACGCACTACCGCTGAAATGCGGGGACAGTCTGTTTTACAGCACGCTCACCAATCATCGCGGCAACGTCTGGAGCGCGTACTCCAGCACGCAACGCGGAGAAACTGGACCAGAAACGCTGTATGCGTTCTCTACTCCGCGTCCATGCAGCGTGGTCGTTCACTTGAAGGACCTCGTGGCCGATCTCGATCTTTTGCTGCTCCCGCAGTGCAATCCTCTCTCGAGCACGAAAGCGTCCTCGACGCCCCTCGACATTCAGGGCGAAGAAGAATCGCTCACCTGGGCGACGCTGCCAAACCAGAACTGGTATGTCGTGGTCGACGGCTACGCGAATTGGTACGGTAGTTACACACTCGAAGTCGACTGCACGTGTAACGACTAGCGCCCCAAGCTTGGTGCGAAAAGGCGAGCGACGGCATCGTTGCGCGGCAGATCGCCACTAATTCGCGCTGGCCAGAGCCATTTCCTCGTGCCCGACAGTGTGCGCGCGCCCTGATTTCGGCGCGACTTTCGCGTGTTTTCCGGCAGCGCGCGGAGGCGGCAAACACGCCACGAACCGAGCTGCGTTCTGGCCCGCTTCATGCACAAGCGGGGGGATCATGAAAACTTCAGCGATTGATCTGTCACACCCCCTCCAAACCCTGAGCGCTGCGCGCGAACAGATGCGCTTGAATCTGCATCTTTTGACCATGGATGCGCGCCAGAAATGGGGCGAATTCGAGACGAAAATCCTCAACTTGGAGAGCAAGCTCGGACAAGAAGCCGAAAGCTTGAGCGAGGCGACCGCGAACGCCGCAATCGACCTTTCTGGGTCAGTGAAGGATTTCGTCGACAATCACGTGCGCAACATCAAGCACTGAACGCGCACCGCTGGCCGAGCAAGGGTCACACGACGCTCGTTCCCGAGCCAACCGGACCACGCACTCATCTCACTCGGTGAGTGCGTGATCCGAAGGGCGCGAGCCAGCTACGAATCACCGTCGCGGTCGGACACTGCTCAGTCCAACGAAAGCTCCGCGGCCGCGCGCGGAAACCCGATCGCGAAGCCCATCGTGTAACGCGCGTTGATCTCACTCAACGCGCAGAAGCCCAATGCATCGCCCAGCCGATAACGGTATGCGTCGACACCAAACGGCCCGAAATAGCCGGTTTCGTGCAGCAGTCCAGCAACCCGGTGCCCCCGCTCCAACAGCGCTGAAAGCTCGCTCTCCTCGAGTTCACCAGCGAGCGCCAACCGCACGCCGCGGAACACGCCGCGATCGGTCACCTCTTGAACGCATGCTCGGCCAAGCTCATAACGTCCTGACCGAGAGATGAAGCCGTGCAAACTCACTTCGACGGTAGGCGTGACGAGCGGCTCGGCGATCAAGCCATCGCGAGCCAACGAAACATCGACCCAAGCCCATTGCTTGTCGCTGATCGGACCGTAAAAGCGCATTTGCCCGCGACCAGCGAACGAGAGCGGTCGCTTCAACATCCAGGACCGCTCCGCACGTCGCAGCAGCGTCTCGAGCGGCGCGCGCTCGGTAAAGTAGCGCTGTTCAGGCAACCCGCCGCCCGCCTCGTGCGCGAATAGACGGTGATTCACGCGCCGCAGAATCGACGCAGTCGGATGCGGCTCCGCACGAACGCCCGCCGCCGTCAGACGACTCAACGCGAGCGGAGTCGGACACCAAGCACGCCCGACGAATCCGTCATCGTCGAGCCTAGTCCCCGGTTCGACCAAGACGTCATTCGGCCCGAGCAATGCGCGCGAACCTTGGCCATACATCGCGAGCTGCTGCAGCAACTTCACGCGCGGCACATATTCGAAATTCAGCCGCGAAAGCTCGAGTTCCGCGTCCAGATTGAGCACCCAAGCAAACTTCATGATTCGTTCGGCGACGGGTCGAGCGGCTTACGCCCTTTGGGATCGGGAACGTACGCGGCCAACGCTCGAATGAACTCTGCGCTCATCCCGGCCTTCTTGCGAGCACGCTCGGCCAGCGGATTGCCGTGCATCACCCAGGGTGACAGCGGTGGCGGCAATGCGGCAGCCCAAGTCTCGAAATCACAGCCGCCGGTCCAGCGCGCAAACCAGCGCGTCGCAAACGCCACGTGCGCGATCTCCTCCTTGGCGATCCGCTCTTGAATGCGAGCGCCTTGCTCATCACCGACGCTGCGAAAGCGCGCCGCGAAGTCGCCCGCGTATTCCAAGTTCGCGGCCTCGAGCCCCATGCCCATCACCGACACGAACGCGAGCTTGTTCGGGCAACTCGGCACGCGCTTCCAAAACCACTCGCGCACGCCAAAATCGCCCATTTTGCTGCCCAACTGCTCGATATGCTCGCGATATAGATTCATGTGCCGAATCTCGTCCAAGCAGATCCCGAGCAAGCCCTTGCGGAATTCGAGCTCCGCGTCCGAAAACGCGAGCAGCGCCCAACACATCAATTCCGCGGCCTGCAACTCGTGATGAAAGAAAGCGTGCAACGCGCGCGCGCGATACAACGGCTCCTTCAAAGCCTCGAGCCGCGGCGTGCGCTCGGTACGACGAGCCGCGCGAAACTGCGCCGGCCGCCCCGGCTCCGTCAAACGCAACGGCGCCGCCCCTTCACGAAATTGTGCAGGTGGCGGTGGCGGCGAAATCTTGAAGTTCAACTCAGCCGTTCGAACGTAGTGCTCCGCCCAAGCTTCGACGTCTGCAAACGCGGGGACGCAGGGTTCCTGAACGAGCGACAAGGCGCGCAACTTTTACGCGATTTTACGGACCTAGGGGAGCATGAAGATGGATTTGGGGGCCAACATGAAAAGGGCGCGCTCTCCGGCGAGCGCAACGCTGGGCAACCAGCCGCCCGCGTCTCGCCACAGCTGCCACGCCTGCCCTCATTGGTGACGGCCCGTGATAACGTGCCGTTCGCTTGCCAAGCAAGGATTCCGAATCTCCGCGACGCTCGCTGCTCGCAAGCCCTGGGGTGGGCGCGCTGATTGCGTTCGTGACACTGCTAGCGATGTTACTCGTCGCCCAGGTCAGGGTACGGGTGATCCAATGGCGCATGGAATACCCAATGCTGTCGCTCGAGGATCCAGTGCGTTCGATATTTCTCGACGCAGAGGAGGATCGCCGAGTGGTTCAATCGGAGCTGATCCCACGCTGGCTGAGGACGAGCGGGCAATGTTCGACGTGCGGTGCTCCGGCGCTCGCGCAGCGCTGGCGCGACTTCTTGGAAGAATTTCGCCGCTACTTGAAGGCGGGCTACCGCCGCAATCTGGACAAGCCGTGGCTTCATCAGATGAAGCCCGCTGCCGAAATCTCCCTCGCGGGCTGGAGGGCCCCTGAAGACATCGCGAAAGTGAGCGCGCTATCGCAAGCCGCTCTACCCGAGTATCTGCGCGCCCGCGCGGAGGAGATTGTGCACGGCGACCTCCAATTGGAGCGCGCGCGCGCGCATCGCGCTGGCCGGAATTACCTGCTCAGCCTCGGCCTGGAGTTCGCGTTCGTGCTGTTCGCCCTTGGCACCACGCTCGCTTGGAGGTTCGGGCTCGTCTTTCGCGCGCGCGCCGGGCCCCCCTTGGCCGCGCCCACGCTCGGCCGCGGTCTCCTGCTGTTCGTTTGGGCACACGGGTTCGTTTCAGTCATCTGGCAACTCGGATGGGAGTATCCCGACAGCGTGCTCGACGTCTTCCACGCACTGCCCAGCCTCGCGCTAGCGCTGGGTATCAGTGTGCTCTTACTCGGGACGCGAGCACGCTCGCGCGACACTCCGCTCAAGGACTTGCTCCGTTGCCCCGCTGACCGTCGCACTCGTCGGCTCTTTTGGCTAGCCGGGTTCGGCTCTGTCGGAGCCATCTACGCGTTCGACCGGCTCGCCTCGTCCTTACTCTTCAAGTTGGGGGTAGTCCCGCTGTGGACCGACTCGATACGCGAAGCCATTCTGTATGGCGCGCCATCACAGGCGCTGCTTGCAGAATTCAACGCTGTGGTCATCGGCCCGTTCGCTGAAGAGTTGACTTATCGTGGGGTCCTTTTCGGCTCGCTTGCGACGCGCATGAGTTCCCATCGCGCGGCGCTCATCTCCTGCGTCGTCTTTGCACTCATGCACGGTTACGGGTTGTACGGTTTCGTTTCGATCGCGTTTTGCGGCTACTTATGGGCGCGGCTCGCCGCACGCTTTGGCTCGCTTCTGCCAGGCATGTTGGGGCATAGCGCGGTCAATTTGCTCATCGGCGTGTTCCGGTTCGCCGCCCGCGGTTAGCCCAAAACGCTAGCCTCCTGGCTCGGACCGTGGGATGCCGGCCCCGCTATGTCCGCCGCGCCCGCCGTCCCACCGCTGTTTGCTTGCCTCCCACCGCCGGGTTCGGACGCCGATGCCGCGCTCGAGGGCTTTCTTCGCTATGCCGCCCAGGCCGGCCTGAAGCTCTACCCGCATCAGGAAGAAGCCGTTTTAGCGGTGATGAGCGACAGCAACGTGATCGTGCACACGCCGACCGGCTCAGGGAAATCACTGATCGCCGCAGCAGTGCACTTCAAGGCAATCAGCGAAGGCCGGCGCTCGTTTTACACTTGCCCGATCAAGGCGCTGGTCAGCGAAAAGTTCTTCGATCTTTGCCGTGAACTCGGGCCAGAGCAGGTTGGAATGATGACCGGCGACGCGACGGTCAACCGCGATGCGCCGGTCATCTGCTGCACCGCCGAGATTTTGGCCAACATTGCTCTACGCAATGGCGAACAGGCCGACGTCGATTACGTCGTGATGGACGAGTTCCACTACATCTCGGACAAAGAGCGCGGCGTGGCGTGGCAAGTGCCGCTCCTCACCTTGCCGCAGGTCCGGTTCATCCTCATGAGCGCCACGCTCGGCGACGTGAGCGCCTACGAAAAGCTGCTCGCTGAGCGCACGGGTGCCGAAGTCGTGACCGTGCGCTCGGGTGAGCGGCCCGTGCCGCTCCACTTCGAATACCAGGAAAAACTGCTGCAGGAAGCGACGCAGACCTTGATCACTCAGGGGCGCGCGCCAGTGTACATCGTCAACTTCACACAACGCGGTGCGGCCGAGACCGCGCAAAGCCTACTCAGTCTCGACTTTTGCACCAAGGAGGAGAAAAAGGCGATCGCCGAGGCCGTGCAGGGGGAAAGCTTTCGGAGCCCGAACGGCAAGGAGATGCTCAAGTTGCTGCGTCACGGCATCGGCTTGCACCACGCGGGGCTCTTGCCGCGCTATCGCTTGCTCGTAGAGAAGCTCGCTCAACGCGGCTTGCTCAAGCTGATCTGCGGCACGGATACGCTGGGCGTGGGCGTCAACGTCCCGATTCGCACCGTGCTCTTCACCAAGCTATGCAAGTACGACGGTGAAAAGGTGCGAATCCTGACCGTGCGCGACTTTCAACAGATCGCAGGCCGCGCGGGACGCAAAGGCTTCGATGAAGCGGGCTACGTCGTCGCCCTCGCACCGGAACACACGGTCGAGAACTTGCGGCTCGAAGCGAAAGCGAGCGCCCAAAACAAGAAGAAATTCGTGCGCAAAAAGCCGCCTGAATGGGGCTACGTGCACTGGGACAAAGCGATCTTCGAACGCTTGGTCAGCTCCGCACCGGAGCCGCTCGTTGCGCGTTTCCAGATCAGCCACGGCATGCTGCTAGCGGTGCTCGGCCGCCCCGAAGGCGGTTGCTCCGCCATGAAGTATCTAGTCAAAGACAGCCTCGAACCAACGCCCCAAAAGCGAAAGCACAAGAAGCACGCGCTCGAGTTGCTTCGCTCCCTGTGGCAAGCAGGGGTGATCGAATTTCGAAGCGCGGCAGAAGGCGGTGGCATCCGTCTAAATGCAGAGCTGCAAGAAAACTTCTCGCTCCTACAAGCACTAGGTCTCTACGTCGTGGATGCGGTCGAGCGCTTGCAAGTAGACAGCCTCAGCTACGCGCTCGACGTGCTGACCTTGGTGGAGGCCATCGTCGAAGATCCCGAGGTCGTCTTGCGCGCGCAGGTCGACAAGCTCAAGGGCCAAAAAGTAGCCGAATTGAAGGCCGCTGGTGTCGAATACGAAGAGCGCATGATCGAACTCGATAAGGTCGAGCACCCAAAGCCCAACCTCGAGTTCTTGAACGACAGCTTTGCCGCATTCGCCATGGCTCACCCCTGGGTATCGCGTGAAGAGCTCAAGCCCAAGTCGATCGCGCGCGAGATGTTGGAGAGCCTTCAGTCGTTCAGCGGCTACATCAAGGAATACGGCTTGTCACGCTCGGAAGGCTCGCTACTCCGGTACTTGTCGGAGGTGTACAAAACCTTGGTGCAAAGCATTCCCGAGCTGTCACGGACGCCCGAGCTCGAGGAGCTGATCGAAACACTCGGCACGTTGGTGCGCGGCGTCGATTCGAGCTTGCTCGACGAATGGGAGCGGCTGAAGAACCCCGCTTACGTCGCCGCGACCACGGAAGAAGTCGAAATCCCGCACGACGACGTCACCCGCAACACTCGCGTGTTTACCGCGCTGATCCGCAATCTGCTCTTCTCCGTGCTACGCGCGTTACAAGACCGAGACTACGAAACGGTGCTGGATTTGGCGGAGATTGGCG
>Ga0164241_10003785_pt1 | contig 14990 bp, 10 predicted proteins | sample OricomyardsoilBY_FD_108780 | JGI IMG/M metagenome (GOLD analysis project Ga0164241, IMG submission 108780) | Backyard soil microbial communities from Emeryville, California, USA - Original compost - Back yard soil (BY) | ecosystem: Environmental > Terrestrial > Soil > Unclassified | place: USA... | reverse complement strand
CGGCATCCTGCTCCAGGAGCCGCCCCTCAACGACGACAAGACGGTGCTCGGCAACGTCGAGGAGGGCGTCGCCGAGATCAAGGGCAAGCTCGACCGGTTCAACGAGATCTCGAACCTCATGGCTGAGCCCGACGCCGACTTCGACGCCCTGATGGCCGAGATGGGCACCCTCCAGGAGGCCATCGACGCCGCGAACGCGTGGGACCTCGACTCGCAGCTCGAGCAGGCGATGGACGCCCTGCGCTGCCCGCCGCCGGACGCCGACGTCAAGGTCCTGTCGGGTGGTGAGCGCCGCCGCGTCGCGCTCTGCAAGCTCCTGCTGGAGCAGCCCGACCTGCTGCTCCTCGACGAGCCCACCAACCACCTCGACGCCGAGTCCGTGCTGTGGCTCGAGCAGCACCTCGCCAGCTACCCGGGCGCCGTGCTCGCGGTCACCCACGACCGCTACTTCCTCGACCACGTCGCGCAGTGGATCTGCGAGGTCGACCGCGGGCGCCTGTACCCCTACGAGGGCAACTACTCGACGTACCTGGAGAAGAAGCAGGCGCGCCTCGAGGTCCAGGGCAAGAAGGACGCGAAGCTCGCCAGGCGTCTCAAGGACGAGCTCGACTGGGTGCGGTCCAGCGCGAAGGGCCGCCAGACCAAGTCGAAGGCGCGCCTGGCCCGGTACGAGGAGATGGCCGCCGAGGCCGAGCGGACCCGGAAGCTGGACTTCGAGGAGATCCAGATCCCCGCGGGCCCGCGCCTGGGCAGCCTCGTCATCGAGGCGACCGACCTCAACAAGGGCTTCGACGACCGCACGCTCATCGACGGGCTGAGCTTCACGCTGCCCCGCAACGGCATCGTCGGCGTGATCGGCCCGAACGGCGTCGGCAAGACGACCCTCTTCAAGACGATCGTCGGCCTCGAGCCCCTCGACGGCGGCGACCTCAAGGTCGGCGAGACCGTGCGGATCTCCTACGTAGACCAGTCCCGCGGCGGCATCGACCCCAAGAAGACCCTGTGGGAGGTCGTGTCCGACGGGCTCGACTTCATCAAGGTCGGCAACGTCGAGATCCCGTCCCGTGCCTACGTGGCGTCGTTCGGGTTCAAGGGCCCGGACCAGCAGAAGCCCGCGGGCGTGCTGTCCGGCGGTGAGCGCAACCGCCTCAACCTGGCGCTCACGCTCAAGCAGGGCGGCAACCTGCTCCTCCTCGACGAGCCCACCAACGACCTCGACGTCGAGACCCTCGGCTCCCTCGAGAACGCGCTCCTGGAGTTCCCGGGCTGCGCCGTCGTCGTGAGCCACGACCGGTGGTTCCTCGACCGGGTGGCGACGCACATCCTCGCCTACGAGGGCACCGAGGAGGACCCGGCGAGCTGGTACTGGTTCGAGGGGAACTTCGCGTCCTACGAGGAGAACAAGGTCCAGCGGCTCGGCGCCGACGCCGCGCGCCCCCACCGCGTCACGTATCGCAAGCTCACGCGCGACTGACGTCCGCGCGCCCCGCTCGGGTGGGCCTCCGTTCTGGTGTTCCCGGGCACGGGAAACAGCAGGACGGGGGCCCGTACGCGTGAGCGGGGGTGTCCGCCCGGGGCGGGCGGGGGCGGAGGGTCTCCGGCAGACTGGCCGCATGAGCAGCGACGACGCGGACGCCGCGGCACGCCTGGCGGCGGCCGTGACGGGGGCGCGCGGCGCGCTCGGCGCGACGACGTTCCCGCTCGCCACGGACGACGCTCCGGACGCCCGGGGAACGAGGGCCGAGCTGCTCGGCCAGCTCGACGACTACCTGCTGCCTCGCCTGCGCTCGCGCGACGCGCCGCTGGTCGCCGTCGTCGGAGGGTCCACGGGGGCGGGCAAGTCGACCCTCGTGAACGCGCTGGTCGGCGCGCCGGTGAGCGCACCCGGAGTGCTGCGCCCGACGACGCGCGCCCCCGTGCTGGTGCACCATCCCCTCGACGCGGCCTGGTTCACGTCCGACCGGGTGCTGCCCGGCCTGGCCCGGGTGCGGACCGACCCGCCGGCCCCGGCCGGTCCGGGGGCCCGGACGCCGGCGGCGGGACCGTCCGCGGCGGCCGGCGCGCGCACGCTCCGGCTCGTCGCGAGCGACCGGGTGCCCCGGGGGCTGGCGCTCGTGGACGCGCCCGACGTCGACTCGGTCGCGACCGAGAACCGCGAGCTCGCGCACCAGCTCCTCGCCGCGGCGGACCTGTGGGTGTTCGTCACGACCGCCGCCCGGTACGCCGACGCGGTGCCGTGGGACCTGCTCGCGGCGGCGGGGCGACGCCGGGCGCAGGTCGCGCTCGTGCTGGACCGCGTGGACCCCGGTGCTGAGGCGGTCGAGGCCGACCTCGCACGGCTCGCCGAGGCCGAAGGGCTCGGTGACGCCCGGATCTTCCTGGTCCCCGAGACGCCGCCCGACGAGGACGGGCTCCTGCCCGAGCGCACCGTGGCGCCGCTCGCGCGCTGGCTCACACGCCTCGCCGCGGACGAGGCGTCCCGCCGCGGCGTCGTCGACGCGACGCGCGACGGGGTGGTGGACGACCTGGTGCGGCGCCTGCGTGAGCTCGCACGCGCCGTGTCCGCGCAGACTGCCGCTGACACGGAGCTCCGCCGCGCGGTCGAGGACGCCTACGAGACGGCTGCACGGGCGCTCCTCGAGGCGACCGCCGACGGCAGCCTGCTGCGGGGCGAGGTTCTCGGCCGCTGGCAGGAGCTCGTCGGCGGGAACGAGCTGTTCGCCGGGTTCCAGCGCGCCGTCGGCCGGGCACGCGATCGCGTCGTCTCGTTCTTCCGGGGCGGGTCCGAGGCGGTGCCGCGGCTCGAGCGCGCCATCGGGTCGAGCCTCGAGGGGCTGGTCCTCGACGCGGCGGATACCGCGGACCAGCGGGCGGCGACGGCCTGGCGCGGCACGCCCGCCGGCCGCGTGCTCGTCGTCGGGCCGGGCGCCGCGGTGCAACCCGTCGCGCACGGGGCGCTGCGCGAGCAGACGGCCGCGCACGTACGGGCCTGGCAGGAGGACGTGCTCGAGCTCGTCCGCGTCCGGGGAGCCGCGAAGCGCGGGACGGCACGCGCGCTGTCGCTGGGCATCAACGGTGCGGGCGCGGTGCTCATGGTCCTCGTGTTCGCGTCGACGGCGGGGCTGACGGGAGCCGAGCTGGGCATCGCGGGCGGCACCGCCGCAGCGTCGCAGGCCGTCCTGTCCGCCGTGTTCGGGGACGAGGCGGTCCGCCAGCTCACGCGGTCGGCCCGGGACGCGCTCGAGGCCCGCGTCCGCGAGGTCCTCGCGGCGCAGGCGGACCGCTACCTCGCCGTGCTCGACGCGCTCGGTGCGGCCGCCGACGGCCAGGGCCTTCGCACGGCGGCGGACGACGTCGAGCACGCTGCACGCGTCGAGCGCGCGGTCCGCGCGTCGGGCGGGGGACCGGGCCCGGGACCGGACGGTGGACCGGACGCGGGGCGGGCGGCGGGGGCGGGCTCGCCGAGGCCCGGGCCGGCCGCTCTCGGTGGCGGGCTCCGCGGCGCGGACCTGCCGGCGGACGCGCCCGAGGACCGACCCGAGGACCGGCCCGGCGGACGCGGCACGGACGGGGTGCGCGGGGAACGGGGGAGCGGCGGGTTCTGGCGCCGGGTGCTGCGAGGGGGTCGCACGTGAGCGCGCGCCGGCGCGGAGCAGCGCTCGGCCTCCCGCAGCGCGCAGGCGCCCTCGAGGCCGCGCGGCACGCGGGGGCCGGCCGCTTCGACGCGGCCCTCCTCGCACGCGTGGACGCGGTGCTCGGCACCGGTCGGGCGCGGGCGGCGCTGTCGAGCGAGCACACGGTGGTGGCGCTCGCCGGGGCGACCGGGGCGGGCAAGTCGTCGTTGTTCAACGCGCTCGCGGGTGCCGCCCGCCAGGACGTCGGCGTGCGCCGCCCCACCACGTCCGACGCCGCGGCCTGGGTCCGGGGGGCGGGGGCGGGCCCGCTGCTCGACTGGCTGGGCATCCGGGTCCGCCACGACGCGGCCGTGCCCGCCGCTCCTACGGCCGGCGCGAGCCGTGACCTGCCCGGCGCGAGCCGTGACCTGCCCGAGGCGAGCCGCAACCTGCCCGACGCTCCCGACGGTCTCGTGCTGCTGGACCTGCCCGACCACGACTCGGTCGTCGTCGAGCACCGGGAGCGGGCCGAGCACCTCGTGGAGCGGGCCGACCTGCTCGTGTGGGTGCTCGACCCGCAGAAGTACGCCGATGCCGCCCTCCACGAGCGCTACCTGCGGCCGCTCGCGGGGCACGCGGACGTCATGGTCCTGGTCCTCAACCAGGTCGACCGGCTCGCTCCGGCCGACGTCGCCGCGTGCCTCGACGACGTGCGGCGGCTCGCGCGCGAGGACGGGCTCGGGGACGTGCGGGTGCTGGGCGTCTCGGCCCGTACCGGGGCGGGCCTGGGGGAGCTGCGCGAGCTGCTCGCGGACGCGGTCCGCCGCCGCGAGGCCGCCACGGCGCGGCGCACGGCCGACGTCCGGGCGGTCGCGCGCGACGTCCTCGCGGCCTGCGGGGACGACCTGCCCGACCGTGCCTCCCGGGACGCGCAGGCCGAGCTGTACCGGGCGCTCGAGGCCGCGGCCGGCGTCGACGCGGTCGTGGACGCCGTCCGGGCGTCGGCGCTGAAGCGAGCGCGCGCCGCGACCGGCTGGCCCGTCACGCGCTGGCTCGGCCGGCTCCGGCCGGACCCGTTGCGCCGGCTCCGGCTCGACGTCCCGGGGCAGGACCCGGACCTCGTCCGTTCGTCGCTCCCGTCCCAGGCACCGGCGGTCGCCGCGCAGGCGCGTGTCGCCGTCCGGGGCTACGTCCGCACGGTCGCGCAGGGCGCGCCCGAGCCGTGGGTGCGTGCGGTGGACCAGCGCGCCGCGGACGCCGTCGCGACCCTTCCCGACGTGCTCGACCGCGCCGTCGTGGCCACGAGGCTGTCCGCGTCGCGACCGCCCCGGTGGTGGCGGGCCGTCGACGTCGTGCAGTGGGTGCTCCTCGGCGCCGCGGCGTTCGGGCTGCTCTGGCTGGGTGTCCTGGCGCTGCTCGGCTACCTGCAGCTCCCGCGCCCGGGGACGCCCGCGTGGCACGGCGTCCCGGTGCCGACGGGGCTGCTCGTCGCGGGCGTCGTCGTCGGTCTCCTCCTCGCCCTGGTCGCGCGGGCCCTGGCCGGGCTCGGGGCCCGCCGTCGGGCGCGCGTGGCCCGGGCGCGGCTCCGGGCCGCGGTCGCGACGGTCGCGGACGAGCGCGTGCGCCTGCCCGTCGGCGAGGAGCTCGCGGCGCTCTCGACGTGCCGGGCGTCGGCGGCGATCGCGGCGTCGTGAGGATCACACCAGCGCCGGGACCGCCGGAGCCCGGACGCCGCGGTCCGCGGCGGTAGGTTCGGGGACCATGACCCGACTGCACGTCCCCGTCTCGCTGCGCTGGTCCGACCTCGACGCCTACCAGCACGTCAACAACGTCGAGATGTTCCGCCTCCTCGAGGACGCCCGCATCACCGCGTTCTGGCAGCACCCCGAGGCGCGCGAGGACGCCTGGCCGACCGCCGTCATCGAGAACGGGCCGGGCGCGTCGTCGCACACGTTCGTCGCGCGCCAGGAGATCGAGTACCTGCGGCCGCTGGCGTTCACGCGCACCCCCGTGCGGGTCGAGATGTGGATCGGGAAGATCGGCGGCGCGAGCCTCGAGGTCTGCTACGAGGTGCACGACGGCGCCGCGCGGTTCGAGCGCGTCGGCCCGTCGACGGGCAGTGAGCCGTACGCGCGGGCCGCGACGACGATCGTGGTCGTCGACGCCGCCAGCGGGCGCCCCCGGCGGATCTCGCCCGACGAGCGGGCGGCCTGGGAGCCGTTCCTCGGCGAGCCGATCGCGTTCCGGCGACGCGGGTGACGCGGACCGCCGCGCCGCCGATGCGCGTCGCGTCCCTGCACGTCTACCCCGTCAAGGGGTGCCATCGGATCGACCTCGACCACGCCGCCGTCGAGCCGTGGGGGCTGGCGGGAGACCGCCGCTGGCTGCCGGTCGACGCGAACGGGAAGCTCGTCAGCCAGCGTGAGGTGCGCGCGCTGGCGACCGTGCGGCCGCGGCTGACCGACATGGGCGTCCGGCTCTCGGCGCCGGGCCTCGACGCCCTCGACGTCGCGGCCCGCCCGTCCAGGCGACCGTGTGGGACGACCGCTTCCAGGCCACCGCCAGCGGCGCCGAGGCGGACGCGCGGCTCTCGCGGGTCGCGGGCCGGGACCTGCGGCTCGTGTGGATGGACGACCCGACGCGTCGACCGGTCGAACCGGGCTGGTCGCGGCCCGGCGACGTCGTCAGCGCGGCGGACGGCTACCCGCTCCTCCTCGCCAGCGTCGTCGCTCGACGCGGTCAACACGTGGATCGCGGCCGAGTCGGCGCCCGACGAGGTGGTGCCGATGACACGCTTCCGGCCGAGCCTCGTGGTCGGGCGCGCGCCGCCGGGAGCCGCCGCGCACCCTCGCCCGGCACCGCAACGTCGACCAGCAGCTCCTGTTCGGGGTGAACCTGCTGACGGACGGCCCGGGCACGGTGCGCGTGGGTGACGAGGTCGCGCTCGTCGACTGACGGGCCCGGGGCTCAGCCGTGCGCCCGGCGGACGGCCTCGGCGGTCACGTTCCGCTGCATCCCGCCGAACACGATGCCGTGGAACGGCTTGACCGACCACCAGTAGAGCTGGCCCGCGAGGCCGCGCGGCGAGAAGAGCGCTCGCTGCGCGAAGGAGGTGCGGCCCGGCCCGGAGGCCTCCTCGGGCGAGGGCCCGGGCGCGTCGGGCTCCGCCTCGGCGAGCTCCTCGGCGGCGCTGTCGACCCGCAGCTCGAGCCAGGCGAGACCGGGGAGGCGCATCTCGGCGCGCAGCAGCAGCCTCCTCCCCGGGTCGATCGCCTCGACGCGCCAGAAGTCGAGGGCGTCGTCGACCCGGAGGTGGCGCTCGTCGCGCCGGCCACGACGCAGCCCGGGACCACCCGCGAGGCGGTCGAGGAGACCACGGACGCGCCATGCGAGCGACCACGAGTACCAGCCCCGGTGGCCCCCGATCTCCTCGATGACCTGCCACAGCGCGTCGGCGGGCGCGTCGACGACCGTCCGCCGCTGGTCCACGTAGAACGAGCCGCCCGACCAGTCGGGGTCCGTGGGCAGCGGGTCACTGGGCGCGCCGGGCAGCGCCGCGGACGACCAGCGGGTGGTGACCTCGCCGTCGTGCACGCGCTCGAGGGCGAGGGAGATCGCCCGCTCCACGCCGACCAGCCCCTCGGGCGGGTCCGGCACGAGGGCGCGGACGTCGTGCTCCCGGCAGACGGTCTCGTGCTCGAGCGACTCGACGAGCGGCCTCGCGATCCCGGCGGGCACGGGCGTCACGAGCCCGACCCACAGGCTCGACAGCCGGGGCGTGAGCACGGGGACGGGCACGATGAGCCGCCGCGGCAGCCCGGCGACACGCGCGTGGGCCTGCATCAGCTCGCCGTAGGTGAGCACGTCGGGTCCGCCGACGTCGAAGGTGCGCGACACGTCCGGCGGCATGTCCGCGCTCCCCACGAGGTAGCGCAGGACGTCGCGGACCGCGATCGGCTGGATCCGGTTCGACACCCAGCGTGGCGTCGTCATGACCGGGAGCCGCTCCGTCAGGTACCGGACCATCTCGAACGACGCCGAGCCCGAGCCGAGGACCACGGCCGCCTGCAGCACCGTCACGGGCACTCCCGACGCGAGCAGGATCTCCCCGACCTCGCGCCGGCTCGCCAGGTGCCGGGACAGCCGCGCCCCTGCCGGCGCGAGGCCGCCGAGGTAGACGATGCGGCCGACCCCGGCCTCCCGGGCAGCACGGCCGAACCCGAGGGCGAGGTGCCGGTCACGCGCCTCGAAGTCCCGGCCCGTGCCGAGCGAGTGGACGAGGTAGTACGCGACGTCGACACCGTCGAGCGCAGCCCTCAGGTCCTCGGGCCGGCCGACGTCGCAGCGGACCAGCTCGACGTCGGCCGCCCACTCGCGCCCCGCCAGCCGGGCGGGGTCGCGCGCGAGGGCACGGACCCTGAACCCGGCGGCCAGGAGCTCGGGCACGAGCCGGCCGCCCACGTAGCCGGTCACACCGGTGACCGCGACGGTGCGCGGGGCGCTCGGCGTCGGGGAGGGGTCCGGGGTGTCGGTCGTCATCCCTCAGTCTGCGGCCGGCAGCCGGATCATGCCCTCCTGGCTCATGGACGCCACGAGGACCCCGTCGCGCGTGAACACGCGCGCGGCCGCGAGGCCCCGGCCGCCCTGCGCGCTCGACGCCTCCTGCTCGAAGAGCAGCCAGTCGTCGACGCGCACGTCGCGGTGCCACCACATGGCGTGGTCGAGGCTCGCCATCGACATCCCCGGGCTCGACCAGGCGAGCCCGGCGACCCGCAGCACCGGCTCCAGCATGAGCTGGTCGCACGCGTAGAGGAGCAGCGCGCGATGGAGGAACTGGTCGTCGGGAACGGGGCCGCGCGCCCGCAGCCAGACGTGCTGGCGGTCGGCGCGTGCGGGCGCCGGGCCGAGGAAGAGGGCGCCCTCCACGTGCCTGACCTCGAACGCGGAGTCGTGCGACCAGTGCCGCGCCTGGGGGTGGTCGATGCCCCCGAGCGTCTCGAGCGAACCCGGGACGTCCTCGGGCACCGGCACGCCCTGGGGTGCGGACGCCTGGAACTCCACGCCGTCCTGCCGTTCCTGGAACGACGCGATCATCGACAGGATGGGCCGGCCGTGCTGGATGGCGTGCGTGCGCCGTGCGCTGAAGGACCTGCCGTCGCGCAGCCGCTCGACCGTGAGGTCGACGGGCACGTCGAGGTCGCCGGCGCGCAGGAAGTAGCCGTGCAGCGAGTGGGGGAGCCGGGTGCCGGTCGGTGCGTCGTCGGGCCCGCCGACGGTCCGCCACGCGGCGGTCAGCGCCTGCGCGAGCACCTGCCCGCCGTAGACGCGCCCGTTGGGCTGGTGGAGGGTCTCGCCCCTGAACAGGTCGTCGCCGACGTTCGCTCCCGATCCGGCCTGCTGCACGGTCCCGTGCGCCGTGACGTCGAGCACGTGCAGGAGGTGGGCGAGCCGGGCGGCGCCCTGGTCGTCGCTGTGGTCGGCCATCGGGCTACTCCTCGAAGGTGTTGACGAGCGAGTGGGCGGCGCGCTCGAGGTAGTCCCACAGGGTGGCCTCGTGCAGGGGCGACAGCTCCAGCGCGTCGACGGCCGTGCGCATGTGGGCGAGCCAGCGGTCGCGCGCGTCCGGGTTGACCTTGAACGACGCGTGCCGCATGCGCAGGCGCGGGTGCCCACGGGTCGCGGAGTACGTCGTCGGGCCGCCCCAGTACTGCTCGAGGAACAAGGTCAGACGCTCCCGGGCCGGACCGAGGTCCTGTTCGGGGTACATCGGCCGGAGCACCTCGTCGGTGGCCACGCCCTCGTAGAACACGTCGACCAGCCGGACGAACACGGCGTGCCCGCCGACCTCGTCGTAGAAGGAGCCGGGGCTGGTCGGGGAAGCACTCACCGACCCAGTATCGCCGCTGCGGTGGCAGGGTCCGTCCTTCCCCGGCGCGCGCGGCCCGTGAGGTCTAGGGTGGTCGGGGTTCACCACGAGACGGGAGGCTGCATGACGTCGGCGCACGAGGACGTCGTCACTGCCCTCCCCGCTACCCGGCTCGTGCTCTCCGCCCCGCTCGACGGCGTCGTGCACGCCCTCGAGGACGTCCCGGACCACGTGTTCTCCGCGGGGATCGCCGGCCCGGGCGTCGCGATCGAGCCCGCCCGGCCTTCGCACGGGCCCGCGCTCGCCCACGCGCCGGTCGCCGGCCGGCTCGTGACCGTGTTCGCGCACGCGTTCGCCGTCGAGCCCTTCCCCGGCTCGACCGTCCTCGTCCACCTCGGCATCGACACGGTCCGCCTCGCCGGCGAGGGCTTCGCGCTGTACGCGGCGGAGGGCGAGGAGGTCGCGCTCGGCGACCCCGTCATCGGCTGGTCGCCCGACGACGTCGAGGCGCGCGGTCTGGGGGCGCTGTCCCCGGTCGTCGCGCTGCAGGCGGAGCCGGCGAGCATCGAGCTGCTGGTCCGGCCGGGGCAGACGGTGACCGCCGGCACCCCGTTGCTCGCGTGGACGGTGTCGGTGCCCGCGTAGGCCGGGTCTCCGACCGGGCTACGCGGAGACCAGGGTCACGTCGGCGTCGCGCAGCTCGTCCCTCGCGGCGAGCCGGAGCGCGCGCTGGACGTCCCACTGCATCGCGGGCCGGGTCCGCACCGAGACGGAGAGCTGGATGCCGTCCGCGGTGATGGAGTCCCCGACGCCCACCGTGGGCGGCTCGAGGAACGCGCCGCCCAGGACGGCGTCGCGCTGGACCGAGTCGACCGCGCGCCGGACCGCGGCCTGCGCCGCGCCCAGGTCGGCGTCCGACGCCACCACCACCGGCACGACGGCGTTGGCCCACTCCTGGGTCTGGTTGCCGACGCGCGCGATGTCGCCGTTGCGCAGGTACCACAGCGTGCCGGCGGCGTCGCGGACCTTCGTCACGCGCAGCGCCACCTCCTCGACGGTCCCGTGGACGACCCCGAAGTCCACGGTGTCCCCGACGCCGTACTGGTCCTCGAGCAGCATGAACGTGCCCGAGAGGAAGTCCTTGACCAGGCTCTGCGCCCCGAAGCCGAGCGCCACGCCGACGACGCCCGCGGAGGCGATGAACGGTGCGAGGTCGACACCGAGGTCGCCGAGGACGAGCAGCACGGCGATCGTCCCGACGACGATCGAGGCGGTCGACCGGAGCACGCTGCCGAGCGTCCGGGCCCGCTGCGCGCGGCGCTCGGCGACGACGGGGTCTGCGCGCAGGAGCGACGCCGTCTTGCCCTCCGACTGGTATCCCCGGGCGATCCGGTCGATCGTGCGGTGGATGAGGAACCGGAGCAGCACGAGGACCAGGACCGACACCACGATCGTGACGGCGATGCGCAGCGGGACGCCGAGGAACCAGGCCCACCACTGCGACGGCTCGGGCGGGGGGACCACGCCGAAATCGCTGGGGGACGGGCTCGGCGTCGGCGTGGTGGTGGCGGCGTGGAGCATGGCCACCAGAGTAGTTGCCGGGCACGCCGGGCCACGTCGCGGCAGGTCGGCGCACGTTCTGGCAGGATCGCCAGTGTGAGCGACTCGTCCACCCCCTCCCCGGCCGGCGGGGCACCCCTGCGCGAGCTCGCGGAGGCGTACGGCGTCGCAGCGGAGTACTGGAGCTTCTTCGGCGAGCGCGTCGTCGTCGGCGACGACACCCTGCGAGCCGTCCTGGGGGCCCTCGGGGTCCCCGCGACCACCCCCGACCTCGTGCGGGTGCACCTCGCGCACCGCGACGACGACCCGTGGCGCCGGATGCTGCCCGCGTCGGTCGTCGCGCGGCAGGGACGGACCACGCCCTTCCCGGTCCACGTCGACCACGGCGAGCCGGTCGAGGTGTGGGTCGAGCTCGAGGACGGCGGGCGTCTCGAACCGACCCAGGTCGACCGGTTCGTCGAGCCGCGCACCGTCGACGGGAGGACCGTGGGCGAGGCCACGTTCGAGGTCCCGGGCGATGCGCCGCTCGGCTGGCACGTGCTCCACGCCACGAGCGGGACGCGCACGGCGCACGCGACGCTCGTCGTGACCCCGGACCGTCTCGAGCTGCCGGACCTGGGCCCGGACGGGCGGGCGTGGGGTCTCATGGCCCAGCTGTACTCCGTGCGCTCACGCCAGTCCTGGGGGCTCGGCGACCTCGCGGACCTGGCCGACCTCGCGTGGCTCGCGGCCCGGCGGGAGGGCGCGGACTTCGTCCTCGTCAACCCGCTGCACGCGGCCGAGCCTGCGGCGCCGCTGACGCCGTCCCCGTACCTGCCGACGACGCGCCGCTTCGTCCACCCGCTGTACGTGCGGGTCGAGGACGTGCGGGAGACCGCGTACCTGTCCGCGGCGGACCGGTCGCTCGTCGAGTGGTCGTTCGACACGGTCCGCGACCTCGACACCGACCCCGGACCCATCGACCGCGACACCGTGTGGAGCGCCAAGCGCTCGGCGCTCGAGGTCGTGTTCTCCCAGCCGCGCTCGGCCGCCCGTGACGCCGCGTTCGCGCAGTTCCGCGCCGACCAGGGCAAGGGCCTCGAGGACTTCGCCCTCTGGTGCGCGCTCGTCGACCACTTCGGCCCCGCGGACTGGCCCGAGGAGGCTCAGGACCCGTCGAGCCCGCTGGTCGCCCAGCTGCGGCGCGAGCTCGTCGACCAGGTGGACTTCTGGTGCTGGCTGCAGTGGGTCGCCGACGAGCAGCTCGCCCGCGCCCACGAGCAGGCGCGCGACGGCGGGATGCGGATCGGCGTCCTGCACGACCTCGCCGTCGGTGTGCACCCGTTCGGCGCGGACCGGTGGGCGCAGCGCGGGGCGCTCGCGGCCGGCGTCGGCGTCGGTGCGCCGCCGGACATGTACAACCAGCAGGGCCAGAACTGGTCCCAGCCGCCGTGGAACCCGCTCGAGCTCGAGCGGCTCGGGTACGCGCCCTACCGGGACATGCTCCGCGGCGTCCTGCGGCACTCCGGCGGGCTGCGGGTCGACCACATCCTCGGGCTGTTCCGGATGTGGTGGGTGCCCGACGGCATGTCGCCCGACCAGGGCACCTACGTCCGCTTCGACCACGAGGCGCTCGTCGGGATCCTGTGCCTCGAGGCGCAGCGTGCCGGGGCGCTCGTCGTCGGGGAGGACCTCGGCACGGTCGAGCCGTGGATCCGGGACTACCTCGCCGACCGGGGCGTGCTCGGCACGTCCGTGCTCTGGTTCGAGAAGGCCGACGACGGCACGCCCCGCGCGCCCGAGGACTACCGGGCCGCGACCCTCACGAGCGTCACGACGCACGACCTGCCGCCCACCGCCGGGTACCTCGCGGGCGAGCACGTCGAGCTCCGCGACCGCCTCGGCCTGCTCACCGAGCCCGTCGAGGAGGTCCGCAGGGACGCCCGCCGCGAGCGCGAGGCCACGGTCCGGTCCCTGCGCGCGCGCGGCCTCGTGGGCGACGACCCGTCCGAGCGGGAGCTCGTCGAGGCGCTGCACCGGTACGTCGCGCAGAGCCCCGCGGTGCTCGTCGGGGTGTCGCTCGCCGACGCGACGGGGGAGCGCCGGGCCCAGAACCAGCCCGGGACGGACCAGGAGTACCCGAACTGGAAGGTGCCGCTCGGCGACGCCTCGGGTCGTCCGGTCCTGCTCGACGACCTCTTCGACTCCGTCCGCCTGCAGTCGCTGCTGCGGGTCGTGGACGACGCGGTCCACCCCGAGCGCTGAGCACGCCTTCCCCGCCCCACGACCACGGGGTCCGCGCCCGTCCGCTCCAGCGGACGGGCGCGGACCCCGTGGTCGGCACCGGAGGGACCCGGTCAGGCGCGGGCGTCCGCCGCCTGCGCCGCGAGCGAGCGCTCGGTGGCGGCCAGGTTCTCCGTCACCAGCCGACGCAGCGCGGGCGCCGCGTCGGGGTTGGCGTCGAGCCACGCACGGCCCGCGTCGCGGAGCGCGGCGTTCGCGAGCGGCGCCGGGTACAGGCCGTGGATGATCTGGTCGGCCATGTGGTAGCTGCGCTGCGTCCACAGCGGGACGAGCGCCGCGAAGTACGGCTCCACGAGGCCCTCGAGCGCCGCCGGGTCCGTGACGTGCGTGAACCCGAGGCCCGTCGCGCGGACGATCGCGTTCGGCGCGTCGGCGCTGTCGACGAGGCGGTCGAACGCGGCGCGCTTCGCCTCGGCCGTCGGCGTCGCCGCCGTGGCCCGGGCGGCGGCCTGCTGGCCGTTCGCCGTGTTGTCGGACGCGAGCGCCGCGTCCACCTCGGCCTGGTCGGCCCGGCCCGTCACGACGAGCCCCTCGAGGAGCTCCCAGCGCAGGTCGGTGTCGATCTCGAGGCCGTCGAGGCGCGTGCTGCCGTCGAGCAGCGCGCGCAGCACGTCGGCGTGCGCGTCCGTGCCCGCCACGTTCGCGAACGACTTCACGAACTGGAACTGCGCGTCCGAGCCCGCCTCGGCGGCCTGCGCGAGCTCCCACAGCGCGTCGCCCACGTGCACGAGCGTCTCGGCGCGGCGTTCCGGGGCGACGTACGACGACGCCGCGAGCGTGAGCTGGCCGAGCGTCGTCCGGATCGTGGTGGACTCCGTCTCGGTGGCGATGTTGCCGAGCACCAGGCGCACGTAGTCGCTCGCCGGCAGCTCGCCGTCGCGGGTCGCGTCCCACGCGCTGCCCCACACGAGCGAGCGCGCCAGCGGGTCCTCGATCTTCGCGAGGTGCTCGATCGCCGTCGCCAGGGACACGTCGTCGAGGCGGATCTTCGCGTACGCGAGGTCGTCGTCGTTCACGAGGACCAGGTCGGGACGGGCGACGCCCACGAGCTCCGGGACGTCCGTGCGCTCGCCGTCGACGTCGAGCTCGACGCGGTGCGTGCGGACCAGCCTCTGCTCCGCACCCTCGCCCACGACGTCGTAGAAGCCGACCGCCAGGCGGTGCGGGCGGAGCGTGTCGTGGTCTGCGGGCGCCGTCTGGACGACGACGAACTCCGAGACCACGCCGCCCGCCGTCGACTCGACCTCGGGGCGCAGCGTGTTCACGCCCGCCGTCTCGAGCCACAGGCCCGACCAGCCGGACAGGTCGCGGCCGCTCGTCGCCTCGAGCTCGACCAGCAGGTCACGCAGCTCGGTGTTGCCGTGCGCGTGCTTGCGGAAGTAGTTCCCCACGCCCGCGAAGAACGCGTCCACGCCCACCCACGCGACGAGCTGCTTGAGCACCGACGCGCCCTTGGCGTACGTGATGCCGTCGAAGTTGACCTGCACGTCCTCGAGGTCGTTGATCGTCGCCACGATGGGGTGCGTCGACGGGAGCTGGTCCTGCCGGTACGCCCACGTCTTCTCCATGGCGTTGAACGTCGTCCACGCCCCCGACCACTCCGTCGCCTCGGCGGTGGCGATCGTCGACGCCCACTCGGCGAACGACTCGTTCAGCCACAGGTCGTT
>Ga0164241_10003784_pt1 | contig 14990 bp, 14 predicted proteins | sample OricomyardsoilBY_FD_108780 | JGI IMG/M metagenome (GOLD analysis project Ga0164241, IMG submission 108780) | Backyard soil microbial communities from Emeryville, California, USA - Original compost - Back yard soil (BY) | ecosystem: Environmental > Terrestrial > Soil > Unclassified | place: USA... | reverse complement strand
GCCGCCGCCCCGGTCGATCCGCACGCCGAGGTCATGCGCCTGCGCAAGGCGGTGGAAGCCGAGCCCGACAAGGCCGAGCTGCAACTGGACCTGGCGCTGGCGCTGCTCGCCACCGGCAGCGCGCACGAAGCCGCACAGCTGATCGATGCCCTGCCCGCCAACCTCGCCACCGACGAGCGCACGGTGAAGGCGCGCGCACGGCTCGGTTTCGCCGCCCTGCTGAAGGACGCGCCGCCCGCCGAAGTGCTGGAAGCGGCCATCGCCAGCGACGCGGGCGACCTGCGCGCGCGCCATCTGCTGGGCGTGCGCAAACTCGTTTCGGGCGATGCCGAAGCCGGCCTGCAACAGTTCATCGAGATGCTGCAGCGCGACCGCGATTACGGCGACGGCCTGGCGAAGAAATCGCTGATCGACGCCTTCCGCGTGGTCGAGGACGAAGACCTGGTCGGCCGCTACCGCAGGAAGATGTCCTCGCTGCTGCTGGTCTGAGCCGCGCGGCTCACATCGTCCACAGCGACAGCAGGAATTGCACCGGCCGGTAGACGAAGATGCTGGTCAGGCCCAGCGCCAGGAAAGCAAGCGCGCCCTGCAGCACCCCCATCGGCCAACCGCTGCGGTAGCAGCGTCGGCAGGCCAAGGCGAAGTGGGCCAGGACCGCCACCAGCGTCGCTTGGCCGATGGTGCTGGCCACGCTGCCGCCGGGCAACACGCCCCATGCCCGGTGCGCCACCGCGTACAACCAGACCATCGGATTGACCACCGCCTGCATCAACAGCAGGACGAAGGTCACCAGGCCGAGCGCGACCACGAAATGCTCGGCGTAGTAGCGGCGGCGGTTGCGGGCGGCCAGCGCCAGCATGGCGGCGATGAATGGCACGTGGAGGATCACCAGCATCTTGCCGATGCCGTCCGAACGCGCGTTGTAGCGCTGCTCGAACTCGCCCGGGTTGAATGCGCGGCCACGCGCGCCGGCGACCGCCCGCTCGCGCGCCACCGCGTGCAGGAACGCAGGCTCGGTCAGGGCGCTGTGGAACTGGCCGCTCCAGCGGCACTTCGGCGCATCGGCCGTATCGATGCAGCGTCCCGGTGCAAGCTGGCGGTAGGCTTCGCCGCGAACCTGGTTGTGCAGCGGCAACGACAGGTCGGTCAGCACCGGGGCGATGAAATAGATCAGGTTGGCGAACAGGAACAGCCGCACCGGCGAGATCCAGCGCGCGCGCCGGCCATCGATCCAGTCGCTCGCGATCCGGCCCGGCTGCAGCAGGATCGCGCGCAGGCTGCGCCAGATCCGGCTGTCGAAATCGGTCAGCGCGCCGAAGCTTTCGCCCATCAGGTGCGCCATGCGCCGGTCCTGCGGGCGGAAGCGGCGCTGGCCGCAGGCGGCGCAATACTCGCCGCCCAGCACGGCCTCGCAGTTCGCGCAGATCGCTTCGTTCATGGCGGCCCCCGCTTGTTCAATACGCTACCGTATGGCATCGTCCCCTCCCCCGCATTCTGCACGTCCCGATGAAAGCCAGCACCCTGCGCCGCGTCCTCAACCTGTGGCCGCCGTTCCTGTTCGCCGGCATCCGCGTGCGCGAGATCAGTCCGGACTGGAAACGCGTGCGCGTGGAGCTGTGCATGCGCCCGTGGAACCGCAACTTCGTCGGCACCCACTTCGGCGGCAGCCTGTTCGCGATGACCGATCCGTTCCGGATGATCCCGGTATTGCAGTGCCTGGGGCCGGACTACTTCGTCTGGGACAAGGCCGGCGAGATCGAATTCGTGAAGCCGGGCCGCGGCACCGTGCATGCGGTGTTCGAACTGGACGACGCGGTGCTCGACCAACTGCGCGCCGCCGCGGCCGGCGGCGAGAAGGTGCTGCACTGGTTCGATGCCGACGTGGTGGACGCACGGGGCGAGGTCGTCGCGCGCACCCGCAAGCAGTTGTACGTGCGTCGCAAACCGGGGCGCTGACCGGTTCCATCGCGGCGCGGACGCGGCGTATCCTTCGGTCAACGACGGCCCAGGGAACGCGCCTTTGTCCAGCAACGAACATCCGCAGATCGACGGCTACCGCATCCTGCGCGTGATCGGCCACGGCGGCATGTCCACCGTGTACCTGGCCGAACAGCGCGCGCTGGACCGCAAGGTCGCGCTGAAGGTCATGCTGCCGGAAGCGCTGGCCGACGAAGTCAGCCGCGGCCGCTTCGAGAACGAGGCGCGCACCATCGCCCGCCTCGAGCATCCGAACATCGTCGGCATCCACGAAGTCGGGCGCACTGCCGACGGCCTGCCGTTCTATTCGATGCCGTTCCTGCCGCGCGGGCACCTGGCCCAGCGCCAGCTGCGCGGCGACCAGCAGAAGGCCGCGGCGATCCTGCGCGCGCTGCTGCCCGCGCTCGACTACGCGCACGTGCGCGGGGTGGTGCACCGCGACGTGAAGGCGGAGAACGTGCTGTTCGACGAAGCCGAACGTCCGATGCTGGCCGACTTCGGCATCGCCCTGCGCCGCGGCAGCAACCCGCGACTGACCTCGACCGGCCTCGCCGTCGGCAGCACCGCGTACATGCCGCCGGAACAGGCGCGCGGCGGCGACGTGGACCGCCGCGCCGATCTCTACAGCATCGGCGTGCTGGCCTGGGAAATGCTCACCGGCCGCCTGCCGTACAACGCCGGCGACGCGCTGTCGATGGCGCTCAAGCACGTGCAGGATCCGATCCCGCGCCTGCCCGCGCCACTCAAGCATTGGCAGGTGTTCATCGACAAGGCGCTGGCGAAGCAGCCCGGCGACCGATATTCCAATGCGCACGACATGCTGGACGCGCTCAACGAACTGGAGAAGCGCGCGGGCAGGAACTTCGGTTACGTCGATGTGCAGATGCCGCCGACCGGGGAATCCGTCGCGCGCGCTTCCGGCGGCTTCGGATGGAAACCGTGGGCGCTCGGCGCCGCGGTGCTGGCCGCGCTCGCATTCGGCGCCTTCCATTTCCTCCACGGCCGCGACGCGGCCGCGCCGCAAGCCGCGGATGTCGCAATCGCCGCTGCACCCGCGAGCGGCGGCGGCCTGCCCGCGCCCGCCGCCGACGCGCAGACCGGCCTGTTCGGCGACAATCCGGGCGTGGACGCCAGCGGCATCGGCGCCTACCTCGCCAATGCCGAGCAGCAGTTGCGCGAAAGCCACGTCATCGCGCCGCCGAACGCGAACGCCTGGGACAGCCTCGACGCCGCATGGCGGGTCGATGCCACCCATCCACAGGCGCAGGTGCTGACCGCGCGCCTGTTCGATGCGCTGGGCGAACTCGGCGAACGCAGCCTGCGCAACGGCGACGCCGGTTCCGCGCGCATCGCCTTCGAACGCGCGCGCCAGCTCGACGCGCGCCGCGGCGGCGATGGCAGCGCGATCGCGCTGCTGCGCAAACGACTGGACGACGCGCTCGGCGCGCGCATCGACGCGCTCGGCGCCATCCCGGACCGTGCCGGCGCGGAAACCCTGATCGCCGGCAGCGCCTGGCTGGGCCTGGATGCCGCGCGTCGGCAATCGCTGCAAGCCAAGGTCGCGCGCCTGCCCGCGACCACGCCGTCTGCCATCGCCACCCGCGCCGCCGCCGCGACCGTCGAAACGCCGGCGGCGAGCATCGAGATGCTTGCGGTGAGCCGCGCCGAGTACGCGCGCTTCGCCAACGCTACCGCGCGCGCGGCGGTCGAATGCGGCCGCAACGGCCTGTTCGGGCGCAAGCGCGACTGGAAGACCACCGGCAAGGACGCCGCCCCGGTCGCATGCGTCTCCGCCGCGGACGCGCAGGCCTACGCCGCTTGGCTGAGCGCCAGCGAAAAGCGCCGCTACCGCCTGCCCACCGCCGGCGAATTGCGCGCGCAAGCCAACAGCCCGATTTCCGGCTGGCTAACCCTGTGCGCCGACGCCGCGTGCACCCAGCGCATGGCCAGCGGCAAGGCGCGCGCGCTGGATGCCGGCCGCGGCTATGCCGACGTCGGCATCCGGCTGGTGCGCGAGCGCTGAGCCCACCGGCATCGCACCTACAATGGCGCATGTCGACGACCAACCCGATTCCAGGCAAACCCCCGCTCGGCCAGCGCCTGCAGCGCCTGTTCCTCACCGGGCTGCTCACCCTGTTGCCCTTGTGGCTGACCTGGGTGGTGGTGAAATTCGTGTTCGTGTTGCTGAGCAATACCAGCAAGCCGGTCGTCGAGCCCTTGTTGCACAACCTCGCCGTCGCAGTGCCCCGGGCGTTGGGCTGGCTGGATGCACCTTGGGTGCATACCGCGCTCGGCGTACTGGCCACGCTGGGGGTGATCCTGCTGTCGGGGGCGATGGCGCGGGTGGTCGTCGGCCAGCGCCTGCTGCGCTGGTTCGAGGGATTGGTCGCGCGCATCCCGCTGGCGAACACGATCTACGGCAGCGCGCGCAAGCTGCTCGACATCCTGCAGACCAAGCCCGACGGCACCCAGCGCGTGGTGCTGATCGACTTCCCGCACACCGAGATGAAGACGCTGGGCTTCGTCACCCGGGTGATGCGCGAACAGGGCACCGGCCGCGAACTGGCGGCGGTGTACGTGCCGACCACTCCGAACCCGACCTCCGGCTACCTCGAGATCGTGCCGATGGAGAAGATCACGCCCACCGACTGGACCGTGGACCAGGCGATGAGCTTCATCATCAGCGGCGGCGCGGTGGCGCCGGACACGATCCCCTTCTCTCCACCAGCATATCCGCCGCCCGGCGTCGCGCCCCGTTCGCCCGCACCATAGGGCGCCCGGAACGCCCCGACTTCGCTACGCTACGCCGCAAAAGGGGGGGAACCGGATGAAAACCAACCTGCTCGACGACCGCGCCACGCGGCTGTTCATCGGCCTTGCCGCGTTCTTCTGCGTGAACGCGGTGCTGGCCGAGTTCATCGGGGTCAAGATCTTCGCGCTGGAGGACACGCTGGGCATCGCGCCCTGGCAGTGGAACCTGTTCGGCCAGAGCGGTTCGCTGAACTTCACCGCCGGCACCCTGCTGTGGCCGATCGTGTTCATCATGACCGACACGGTCAACGAATACTTCGGCAAGCGCGGCGTGCGCATGATCAGCTGGCTGGCGGCGGGACTGATCGTGTACGGCTTCGTGTTCGCCTTCGTCGCCATCCACCTGGCGCCGGCTTCGTGGTGGGTGGGCGTGGCGAAGGACCAGGGCGTGCCGGACTATCAGGCGGCGTTCGCCGCGGTGTTCGGGCAAGGGCTGTGGACGATCTGGGGCTCGCTGATCGCCTTCATCATCGGCCAGCTGATCGACGTCAGCATTTTCCACCGCATCCGCAGGCGTACCGGCGAACGCCATGCATGGTTGCGCGCCACCGGTTCCACCGCGGTATCGCAACTGATCGACAGCTTCGTGGTGCTGTACATCGCCTTCGTGATCGGGCCGCAGCACTGGCCGACCTCGCTGTTCCTCGCGGTCGGCACGCTCAACTACGCCTACAAGATGCTGGCGGCGATCGCGCTGATTCCGCTGCTGTACCTGGCGCGCGCCGGCATCCACCGCTACCTCGGCAAGGAACGCGCGGCGGAGCTTCGCCGGCACGCTGCGGAAGGCTAGCGCGCCTCCTTCATGCCCGGCCCTGCGGCCTGTCGCTCGATGACGGAAAACGAAAGGGCCGGCAATGCCGGCCCTTTCGCGCATCGATGGAAACGCCCGATCAGGCGCGCGTGCCGCGCGGGGCGTTGCGCTTGCCGGCATAGGCCGCCTGCCCGCCGGAGCGGTGCTGCTTCGGGCCGGCGTGGGTGGTGGGGCGCACGGAGGGACGCGCATGCGGACGCGATGCCGGGCGACTGGGCGGACGCTGGCCGCCGCCACCGCCGTTCTTCGGGATCGGCGCATCCAGGCGGATCGGCTTGCTCGGCGCGAAGCCGGGCACCACGTCCATCACCAGGTCGACCTTCAGCAGGCGCTGGATCTGCCGCAACAGGCCGCCCTCTTCCGGCGACACCAGCGACAGCGCTTCGCCCTGCGCGCCGTTGCGGCCGGTGCGGCCGATGCGGTGCACGTAGTCCTCGGCGACCATCGGCAGGTCGTGGTTGATCACCAGCGGCAGGTCGGGGATGTCGAGGCCGCGCGCGGCCACGTCGGTTGCGACCAGGATCCGCGCCTTGCCGGACTTGAAGTCCTTCAACGCCTTCTGGCGCGCGGCTTGGCTCTTGTTGCCGTGGATCGCGACCGACGGCAGGCCCGCGTCTTCCAGCTGCTCGGCCAGGCGGTTGCAACCGTGCTTGGTCTTGCCGAACACCAGCACCTGGTCGGTGTGGCGCTCCGCCAGGATCTGGATCAGCAGGTCGCGCTTGCGCGAACCGTCGACCGGATGCGCGCGGTGGGTGATGGTCTGGGCGATGGTGTTCTGCGCCGCCACCTGCACCTGCTGCGGGTCGGTCATGAACTCCAGCGCCAGCGCCTTGATCTGCGCTTCGAACGTTGCCGAGAACAGCAGGGTCTGGCGCTGCTTCGGCAGGCGATTGAGGATGCGCTTGATCGCCGGCAGGAAGCCCATGTCGAGCATGCGGTCGGCTTCGTCCAGGATCAGCACTTCCACGGCGTCCAGTTTCACGCTGCCGCGGTCGAGGTGGTCGATCAGGCGGCCCGGGCAGGCCACCAGCACGTCCACGCCGCGGCGCAGTTGCTCGATCTGCGGCTGCATGCCGACGCCGCCGAACAGGGTGGTCACGTTCAACTTGAGGTGGCGACCGTAGGTCTTGAAGCTGTCGGCGACCTGCACCGCCAGTTCGCGGGTCGGCACCAGCACCAGCGCGCGCGGTTTGCGCGGGCCGGCCGGCGGGGTGAGCTTGGACAAGCGGTTCAGCACCGGCAGCGCGAACGCCGCAGTCTTGCCGGTACCGGTCTGGGCGCCGCCCAGCACGTCGTGTCCGGCCAGGACCAGCGGGATCGCCTGTTCCTGGATCGGGGTGGGGGTGGTGTAGTCGTTATCGGCGAGCGCGCGCAGCAAGGCAGGCGCGAGGCCAAGGGTTTCGAACGTCATGTGGAACTCCGGGATGATGCAGCCCCACGCCAGTGGCATGGGGAAACCCGAGCGTTCCTGTTGAAACCGCGCTACGAGTCGACAGATGGCACGACGCCGGACATCCGGGCCGTGTCTGCGCGACGAAAGGCGTACGGGAAGAATGCCGCTAGGCGGCGGGCTCGATCAGGAAAAACGCGCCCCTTGGGGGAAACGGGGAGATCAGCCGTGCGCAGAACGGGCGGATGATACGCGAAAACCGAGCCGCCTGCTGCGGCGCAGCAGGCGGCAGTGGCCTTCGTTCAGGCTCTTCCGTCGCATCGGTCGGCATGCCACCCTTCCCCGCAGTCCCCGATCGGCATCGACATGAAACCCGAAATCCGCCTTGCCCAGTGGCTGATGGCCAGCGTCTTCATCGTGATGGGCGGCTATCGCCTGTGGCATGCGCTGCACGGCGTGTCCACCGCGAACGCCACCCTGGCGTTCAGCGCGGTCGAATTCCTGCTGGGCCTGTTGATCGCGGCGGGCTGGCGACTGCGCGCGATGGCCCTGCTGGCCGCGCTGTTGATGCTGGCCGACGCGGCGATGTCGCACAAGTTCTGGCAATTGAAGGGTGCGCAACAGGGCGCGCAACTGCTGCATTTCATGAAGAACATCGGCTTCGTCGGCGGCCTGGTGCTGCTCGCCGGGGTGGCCGGCGGCGGCAAGCGGCGCTGAGCATGCAGTCCGTCCACCGGCAACCGGTGCTGCGCGAGGCCGGGGCCCAGCGCAGCCGGGTCGGCGAGGTCGAGCTGTTCTACGACCTGGTGTTCGTGTTCGCGGTCACCCAGCTCTCGCACGGGCTGCTCGGGCACCTGACGCCGCACGGCGCGTTGCAGGCCGGGATGCTGTTCCTCGCCGTGTGGTGGATGTGGATGTACACCACGTGGGCGACCAACTGGCTCAACCCGGCGTCCACGCCGGTGCGGCAGCTGCTGTTCGCGCTGATGCTGCTCGGGCTGGTGATGTCGTCCTCGCTGCCGCAGGCCTTCGGCGACAAGGGACTGCTGTTCGCGTCGGCCTACGTCGCCCAGCACCTGCTGCGCACGAGCTACGTGATCCATGCGTTCGGAGCCCGTACGCCGCGCGGCGTGAACTTCGTCCGCATCCTGGCGTGGCTGTCGGTGTCCGGCGCCTGCTGGATCATGGGCGGGCTGGCGGATCCGCACACGCGCATGCTGTGGTGGGCGGCCGCCATCGGCATCGAATACCTGGGTCCCCTGTCGTTCTTCCGCGTGCCGGGGCTCGGCGTGTCATCCACCACCGAATGGGACGTGGACCCGCACCACATGGCCGAACGCTGCGGCCTGTTCGTGATCATCGCGCTGGGCGAGTCTCTGCTGGTCACCGGCGCCACCTTCGCCGGATCGCCGATGGAGCGGCCGCAGGTGCTGGCCTTCCTCGCCGCCTTCGTCGGCACGGTGGCGATGTGGTGGATCTATTTCGACACCGGTTCGGAACGCGCGGCCCACCATTTCGAGCGCGCCGCCGACCGCGGCCGCGTGGCGCGCAACGCCTACACCTACCTGCACATGCCGATCATCGCCGGCATCATCCTGTGCGCGGTGGCGGACGAACTGGTGCTGGCGCATCCCGACCACGCGACCAATGCCGGCATCGTCGTCATCCTCGGCGGTCCGTTCGCCTACCTGTCCGGCAACATGCTGTTCAAGTGGACGACCAACACCCGGCGCACGCCGCCGCTGTCGCACATGGCCGGGCTGCTTTTACTGCTGCTGCTCGCCATCCCGGCCTGCATGCACCTGCTGTCGGCGCTGGCGCTGGGCCTGCTGACCAGCGCGGTGCTGGTGATCGTCGCCGCCTGGGAGTGGCTCGCGCTGCATCGTGCATAGCGCCACGGCGGCGGCCAGGATCAGCGGCGGACGCGGCGGGGCTCCATCGCCCGCACCGAGGCATCGATGAGTTCCTGCAGCACGCCGGCATCGACGTCGGCGAGCTTCTTCAGGTACAGGCAACTCTTGCCGGTCTTGTGCTTGCCGAGCCGGCACATCAATTCGGCGCGGCCCTCGAAACCCGGCATGAGGTAGAGGGTGAGGTCGTTCTTGCGCGGCGAGAAGCCGACCACCGGCCATTCGAAGGCCTTCTTCGCGCTGTTGGTGTACGCGTAGCGGCCGAAGCCGACGATGGCCGCGCCCCACATCTCCGCTTCCTCGCCGGTCGCGGCCTCCATCATCCGCGCCACCGCCTCGCAATCCGCGCGGCGTTCGCTGGTCTGTTGGGCCAGGAATTCCGGGACCGAAGCGGTGGTCGGCCGGGTCTTCAGTTCGCTCATCGCCGCGCCCTCACGCCTGCAACGTCATGCCGGGCCGCGCCAGCACGACCTCGATGCCGTCGCGTTCGCCGATCTCGCCGGCCAGCGCCTCGCGCGCCTTGTCCTCGCCGTGCACCAGCGCGAGTCGCGGCTTCGGCTGGAAGTGTCCGAACCAATCGAGCAGGCCGCGCTGGTCGGCATGCGCGGACAACCCGCCGACCGTATGCATCGTGGCGGCGACGCGATGGTCCTGGCCGTGGATGCGCACCCACTTCGCGCCATCCACCAGCCGCCGGCCCAGCGTGCCCACGCCCTGGTAGCCGACGAACACCACGTGCGCGCCGCGCCGGCCGAGGTTGCGCTTGAGGTGGTGGAGGATGCGCCCGCCATTGGCCATGCCGCTGCCGGCGATCACGATCGCGCCGCGCTCGATCCGGTTGATCGCCATCGATTCCTCGGCGCTGGCGGTGACGCGCAGGTTGGGCAGCTTGAAGGGATTCGGCTTGCCGGCCCACACCCGCATTGCGTCCTCGTCGAACAATTCGTGGTGGCGTTCGTAGACCTGCACCACCTTGCCGGCCATCGGGCTGTCCAGGAACACCTGCCAGCGCGACAGTTGCCACTCGTCCCAATACTTGGCGAACCAGTACAGCAGTTCCTGCGAACGACCCACCGCGAACGCGGGGATCAGCACGTTGCCGCCGTCGCGCCACGCGGCGTCGAGGATGCGCCCGAGCTCGAGGATGGTCTCGGCGCGATCCTTGTGGTCGCGGTCGCCGTAGGTCGATTCCATCAGCACCAGGTCGGCCTCGCGGATCGGCGTGGGATCGCGCAGGATGGGCGTGCCCATGGGGCCGATGTCGCCGGAGAACACCAGCTTCCTGCCGTCCGCCCACAGCTCGACCATGCTCGAACCGAGGATGTGGCCCGCGTCGCGGAAGGCGATCTCGATGCCGTCGAAGATCGCTTCGCGCGCGTCGTAGGGCAGCGTCCGCAGCTGCGCCATCGCGTCGGTCACGTCGTCCTTGGCGTATATCGGCTGCACTTCCGGCTCGCCGTGCGCGCGCTTGCGGTTCGCGCGCTCCGCATCGCTTTCCGCCAGGGACGCGGAGTCGAGCAGCATGACCGGCATCAGGTCGGCGGTGGCCCGCTGCGCCCAGATCGGGCCGCGGAAGCCGCGCTTCACCAGCAGCGGGATGCGGCCGATGTGGTCGATGTGCGCATGGCTGACCACCAGCGCGTCGATGGTGGCCACGTCGAACGGGAACGGGTCGGCATTGCTCGCCTCCATCTCCGCGCTGCCCTGGCACAGGCCGCAATCGAGCAGCAACCGCCTGCCCGCCGCTTCGACCAGGTGCATGGAACCGGTGACTTCGCCCGCCGCTCCGTGGAAATGCACTCGCATGCGTCCGCTCCTGCGAAACCCCGCGCAGGTTACCGCAGGGGGACGTGGCTCAGGCGCTTGCGCGTGGCAGTTGCGGCTCCGCGGCCAATCCCAGCGCGGCGCGCAGGGCATCGCGGTAGCTGCGGCCGGACACCAGGCGCTGGCCGCCGTGCAGGTTGACCCGGTAGCGGCCGGAGGCAAGCGGTTCGACTTCGCGGATGGCGTCGATGCGCACGAGCGCCGAGCGATGGATGCGCAGGAAACGCTGCGGATCCAGCCGTTCGTGGAAACCGCTGATGGTTTCGCGCAGCACGAAACTGCGCGTGCCGACTTTCAGTTCGACGTAGTTGGCCTGCGCCAGCGCGCAATCCAGTTCGTCCAGTTCGACCATCTGCATGCGCCGGCCGATCGGCAAGGCGAGCCGGCGCGGAATCGGCGCGGAAGCCGCGATGGGCGCATCGCCGGGGATGGCGCGCTGTACGCGCTCCACCGCCCGTTGCAGGCGTTCGGCGGAAACCGGCTTGAGCAGGTAATCCACCGCCTGCACGTCGAAGGCGCGCACCGCGTGTTCCGCATGCGCGGTGACGAACACCACCGCGCGCGGCCGCGCCACCACGTGTTCCAGCGCCTGGAAGCCGTCCGCGCCCGGCATCCGGATGTCGAGGAACAGCAGGTCGCAGGGACAGTCGGGCAGCAGCTGCATCACCTCGATGCCGCTGGCGCATTCGGCGACCACTTCGATGCCGGGCATCGCGGACAGCAGCCGGCGCAGGCGCAGCCGCGCCAATGGTTCGTCGTCGGCGATGACCACGCGCAACGCGCTCATGGCACCGGCACCCGGTCGAAACCGATGGCGCGCGCTTCATCGTGGCCATGCGCAGCGACGGCTGCGGCATGCAGGCGCGGCAACCGCAGCTCCACCCGCGTGCCGCCGGCATCGGTGGCGGCGACCGACAGCATGGCCCTGCCGTCGTACATGGCTTGCAGGCGCGCCCGCGTGTTGGCCAGCCCGATGCCGTTGCCTTCGACCTCGGGCAGGCCGTCGGCGCCGTCGTCTTCCACTTCCAGCCACAGCACGCCGGACGCGATGCCCGCGCCGATGCGCACGCTGCCTGGCCGGATGCGGCGGGCGATGGCATGCACCACCGCGTTCTCCACCAGCGGCTGCAGCAGCAGCGGCGGCACCGCTTCGTCCAGGCATTCTTCGGCGACGTGCCAGTGCACTTGCATGCGTTCGCCCAGGCGCACCTTCTCGATGTCGAGGTATTGCGCCAGCAGTTCCATCTCCTCGCGCAGGCTGACCCATTGCAGGCGCGAAGTGTCGAGGCTGCGCCGCAGCAACGCGGACAGCGCGACCAGCATGCGGTCGGCGCGGGCGGCGTCGTGGTGGACCAGCTCGGCGATGGAGTTCAGCGCATTGAACAGGAAATGCGGGTTGAGCCGGGCGGAGATCGCATCCAGCCGCGCCTGCGCGAGTTGCGCCTGCAATTCCGACGCGCGCCGTTCCTGCGCATGCGCGCGGTCGAAGTACAGCCGCGCATGCGCCAGCCCGATCATGATCCAGCTCAGCAGGAGGTTGTTCTGCAGGCTGGTCGGCATCACGTCGCCCCAGAACGACGGCGGCGCCTTGTACCAATGGATCCATGGATCCAACACGTGGATGTAGCAGGAGCGCACGAACACGACGCCCAGCGCGGCCGGCATCAGGATCGAGCAGGCGCGCAGGACCTGTCCGCGCCGGATCGGGAAACGATCGACCATCCAGAACAGGAACAGGGCCAACGGCACCCAGCCCCACATGCCGACGAGATTCGTCCGCAGTTCGCCGGGCCACGAATACGGCTCGCCCAGTTCGGCGTACATCTCGACCGCCTGGTAGGCATACAGCAGGCCGTAAGCGGTCCAGCCGGCGAACATCGCCAGCCACAGCAGCCAGCGCGGGCGCTGCGATGCCGCAGTGTCGTCTGCACGTTCCATGCGGTCACGCTACCCGTGCCAACGGCCACCCGCAATGCGGGCGGTGGCGTTCGCCGACAAGGGCATGCACTTCGTCCCAAGGGACTGGTCGGAGCCTTGGGTGCCAGGCATTTTCTGCGGATGGGCACTAACGACGAGAGCATGGATACGCAGCCAGCCCTCCACGCGCCGCGCGGCCGAACGGATTCGGCCCGCGGCTTACCTGCCCTCAGCAAGGGGCCGGCTCCGCGATTGCGCGGTTATCCATGGTGGCCGATGCCCGATGCGCTGCGCTTGCTGCGCATCGTCACCGCCCTGCTGTTCATGGCGCATGCGTCGATGCGCTTCGCCAACGGCAGCATCGCGCAGTTCGGGCAGTTCATGGAATCTCAAGGATTCCCGCAGGGCGATATGTGGGTGCTGGCGATCACCGGCTACGAACTCGGCGCGGGCAGCCTGCTGCTGCTCGAACGCGGCGTGCGCTGGGCCGCAAGCGGGCTTGCCGCGATCGTCGCTGCCGGCATCTGGCTCATCCATCGCCACAACGGCTGGTTCGTCGGCGAGCACGGCGTCGGCGGCAGCGAATACAGCGTGGCCTTGCTGGCGATGCTGCTGGTGGTCGCCGCGAACGATGCCGCGCGCAAATCGCATCCCGATCCATGACTGCAAAAGGCCGATCCGACATGAACCACGCGCATGCCCCTTCCCCGTCCCGCGACTGGCCCTGGTACGGCTTCCGGCTGCTGGTCGCCCTGCTGATCGGCGTGCACGGCTGGTATCGGTTGCTGGAAAACGGCAGCCCGGGATTCGGCGAATGGCTGGCGGGCCAGGGCATCCCCCTTGCCTACGTCGTGGCCTGGGGCATCACCATCGGCGAGATCGTCGGCTCCGCCTGCCTCGCCATCGGCATGTGCGTGCGCCCGTTCGCACTGCTGTTCATCGCGATCTATGCCAGCGGCGTGATCATGATCCACGCGGCGGAAGGCTGGTTCGTGGTCGGCGCCGGCCGCAACGGCATGGAGTACAGCTTGCTGCTGATCGGCAGCCTGGCGTTGTTGGCGCTGCGCATCCGCGAACCGCTCTGGCGCACCTTCAACCGCCCTTGAAAAAGCGGGGAGGCCGGCGCCACGACTTCCGGCAGGTGCCATGCGCGTCGGATTTCGGCATGGTGGCAGGGTTCGCCATCGAGGGGATCCCCATGCGTGTGTTGTCATTGGCCTGCGCCGTCGCGCTCGGCCTGAGTTCCCTTGCCGCAACGGCGGCATCGCCCGCACCGGCCGCCAAGGTTCCGGGCAGCGAGGCCATCGTCAGCAAGACCCTGGCCAACGGCCTGAAGATCATCGTCTGGCCCGACCACGACATCCCCAACGCGAATTACTACACCTTCTACAAGGTCGGCAGCCGCAACGAATACCCCGGCATCACCGGGCTCGCGCACTACTTCGAGCACATGATGTTCAACGGCACGACCAGGCGCGCGCCGGGCGAATTCGACCGCACCATGGAGGCCGCCGGCGGCAGCAACAACGCCAGCACCAGCAACGACCTCACCATCTACACCGACTGGTTCCCGTCCAGCGCGCTGGAGACGATCTTCGACCTCGAAGGCGACCGCATGGCCAACCTCTCGTTCGACCCCAAGGTGATCGAGAGCGAACGCGGCGTGGTGTACAGCGAACGCCGCTCCAGCGTGGACAACGACAACTTCGGCACCCTGCTCGAGCAGATGCAGGCCACCGCGTTCACCGCGCATCCCTACACGTTCCCGACCATCGGCTGGCCCAGCGACATCGAGCACTGGAAGCTCGACGACCTGAAGAAATTCTTCAAGACCTATTACGCGCCGAACAACGCGGTGCTGGTGGTCGCCGGCGACGTCGATCCCGCGGAAGTGTTTTCGCTGGCCGACAAGTACCTGGCGCCGCTGCACAAGCAACCCGAGCCGGCGCCGATCACCACCGTCGAACCCGAACAGCAGGGCGAGCGCCGGATCGTGGTCGAACGCGCCGACGCGCAGTCGCCGATCGTCGCTTATGCCTTCCACAGCGGCCTCAGCGCGGGCAGCAAGGATTTCCCGACGCTGGAGCTGCTGACCACGATCCTGTCGCAGGGCGATTCCTCGCGCCTGCACCAGCGCCTGGTCGAGAAGGAACAGGCCGCGGTGCAGGCCGGCGCGTTCGCCGACCAGGGCTTCGATCCCGGCCTGCTGACCGTGTACGCGATGCTGCCGCCCGGCGGCGACATCGCCAGGGCGGAATCGCTGCTGGACGACGAACTGGCGAAGATCGCCCGCGACGGCGTGACCAAGTCCGAACTGGAGAAGGCGCGCAACCTGAAGCTGTCGGCGTTC
>Ga0164241_10003783_pt1 | contig 14991 bp, 16 predicted proteins | sample OricomyardsoilBY_FD_108780 | JGI IMG/M metagenome (GOLD analysis project Ga0164241, IMG submission 108780) | Backyard soil microbial communities from Emeryville, California, USA - Original compost - Back yard soil (BY) | ecosystem: Environmental > Terrestrial > Soil > Unclassified | place: USA... | reverse complement strand
TGGCACCACTTGGAAGCCGTTGGCCGCGTACAACTCAGCATATCGTTTTGCACTGGCCCGGCACTCGGCGCGGGTCATACTTCTCTTGGTCATCGGAAGCTTTCTGCGCGGCCGCCTGGGTTGGTTCCCCAGCGCGGCCGCAATCAATTGAGGGGTGTGATCAACGGTTCGCGCGGCGAGCTTTGCGCTGTGCCTTGCGGGCATGACGTGCGGCGCGGGCCTTTTCAGCGTCACGCTGAGCCCTCGGTGTTGGCGCACCCACGCTCATGAGCATTGAGGACGATCCATCCGCCAAGTAGACGCGCTTCGGGCGTGGGCCTTGGAACGTTTTTAGCGGCTCAGTGGTGATCAAGCGAGCCTCCGACTTTTCGCAGCGCGTGCGATCTTCGCTCGGTGCTCACGTTGGCTCGATACCGCGCTGTCCTCGATCAGTTTCTCGAGGTCCGTCTCACGAACTAGGACTTGTCGCCCGGGTTTGAACGCTGCGAGCTTGTTGCAGTGAATCCAATATCGAATCGTCTCGGCGGGGGTCGCGCATCGCTCCGCGGCCTGAGCGAGGGTGAGGTACTTTGGGCGCACTTCCGCCCTGGTGTTCGGGGTGGCCATGACTCAGGCCTCCGTCCGAATCAGATCAGCGTGTCCGTGGGCTTTGAGCGCGACCGCGATCGCTGTGCGAGTCGTCTCTGATCGGCACTGGCGCCGGCCAGTCAGGTAGTCGATCAAGGTCCGAGGATCGACCTTGGCATCTGCGGCAAGGTGAAAGATCGTCCACTTGTTGATACTGTCGGGCAGCAAAAACTTGTTGGGTCGGGGCATCGGAGACAGTCCTTTTCGTGTTGGATTGTCCGACTCGTGCCTCCTCAGGGTTTGGCCACTCGGCTCGTCTGGCGTCCACGCCTACCCTAGATTGCTTGGCTCCGCGCGGTTCGTTACGCCTCGCGGTTGATCGGCTATGGTTGGGTCACATGTTGCACAACCTGGATCGGCGTTGATCGCTGTGCCACTAACTTTTTCGCTGTGCACGTTTTGCGAGGCCCCTCGCACAAGCGATCATGCTATCGGGGAGTGATGCCCCTTCCGTCTAAGACTGGCATTCGAGGCCTATACGTCGATGCCGACGATCGAAGGCGGATCGATCTGAGGTACACGGACAGCGCCGGGCAGCCGCAACGCTACAAGGAAGTGTTCCCGCCTGGCACGCCCAAGCGTGCGGCCGAAGAGCGTGCTCGTCAGGTGCTCGCGGCGGCGATCACTGGAACGCTCGTGGGCCGACGCGACGCAACCGAAGTCGGCAAGCTCTCGGAGGCCTTCGATCAGTACCTGTCTTGGGTTGAGACGAATCGCCCGAAGGCGCACAAGCAACGGAAGTCGATCAAGGCCGTGTGGATTGCGACCGTCGGGGACGTGGCTATTGGGCGCTTAGACGCGGCTTTGCTCGAGAGGTACAAGACCAAGCGCCAGGCCCTCAAAGTGGCGCCAGCGACGATTAACAAGGGGCTACGCACCATCAAGCACATGGCCGGGGTGGCCTCTCGCGGCGGGTGGGGGTGGATCGACCGGGAGCGGGCGGCCATTCTGCGCGAAGTCGGGATGCTGAAAGAGCCCCCCGGGCGCCAGCGGCCCATCAAGCCGGCTGAGCTCCAAGCCATCCTGGCCGAGTTCAAGCGCGTGGACTCTCGCTTTGCCCGCCGTGTCGTCCAAGCCACGCTTTTAACAGGGTGCAGGCTCGGGGAGATCCTGGCCCTCGTGAATGCGGACGTGGACCTGAAGCGCAAGACGATCGACCTGTCCAAAACCAAGCAGAACCGGAATCACCAGATCGTGATCACGCCTCCGCTCGCGGCCGTGCTGAAAGAGGCTCTGGCCGAGGAAAAGCGCAGAGGCGGGGCGGTGTTCGTGAACCGCGCTGGCAAGGCCTACACGGTGGACGGGTTCAGCAAGCACTTTGCCAACGTGGCCGACCGGGCCAAGGTGCCGGATATCACGTTCCACGATCTGCGCCGGCACGTGGGTACCCTGCTGATCAACGAAGGGGAGCGGCTCGAGGTTGTTTCGAAGCTCCTAGGGCACTCGACCGTAGCCGTCACGCAGCGCAGCTACGCCCACCTGGCAACGGATGCGACGCGCGCGGCGTTCGGTCGGCTCGCTACCTTTGCCCCCGCATTGCCCCCGGTCTCGGCAAAGGCTTCGCCGAAGCGCAAGAAAACAGGCTGATTCGCGATCCGTTCGGGGCTTTCCTAAAGCCAAGGTCGCAAGTTCGATCCTTGCTGGGGGCGCTATCGCCAAGACCGCGAAGAACAACGAAAACGCCGGACGGGGCCGTTGCTTCGCTTGGTGCGGCACAGCGGTTGGTGGCCTTCGGGATGGGACAGACTGCGACGCAGTAGGACGGTTAGAGACGCGGGGCGTGGTAACGGCGTGGAAACGGGCAGCGCCCCCCAACGACCCGCATCGAAGGCTTCGGCCCGAATAGCTTCGAGCATGATGGTTCCGTTCGCTGTCCGGCTCGGAAACTGGCGACCCCGAAAGCTGGTGATCGGTGATCGCGCAAGGGTAGATGGTCTTCTCTCCGCGAGCGAGTTTCGGCATTTTCGCGCGATCGGATTGGTGAAGCTTGGTAGGGGTCTCAGCGGCGGGGTTGCGCGAATCGCGCGATCCGAGGCCCTCCATTTCAGCATGTTCGATTGGGTTCGGGCGCGGACAGACGGCATGGCTTGCGGTGCCAGCACGATTCAAATACAAATTGGACAGATCGCAGGGCAAAGTGCGTTCCCAGATGTCTCGCATTTTCATTTCCTACTCGCATCGGGACTCTGATTACGTCCGCAAGTTGGCTGAAAGCTTGCGGGACCTCGGCCAGGAACCCTTTTACGCAGAAGGATCGCTCACCCCGGGCCAACCCTTTCAGCCGGTGTTGTCGGAGGGGCTGCGTGACGCTGACGCCATCACGTTTATCCTCTCGGCAAACTCGCTCGAGAGTCGATATGTCACCACCGAGATGGGCGCCGCACTCGGCTACTTCGAGGAGCGTGGTCGACCTCTTCTGATCCCCGTGGTTCTCGATGGATCGCCTCTCCCCCCGCAGATAGCCCACATTCACGCAATCTTCGCCGACGGTCAGGACACCGAAGATGTGGCCGTCGAAATCGCAAGCGCGGTCGAGCGCGTTGCGGGACGCGCCCAAGCTCGCGAGGAGAAGAAGCTCGAAGTTCGGGAGCGGGTCGAGAGCAATGCGGCAAAATTTATTGAGACTTCTCTGAAAGAGCTTCGCGAAAGGGAGGCGCGATTTCGCACTGCGGCATATGTCTGGTACTCGGTGGCCTACGTTTCCCTGGCCACGGGTTTGCTGATTGCACTGTGGCGTGCGGCTCATCTTTCCGGTCATCTCACTAACTGGATTGATTTCGCCGGATTTGCGGCGGTTGGCGTTGTTGTGCTGGGCCTACTAGTTGCAGTCGCCCGATTCGCTTTCATGCTTGGAAAGTCTTTCATGGTCGAGGCGCTACGAAACTCGGACCGAATTCATGCGATCTCGTTCGGGGAGTTCTATCTTCGAGCCTTCCCCGACAGATTAGAGTGGATACACGTGAAAGATGCCTTTCAGCACTGGAATATCGACAAGGGCTCTTCGTTCTTGGGGCAGAGTCCGACCGACTTCGATCACGAAATTTTTCGAACAGCAATCGCGATCGCGGAAGCATTGCGCTCGGAAAAAAGTAAGAAGGAAAAGGGCGGATGACTGAGCGCTCAATGCTCAATTCTGGAGCGCGGTGCTATTTCGTCGCGAGAGAAGTGCAGACCCTTCAAGAGCGCGAGCTGCTCAATGCGAACAGCGACGGCTTGACTGCCAACGCATTTTTTCTAAATGAACGCGGCGCCGGAACATTACTTCGCTCGTTGCGATTTCCGGACAGCGCTGATGTCGCCTGTCGTCGAATCGCTCCAGTAGACATAGTTTTCGTCGAAGGCAACATCGGGCGTCTTTCGCATCGTCGCGACCACTTCGGTACATCCGCCGGTCTTCGGGAATCGAAAAATGCTTGCACCGTGAGCGCCCTTCATATCCCACGATGGATAGACTCCGTAGACGTGTGCCCCATCGACGTGGAGCGGTACTTCTGAGTCTTGATGGCCCGCGAGCGCCTGAGGTACTCCACCGGCGAGCGCGCGTCGAAAAAAACCTTTCCCCTCGTTCCAATATACGTGTTCGTCGTCAAAGCCGACGCCGCGTACGCCGCCGAAATAAGCATCTGGCACGATGAATCGATCAGGAGCGCCCGACGGGCCTGCGCGCATTACCTCAAGCTCGTAGCTCGCTCCGCGATCGATCCAAAAAGCCCGTGAGTCGTTGACGACAAATCGAGAAACCCAGCTTTCAGCCGTCGCTAGCTTCTGGACACGTCCACCCTCCACGGGCATCTCATAAATCTCTTTGTTCTCGGACCAGAACAGCGTCCCCTTCGCTTGAACAATTGAGCTCAACCCGTCCTTGAGCGCCGCGAGAGCGCGCGGTGCCCCACCTTTCTTCGACACACGCAAGAGCCGCTTCCCCGACGAGAAGTACACGTAGCGTTCGTCGGTAGCGAGCTGCCAGATCTCGCCTGCCCGAGGGGCAATCACAACAGTTTCGTGTCCGTCCGGGTGCCGGTGGCGAATACCCCAGAGTTGTGACCCTGCCGCTTCAATCTTGGATACCCAGAATAGGCCGCTTTCATCCGCGCAGATGTTTCTCCCTGCTCCATGAACGATTATGGCCGATTCGCTTAGCTCGGCGCTCGACGCGCACTGCGCGATTTTTCCCTGTCGAACGGGATCAATAGTAACCGCGGCCGGATCGGCTTTTTCTGATCCGCAAAGCTTCGCGAAAAGCAGAAGAACAAGTCCCGGTACAGCCAGCACGCTGAGGGAGGCAGACCGTCTTGCCATGAGCGCTTCAGGGTACCCCGTAGATTGGCGGAATGGGAGAGCTGGATCGCGACATCGCTCCTTAGTGTCGCTCAGCCTATACGCGGCTACCCTGCGAAGGTGGCTGGGGTTGCTCGTCTCTCTAGCCGTCAGATTCCAGAGGCCTCGCCGTCGATCAATAGCGCCAGGGTCGATGGTACCTTGCTTCCGTCGGGGAGATAGGTGTGGAGGGTGGCGACCAACGCGCCGAACGCATCCAGCTTCACGATCAGCAATACTACGAAGGTTGCGCCAACGGTCGGCTCCATGACGATCTCACGCATAGCCGCGTCGTCAGTGCCGCTCGGGTGAGGGTCAAAAAGCGGATGAGAATGCCATTCGCCGACATAGTTAAATCGTGTGTAGTCGTGATTCGTCTCCGAAAAAAAAGCGCGGAGCCGGCCCACAGCGTCCTCGATGCGTCGGACAAACCGCGCGACAGCACCCACACCGTGAATCGTGAGTTCCCTGACAGTGAACACGTTTGGGCCAACATGCTCGGCCATCAAGATGCCCCCGATCTCGTGGCGGCCGGCGTGGCGCAGGCCGACTACGAGCCGTTGGACGACATCACGCGGAAGGTTCAGCGTGAGCACGTTCTTGCAGGGCCTTCGTCACGAACGAGACTGCTGAGGCGAGCAGGTCTTGGTCAACCGGACCTGCAGGATCGTCCCAACCATCCCCGGTTGCGTCGATCGGACGGGTGTCAAATGGCGCCTCCAACCACCCCTTGCGATAACCGATCAGATAGGCGGGGTGCGGGAATGTGCTCTCGGTGCTGCCCACAAGGATATCGATGCACATGCGGGTCAAGACCGCGGCAAGCTGGGCTACGTCGCTGTCATACGCGACCAACATGCTTCCCGGTTGACCATCATAGCCGCGCGCGTCTCGGTGAGGCGCAGGTGGAAGGCCCTGCAGATATGCGTCGATCGCATTCCGAACCGACATCGGATTCGGGTCAAGGTCGGGTCGCGCCCTGGCAACCAGAGCGCCTAGCCCTCCGGCGAAGACCTCGCCCCAACAAATGGGTCGTCGGCGCACTCGGGCGAGTGCCGCAAGGTCGGCGAACACGTAGGGGTCCGCCGTTGCATCGATGATCAGATCGCAGTCTCCAAGCTGTTTGAACACTTGATTCGCGCGAGCGGGTGACTCCTGGCCACCAACGTCGTGGAGGTGTTGCACGACCTCGACCTCGGGTGCCAAAAGAGCCAGTTCCTGACTGAGCGCGGATGCTTTGTGCATCCCAACCGAGGCCCACGAAAGTTCATGCCGCACCAGGTTTTCTGGCAGCAACAGGTCACCGTCGATGAGGAGGAAACGCCGGACACCCGAACGCGCGAGTGACGCGGCAACCTTTGAGCCAACGGACCCCAGTCCAACAATCCCAACCTTTTTGCTCGTTAGATCCGACGCTGTTTGCGGCAGCCGACCACCCGGGCCGGCGGACACAACGTGCGCAGGGGACAACGAGAACGTCTCACCGTCAGCCCGTAAGAACCAGGCGAGCGCGTCACCTGAACTTGCCAGCATTACGAGGCGGGAAGGCGTTTGCGTGGACTCTTGTGCCGGGAGGTCCAGCACTGCTCGAGCGAAGCCTGCTGCTTCGAGCGCAGCCCACAAGTCGCCCATGGTCTGCATTGAACGAATCGCCTTAAACGATTCGTCCTTCAGCACGATCCCCTCATAGTCCACGTTCCACAGGGGTCCGGTGGTCGCGAGCGCCTGCGGCACATCCGGCACGGGCAAGGGCTCACTTCCAGGGGTCCCAAGTTTTAGGACGAACGCAACTCGAGCAACATTTCCCTCCGCGACATCGTGGACGACGAAAGCGCCCTGGAATCGCGCGGAACTTCGATCCGGCATTTCCCGCAGCATCGACACCACGCTTCCGCTAAGCACCAAGCGATTCCACGTGCCACGCGCATCTTGGCCCACCGTCGTCTTGTGCGCCGAAGGAACGGTCGCGGGTGTGTCTGGGTCCTTCTCAGCCGCTAACAGGCGGTGCGCGCTTTCAACCAGTTCAGCCCCTGTTACTTCCCTAGTCCAGTTGTCTGGCCGTGACTCGAGGCACAGACTACCACCTACACCATACTGATGCCCTGACAATCGCTGCCTATTGTCGGTCGGCCGAACGTACGCGGGAGCATCCGGGAAGAACTCCGGGTAGACAAGCGTCAGCTCGTATTCCTTGCCGTGCACCTCGAGGATCAACGATACCTCCGGCACAAGTTCCGAGCTGACGCGCCAAGCCAGGCCCTTGAGCCACGATGCTCGCGCTTGGAGTTCGTTCATCCCGGCCAACTCGAGATGAAACCTGGCGGGGTCTCGCGCCCACCACATCAAGCAAATCCTGCGGTCTTGTTAGGTCGCACGGGACGGTTCGGAAAGGCCAACGCCGTGGCGGACGCAGCGGGTCGTAGCAGCGACTTGGGGCGTGAGGAGCGGCTCGAACCTAAACGGCGTAGCCCGTAGCCTGAGATGCGGAACTCAAGCGGCTCGCCCGTCTCGGTGTCCGCATCTTCAGCCGTGGAGTAGAACGTGCCGGATGCTTCGTGGGCGATGCCTTCGTACTCGCGTTTCGCGCCATAGCAGGGCGGATCGCAGTCGTCGTCGAGAATCTTGGCGCTACTGGAAACGATGGCGCCGCCTCGTCGCATTTGCGAGAGCGCATTTCGAGCGTCCTCAGAGACCTCAGCTTCGTCTCGCAGCTCGGACCAGCTATCATGCGAGAGCGAGTGCCACGAGCAGTGGTGCGGAGCGAGCAGGAGATCATACTGCAGTCGTTGCGCCCTGCGGGCGTTGTGCACCCACAGGGCTTCCCACACAAGGACCTCGGCATCACCGCCAGTCAAGAATCGCCGCACCTGCTCTTGGGCGGGATCAGACGCCAGCGTCATGTTCAGCACCACACTCGAGTCGTTCTTGCTCGTGCTATCGCCTTCGAAGTGAGGCGGGGGCAGCGGCGCGAGGAGGATGGCAGAGAAACAGGGGTTGGGGACACCACCGATTTTGGAGAAGCCATCGTCCACACGCACCAGGATCGGTCCCAGGTCGTCAGTCTTGCCGTCGACGTCTTCGCCAAGGATCAAAACTTGGTTGCCTGGTCCGACGCCAACGAACGAGCGAGCTCGATTGAAGGCCACGCGTCGCTTCGCTTCGGTACAGAACGCTTTCGCGTCTTCGCAGAGCACGTGGGTCGCGGACGCTCGGCGAAACGCGATCGGCGACGACCAGATCTCCTTGATGAGGATCCGCTTCTTGGCCTCGGGCTTGGCGTCATCGGGATACTTATCTGGTGGACCCAGGTAGAAATGCGTCGCGAGACCCCTGCAGTGATCCTGATCTGGATGACTGAGCAGGAACACATCGACATAGGGTCGCCCCTTCTCGTCACGCGGTAGGCGATCCCGCAACGGGGTGAGCACATCGGGAATCGGGTTGTCTGGATCGCTAGACGGCTCGCGAAAGTGGCAGTCCACCAGCAGCGTGCTGCGGTTAGCGTCGCCGAGCTGGATGAGCGTCATGTCACCGTTGGCGACTGGGAAGAACGAGAGGGTCGTGGCCATGGGTCTTGCTCCGCTGATTAGTCCCTGTTAATACTAGCATAGTTTTTATAACCATCTAGTTACTATGCGTACAAAAACGCCGCACACGCAGGACTTGCAGCAGCAACAGAATCGCCCCTGGAGCCAACAGCGCCGACTTGAGTTCATTGAGTTCCGCTTGGCGTGGGACGGAAGGGTCAATCGCTCTGATTTGATCGACGCATTTGGCATTTCGTTGCCACAAGCCTCGCTCGACTTCCGGGTTTACGCAGAGCTCGCGCCGGAGAACGCTGTCTACGACCCTCGGCGCAAGGCCTACCTCCGCACGCCGGACTTTCTGCCGCGGCTCTCAGCGGAGTCCTCCAGCGGCTTCCTGGCGGGGCTACTGGGCGTCGCGTCGGGACAGACTCCAACCGAGGCGGCATACCTCGGCTGGGTGCCACCAGTCGCAGTCGTAGAGGTACCTAGCAGGCATGTAGATCCGTCGGTGCTTCGCGCCGTACTAGCGGCCGTCAAGACCTCGCGGTCGCTCGACATCGACTACCAGTCCATGAATCGGTCGGCTGCAACACGTCGAAGGGTTACGCCCCACGCTCTAGCGTTCGACGGCTCTCGTTGGCACTTTCGGGCCTACTGCCACGAGCATTTGGACTTTCGTGATTTTCTGCTGGCCAGGGTAATCAGAGTAGCAGCCGAGGTTGAGCAAGCTGTCGATCCGGCCAGCGATGTGGAGTGGTGCAATATCCTCGACGTCGTCCTAGAGGCAAATCCCGAGCTGTCACCTGCACAACGTCGGGTTGTGGAGCTTGACTACGGTATGGAGTCTGGTCGTGTTGTGATCCCGGTGCGTGAGGCCCTCATGTTCTACTTTCTGCGTCGTCTCGGACTTGACCACTCTGAGAGCAGCGCGTCTAGGACGCAGCAGATCACATGGGCGAACCGCGGTGAGTTCCCGCTACGCGAAGGTCTGCCGCGCGCGACGGGAATGCCGTGACTGACACGCTCAAAGGGAAGAATCGACGCCTGCTCGCCTTGTTCGCTGCGGCGAACGCTGGAGCTGCGGCGTTTCTTACCGCGGGTTTGCCGGCGGCGACGCACTGGACGGTAGTAGCTCGAGCTCTCGCCGTTCCCGGACTCTCTGCGCTGATAGTCGGAGTGGCAACGTGGGTACTTCCGGCGCGGGTGAAGGAGACGTTAGTATTTTGGAGGGTTGGTCCGTCACGACTGCCATCTAGTCGTGCATTCTCAAAGATCGCAAAAAACGATCCGCGAATCGACACGAACAGACTTAGGAAACGCCTGGGGGAATTCCCACGGACCGCGACCGCGCAGACAGCCAAGTGGTATGCGCTCTATCGACTGCATGTAACGGAGCCAGCTGTTGTCGATCCGCACCGGGCATTTCTCCTTTTTCGTGACATGGCGGCCCTTTCGGTCTTGATGCTGGTGCTACTTGGCCCTCTCATGTTGCTCATGAATTTGCCACTTCAACGAGTTCTGGCCGCTTCGCTCGGACTCGGGCTGGAGTACGTACTGCTCGCGGTGGCAGCAGCGAACGCGGGTGCCCGCCTCGTGGCAAATGTTCTCGCGATTGAGGCGAGTGCACCTCAGAGCGACAAGCCTCACAGCGATCCTGTTTAGCGCCCGGTCACGCTCGAAGCGAACAATTGAAGCAGGGCAGAGTTCGGTATTGGGTGCTATGCGAACCCTACGCCGCTCCGCAGTGCTCGATCTCGCTGTACGGCATCACCGAACGGAAATCAGGCGCTGTGCATCGCTTCGCAGCGCACCCGAAGGTGCATCCCATCAACCCACCGATCGCTGGATGGCTGAGGCCACCGCTTTCAAGATGCTGCGCCACGGCCTGCGCTAGCACTGCGGGCGGTCGTCGTGACCACGCCACCTCAAGCGGTCGAGAAAACAGCGCTTCGCGTCGCTGTGTTGCCATGGCGCGAAACGCTTCGCGGACATCGTCCACCAACGGGAGGCGCGCCGCTGCGAGTTCGAAGAGCGCGGCCTCTTCTTCGTCGGAAGCGTTGATCAAGTACCAGCGCAACTCGAATGCCGCGAAGGCGAGACCAGCTGCCGGGCATGGCCACACGGAGCAGCGGTGCGCCGGCACCAACACCCCGTCCTTCTCGAAGAGGACGGGCAAGCCGTGCATGAGCATGTGCTCGTCCATCAGAGCGTGGACGACGTGCTTTTCAGGCCGGTCGCCGATCACCGCACAGAGCCCAGTGGTGAGAAAGCGATCCTCGATCGCGGTCAGGACAGCGTCATAGTCGAACCCAAGATTGCCAAGGTCCATGGCCAATTGATATCACCCGACGGCAACCACTGCTAGTCAGCGTCGACGGAACGACCCAATCGCGACTGGCGGGCCCGGCGTTCCGAAAGAATTCACGAATTCTCTCGTGTTTACAGGTGCCGAACTAGATCGGTATCTATCGATTTGTGAGCAGCCACATGCCGGACCGTTTTCTCCGCATCGAAGAGGTCGCGCAAGAGGCACGCGTGTCGAAATCGACGGTACGCCATTGGCTGCGAATGGGCCGCCTTTCAAGCACAAAACTCGGCAAGCGGCGGGTCATTCCGCGCGCGGCTTTCGAGGCGATGGTCGCGCGCGGAACGGCTCGTCGCCCATGACGGCAGTCCATAACGATTCCGAGCCCGTGGCCTCACGAACCATGGGAACCCTCCCGGTCTGGCGATACGTCGACCGCGGGCTCGGGCTCGTCACGGATCTTAGCCGAGCACGTGGGAGACGAGAGCCGGCCGGGGGGGTTGGGGTGAAGCGCGCCTTGCGCGCGAGGGGGTGTAGCCCCCTGTGCGGGGTGCGGGGCAGCGCCCCGCGAGCGACGGCGCCGCCTACTCCTTCTTTCCTAGATACTTTGGGAACAACTCGACCAATACGCCGGAGGAGCGTGCAGTGCCTGCCGATGATGCGTGGTTGCGTGAGATGGGCGAACGAACGGCCGCACACCGGGCAGCAAAGGCAGCCAGGCTCATGCAACGCGCCAGTCGGCGGCTTTGGGCCGCTCGTCTGGCGGGTTACTCAGATATCTACGCGAAGACCTCTGGCCAATGGTATCGCGCTCGCGCAAACGGACAAGCGGAGCGGATCCAGCGCGTTCTGGAGTGCGGCGCCGAGACACTCGAGATCGTCTGCTCGGGCTGTGGCAAGAAGCACGAGCGGCGGTCGGGTTGTCGCGTTCACTTGCTGTGTGTCCCGTGCCGAGGCGTCGTCACCGCGAAGAAGCGCGTGGTGTTCCTCCGAGCGCGCGACATGACCATTGCGGCCGCGAAAAGTCGTGGCTTGCTCAAAGGGTTTGGCCGCTGGAGCGAGAAATTTCTCACGCTCACGACTCCGCATTTCCCGGGTCAGTCGATCCCAGAGCGCATTGAACGCGTCCTTCAAGCGTGGCGACGCTTTCTGCGGAGGCTCAACAAGCACTGGCGAGAACACACGGTAAAATCGGCAGAGTTCTTCAGGGTCCTCGAATGGACGATCGGCCGCGATCTACTCGGGCACCCGCATCTGCACGTCTGGCTATTCTGTCCTTACCTCGAGAGGGACGAGCTTCAAACCTGGTGGGGCCAGGCGCTCGCGGACGTCACCGGCGAACCGACTGCGCTTCGCGCAATCATCGACATCCGCGAAGCCACCGGCGGCTTCGAGCGGGAGCTCATCAAGTACTTGACCAAGGACATCATGGCGGACGGCTCGAAGGTGCCGCCGGAGCTCTACGCGGAGGTTTATAAGGCACTCGACGGGCACCGAAACACTCAAGCGTCCAAGGGCTTCATGGGGAAGGGCAAGCAAGGCGCACACAAGTGCGAGTGCGGAAGCGACCTTCCCAAACAGGTCCGTCGCGTCAAGGCTCCCGCCGAGCAAAAGGACGCGACGAAATGAGCAGCAACTCAGGGGTGGCGCGCTGGTACGCGCTACGCGACGCAGCAGAAATCCTGGGTCTCTCGCCCGGCGCACTGCGCAAGCTGCTCGAACGACGGGCACAGCCAGCGCGCGACGGAGTCTACGAAGCCCTCGTCGACGGCGTGCGAGCGCGCAAGTTCACGAACCGATGGCGGGTCTCATTCGGCGACGCCTGGAAAGTTTGAAGACGAACGCGACAGAACGCGACGCCATGATACCCTGCGGATGCCAACGCGAGCGACGGCCACGGCTGGGGAAACCCCTGACGTGACTATTCGCATTGTGAAACGGCGCGGTGAGCGCCGCTGGGTCATTGACATCTCGTACAGAACGACGGACGGCAAGTTCGGGCGCTATCGGCGCGACGCGCAGGTCCAGTTGAAAGAGGGCGCGAAGGCTGAGCACCGGCGCTTGGAGGAAGAGCTCGCGAGGACCGGCACCTTGGTACATGTCGTCGAGGAAGCCAGGCGCGCCGTGGAAGGAGAGCCGATCACGTTCGCGGACGCGGTGAAGTATTTCCGCGGGACGCACATGAAGAGCGCGCTGAAGCCGACGACGCGCATCGGGTACAACGTGCAGCTCGATACGCTGCTGTTGCCCCGTTTCGGGGCAATGCCGATCGAGGCAATCGATCGGCAAGCAATCGCCTTGCTTGACGCGGAGCTGGTCGACGAGGGCTTGGCGCCGAGTACGCGCGCCAGGTTTCATATCGTCGTACGCTCGGTACTTCGAACGGCGGTGAACGCGGGATTGTTGGCAGCGATGCCGGCGCTCCCGTGCTTGCCAAAGAGCGGTAGAAAGGCCGTGAACCCGATGCGCCGGGCCGACCTTGACGCCATCTTGGAGGCGGCTGCGCCGACGGCTCGCCTGGCTTTTCAGCTCGCAGCGTTTGCGGGTCTGAGGGCCGGCGAGGTGCGCGGGCTCAGGTGGCCGGACGTGGATCTCGAGGCTGGGACGCTCACGGTTCGCCGGAGCATCTCGGCCGGGTTCGAGACAACGCCCAAGTCACACCACCAGCGACGCATTCCGATGAGTCGGACGCTGCGGGCCGCGCTCGAGGCGGCACGGCCGAGCAAGGCCAGTCCTTGGGCGCCAGTGACCATCACGGCGCTCGGCAAGCCTTGGGGCGAGAACGGACTCAACCAGGCGTTCCAGCGCGCCCTGAAGCGCGCTGGGCGCAAGGGCTGGTCCTTTCACGACCTGCGGCACTTCTTCGTCACGGAGCTGTTCAGGAACCGCGCCCCCGCGGTCGCGGTTCAGCAGCTCGCAGGACATGCCGACCTGACGACAACGCAGCGCTACGCGGATTTCGACGCCAACGATCTGCGCAGCGCCATCGAGTGTATCGACGGTAACGCGCTGGAAACAGGCAACGGGGACAAGCCGAGCGAACCGTGAGAGCACACTGAAAAGCCAGTCGTTACGCTTCTGTACGAGATACCACGCCCTGCGTCCTTGGACCGTTCCTAAAGCCAAGGTCGCAAGTTCGATCCTTGCTGGGGGCGCTATCGCCAAGACCGCGAAGAACAACGTAAACGCCGGACGGGGCCGTTGCTTCGCTGGGTGCGGCACCGCGGTGAGCGGCTCTCGGTACGGGACGGACTGCGACGGAACGGAAAAGGACGCCGGGCGTAACGGAGTGGAGACGCCAGCTGCCCGGGCGCCTGTACTTCAATCCCGACGCCCCGCAGGCGATGGCACCAGAGCAAAAGGAGATTGGAGGTGGCTGAACGCGGTGGAGAGGCGGCGCGGCGGTTGCGCGCCTTGCGAGATTCGCAAGACGAGCCAGCTTCCCCGGCTCTGTATCAGGACTGCGGACGACCGGCTGACTCTCACGCTAGGCAGGCTTTGGCGTACGCAGACGACGCCAGAATCCTCCGATCCAATCGCGTAAAAGTAGCACCGCTACAATGGCACTGGTAATCGCAGAAAACGCCACCGCTCCGACGCCCCACCCCCAGTAGCGTACCATCCATGTCAGCTCGCGTAGCCCACCGACTCCGGATGTTGCACGCTTCAAAGCCGGCAGGGCTTCGAGTGCCTTTGCCTCGCTCTGCGCCGCCTCCAGGCGTTGGGCAATAGCGCGACCTTGATCATCCAGCTTGCTCTGCGAATCCCGCACTGTGTTGTTCAGTTCAACTTGCCTGGCCTGAAGCTGAGTCAGTAGCAGTTTCGTTTCACCGACACTGACTAACTCTTGCTCCAAGCTTCGCGTCGCGGCCGGCTTTAGGTTTGCCACTAGCTCGTTTACCCTAGCGGGGATCTTGCCCTCCTCCGCCACAATCGCGCTTTCGATGCGTGGCCGCCAACGTTGCTCTGCTTGGTCGCTGATCAGCTTCTGCATATCTTGGTCGACCCGGGCAATGCGCAGCTCCGCCGCCGACAAGTCCTTCGCGATCTGATCACTCTGCGCGCGTGACCTCTCCGCCAGAGCTTTGACGTCTGAGTCAAACTGAATCTTGCTCTTGTCGATTGATTCTTTGGCTTCTTGCGCGGCCTTTTTGTACTCATCGGCTACGCCGCGCATTTCCGTTTTGAGGTCGTACTTGAACTCGCGCAGCTGTA
>Ga0164241_10003782_pt1 | contig 14998 bp, 12 predicted proteins | sample OricomyardsoilBY_FD_108780 | JGI IMG/M metagenome (GOLD analysis project Ga0164241, IMG submission 108780) | Backyard soil microbial communities from Emeryville, California, USA - Original compost - Back yard soil (BY) | ecosystem: Environmental > Terrestrial > Soil > Unclassified | place: USA... | reverse complement strand
TGAAGCGGATCTTGGTCTTCTCGACATAGCCGTCGGGCGTGAAGCGGGTGCCGATCTCGGTCAGCTTGCCCATGGCCGGAGCCACGGCCCGCTCGCGCATCGGCTTGAGCAGCTCCTGGTCGCGGACGTTGTCGACCTCGTAGCCCTCGAGTTGGCGCAGAGAAGCTCGCACGGTGGCCTTCTCGTCGGCCGACGAGGCCAGTGCCCAGATGGCCAGGCCTACGCCGGCGGCGAGCAGGGCAAGAGCAAGGGGAAGCATCTGTTCCTCAGATCTCGATGGTGATGGTCTTCTTCATCCACAAGAAACCGATGAGGATGGAGACGAACGAAAGACCGAGCAGGACCTGCCCCAGACCGGTCTCTTTGAGGGGCGCCATGTAGACCGGGTTGGAGATCCACATGAAGGCCCCGAGGCCGAGCGGCAGGAGGCCCAGGATGATTGCGGACATCTTGCCTTCAGCGGTGAGGGCCGCCACGTCCCGGCGCAGACGGTCCCGGTGGATCATGGTGTCGGCAACCGTCAACAGGAGTTCGGACAAGTTGCCTCCGACCTCGCGCTGGATCCGGATGGCCATGACCGCCCAGCCGAAGTCTGGGCTGGACATGCGGGCCGCCACCGCGTCCATGGAATCCTCGATCTCACGGCCGAGGCGGGCCTCGGTGACCACCCGGCGGAGCTCCTTGCCCATGGGCTCGGACACCTCCATCGAAACAGCCTCGACACCCTGCATGAGCGAGTAACCGGCCCGCAGCGAGCCCGACAGCAGCTGCAGCGTGTCGGGTAGCTGACCGACGAACTTCTTTCCGCGGCGGGCAGCCAGGAAGTTGACGACTGCGACCGGGAGCAGGGCAACTAGCACCAGCACGATCAGGCCGGGCACCAGACCCAGACCGACGACGGCCATCAAGCCCACCAGGATCACTCCCGCCAGGTAGAAGAAGAGGGCCTCGGCCGGGCGCAGCGGGAGGTCGGCCCGCTCCAACATGCTTTCGACCTTCTCCAAGAAGCCCTGCTTCTCGGCGAAGTCGCCGGTCATCTCCACCGCGCGTTGCAGGAAGGCGGTCTGGGCCAGGGCCTGGTCCGAGTCGTCCTCGTTCATACCCGGAGCGCCCTCGGTGTACGGGCTCAGGGCCGCGTTCAGGCCGGTGTCGTTGCGTCCGGCCAACATGATCAGTGCGTAGGCACCCAGACCCAGGGCCAGACCCACCAGCACCAGCGCCAGGATGGCCCCGGTGTTGCCGTGCATCCAGCTCGGTCCGAAGGCCTTCTTGACCAGAACGATCTGAGCGGTGTTGGCGCCCTCGGCCTTGTCGCCGGCCACGTATGACGCCTGCTGCTCCTGGCCGCCGACGGCGACCGAGACATCGACCGACCCCTGATCGACCTTGGACGCATAGGTGGCGACGAACTGGCTCCTCATGGTCGACATGAGGTCGTTGAAGGCCTTGTCGATCTGCGCCTCGGACGTTCCGCTGAACGCTGCCCCTCCGGTCTTCTCGATGATCGACTGGATGGCCTCGGTGTCTACCTCACCGTCCTTGTGGGTCAACTCGAGGGCGAAGAACGCGGCACCGGAGTTGGCGACCGCAGCCCTGGCCTGGGTCAGGTCGGACTTGGAGACATCATCGGATCCGTCGGTGACCAGAACCACGTTCGGTTGCAGGTCCGGACGCTCCGCCAGGAGGGTCGTGCCCTTGCGGATGCCGTCGTACATGGCGGTTCGCCCGTCACGAGGGGCGGCCATGCCTTCCAGCGCGGTCTTGATCTGATCGGCGTCACCGGTGAAGGCGGACTCGACCGCCACGTCGTTGGTGAAGCTCACGACGGCCATCTGGTCGCCCTCGGGCATGTTCTCGGCGATGTCGGAGACCGCGGCCTTGGCCCTGGTCAGCGCGCCGTCGTCGCCCATCGACCCCGAGAGGTCCATGACCACCACCGTTGCGATGCCACGACCCGACTTGCGGAAGTCCTGAAGGGAGTCGACCTTCACCGACTCGCCGTTCTCCCTGATGGTCAGGTCCTTCAACTCGTTGGGGTCACCGGTCCACAGAAGCGTCATGTTGACCGCCTTCTGGTTGGTCCCATCGATGCCGCGGATCGTCAGCAGACCCTCACGGCTCTGGGCCAGCGCAGACGGGGCGACCAGCACCGCGAACAGCGAAGCGACCACCGCGGCCAGGACGGCCAGACGGCCGTGACGGGCCTTCACCACGCCCCCGCGGCACGCTTGGCGAACTGCTCGGGCTGGAACACTTCCGGGCCGAGGCGGATGCCCTGGTCGGCCAGCTTCTCGGCGAACTTGGGGCGGACACCGGTGGCCTTGAGGTGACCACGGAAGCGGCCGTGCTCGTCGACGCCCATCCCGAAGTCGAACAGGAACACGTCCTGGGTGGTGATCACATCACCCTCCATGCCCTGGATCTCGGTGATGTGGGTGATGCGACGGGTGCCGTCACGCAGACGGGTCAACTGCACGACGCAGTCGATGGCCGAGGCCATCTGCTCACGGATGGCCCGAACCGGAAGGTCGAAGCCGGCCATGAGGACGAGGGTCTCGAGGCGGGCCAGCGTGTCACGCGGGGTGTTGGCGTGGACGGTGGTGATCGAGCCGTCGTGGCCGGTGTTCATGGCCTGGAGCATGTCCAGCGCCTCACCGGCGCGGCACTCGCCGACGACGATCCGGTCGGGACGCATTCGCAGCGTGTTCTTCACCAGGTCACGGATCGTGATCTGGCCCTTGCCCTCGATGTTCGGTGGCCGGGCCTCCAACGCCAGGACGTGTTCCTGGTGGAGCTGGAGCTCCTTGGCGTCCTCGACGGTGATGATCCGCTCGTCGCCGGGGATGAACGAGGAGAGAACGTTCAACGTGGTGGTCTTACCGGTTCCGGTACCGCCGGCCACGATGATGTTCAGGCGACCGACCACCATGGCCTGAAGGAAGCGGGCCGACGCCGCGTTGAGCGTGCCGAACCTGATCAGATCGTCGATCTGGTAGGGGTCACGGGAGAACTTGCGGATGGTCAGGAACGGGCCGCCGATGGCCAGCGGATGGATCACGGCGTTGACGCGTGACCCATCGGGGAGGCGAGCGTCGCACAGGGGTGAAGCCTCGTCGATTCGGCGTCCGACCTGGCCCACGATCTTGTCGATGATCCGTCGGAGGTGGGTCTCGTCCACGAAGCTGGCGCCGGTCTTTTCGACCTTGCCCGAGCGTTCGATGAAGACCAGCTCGGGTCCGTTGACCATCACCTCGGTGATGTCATCGTCCTTGAGCAACCGGTCGATCGGCCCGTAGCCCAAGATGTCATCGCTGACGTCCTGGATGAGCTGAGCCTTGTCAGCCGCCGACAGCGGAGCTCGCTCGACCGCCAGCGCCGCATGCAACTGGTCCTGCACCCGACGGCGGAGGTCGTCCTCCGACAGGCGCTTGTCGTAGAGGATCGGCCCCAGCTCATCGATGAGGTGGTGGTGGATCTTCTGGCGGAGTTCATCCAGCACCGGGTCCCGGCGCTTCGAGACGGGGCTCGAGCCGTTGCCCTGCTGTTCGTGGAGGCGCTTGTAGAGGGACACAAGGACCTATCGGCGCGGATGAGCAGAGCTAAAGAGATCCGAGGCAAAGACTGAACCCCACCCCGACGCACTCGATCGGACACCGCGCGCCGAATGGCAGTCGCCACCGCTCGTGTTGCGATGGTCGAACACCTCGGCCCGCCGGAGCCGAGGTGAGTGCTCTAACGCCAGCCGCGCTTCTTGGTGGGAGCTGCTTCATCGACCAGGAAGAGGTCGGTCAACTGCTCGAGGCTCTTGGCGATGGTGGACCGGGGCGAGTCGAGAACCACGGGGGTGCCCTTGTTCACCGACTGCGGGACCACGACATCGCTGGGGATCAGAGCCTCCGCCTTGACCTGAAGCGTCTTCTCGACCTCGCTCACCTCGAGCTTCACCTTGGAGTTGGCCCGATTCAAGATCAGGTGCAACTTCGACATCGGTGTGTTGAGGAGCCGCAGGGTCTGCAGGCCGATCTTCACGTTCTTGATGTTGGGGATGTCCATCCCGGCCACCAACAGAACGTCGTCGCTCTCCTCGATGATGCTCAGCACCACCTCGTTGAAGTACGCGGGCGTGTCGATCACGACATAGGAGCAGAACGATTTGAGCAGCCGCACGATGTGGCTCATCTGGTCGGCACCGACCTGGTCGGCGAAAGCCGGCTCGAGCGGGGCGGGCAGGACCTTGAGGCCCGACGGGCCGTGGGTGGAGAGCAGGCTCTCCAAGAAACCGACATCGAGCCGGTCGAAGGATCCGACGGCATCGACAACGGTGTGCTGAGGCGCCAGCTTGAGCATGACGGCGATGTCGCCGAACTGGAGATCGGCATCCACCAGAGCCACCGTTCCGCTCGAACGCTGGGCCAACAGGACCGCCAGGTTGGTGGCGATCACGGACTTCCCGGCTCCACCCTTGGTGGAGAAGACCGTGATGACCTTGCCGTTCTCACCGTCCTCGCCATCGGGTGAGATCCCACCGGAGGAGCGCGCCGGGGTGATGGTCAGGGCCACGCGGCGCACCGCTTCGTTGAGCTGACCGGTGTCGACCGGAGCTCCCAGGACGTCCCGCACACCGCTGCGGATGGCACGTTGGAACAGGTCCGTGGACAGATCCTCGGCGATGAGGATCGAAGCGACGTCGGGGTGCTTGGCCAGGAGCTCCTCCGCCCCACCGAGCCCGGGGGCCCTGGCGCAGGACGGCCCCAGGACCAGGACCAGACCCGACTCGCCGTAGCGAGCCTCGATCCCGTCGAGGGTCTCGGCCGCCACGGCCCTGTCGCCGAGCTGCATCGCCAGCCGACTCCGGATGGCGGGATCTGACTCCACCACCACGAGCGGCACGTTCGGTTCGGAGTTGGAGAAGTTCGACATGGCTCCAGCCGGTGCGCCCGGCTGGGAGCCGGAGCGGTCATCGGTCCAAAGGTACTCGCTCATGGGCTTAGTCCGAACTTGCTGGCTGACGGGGGGATCTCGTGCTCTTCCTGGGCCGTTCGGCCCTGGGTTCAGTTGCCCGAACCCTCGGGGCCCTTGGGTCCGTAGGGGGTGAGCAACGCCGGGTTCTCGGCCGGAAGCTGGGTCCCGATCTGGATCGGGGTCTGCGCGATGGGCTTGTAGTCCCGTGCCACCAGCGTCAGGTAGATGGCGCTCCCGTCGACCGAGGCGATGTACTGAGCGGCCTTGGCCGGCACGATGAGCGTCAGCAGACCCGCGTCCTGAGCGGCCGGGGAGACGGGGGCGCTGGCCTCGGAGCTGTCACCGGACGAAGCCGCCGCCACGCCGGCCTGGGGCACCGCGCTCTGGCCGACGGCCAGAACCTCGGCCTTCTGGTAGAGGTAGCGGGCCTGGCCGGCGAAGAGGACCTCGTCGGGGTTGGCGCCCTCGGGCACACCCACCGGGTTGCCGTCGGGGCCGAGGTCGCTGACCTGGGTCAACATGATGTTGACGTAGTCACCGGGCTGGATGAGCCCGGCCACGCCGCGGACCTGATCGAGCGAGATGGTGATGGCCACCTGGTCCTCGTCGTTGATCCGGTCCAGGCGCTCGGAGAACGACTGACGGGCGTTGGGGTCGGACGGATCGACGAACATGTCCGACACGACCACCGAGTTGGGCGGCAGCGTGTTGAGCGCCACCTTGCCCGAGATGTCCTGGGGATCGGTGATGGCGTTGCTGGGGACGATCTTCTGGGGGATCTTGTCCTTGGAGATGTAGCTCTGGGCCTCGGTGCCGCTGGTCCCGCGGGGGATCGACTGCTTGACCAGATAGACCGAGACGAGCTTGGCGTCACCGTTGGCCTGGTCCTGGACCCCGTTGACGTAGTTCCAGACGAGGAAGGACCCAAGCGCTCCGATTGCTATGGCAGCGACGAGGATGAGTGTCCGGCGTTGGCTCACCGTGAACCCCTTGGTGGTTGAGGCGACGACCCCGGTTGGAATCGCCTGACGACGGCGTTCCCTGTCGGCCGCGAACCCACCCGCGGCAAGGGTTTCAGTCCAGATTTCTCGTTATCGTCGATACGCGTCCCCAAAACGCCACGAGCCCCGCCACTTTCGGGCGGGGCTCGTGCTCACACAGCGGGATCGCTGCCGATCAGGCCTCGGGCCCGGTCTCGGCTTCGGCTTTCGGGGCGGCGCTGACCTCAGCGGCGACCGGGTCTGCGCCAGCTCCGGGTTCGTCGCCGGCTGCGGATTCGTCAGCGGGCGCGAGATCCTCGGCGGGCGCCGAGCCTTCGGCCTCCCCGTCGGCGGGAGGAGCCCCGCCCTCTGCCGCCTCAGGGTTCTCGGCGTAGTACTCGGCCCACGCCTCCTGCGCCTCGGTCGACTCACCGCCGATGAAGTTGCCCTCGTCGTCGTAGGCGTGCTCGCCGAAGTGCTCCTGGTACTCAGCCGACACCACGCCACCTTCGGCAGCCTGCTTGATGGAGAGGCTGATGCGACGACGCTGGAGGTCGAGGTCGATGATCTTGACCCACAACTCCTCACCCGGTGTGACGACCTGCTCGGGCAGGTCGACGTGGTGCGCAGACATCTCAGAGATGTGGACCAGACCCTCGATGCCGTCGCCCACCTGGACGAAGGCGCCGAAGGGCACGAGCTTGGTGACCCGGCCGTAGACCAGCTCGCCGACGCGGTGGCTCCCGGCGAACTCCTGCCAGGGATCCTGCTGGGTGGCCTTGAGCGAGAGGCTGATGCGCTCGCGGTCGAGGTCGACCTCGAGCACCTGAACGGTGATCTCATCGCCGACGGCCACAACCGAGCCGGGGTGGTCGACGTGCTTCCACGAGAGCTCCGAGACGTGGACCAGGCCGTCCATCCCACCGAGGTCCACGAACGCACCGAAGTTGACAACGCTGGAGACCACACCGGCGCGGATCTCGCCGGGCTTGAGGTTCTCGAGGAACTCCTCGCGCTGCTCCTTCTGCGTCTCCTCGAGCCAGGCCCGGCGGGACAGGACCACGTTGTTGCGGTTCTTGTCCAGCTCGATGATCTTGGCCTCGAGGGTGCGGCCCACGTACGGCGCCAGGTCGCGCACCCGGCGCAGCTCCACCAGCGATGCCGGCAGGAAGCCCCGCAGTCCGATGTCGAGGATGAGACCGCCCTTGACGACCTCGATCACCGGGCCGGAAACGACCCCGTCCTCTTCCTTCTTCTTCTCGATGTCGCCCCAGGCCCGCTCGTACTGGGCCCGCTTCTTGGACAGGACGAGGCGTCCGTCCTTGTCCTCCTTGGTGAGAACGAGGGCTTCGATGGCGTCGCCCATGGCGACGACCTCGGACGGGTCGACGTCGTTGCGGATCGACAGCTCACGGCTGGGGATCACGCCCTCGGACTTGTACCCGATGTCGAGAAGGACCTCGTCCTTGTCCACCTTGACGACCGTGCCTTCGACGATCTGCCCGTCCTCGACGCTGACCAGCGTCCCTGAGATCGCCTCTTCGAAGCTGACCTCCAGGTCGTTGGCGATGATCTGGCGGGGTACGTATTCCTCGGCTTCGGTCGAAGGGGCGGCGGTCGTCTGGTCGGACAAGGGGTTCTTCTCTCGGATGGATGGGATAGTCGGGCGCGCCGAACGGCACGCAGGGAATCGAAAAGCTACCACCGTCCCAGCGGCCACTCCACATGCCGAGGGACCGGGCACGGGCCCGAGCCGGCCGTCTACCGGCTCAGATGCCGGGCCGCCGAGCCAGCACCAGGAACTCTTCGTGGTCGATGTCGGGGCGGTTCGCCGCGTACTCCCCCGGCCGGACCGACCAGAGCCCCTCCAACTCGAGGCCCGAGGCGGCCACCATGAGTCGCAACTCACGGGGGGTGAAGCATGTCGTCCACAGGTCGACCGGTTCGTCACGCCCGGCCTCGTCCTTCACCACCGTTCTCTCGTGGTTGACCCCGCGGTCGGCATCGAAGGTGGCGACCTCCGGATCGAGCCACCGCACCTGGAAGTACGAGCTGAAGGCGCTGACGGCCAGAAGGCCGTCGGGCACCAGAGCCCTGGCCATCCCGTCGAGCACGGACCTGTCGGGGTCGGGTGCTCCGAGGGGCCCCGGTCCACCGTCGGACAGACCGAACGCGCCCTGACACAGTGAGATGACCGCGTCGAACTCCGCCTCGAACGGCAAGCGCCGGGCATCGAGTCGCTGAAACGGCGAGCCTGGAGGTGCTTCGAGGCGGGCGATATCCACGAAGCGTTCGCTGATGTCCACACCGTGCACCTCGATGCCACGCCGCGCCAAGGCGTGGGCGTGGCGTCCGGGTCCACAGCCGACGTCGAGAACCCGCATCCCCTCGGTCAATCCGAGGACATCGACGAGGAACCCGACCTCCTGCTCGGTGCCCTTGGTGAACGAGTACCGGAGGTATGCGGGCCCCATGTGGTCGGCGAGATGCTCGAACCAATGACCCTCGGGGCCGACGGTCACTTGCAGTTGGTGCTCATGGCATCTGTCACCTCGTAGGAGGCATGGGTGAGGTCGGTCGTCCGGGCGTAGAGGAACAGACGGGCCAGGTTCTCGTCACTGGTGTCGGGCTGCACCGGATCCAGAAGATCGGTGTACACGTGGCGGTAGAGCTCCAGCGAGACGCTCAACCTGGGCGGCGCGCTGGCGATCATGGTTTCGACATCGGTGTGCCACTGGTCCCGGCCCTGCAGGATCACGTCGCGGATCGGGCCTATCTCGCCGGGTTGGACGACGTCGACCATTCGCTGCTCGAACGCGATCGCCGAGCGCGATGAAGTGCAGAAATCGTCCTTGTCCTTGGGTAGGTCGAGCGGATCGGCGGGCAGAGTGGTCGAGGTGGTGGTGAGGCCGCCGGAGGGACCGCAGTCCTCTTTGGTGTCGCCGTCTCCGCCGTCGACCGAACGGAGGCTGCTGGCCCCGACGGCGCCCACGGCTCCGCCGGCCCGGCAGGGCACCGTCGTCGTGGTGGTGGCGTCGCTTCCCGGGCCGGCCTCGGCGTCGGAGGCCGCAACGCTCTGCGTCTCCTGGTGGGTGAGCATGTAGCCGAACAGCCCGACGACCGCCAGGAGCACCACCGCCAACGCCACCATGGCGAACGGCTTGCTGTCACCAGAGCTGCCCGGACCCGCCGGCGACGCGACAGGCCCTTGGGCCGGGTATCCCGGCGGCGGAGGTGGTGGAACCCGCCCGTAGGCGGCCCGCAGAGCCTGAACCTGATCTGGGGTCAACTGGCTGGTGGCCGAGACCTCGGTCATGCCCATCTCGTGCGCACGCGCGACAACCAGCGGTGATCGCTCACCCAGTTCGAGAGCCAATTCGAACAGGAACAACTGAAGCCTCCATCTGAGCCTCGCCGAGCCACTCACCTCACGGCTCGCAGTTCGGCCCTACCGGCCACAATCGGTGGCGGAACGCCATTCTTGAGGGACTGGGCGACAAGCGTCCAGACGACCCATCGGCCGAAGAGGCCGACCACGGCCCTGACCGGAGCTCAGCGCTGGACCAGAACCAGCGCGACATCCCGGTCCCCGACCTGCGATTCCTTGCGGTCCAGGCGGTATCCGAGCGGGTGATCGAAGTCGACCAACGAGAGCGGATCGCGGGCTCCGGTCTCGCAGAGCCAACGCACGAGCGAGCCCTTGAGCAACTTGTTCCAATGGGAGATCGTCCGGCCCGACGGGTCACGAAACCTGACCGTCACCCGCAACCGGGGAGCCAGGCTCCTCCAGTCGATCGCAGCACTGTGCTCGAGCGGCAACAGATCCCACACCACCGCTCGATCGACCCGGGCCGCCAGTGAGTCGGTCAGGCTCGGGCGCCACCACGACGCCATCCTCCCGATGCCGTCCAGCTTTGCCCCCATCTTCAGTCGATAGTCGGGTATCGCATCACCCGGAGCCACGAATCCCCAAAGCCCGGACGCGATCAGCACATCGCGACGGAGGCGTCGCCGGGCCCCGGGCTGCATCGACGCCGCGTCGAGCTCGCGATACAGGACGCCGGTGTAGCGATCGATCGCCGCTCTGGTGGGTGCCCGAGTCAGCTCAGGGTCGAGGGCGGCCATCACCTGGGCCCGGCGCGCATCCAGCTCGGGCATCACCATGGTGCCCTGACCCCACGGCGCGCCCCGCCCGCCGACGGCCTTGCCCTCCGAGGGCGGGAGCAACACGACGGTGCGAGATGCCACCGCCAGTGGTTAGGGGACCAGGGACCTGGGCTGCAAGACAACGCTTCGTCGCCTGCGATGTCCGGTCCTCGGAAGTTCCGGCCCCGGGGCCGCCCACCGTACGATCCGTCCATGGCTCGAGCCGATGACGAAGCGCTCCCCACCGGGGACGACAAGGTCCGGGCGGTGCGGACCATGTTCGACACCATCGCTCCCCGCTATGACCTCGTGAACCGGGTGATGACCTTCAGGATGGACGTCGGATGGCGGCGGAAGGCTCTACGTCGCCTCGACCTGCCCCACGGCTCAACGGTCCTCGACCTGGCCAGCGGTACCGGCGACCTGTGCGAGGGTCTGCGCGCAGGTGGTCTGCGGCCCATAGGGATGGACCTGTCGATGGGGATGCTGGCTGCCGCACGCACCCCGGTACCACTCGTCCAGGCCGATGCCCTCGACCTCCCGGTGAGTGACGGCTCGGTGGACGGCGCGACCTGCGGGTTCGCTCTTCGGAACCTGCGCGACCTGGAACCCTTCTTCGACGAGTTGGCCCGGGTGATCCGACCCGCAGGGAGAATCGCCCTGCTCGAGGTCGCCGAACCTGCCAACCCCGTTCTGCGCTGGGGTCACGGCATCTACTTCGGCAAGGTGGTTCCGGTGGTCGGCGGCCTGCTCTCGGACGGTTCCGCCTACCGATACCTCCCGAAGTCGGTGGCCTACCTTCCCGAGCCCGAGACGATGCTGGAGATGTTGCGGGCAGCCGGGTTCGAACGCGTCGAGCGCGACCTGCTGTCGACCGGCATCGCTCAGCTCATCACCGCGACCCGACGATGAGTCGGGAAGCACTGGCCGTCAGAACCTGGCGGCTGCAGGAACCGATCGATCTGGTCCGCTTCGCGGGACCTGACGGATACCTGTTCGCTCGCGGCGGCGCAGGTGTCGCCGGACGGGGTGAGGCGACCAGGATCAGCCGGACCGATGCTCTCGCCGACCTGAGATCCATCGCATCCGATGACACCGTGAAGGTGCCCGGCTCGGGCGCGGTGGCATTCGCCGCGCTCCCCTTCGAGCCCGGTGCCCCGTGCCGGCTGGTTGTACCGGCGGTGACCGTGGGTTCGAACGGCCGCGGCGACCACTGGGTGACGGTGGTGGGCGCCCCCGACGAGCTACCGGAACCGCCGGACTTGGACCTTGCGCCCACCGACATGGCCGACCGGGCGGTGAACGGTCCGACCGGTTTCGACGTCCGGGCGTCGCGTCCCCCACAGGAGTGGTGCAAGGCCGTCGACGCCGCCACCGCAGCCATCCGGGTGGGCCGCCTGGACAAGGTGGTGCTGGCCCGGGAGATAGTGGTGACCGCCGATCGGGAGATCCAGGTCGACGCGGTGCTCGGCCGGCTGGCCCGCACCTACCCCGGTTGCTACCTGTACCTGGTGGACGGCTTCTGCGGGGCAAGCCCGGAGCTGCTGGTCAGCCGATCGGGCGACGTGGTGACCGCCCAACCGATGGCAGGCACCGCGCCGCGCCAGGGAAGCGCCGAGGCCGACGCAGAGGCGGCAGCCGCGCTGCTCGCGTCACCCACCTACCGGCACGAACATCAGGTCACCATCGACGCGGTCCACGACACCCTCCTGCGCTTCTCCTCCTACGTGGACTACGAGCCGGAGCCGTCGGTGGTTCCCCTGGCCAACGTCGTCCACCTGGCCACGTCGGTGGAGGGCCGCTTGTCCCATCCTCCGGCGTCGGTGTTGGACCTGGTCGACGCTCTCCATCCCACGCCGGCGGTTTGCGGGCGCCCCCGCGAGAACGCCCTGGCCCTCATCTCCGAGCTGGAGGACCTCGACCGCAGGAACTACGCGGGCGCGGTGGGCTGGGTCGATGCCGAAGGCAACGGTGAGTTCGCGGTCGCCATCCGGGGGGCGGAGATCTCCGGCCGGACCGCTCGAGTCATAGCGGGGAACGGGATCGTCGCCGACTCGGACCCGGCGACGGAACTGGCCGAGACCCGAGCAAAGCTCCAAGCCATGCTCTCGGCCATCGTCCGACCCTGACTCTCACCTGCCTCGGTGTTCGGCCGCATCCTCGAGCGCAGCGCCGACGGCCTCCTCGATCTCGCGGTGCACCTCCACGTTGGCACCCCGGTCGGTCTTGATCCGCACCACCCGCACCCCTCCCGCGGCCACCCCCGCCGACACCGCGGTCCTCACGTCCTCTGCGCCCGAAGGGTCGATGGTCATCAGCCCGTGGGCGGCAACCAACACGCTCAGATCAACGCCGTGGGGGGTTCCGAACAACGCCTCGAAACGAGCCGGTTCCAGTTCTGACGCCTGGGGCAGGAAGGAGAAGATCCCGCCGCCGTCGTTGTCGATCACGACGACGGTCAGATCGATCTGGCGCGCCGCCACTCCCAGCAACCAGTTGGAGTCATGGAGGAAGGCCACATCGCCCACCAGGGCAACCGTGGCCCGGCCCGTACCGCTCGACGCCACCGCGACACCGACGGCGGTCGAGACCACTCCGTCGATCCCGTTCGCACCCCGGTTGGCGAACACCGACAAGCCGGCCCGGGGGCGGCTGAACCACTCGATGTCACGAACCGGCATGGACGAGGACACCACGAGGCTCGATCCCGCCGGGATGCACTCGACCAGGGCACGCGCCGTACCGGGTTCGGTCGGCTCGTGGTGGGCCTCGAGCACCGCGGAGATCGTGTCCTGGGCAACCGCCTCGGCCATACGCCACCGCTCCAGCCATCCCGCATCGACTTCGGCAGCGACCTGAGCCGAGGTCCGGCCGGCCCGCAGCGAAGGCAAGCTCGCGGTGATGACGTGGGCTGCGCTTCGATCCGGGTCGAGCCAACTTCCCTCCCCGACCAGGATCTGGCTGGCCCCGCTGGTCGCCAGCCAGGTGCCCAGCACCTTGGAAGCCGAGGGGGCACCCAGCCTCAACACCACCTCGGGCCGCAACGAATCTGCGGTGTCGCCATGGCGGAGCAGAGCGTCCGCCGCGGCCACCACGTTGGGATGCGCCAGCCGACACCCTGATCCCGGGTCGGCCAGAACAGGCCACCCAAGGGCATCGGCCAGCGCCAGCACCTCGGCTGGGTCACCGGCTCCCACACCGGCCACCACCACTCCCCTGGTTCGGTCCAACAGAGCCCGTACGGTCTCCGGCACCGCGCCACCGCTTCGGTCCCCGCCGTTGGAGGTGTGCCAGGGCATCGACTCGGGTCGGCCCGGCGGAAGCTCGACCGGCTCTACCAGCAGCGGCTCACGGAAGGCCAGGTTGCGGTGCACAGGCCCGGGTCCGGCCACGCCGGCCGTCGCCTCGAGAACAGATCGTGCCCCCACCGACCGCCAGCTCGATGCCGCCGCTACATCGGGGACACCGGGATCGGCGAACCAGCGCACCGCCCGGCCGAACAGGTGCTGCTGGTCGATGGTCTGGGCCGCCCCGACGTGGTGGAGCTCGGGCGGACGGTCCGCCGTCGCCACCAGCATGGGCACCATCGAATGGTGCGCTTCGACCACGCTGGGGTGGAGCTCGACCGCAGCAGTCCCGCTGGTGGTCACGATCACGGCGGGCTTTCCGGTGGCCTTGCCGATGCCGAGCGCCACGAAGCCGCCCGCTCGCTCGTCGTGGTGGATGCTCAGCGAGATCTCCGAGCGGGAGGCGATGGCCACCGCCAACGGCGTCGACCGAGATCCGGGGCAGATCACCGCGTGCTCGATGCCGGCACGGATCCACTCGTCCACCAAGGTCGCACAGAACGTGGCCTGGGCGGCGTGATCACCCGCGGACGCGACCGGGTCTGGGCTTGGCTGGTTCATCGTCCGCCATTGGACCACAGCCAGGCACCGGACCCGGTCGACGGGCGCGACAATGTGAGCGTGGAACTGGGGATGCTGGTAGAGGGCGGTGGAGAGCCTGTCGTCCTGGTGCACGGCTTCACCCAGACCCTCGCCAGCTGGGACCGGGTGGCGGTGAACCTGGGACGCGACCGAAAGGTGATCAGGGTCGACGCTCCCGGCCACGGGACGTCCGCGGCGGTTCACGTTGACCTGGCCCAGGGAGCCAGACTCCTGGGAGAGAGCGGCGGGAGGGCGACCTACGTCGGGTACTCGATGGGCGGCCGGCTGGCGCTGCGGCTGGCGCTCGACCAGCCCCAGCTGGTGCGGGCGCTGGTGTTGCTGGGGGCGACGGCCGGAATCGATGATCCGATCGAACGACGGGAGCGCCGGGCCCACGATGAGGCGCTGGCGCAACGCCTGGAGGCCGAAGGGGTGGAGGACTTCGTCGATGGCTGGATGAACCAGGCGATGTTCGAGGCCGTCCCCCGCGACGGCAGCGATCGGGCCGGCCGGATGACCAACTCGGTGGACGGCCTGGCGTCCTCGCTACGACTGGCCGGTACCGGCACCATGGATCCGCCCTGGTGGGACGAGCTCGATCGTCTCGACATGGACACGCTGGTTCTGGCGGGTGAGCACGACCAGAAGTTCACCGGACTCGGCCTACGGCTGGCCGAGACCATCGGGCCCTCAGCCCACTTCGCCACCATCGAGGGCGCGCACCACGCCGCCCACCTGGAACAACCCGAGGCGTTCGTCGAAGTCCTGCGGGACTTCCTGGCCATCCAGAGCGGATCGGACCCCGAGGTGGAGGCCTGACATATCCGAGCGGGGCCGGTCAGGCCGGGGTCAGGTCAGGCCGACACGGCCAGGCCCGCCGCGAACAGGACACCGAAGATCAGCTGGACCCGTGCCGTGGCGGCCAGCACCGGTATCAGCTTCGGCCCGCTAGCCCCTGACAGGACATCGGTCACCGGCTGT
>Ga0164241_10003781_pt1 | contig 14998 bp, 15 predicted proteins | sample OricomyardsoilBY_FD_108780 | JGI IMG/M metagenome (GOLD analysis project Ga0164241, IMG submission 108780) | Backyard soil microbial communities from Emeryville, California, USA - Original compost - Back yard soil (BY) | ecosystem: Environmental > Terrestrial > Soil > Unclassified | place: USA... | reverse complement strand
GGCTTCGTCAGTTATCTGATCGAACTGGCGCGCAGCAAGGGTTATTGCGCGTATATCGGAGAGGGGCAAAACCGCTGGTCCGCCGCACACATCCTCGATGTGGCGCGACTTTACAGATTGGCGGTCGAAAAGGCCGCGCCCGACGCGAAATATCATGCCGTGGCGGAAGAGGGCGTGAAGCTCAAAGACATCGCGGAAGCCATCGGCCACCGTCTCGCTCTGCCGGTCAGATCCATCACGCCGGAAGAGGCCGCAGCCTATTACGGCTGGCTCGCTTTCTTTGCGGGCAGTGATGTGCCCTCATCCAGCGCCCAAACGCGCAAGGCGCTCGGCTGGACACCCACAGGCCCGGGCTTGATCGAGGATCTCAGAAATCTGTCGGCCTGACATGACAGGAAAGCGGCTTCCGCCGGACGGCACCGCTCACTTGAACCCGTCCACCACAGCGCCGATGCGTTCAAAGAAGTGCAGCCCGTTGATGATTTCCTCGTCCGTCATCGGGTCGATAATCCGCTGCACATAAGCCGTACCTTGCGCGATCATGCGTTTCAGGTGCGCTTCGCCCTTAGGCGTCAGGCTCACGATTTTTTCGCGGCCCGATGCCGGGTCTTCGGTGAGCGTCACGAGATCAAGCGGTGCCTGTGCCATTGAGCGCAACGCCTTGGTGATCGCCGCACCGGAAATTTCAAACCATGTCGAGAGCGATTGCTCGATCGCCTTGCGGTTCATCGCGCGACCCTGACGGCCTTCCGAATGAATAAGCCACAGGATCGCAACCTGATGCCGCCCGAGCAATCCGCCGCGCAACGCGTCTTCCACGCCGATGCCCGCCTTGTAGTGGATCGGATAATAGTGTTCGAGAAATTGCCGCGCCGCGTCTTTAGGCGCTTTGGCTTTCGCGGGCTTCTTTGGCTTCGGTTTTGCTTTTTGTTGGGCCACGCGGGCGACTTTCATTGAAAGGATTGATATCTCGCCAGTCTAGCCGTTGCCCGCAAGAACCGCCTGCATAAAATAGTTTACTTTGTAAATAGTTTATGATGAGAATGATCCCGCAACCGGAATCCTTGGGAGGGGTGATGCGCGCTGCGGAGAAAAATGATCTGCCGGACATAGCCGCGCTCGTCGCGCGCCTGCCGCACCCTGAGACCATCGCGTCCCCTTACGCACTGTATGAGGCGCTGCGCCCCCACGCGCCGGTCAGCGGCTATCGTGATTATCCGCCGGGCACCGTGCCGGGGGCGGACGAGCCGGTAAGTGCATGGGTGCTGCTCGACTACGAGCATGTCTCCGCCGCCTCGCGCGACCACCGCATCTTTTCCTCGCGCGATGAGTTGCAGGAGCAGTCCTCCGCGCCGACGCTGATGCTGGTCAATCACGACAACCCCGAACATGACCGCTTGCGCAGCATCGTCAATCTTGCCTTCTCGCGTCCGCGCATTGAGGGCATGGATACTTGGGTGAAAGGTATCGTCAATGACATGGTAGCCGGTCTTGCCACCGGCCCGCACGAGATGATGGACGCGCTGGCCTCCGTCATCCCCGCACGCGTCATGGCGGGTCTTCTCGGTCTTGATGAAAGCGTCTTCGAGCGTTTCCGTAGCTGGGGCACGGCGTTCATGTTGTCGGCAGACCTCACGCCGCAGCAGCGCGAGATGTCCAATCTCGAACTCTTTGAGTATTTCTCCGACACGGTGACAAAGCTCAACGAAATGATGCTGCGGGGGCAGCGCCTGCCCGACGGGATGATGGCAGCTCTGCTGCAAGCGAAGACGGAGGAGGGCCGCCTGACATTGGGCGAGGTTATCCGCTTCTGCATCACGCTCGTCGTGGCAGGCGCTGAAACGACGACATTCCTTCTCGGCAATTTGCTTTACAATCTCGCCACCATGCCGGATGTGCGCGCGCGGCTTGCCGCTGACCGTTCGCTCGTGGCAGCCTTCATCGACGAGAGCCTCCGCCACAGCGGCCCGCCGCAGCGCCTCTTTCGCATGGCGACGCAGGACGTGACGGTCGGCGGACATGTGATCAGGGCAGGCGAGTGGGTCGCGCTCTTTTTCGGCGCGGCCAACCATGACGCAAGCGTGTTCCCCGATCCGCAGCGTTTCGACATGGACCGCCCGAACCTCAACAAGCAGCTCACCTTCGGCGTCGGCATCCATCATTGCCTGGGCTCTGCGCTTGCCCGCATGGAGGCGCGCTCCCTCGTCAATGCCGTGCTCGATCATTGGTCGGATGTGGCCCTCACCGCCGCGGTGCCCCAGCGCGCGAGCCTGCTTAATCACGGCTACGACAAACTCACGCTCACCATCACGCGCAGGGACGCCCGCTAATGTCATCCGTCGAGCAAAATATCGCCGCCACGCAAAAGCTTTTCGAAGCTTTCGGTGCGAAGGACATTCCCGCGATCATGGCGTTTCTCGACCCCGATATCGCCATCGAGTTCTACGGCCCCTCCGTCATCCCCTATGCAGGCAACTATAGCGGCATGGCCGACGCACACCGTTTCTTTGAGACGGTGCTGTCATCGGTTGACATCAATCAATTCGGCGCCGAAGAGATTTACGGCACCGGCGACAAGGTTATCGTCACCGGCCATCTCAATCTGCGGGCGCGCCGCACGGGCCGCATCATCGACAGCGACTTCGTGCATGTCATCACCTTGCGCAATGCCCGCTGGCTCCGCTTCCGCGATTTTATGAACACGGCGGTCGCTGTCGCCGCCTTCTCGTGAGCGGTCTCAGTGCCGCACGTGTTCGGGCAGGTTTTTGAGTTTGGTCGTTGCCAGATCCTCAAGCTCTTTTTCGGTCATGCTTTCCAGCATGTCCTTTGAAGCGCCCTTCAACTCGCTCTTTTTAATTTCGCCGCGCTTGGCGGCCAGCGCCGCGCCTGCGGCCTTCTGCTGTGCTTTGGATGTCGCCGGCATGATGTGCTCCTCATGTCTCCTGCGCCCCGTCCCTCAACCAGCATCGGCTCTGCCTCATTAAAAGCAATATTCAATGCCACTATTTCCGCTCTCAGCACCGGTGATCTGACGGTTGAGGAGATAATTTCACAGATTGCCGGACCATCCTGCGCAACCCGCATAGCAAAGGAGTCCGTTATGGTGAAGCACTACGATGAAGCAGGCCATCAGGTCATCTCCGCTCAGGACGCCAGAGGCGCCGAGATCATCCTCCGCACAGTGAAAACGAAAGTCATCTTTTTCGGCGCGTTGTTGAGCCTGCTGATCATCCCTCCCGTGGTGGTCTGGAGCTATTTCGGCTTTCCGTGATCCGCCGCCGGAGCGCCCATTCCATCCGGCGCTAAAGACGTTTAGTCTGACCATTCCTGACACTATGGCCAATTAGGCTCTCTTGGCCAATTAAGCTACCTATGGAATGTACCGATGAAGCGTCCCGTCCTGCTCACTCTCTTTGCCCTCTGCCTTTCGCCCGCCGTCGCGCAGGCGGCAGACATTCAAACCCTTCGCGCTCAGAACACGGAAGGCGAGGGCATCGAGGCGAGCTTCGGCTGCTATGATCAGTTCCGCGGTGGCGACATGAAAGCCGCCGTCACGCTCTGCACGCGGGCCATCATGTCCGGCGAGCTGACGGGCGACGAGCTGATCGGTGCCTATATCAATCGCGGCGTCGCCTTCCGGAACTTGGGTGAATATCAGCGTGCCATATCGGACTACTCAGCCGCGCTCAAATACGCCCCCGATGATGCGATGATCTATGCCAACCGCGCCAATGCGCGGCGCGAGCTCGGCGAGCTGAAAAAGGCGCTGGGTGATGCCGACCGTGCCATTGCCATCGACAACACCCGTCCGGCCTCATTTTATACCCGTGGCGCGGTTCTGGAGGCGGCGGGGCAGTATGACAATGCGCGCAAGGACTATATGATGGCCGTGTCGCTTGCGCCCAAAAACATGGACTATCAAAAAGCGGTCCTGTTGCTGGACGACAAAATTTCGCGGACGCCTAAAACGAAGCGGTATTGAACCGCTGCCATAAAAATTAAGAAGCGGCTTTTGAGGAGCGAACATGACCGATCAACCGCGTGGGCCTTTCGCCGATCTGCATGACGAGTTCAATCCGAAGAAACTCGACGTCATCGCGGCGCTCACCGAGGCCTATAAGGGCGCATGGGCGCATCTGGGCGAGATGGTGCGTCTCATCTGGTTGCCCGTGGTGCTCAATTTCGTGGTGAACATCGTCGCCTTCCTCCTGCCGGTCGAAGGCAATCTGTTCCTGAGCTTCACGCTGTCTGCCGCCTCGATGTTCCTCTGGGCGATCATTTCGGTCGCCTGGTATCGCTTCATTCTGCTCAACGAAACCCCGACAGGCTCCTATCAGATCAATTTCGGCAGGCGCGAAGGGCGTTACTTCGTCGTCTCCATCGCGCTTCTGCTTCTCGCCTTGCCCACCACCATTTTCGCGCCCGACCTGCCCTGGTCGGCCAGCGTCGCAAACTACATGGCCACAGCCGGTTCAGCCGCTTCGCTTGTCGGCTTCTTCTTCCTGCTGCTCGCCTTCATCGGCCTCTATTTTCTGATCCGCATGTTCCTGCTTCTGCCCGCCGTGTCGATTGACGAGCCGATCAACGTGCGTCTGATCCTTGAGCGCACGCGCGGCAACTTCTGGCGCATCGTCTCCCTCAGTGTGCTGTCGAGCCTGCCTGTCCTGATCATCTACGCGCTCATCGTAGCAACATCAGATGCCCTCAGCCTGCCCGCGACCTTTGCCTATGTCCTGCAACTCGTCGTCTCGATCTTCTTCGCCATCGTCAACATCGCGGTCCTGGCGATTGTCTACCGCGAACTGATCGGCCCCAAAGGCACAATGGCCGCAGACATGGATCGTCCGGACACGATCTAATTCCGGCTTGCCTTCCGCGCCCGACACCCCTTAGGCTCGCGCATCTGTTTTTGCTCTGGGGGGCACCATGTCTGACACGAAAAAATTGCCGGTCTTTGCATCGCTGGGCGAAGTCCTCAGCGGCGTCACGCGCCACTACGTCCAGTTACTCGTGGTTGCATGGCCTGCTGTCATCATCATTCTCGCCTCGGCGTTCGTTTTGGGGTGGCAATATTATGAGGCCGGTGTCTTTCAGGCCTATGTGAGTGACAATGGCGGACCGGACCTCGCCGCGATACTCGCCGCGCAGCAAAAACTTGAAGCGTCTGAAGCACAGGTTCTGATCTGGATCGCACAATTCGGTTTGATGTTGGCCAGCGCGGTCGCTGCCGTGCGTTGGCATCGGTTTGTCTTGTTCGGTGAAGGCGCAAACGGCTTCGGCGGCATCAAACTCCTGCGCAAAGAAGACGGCCTGTATATCTGGGCGACCATCAAAATGCTTGGCGTGATGCTTGTTGCAATCGCGGTTGTCGTTGCGTTGATCATGCTGATTGGTATGCTCAAGCCGCGAGGCGTGTTAGCCACTATTCTTGCGATCCCGACGATGATCTTCGTCATCTGGTTGTATCTTGGCTTCTTGCGGATCATGCTGGCCTTGCCGGATGCATCGGTCGGGCAGGGCGGGCGTGTCTTCGCCGTGTTCCGCGCCAGCGCGGGCAATGGCTGGCGGCTGCTGGGCCTCGCAATGCTCGTCGGCCTTTCCATGATTGCAATCATGTTCGCCATCGCGCTGGTCATCGGCCTCGTCGTGAAAGTGCTGGGCCTCGGCCTCACCACCTCTCCCGCCGCTCTGGCCGTCGCCGCCATCGTCTATCTCGGCATCTACCTCTATTTCCTGATGGCCCAAATCACCATGCTCTCCGTCGCCTACCGCGAAATCATCGGTCTGCCTGCTGCGTCGGGCGACGTCGTGCACTGAGCAAAATGAATCATGCGGTTCATTCAAGGATATCCGCAGTTCGTTTGCTTAGTTCTTTTGGGGGAGAGCCATGTCTGAAGTCACAAAATTTCCGGTATTCAAATCCGTCGGTGAAGTCTTCTCCGGCGTCACACGGCACTACTTCGATTTGATCAAAGCGGCGCCGATCGCAATTGTAATTTTTGCAGCAGCAAATGTGTTTATGACATACTTGTCGGACTCGCCATGGGCGCTGGAAATGTCCCTAAAGAAACGGGCTGAAACGGCGGCGGAGATAATCCCTTTTCTCCCTTTTATGGCGTCAACAATTTTTGCGTTTGTTTTTTATTATGTTGCCGTAGTCATGGCGGCCGTGCGTTGGCACAGGTTTGTGCTCATCGGGGATCGCAACGCGCCGGTGTGGAGCCGTTACGATGGTCGGTATATGTGGACCAATATCAAAATGATGTTGGCAATGATCGGAATGATTCTTGTTAGCTCAATATTTTTTTCGGCGGCGCAGAGAATTTATAATGATCAAACAGGATTGCCTTTGGCTTTGAAGGTGATCGGCGGAGCGGGGCTTGCGCTCATCTTCTTGATGCTGCTCATGTGGGTGGTCCGCGTGTCTCTCGCTTTTCCCGATGCGGCATTGGGCGGATCGGGCAAGATCGGCAATGCTCTTTGGCGGACAACCGGATATAGCTGGCGATTGCTCGGCTATTTCATGCTCATTCTGTTGCCTTTGGCTTTTGCTGCGATGATCGCGGGCAAAGCCATGGAAAAAATAATCGTCCCGGCGATTGCGCCACGCGTGACTGATGTTGCGGGTTATGAAGCGGTTGCCGCAGAGGCTCTCCTTCTTCCGCTATCGATCTATGTCCTGATGGCACAAGTCACCATGCTCTCCGTCGCTTACCGCGAGATCATCGGCCTGCCGCAGAGCGAAGCCTGACGTCCAAAAGCCCCACCCAGTCTCTCTTCACCTCCCCTTGAGGGGGAGGTCAAAAAATCGTCTCCGATTTTTTGGGTGGGGTGCGCTTCCTTTCACCTTCTCCCCCCATTTGCACCATCCGCCCCCATCGGCTAAAGTCGCCCCATAAGGATCAGGGAAGGCGTCGGGAGACGTCTAAGGTCTTGATATGCAAGACCTTTTCGCGCGGTGCCAGAACCCGCCCTCGGGGTGAAGTGCCGCAGTCGCAAATCCCGCGCTCGTCCTTATGTATGGGACCGCGCCGCATTGAGTAAGGATGGTCCTCATGTCCGTTCAGTCGAAGATGAAACGCATCACCGTGCCCGAAATCCGCGCCCGCAAGGGTGGCGATCCGGTCGTGTGCCTCACCTCCTATCACGCCCACACAGCCCGTTTCATCGACCCTTACGTCGATGTGATCCTCGTCGGCGACAGCCTCGGCATGGTCATGTACGGCATGGAAACGACGCTCGGCGTCACCATCGACATGATGATCGCGCATGGCTCCGCCGTCATGCGCGGCACGGATCGCGCGCTGGTCGTGGTGGACATGCCTTTCGGCTCCTATGAAGAAAGCCCCGAAGTCGCTTTCCGCAATGCCGTCCGCATCATCAAAGAGACAGGCTGCACAGCGGTCAAAATGGAAGGCGGCAAGCGCATCGCCGAAACCATCCGTTATTTGAACGAACGCGGCATCCCCGTGATGGCCCATATCGGCCTCACGCCGCAATCGATCCAGACAATGGGCGGCTTCAAAACGCAAGGCCGCGTCGAAGAGGAATGGGCCGCGATCGAGGAAGATGCCGCCGCCGTGGCAGAGGCCGGTGCCTTCGCCGTCGTGCTCGAAGGCATGGCCGAGCCGCTCGCTGCCCGCATCACCCGTCAGATCGTGGTGCCGACCATCGGCATCGGTGCGTCAGCCGAGTGCGACGGTCAGATTCTGGTGCTCGAAGACATGCTGGGTCTCTCGCCCAAAGCCCCCAAATTCGTCAAGGAATTTGCGACGCTGGGGGCCCAGATCGCAGGGGCGGCAGAAGCCTATGCCCGCGAAGTCCGCGCCCGCACCTTTCCGGCGGTCGAAAACACCTATGGCATGAAAAAAGTTAAGTAATTTTCATGCTTTAGCGGCGTTTCTCAGCCCCTTCCGGTTTGCCATTACCCCGTCCGCAAGCTATTTTACGGCGCCTGCGCAAAGCAGGTGTCGAGGGGGGAGCTTTCGCGCGAGCGGGCGCAGCCTCTCTGTTTTGCCAATTCGTCTGCCGGAGTGCTCACTTGACTGATATTTTCAGCGAAATCGAACAAGATCTCCGCCGCGAACAAGCGAATAAACTCTGGGCAAAATACGGCATCTATCTCGTCGGCCTCGCCGTTGCGATCATCGCCATTGCCGCCGGCGTCATCGGCTTTCGCGCGTGGCAGAACGCGCAGGCCGCCTCCGCCTCCGCTGCTTATGATGCCGTGATCGCCACCACCAAAAATCAGAAACCCGAAGAGGCCGCCGCCGCGCTCGCCGCCTTCGCCGACACATCGACCAGCGGCTACGCCGCGCTCGCGCGCTTCCAGCAGGCGGGCTTTCTGCTCAAGGCCGGCAACAAGGAAGGCGCCGTCGCCGCGCTGGACAAAATCGCCGCCGACAAATCCGTGTCCGCCGTCATGCAGGGCATGGCGCGTGTGAAGGCCGGTCTCCTCGTCGTTGACACGACAACCTATGAAGACATGCGCGGTCGCCTCGCCATTCTCGACGACGAGAGCAACGGCTGGCGCAACAGCGCGCGCGAGCTGCTTGGCCTCGCCGCCTACAAGGCCGGCAAATATGCCGAAGCCCAGACCGAATTTGCGGCCATCATTTCCGATAAGAGCGCGTCCGCCGGTCTGCGTGACCGTGCCCATGTGATGCAGGCGCTCATCGCGCCGCATATTCCGCTGCCGGTTGTAGAGCCCGCAGCCGCCCCCGCTGAAAAAACAGAAACGGCCCCCCAAAAGGCCACAGAGCCGGCAACGGATAAGAAGGCGGAGTGATCCCGATGGCTGCTGAGTTTGATATGCGTGGTGTGAGCCCGTTGCGTCCGCGCTCCGTGGCGCGTTTGTGGTCTGTTGGTGTCGCTCTGGTCGCCGTTGCGGCGCTGGGTCTCGGTGGCTGCTCGACAGTCGGCGACATGTTCGAGACGCAGACGAAACCGAAACTGCCGGGCGAACGTTTGTCGGTGATGCAGCTCGAAAGCAAGCTGGCGGTGGACAAGGACGTTGCGGGCGACGAAATTTTCCTGCCCGATCCCGTCGCCAATGACGAGTGGACGCAGCCCGGCGGCAATGCCACCAACTCCTACGGCAATCTCGAAGCCTCCGGCAAGCTCGACCGGCTCTGGACCTCGGATGCAGGCTCGGGTTCGGGCAGCGCCTCGCGCCTTGTGGCATCCCCCATCATCTCGGGCGGCAAAATCTTCGTGCTCGACAGCGAGGCGCATGTCCGTGCCTTCGATGCGAAGTCGGGCGACAAACTTTGGACGGTTGATCTCACACCGGAAGATCTGGACAGCAGCAAAGCGCGCGGCGGCGGCATCGCCTTTGATGACGGCAAGCTTTTCGCCGCCACAGGTTTCGGCCTCGTCCATGCGCTCGATCCGGCCAGCGGCAAAGTCTTGTGGACCACCAACGCCGTCGTGCCCTTCCGCGCTTCGCCGACAGCGGCCAACGGCTATGTCTATGTGATCACGTCTGACAATCAGATGATCTGCCTCGATCAAAAGACGGGTACCATCACCTGGCGTCATCGTGGCATCACTGAAGCCGCAGGCATCCTCGCCGCCACCAGCCCCGCCGTGACGGGCTCCATCGTCATTGCGCCTTATTCGTCCGGCGAGCTTTTCGCCCTGCGCGGCGAGAACGGCACAGTGCTCTGGTCGGACTCGCTCACCCGCACAGGCAATCTCACATCGCTCAGTGAGCTGAACGACATCGCGGGCCGCCCCGTTGTCGCCGACGACCGCGTCTATGCGATCAGCCATTCGGGTCGCTTCGTGTCGATCGATCTGCGCACCGGCGAGCGCGTCTGGACGCGCGATATTGCCGGCGTGCAGACGCCGCTCATCTCGGGCGACTATGTGTTTCTCGTGACGTCTGATCAGGAAGTGGTCGGCATGTCGAACCGCGACGGCCGCATCCACTGGATTGCCAAACTTCCCCGTTGGGACGATCCCGATGACAAGTCCGGCCCGATTGAATGGTCTGGCCCGCTTCTCATCAACGGCAAGCTGCTGCTCGTGTCGAGCGAGGGGCAGGGCGTCACCGTCGATCCCCTGACGGGCAAAGCCGGTGAGCCGTTTGACATTGCGGGCTCCACGCTCATCGCCCCCGTCGAAGCGGGCGGCATTGTTTATATTCTGACCGACAACGGCACGCTCGAAGCGTTGCAGTAAGTTCGTAAGGTTAGTTCGGCGGGTCTTCCGCTCAGAGAGGCTGCAAGGTGCCATTCAAGGTCGCCATTGTGGGACGGCCGAATGTCGGCAAGTCCACATTGTTCAATCGTCTCGTCGGCAAAAAGCTGGCGTTGGTGGACGACACGCCCGGCGTCACGCGTGACCGCCGCGAGGGCGAAGCGCATCTGGGCGATCTCACCTTCACCATCATCGACACCGCCGGTCTCGAAGAGGCAAACGACGACAGTCTCGAAGCACGCATGCGCCGCCAGACCGACGCCGCCATCATCGACGCGGACGTTTGCCTGTTGCTCATGGATGCCCGCGCGGGCGTGACGCCGCTCGACAAACGCTTCGCGCAAATCCTGCGCAAGTTCCCGACGCCCGTCATCCTCGCCGCCAATAAATGCGAAGGCGGGGCAGGCGAGGCGGGCCGCATGGAAGCTTACGAGCTTGGCCTCGGTGCGCCGATCCCGCTCTCCGCCGAACATGGTGAAGGTCTCTCCGCGCTCTATCAGGAATTGCAGCCCTACGCGGACGCCGCCGACGCCGAAGACGCGCGCCTCGCGCGTGAAGAAGCGGAAGAAAACGGCGAAGAATTTGACGGTCCGTTTGATCCCGACGCACCTTGGGAGCCCGATCTCACAGCCCCGTTGCGCATCGCCGTCGTCGGTCGCCCCAATGTCGGCAAGTCCACATTGGTCAATCTGCTGCTTGGCGAAGACCGCATGATGACGGGTCCGGAAGCAGGCATCACGCGTGACGCCATCGGCGTTGAATGGATGTGGAACAACCGCCGCGTCAAACTCTTTGACACAGCAGGCATGCGCCGCCGCGCCCGCGTGACCCATAAACTCGAAAAGCTCTCCGTCGCCGACACGCTCCGCGCCATCCGCTTTGCCGAAGTCGTTGCGATCACGCTCGATGCCTCCATCCCCTTCGAACGTCAGGATTTGCACATCGCCGATCTCGTCGAGCGCGAAGGTCTCGGCATGATCATCGTCGTCAACAAATGGGACACGGTTGAGAACCCGCAGGAAAAACTCCGTGAACTGAAAGAAGAGCTTGAGCGCCTGCTCCCGCAGGTGCGCGGCCTTCCCATCGTCACCCTGTCGGCACTGACAGGTCGCGGCACCGACAAGCTCATGCCCGCCATCGACCGCGTGCACCGCTTGTGGAACGCGCGCGTCTCAACCTCGAAGCTCAACCGCTGGCTCGAAGACGCCATCACCCGTCATCCGCCACCGGCCTCCAAGGGCCGCGCGATCAACCTGAAATACATGGCACAGGTCAAATCCCGCCCGCCGACCTTCGCCGTCTTTTCCAGCCGCGCCGAAGAAGTCCCGACCGCCTACAAGCGTTACCTGATCAACGGCTTGCGCGAAGCCTTCGACCTGCCAGCCGTCCCCATCCGCCTCTTCCTCCGTGCACGGAAAAACCCCTTCGCCGACAAGAAAAAGCGCAACGATTAAGACATTGTCTCCCTCCTCCCTTTCTTCCCCTCTCCCCACTGGGCTGAGGCGGAATAGAAGTTGGTCCAGTGGACCAACTTCCCGCCGAAGGGCAGGGTGAGGGGCTTTCTTCCGTATCTTTCCTTGCTTCGTCTTGCGCGGGCTTGACCCGCGTATCCACGTCCAACTCCACAACTTGCATCAAAGACGTGGATGGCCGGATCAAGTCCGGCCATGACGATGTTGTTGTGCTGCCACGCGCATAACTTTATTCGTCAAAAATCCGAAAAAATTTAATCCCCACCCCCGGGGAGCCGTCCTATCCCCGCCCGAGGACAAGCCTCCGCGCCCGCGCGCGCGTCCCTCAACGAACACGTCAACGATCTTTGCATGGAAACCAACAATCTTTTGCAAGAAATGTTGTGAATCTCGTCGCCGCTCAGGCCTTCACGCGCTCGAAGCGAACGGTCTCGCCGTTCTTCGTATAGCTCGCCATCCCCATCTCGATGAACAGCGGAACGAGCTCAGCAGGCTTCGTCAGCGTCGATTGATCTTCGCCCGGCATCGCGGTTTTGCGCATGCCGGTGCGCGTCGGTCCGGGACTCAGAAGGTTGGCGCGCACATTCGTATTCGCACATTCCGCCGCCCATGTTTTCACGAGTGCTTCCATCGCCGCTTTGCTCATCGCATAGCCGCCCCAATAGGGATTGTTCTTGTGCGCGGCACCTGACGTCACGAAAATCGCGCGGCCCGCATCGGAGCGTTTGAGTAGCGGATCAAACGAACGGATCAAGCGCCAGTTCGCCGTCATGTTCGTGTTGACGATCTTGTCCCATGCCTTCACTTCGAGATGGCTGACAGGCGTCAGCACACCGAGCGTACCGGCATTGGCGACGAGAATGTCGAGCTTGCCCCAGCGTTCAAAAATGTTCGCACCCAGACGATCAATCGCATCGAAGTCTGTGATGTCGAGCGGCACGAGCGTCGCCTTGCCGCCGATTTTGCGGATTTCATCATCGACTTCTTCAAGTCCGCCGACCGTGCGCGCGACGAGAATGACATGCGCGCCTTCAGCGGCGTAACCGAGCGCCACAGCGCGACCGATGCCGCGCGATGCGCCCGTGATGACCGCGAGGCGATCCTGAAGTCGTTTACTCATATACTTTGCTCTTATGCGATCTCGGCGAGCAGCGAGAGTTGTCTCGCGCGTTGTTCGCCGTTTCTGTCGGTGAGGGGCGTCGGATAATCGCCCGTGAAGCAATGGTCGGTGAATTGCGGGTTCTCATTGTCGCGCTTGTCATAACCCATCGCGCGATAGAGCCCGTCCACCGAGATGAAGGCGAGGCTGTCAACGCCGATATAGTCGCGCATGCCTTCAAGATCATACTGCGCGGCCAGCAGCGCCTCGCGCTCCGGCGTGTCGATGCCGTAATAATCGGAATGTGTAATCGGCGGGCTCGCAATGCGCATATGCACTTCTTTGGCACCGGCTTCATACATCATCTTCACGATCTTGACCGACGTCGTGCCGCGCACGATCGAGTCGTCGATCAGGATGATGCGCTTGCCCGCGACAACCGCGCGATTGGCATTGTGCTTGAGCTTCACGCCGAGTTGACGAATGTGCTGCGTCGGTTCGATGAATGTGCGGCCCACATAGTGATTGCGGATGATGCCGAGTTCAAACGGTATGCCGCTCTCCGTCGCATAGCCGATGGCGGCGGGCACGCCCGAGTCAGGCACGGGGATCACAACATCGGCCTCCACGCCGCTTTCGCGCGCGAGTTCTTGCCCCAGTGATTTGCGCACATTGTAAACCGAACGACCGCCGACAATGCTGTCGGGGCGTGCGAAGTAAATATATTCGAACACGCAGGGACGCGGATGCTGCGGCGGGAAGGGACGGATGGACTCGATGCCTTCGCGTGTGCAGACGACGATTTCGCCGGGCTCGATCTCGCGCACAAATTCAGCGCCGATAATATCGAGCGCGACCGTTTCCGAGCAGAGGATCGGCGCGCCGTTGAGCTGGCCCAGAATGAGCGGACGGATGCCGAGCGGGTCGCGCGCGCCGATGAGCTTCTTCGGTGTCAGCGCGACGAGCGCGTAAGCGCCTTCGATCTGGCGCAATGCTTCGACGAAGCGGTCCATGATGCGCGGCGTGCGCGAACGCGCGATGAGCTGGAGAATTGTCTCGGTGTCCGATGTGGACTGGAAGATCGAACCGCCGCGCACAAGCTCGTTGCGGATTGTCATGGCATTGGTGAGGTTGCCGTTATGCGCAATGGCGATGCCGCCGCCCCAGAGTTCGGCAAAGAGCGGTTGCACGTTGCGTAAGATCGTCTCGCCGGTTGTCGAGTAGCGCACATGGCCGACGCAGAGGTCGCCCTTCATGCGCTCCATCACCTTGCCGCTGGAGAAGTGATCACCGACATGGCCCATACGGCGTTCCGAATGGAACGTGTCGCCGTCGAAGCTGACGATGCCCGCCGCTTCCTGACCGCGATGTTGAAGAGCGTGAAGACCGAGCGCGGTCAGCGCCGCCGCGTCGGGATGGCCGAACACACCGAACACGCCGCATTCTTCGCGCAACGTATCGCCGTAGGGATCATCATCGTCGCGGGCAGGCGGAACATGCGGGGCAGGGGTCAGGCTGTACGAGGCCGAGCTTCCCGCATCCCTGTCGGATGCTTCGCTGAGAAGGGGCAATGACATCTGATTCTGCATACTGCTTGCTCCGATCAGGGCCTTATTCCGCTTGGGCGGTTACCCTCCGACGAACGCGCTACTCGGTGCTCTCGAATAGCCGGTCGAGCCCCTTGCGTTCGGAGGAGTTATAGCTTGGCGCCTTGCCTGTGTCAGCGCCGGATTTGTCTTGCGAATTGTTTGGTGTCGGGACGGGCGGTTTAGCCGCAGGTGTTTGCGATGTGGGCCGTTTATCTTGGTAAATCAAGGGTTCCCGCTCTGACCGCGGCTTTGTGCCGCCCTCGCTCGGCGCCAGCGAAAAGAGGGTGGCGGCGGATTTTTCGACCAGCGGCCGCATTTTGGCGTTGCGAATCCAGTCCGGCTGCTCCGACGGCAGCGGCACCAGCCATGCGAAAAACAGGTAGGCGACGGTGACAATGAGAAGCCCGCGCAACAAGCCGAAGATGAGCCCCAGCGTCCGGTCCATCATTTCCGCCTGCTCGAATATGTCGAGCAACTTGCCTGCCCAGCGCGAAGCAAAAATCGTGGCGACAAAATAGGCCAGCAGGAAAACAGCAACAGCCGCCGCCATCGTGGCGAGCCAGTCCGGCGCGAGAAACTCGCGGAACATCGGCGTTACATATTTGGACAGCGCAATGGCCGCGACCGCGCCGATG
>Ga0164241_10003780_pt1 | contig 14998 bp, 11 predicted proteins | sample OricomyardsoilBY_FD_108780 | JGI IMG/M metagenome (GOLD analysis project Ga0164241, IMG submission 108780) | Backyard soil microbial communities from Emeryville, California, USA - Original compost - Back yard soil (BY) | ecosystem: Environmental > Terrestrial > Soil > Unclassified | place: USA... | reverse complement strand
CTGGAGACCTTCGTGCGCAAGTTCAGCTACATGCGCTTCGAGCCGGAGGGCATCACCGGCAACCCGGAGATCCCCTTCGCCAAGTCGATGCCCGACTACATCATGCGCTGGGTGGCGAGCCGCTTCGTCGAGGACACCGAAACGCTTGAGGACCTCGGCATCCTCACCACCGAGGTGCGCGCCAAACGCGATGCCGAGACGGCCCAGCTAGGCCTCGGGATCGACACCAACAGCGGCACCGCGGCTCCGGCCAACGGCGGCAACGGACACGCCAAGCCGGGTAACGGCAACGGCGCCGAGAAGGCAAAGGCGAGCGGCGGCGAGGCCGTGCCGGCCTCAGCGGCCTTCACCGAAACACCCCCGGTGGTCCCGGCCAAGATGTCCGGGCTCGACCTCGGCCCCGCCTGCGAGCAGTGCGGCGGCATGATGCAGCGCACGGGCTCTTGCTACACGTGCTCCAGCTGCGGCAACAACACCGGCTGCGGCTGAGCCGCTAGCTCAAGACGACTTCCGCGTCGTGGCGCGGGGTCTCGGTGATGGCGCGACGGAAGACTCGCTCCGGCCGGGGGTTGGCTGGATGAATCTCGTGGCGCTTGACCAGCTCTTTTAGGACGACGGCCATCTCGAACTGGGCGAAGGAGGCGCCGAGGCAGCGGCGCACGCCGCCGCCGAAGGGGATCCAGGTGTAGGTGCCGGGCGGCTTGTCGAGAAAGCGCTCGGGCAGGAAGCGGTTCGGCTCGGGGTAGATCTCCGGGTTGCGGTGGACGAGGTAGACCGAGGGCGCGACCGAGACGCCGGCCGGCAGCTCGTAGCCGCCGATCTCCACCGCCTCGGTGAGCTTGCGCAGGACGATCGAGATCACCGGGCGCAGGCGCAGGGTCTCCTGGATCGTCGCGGTCAGGTACTCGTCGCGGCCTTCGCCGACCTCGGACCGCAGCCGCTCGAGCTTGTCGGGGTTACGGACCAGCCGCTCGACGGCCCAGGCGAGCGAGGTCGCGGTCGTCTCGTGGCCGGCGACGAGCAGGGTGAGCAGCTCGTCGCGGATCTCGACGTCGCTCATCGGGCTGCCGTCCTCGTGCGTGGCGCCGATCATCATCGAGAGCACGTCGTCGCGCTCCTCGAGATCCTCGGCCTGCCTGCGCTCGGTGATCTCCCGGTAGATCAGCTCGTCGACCCGATCGATCCTGCGCCGGAAGGCGGACACGCCGCGCACCCGCTTGGGCCCGACGACGAGCAGAGGCGCCAGGAAGCGGGGGTTGGTCGTCATGTCGAGGAAGTCGCGCAGCGACTCGCGCAGGTCGGCGAGCTTGCCTGCCTCCGCCCCGTCGACGCCGAAGACCGTGCGCAGGATGATCTCCAGGGTCAGCGCCTGCATCCGCGGCCGCAGCTTGTAGGGGGTGCCGGTCGGCCAGCTGTCGATCTCGCGCCCGGCGATCTCACCCATGATCTGCGCGTAGCCCTGCATGCGCTCGCCGTGGAAGGGCGGCAGCAGCAGGCGGCGCTGGCTCATGTGGCGCTTCTCGTCGAGGACGAGGAGCGAGTTGCGGCCGAGCAGCGGGGCGAGTATTTCGTTGCCCTCGCCGGCGTGGAAGACGCGCGGGTCGCCGGTGAAGACCTGCTTGATCGCCTCCGGGTCGGCCAGCATCACCCAGGTGCCTTCGTAGGCGATGCGGATCGTGAACATGTCTCCGTAGCGATCCTGGCAGGCGAAGAGCATGCGCCTAGCCTGTCGCGACCAGATCGCCGTCTGGACCGGTCTCGGCAGCGGCGGGCTGGGCGGCAACCGTCGCTCGGACGGCCGGGTTGCCGGCCGCGGAGCGGTTGTCGTCGCTGCCTCCATGCGCCTACTTCAGCAGGCTACTGGCCATATAGCCAGTAGCCGTGTGACGTGCGTCTCGCAGAGAGGCTGCGACCGACCCTCTAGTAGAGCGCCTCGCAGGCGATGCCGTCGTTGTCGCCGTCGAGGTTGTGGGGGTCTCGACTCGGGTTGTGCTTCTTGAAGAAGCGCTGCGCCTGCGCCTGGCTGCTGAAGTCCGAGCAGTCCCGGTCGCGAAACGCGAGTGCTGGCTGAGCCGCGCAAGCAAGGACGAACAGGGCCACGGCCAGAACCGGCACAGCAAGACGAAACCGACGAATTACAGCCTGCAAAGTTTCCTCCCGAAGTAGTAATTACTCAGATCTCGGGAAGCATATTGATCAGCCGGGCGAAGAAACCCTGGCGAGCAGACGAGACCCACAGCGCAGCTGCGCGGAGCCATCCTCGAAGCGCACCAGACGCAGACTCCCGGCCTGAGCGCAGTCGAGTCGGGGAACTGCCGGATCCGCAGCCCTGGCACCAGTGACCAGCAGGCCGGCTGTAGTGATGGTCATTGCAATCGTCAACCTCAAGCGATTTGTCATGCCCGTACAAGGGCGGGACTTCGAGAACTCTCCCCGGCGGACACCGGGGGGCGCGAGAAACCGCTCAGGGCCATTCATCGCATAGCCTTTTGGCCGTCATGGCGCCGCCGCGACTTTCCCCCCAGATGGAGCACCGGATCGTGCGCACCCTCTGCGGGCGTCTGTCGCCGCGCTTGCAGCGGCGTCTCTTCGGCCAGCCACCGCGGCTCGACGGGCAGGAGCTAGCGCCGGACATCCACGCACTGCTGCAGCTGGCGAAGCGGACCGGCGAGACCTCGCTGGTCGAGGGACGCACGGTCGAGCAGGCGCGCGCGGAGAACCTTGAGGGCGTGCCGGTAGTCACCGGACCACCGCAGCCGATGGCGCGGGTCGAGGACATGACCATCCCCGGCCCGGCCGGCGAGATCCCGGCGCGGCTCTACGTGGCGCTCGGCGCCCCCCAACCGCCGCAACCGCTGCTGGTCTACTACCACGGCGGTGGCTGGGTGATCGGCGATCTCGAGACCCACGACGGGCTCTGTCGCTTCCTCGCCGAGCACAGCGGCTGCCGTGTTCTCTCGGTCGGCTACCGGCTGGCGCCCGAGCATCCCTTCCCGGTCCCCGTCGAAGACGCCGTCGCGGCCTTCACCTGGGCCGCAGAGCATGCGGACGAGCTCGGCATCGACCCGGCGCGGATAGCGGTCGCCGGCGACAGCGCCGGCGGCAACCTCTCGGCGGCGGTCTGCCTGCAGACCCGTGGCGACGGCCCCCGACCGGCGATGCAGCTGCTGCTCTACCCGGTCACCGACTCGGTCGGCGGGCAGCCCTCGCGCGAGACCTTCGCCGAGGGGTTCCTGCTGACCCGCAACGACATGGACTGGTTCGAAGGCCACTACATCCCCGACGGCTGCGACGAGGGGGACCCGCGGATCTCGATGATGCGGGCCTCCGACCTCTCCGACCTGCCGCCCGCCTACGTCACCACCGCGGGCTTCGACCCGCTGCGCGACGAGGGGGAGATCTACGCCGAGCGGATGCGCGAGGCGGGTACGCAGGTGGCGCTGCGGCGCCACCCCGGGCTGATCCACGGCTTCGCCAACCTGACCGCGATCTGCCCCAATGCCCGCGCCGCGATGCTCGAGGTCGCCGGCGCGCTGCGCATGGGCCTTGGCTAATACCCCCTAGGGGTATGTAGACTGGAGGGCATGGACGCTCATGCTCACTCCCACCATGCCCATCATCACGAGATGCCGACCGAGGGGACGGCGCTTACCGCGGTCGCGATCAGCGCCACCCTGCACTGCCTGACCGGCTGTGCGATCGGCGAGGTCGCCGGAATGGCGATCGGCACCGCACTCGGCTTTTCCAATCTCGGCACCGTCGCGCTCGCCGTGGCACTTGCCTTCCTCTTCGGCTACACGCTGACCAGCGTGCCGCTGCTGCGCGCCGGCCTCGCCCTCTCGGCGGTGATCCCGATCGCGCTCGCCTCCGACACGCTCAGCATCGCGACGATGGAGATCGTCGACAACGTCATCGTCCTGACGATTCCCGGCGCCATGGAGGCCGGCCTCGGCTCACTGCTCTTCTGGGGCAGCCTGAGCTTCTCGCTGGTCATCGCCGGCGCCTTTGCCGTGCCGGTCAACCGCTGGCTGATCGGCCGTGGCAAAGGCCACGCAGTCGTCCACGAGACCGGCATCCACGGCGGCCCGCCGGTGCGCGTGGTTGCCTACGCGGCCGCCGCGGCCTTCGCCTTCGGCAGCGCCGTGCTGATCGCCGAGGCGCTCTCGTGAGCGAGGCGCAGACGACCCACGGCTACACCGAGAACAAGGACGCAGTGCTGAAGCGCCTGCGCCGGATCGAGGGCCAGGTGCGCGGCGTCGAGCGCATGGTCGAGGAGAACCGCTACTGCATCGACGTGGTCACCCAGGTGACGGCGATCCAGGCGGCGCTCGACAAGGTCGCCCTGGAGCTGCTCAGCGACCACGCGGCGCATTGCGTCGTCGGCGCCGAGGACGGCAAGCAGCAGGAGCGCACCGAGGAGCTGATGGGCGCGGTCAAGCGACTATTGCGTCGCTGAGCTACTCGTACTGGAGCGAGTCCAGCACGTCGAGCCGGGAGGCGCGGCGGGCCGGCGGGATCGCGGCGATCACGCCGGCGAAGGCGGAGAGCACGAGGAGCGCGATCAACGAGCCGATCGGGTAGGAAAGCGCGAAACCTTCGTCCTTCAGCGGTTGGGCGATCAGCGCCGCGAAGATGACGCCCAGCACCATGCCGAGAATGGCGCCGATCAACGCCGTGATCACCGCCTCGTAGCGAATCATCGTCCGCACCTGGCGTCGCGACATGCCGATCGCCCGCAGCATGCCCAGCTCTCGGGTCCGCTCGTGGATCGAGAGCGCCAGCGTGTTGGCGATGCCGAAGAGCGAGACGATCACGGCCAGGGCGAGCAGCGCGTAGATCAGCCCGAGCAGCTGGTTGATCTGTTCTTCCTGGTTTTCCTTGAGCTCCTGCTGGTTGCGCACCTCGGCGACTGGGAAGGCGCGCTTCATCAGCACCGCGAGGCTCGCCTGGACCTTTGCCGCATCGGCCCCCGACGCCAGTTTTACGAAGTCGAATACGTCATCGCGCTGGTCGAATTGGCGCTCCATCAGGCTCGGGGTGACGATCGCGCTGCCGAGCAGGTCGGCCTTGTCTTCGAACTCGCCGACGACTTCGAGATCAGGCCGGGCGCCAACCTGGGTGAGGAAGCGGACTCGGTCGCCGGTCGCCAGGCCGTTGCCGTCGGCAAAGGACTTGTCGACGATCACCTGGCCGTCCGTCAGGCGACGCAGGGTCTCCGGCCCGCCCTCGGTCCAGTCGATGTTGAGGACGGCGTCGGCGTTGCGGGAGAGCGAGGAGACACGGGACTTGCCGCCGCCGTCCAGCAGCTTCGCCTGAGCTGAGCGCAACGAGGAGACCAGCTCGATGCCTGACACCTTGGACGCGACCGGGACGATGCGAGGGGAGATCGGCGAGAAGCCATCGCTGTTTTGAATCACCAGCTCACCCTGGAAGCTCTCGTCGACCGCGGTCGCGATCGAGCTCTTGATCCCGGCGGCGAAGACGGTGACGAAGGTGACGACGGCGAGGCCGATCATCAGAGCCGCCGCGGTGACCGCCGTGCGCGCCGGGTTGCGCTGGGTGTTCTCGCGGGCGAGTCGACCAGTCAGGCGGCGGATCATCTCCAGTGGCTTGCCGGCGATCGAGGCCAGTGGCCTGACCAGCCGCGGGCTGAACAGCGAGACGCCGAGGATGATCACTACCGCCCCACCGCCCATCAAGCCGGCAGCTGCACCGCCATCGGCGCCACCGAAGAGACCGGCGAGGAGCATCGCCAGCCCGGCAGCGCCGAGCAGCGCCGCGACGACCGCGGTAACCACGCCCCGGCGGCGACTGTGGGGCAGCTCGATCGCCAGCAGCGCCGCGATCGGCGGCACGCGGGTCGAGCGCAAGGCTGGGATGAAAGAGGAGACCAGAGTGACGCCGATGCCGATCAGCAGGGCGACGACGACCGTGCGCGACTTGGTCACCAGCGCGGTCGTCGGCAGGTCGATCCCGATAGCGACGAAAAGGGCATTGAGGCCCACCGCGATCCCGTAGCCGGCGAGCAGACCCAGCAGGGCGCCGAGCACGCCGATCGCCAAGGCCTCGATGACGACCGCGCTGAGGATCTGACGGCGGCTAGCGCCGAGCGTGCGCAGCATGCCGAACTCTTTGATCCGTTGGGCGACGGTGATCGAGAAGGTGTTGAAGATCAGGAAGGCGCCGACGAAGAGAGCGACGAAGGCGAAGACGAACAGGGCGATGCGCAGGAAGCCGATGTCTTCGCGGATCTGGTCTGAGTTGCGTTCGGCGTTCTGCTTGGCGGTCTCGACCAGGACCGAGGGCGGCACGACACGCTGCACGCGCTGCTTCAGCGCTGCTTCGGAGACACCCTCATCGGCTGCGACCGCGATCTGGTCGAACTCGCCGCGCTTGCCGGTGATCCGCTGCGCCTCCGGCAAGATCAGACTGGCAATGCTGGCGCCGCCCCAGGAGGCGTCGCCGAGCCTGGTCAGGCCGACGATGCGGTACGCCTTGACCCGCTCGACCGAGGCGAGCTTGAGCGTGTCGCCAACCCCGACGCCGGCCTCGTCGGCCGCATCCTGGTCGAGCGCCGCCTCGGCACGGCTCCGCGGCGGCCGGCCCTCGGTATAGGTCTGGGTTTCGAGCTCCTCCGGCAGGATCGAGGTGATGAACTTGGGAGCGAATTTGGAGCCGATCTGCTCGTTCTCGGCGTCGAAGAAGCCGCCCGGGGTGAAGATCTGGCCCGCCGCCACGCTGACACCCCGCACTCGCTCCACTTTGGGCAGCAGGTCGGCGTTGAAGCTGGGTATCTCACCCGATTCCTGGCGCACCTCATCCTTGGCGGAGATGACGACGTCGGTCTTCGCCAAGGAGTCTTCGAAGATTTCGTCGAAGGCGGCGAAGGTGGTGTCGGTGAGGATGTAGGTGCCAGCGACGAAGGCGACACCGATGACGACCGCGAGAACGGTCGTCAGGGCACGCACTTTGCGCGCCCAGAGGCTCTTGAGGGCGAGGCTAGTCAACCTGCTTCATCAGCTCGATCACGTCGTCGGCGGAGCCAGGGGCGCCGTCCTGGACGATGCGGCCGTCACGAAGCGTGATCAAGCGGTCGGCGTGCGCGGCGGCGGCTGGGTCGTGGGTGACCATGATCACCGTCTGGCCGAAATCGTCGACCGCCTGGCGCAGCAGCTTCAGCACGTCGCCGCTGGCCTTCGAGTCGAGGTTGCCGGTCGGCTCGTCGGCGAAGACGACGGCCGGCTTGGAGACGAGGGCGCGGGCGACGGCGACGCGCTGCTGCTGGCCGCCGGAGAGCTCGGAGGGGCGGTGGGTGCGGCGATCGTCGAGGCCGACTGTGCTGACCAGCTGGTCCAGCCAGGCCTGGTCGGGCTTGCGCCCGGCGATCGAGAGCGGCAGCACGAGGTTCTCCTCGGCGGTCAGCACCGGCAAGAGGTTGAAGAACTGGAAGACGAAGCCGAGCTTGTCGCGGCGCAGCTCGGTCAGCTCGCCGTCGTCGAGGCTGGTGATCTCCTGGCCGTCGAGGACGACGGTGCCCGAGGTCGGCTTGTCGAGGCCGGCGAGGATGTGCATCAGCGTTGACTTGCCAGAGCCCGACGGACCCATGATCGCGGTGAAGCGACCGCGAGCGAAATCGGTGCTGACGTCGAAGAGCGCGTCGACCGCGGCCTCCCCTTCGCCGTAGCGCCGGGAGACGTTGCTGGCCTCGACCACCTTGCTATTTGGGCTTTCCATGCCCGGCACCGTATCGAGACGGAACCCTCGACGAGCGTGGACTGCGTGGGCTTGGCGAAGAGATCGATCTTCTGAGATGGATAGATGCCCACGCCAGCCTGGCGTGGGCAGATTCGACGACTTACCCGAGCGAATTCGAGGGGTCTGGGTCAGCCGTGAGCAGATGGCGCCACCGAAGCGCCGGCGGGGTGGAGTGAGCTCAGGGCCTATCGGAACCTCATTACGCACCCATCGACTGGTCGTCCTGCTACATAATCACCCGGAATGGACGTTGACAACCACAATGCAGCGGAAACTATTCCCAAGAGATTGCACTCAAACGGGTTCTTTTGGGCCTGCCTCGCCTCTCTTTGCATCGCAGCCACGCTAGCCCTCGGCACCGTCATAACAGACTCATTTGGGAACGGATTCGACTCCTACTGCAACGAGACCACAGCTAATGGGATTCTCTACGACATCCAACCTGAACTCTCATCCCATTACGACTCACTGCGAGTGGTCCGAGGCAAGCGCCGACCCTTTCCACCCGCGCAGCATTGCTTGGTGTACGGCGGGAAATACTTCCGATCTAAGTCAAATGACCTTCATCTGAAGTATGAGCTAATCGCCGCCAGGTACCACCCGAGCCCGGCCTCCTATCTTTGGCTCATACTTGTCGTGCTATTCCCAGTTATTCTTTACGCCCTAGTGCGCCTCTCACGACTGGTAGTGCGCAAGCCCGTACGGCCGCAGCGTCAAAGTTCAACCTAAGTAATCCCTGAACAAGGGTGCGTCCCCAATTCTACGTAAGGGGTTACTTCATACAGAGGATTCCAGTAGGTCCAACAACCAGGAAGGGCTCCTGGACCGGGAGTGGGAGGTTCTGGAAAAGAAAAAATGTCGGACTCCGAGATAATCGTCGAAGTCGCTCCTTCAATATCTTCGCCCGGAATATTCACGCACCACGGGCTGTGATCACAATGCTCTCCGAGGATTTGGAAGGACCATTCAATTCCCGAACTGCTGGCATCTCCATCTGCACCGCCACCGTCGAAGTAGACCACGGTCGTGTATTCTTCACTTTCTTCAAGCGCCTCCGGATGGTAGACACCGTAAGTCAAATCCTTAACCGTGCAAGGATCCTCCGCCCCCGTATCCCAGTAAATACCGGCGTCCGCGGGAATGTCGGTGACGATGAGGACTGGATCCCGACTTCCCAGCCAGAAATTATTTTCCTCCCATGGCAAGCATGACACTTGGAATGGCGGTAGTCCAGGTATGTCGATTGCCAAGTCTGTATTGCCACGATTAATCTGGCGTAGGTCGTACTCCAAGGCCAGCGGACTGCCATTTTCGTATATAGCATTGAGCATTTCGCCCAGGGTTGGCTTCCAATAGAAAGATGTATACAGCGCCCTATCGTAGCCGGGAAGGTACGGCATGCCACCAACGCCCTCTTCTCCGGTAGTGTCGTCCTCACTGGAGAGCATCGCGCGGCGAACGGCGCCTTTTGTGAAATTTTCAAGATCTTCAGTGAAAGCAGCGCCTTTGGAGTCATTGGGATAACGCAGGGACGGGCCGACCTCTCGTGATTCAACATTTCCCGCGAGGGAACCCATCGATTCTGTGGCGATTGCACCGGCAAGTTCAATTGTGAATACTGGGAACCCGGCAGTGCTTTCCCCAAGCACTGTCGAAAGAGAATTGACGACATCTGTGGTTTCTGGCGGCACCCGATAGACGCCTGAAGTTTCATCTCCGTAGCTAACGGATATCCACGTCAGTTCGCCTTCGTCGACTGCATCCTCGACTTCTTCGAGGTCAGTGCCTGCTTCAAAAGCAAAGGTGGTATTGCTCGCGGGACGAACGATTTTGGATAGCTGAGAGGTCTCAGCTTTCGAACCAGCTTCGTTGACGGCGGTGATGCGTACTCTCAGCCGACTCCCCTGATCTGCTTCCGTCATTTCATAGGTCTGTTTGGTTGCGCCAGAAATTCCTTCACAGGATTCCCCAGATGGCTCGCACCGCTCCCATTCTAGGTCGGTGTCAATTGGAGCTTCGCCCGTCCACTCTCCAAACGTCGCTGCGACTTTATCCGTCACCCGAAACAGTCCCCCAATCCTCGGTGGAGAGGACATTATGGGTTTACCTTCTTCCTGAGAGGACGCGATGAAGGCCGTGGGAAGGCTCCAAACCGATAGTTCCCCATTTTCGTTGCTAGCCGTAACCTTAACTCGGAGTTGTGTGGCGATATCGGCAGGAACGGTGGTATATGAGTCAGAGGTTGCTTCGGAAATGACTTCACAGGTCAGGTAGCAGCGCTCCCATTCGTATTCAATCGTAAGGGGCGGGGTGCCACGCAGACCGAAGAGATCAACGCTGAGCGTTTTCCCCTCCTCTGCTTGTCCTTTGATTTTCGGCTGTCCGTTGAACGAGGGATCGCTGTGCGGTGTGCCAACACCCACTGCTTCATCTTCTTCGATTTCTTCGGGGCTAAGCGCGCGATCATAGATGCGGATGTTGTCGATCACGCCGGTGAACTCGTCGCCGAAGTTCTTCGAGCAACCGATGGAAAGGTCGCCTTCGCTCGATATCGCATCTGAGCTTTCGGTCGAGTCAACCAATTCGCCGTCGAGGTAGAGGCGGAGGTCTTCCTCGTCATAGGAGAGGGCGAGAGTGCTCCATTCGCTGATGGGCAGTTCTTCGCCGCCGACTTCGCTGTATTCGAAGGGTTCGTAAGCAAGCAGGCCTTCGGTGCCGCCGTTGAAGATCCCCAAGTAAAGCCCGTAGGAGAAGAAGTATTCGGTTTCCTTGTAGATCAGAGGTTCTGAGCCGTTTGTGCCTTCTGGCTTGGCCCAGGCCTCCAAGGTGAATTCGTCATCGAGCTGCAGCTCGGGGCTGTTGGGGACGCTGACGCAGTCTTCTGCTTCGCCGTCGAATTTGAGGGCGGAGCCGAATGGGCCGAATGGGCCAGCTACCCATTCGCCGCCTTCGATCGCACCATCGTTGCCGTTGCCAGTGTCGTCGTGCAGAGTTTTGCCGAAACCCTCGTCGAAGGAGTAGGCGGCGACGGGATCTTTGGATGGCAAAGAAGGGAGGTCGATCGCAGTCGCCATATCGTCTTCGATCTCTTCTTTGGTCAGGGCTTCGTCATAAAACCGCACCTCGTCGATCTTGCCATCGAAGAGATCTGACCAGTCCCAGTGGCCGCCGATCCGAATCGGGTAGGAATTGACCTCAGCGATCACAGCGGGCTGGGTGTCGACAAGGTCACCATCGACATAGAGCCGCAGATCCTCACCGTCGGACGTTGCGGCGACATGTGACCAAGTGTTCAGCGGCAGGGCTTCTTCGCCCTCTACCTCGGCCTCTTCTTCTTCCGAGTCGCGAACATTTGCCCTTGGGGGACCCGAGTTGTTACCCGAGTAGACGAGGAAGCTGTAGTCGGGTTCTTCAGCGCCTGCCTTGGAGAAGAGGGAGGCCCATTCGCGGTATTCCTCGGGGCGCACCCAGGCCTCGAAGGTAAAGGCGTCAGTGAAGTCAAGTACATCGTCGTCGGGAACCTTGACCCGGTCGCCCGTGCCGTTGAAGTCCAAGGCCCCGCCATACGTGCCCGCTTCAGTCCACGTTCCCTCGACTTCACCATCGTGATCGCCGGCAGAGTCATATGCGGTTTCTCCTTGACCCTCATTGAAGCCGTATGCGGCAACCGGGGATTCGGCAGCCAGCGCAGCTGCGGGGAACGCCGTTGCACCGGCCAAGCACGCGATCGCAAGACCGAGCAAGAGGATTGGCTTTCTCAACGAGTCCGCCAAGGCAAGATGCGAAGAGCTACGCATTTCTCCTCCCATCCGGTCCGCCCTCTGCTCAAGTTCGCATTTGACAAAAGAACTTGTGTATTCATATAGATCTGGAATAGAGCCGTCAAGTCTTTGCGCGCAGCGGTACTTGCCTTGAGGCGCGTGCAGTGCCCCCGGTGCCTGACTTGGCGCATATGGGGCCAAGGTCGAAGACGCCTCCATATAGCCTGCGGCGCTTGGCGCTGGCGGACGAATTCGACGGGTTCCTGATCGACCTCGACGGGGTCGTCTGGGTAGGGCGCGAGCTGGTGCCGGGATCGGCAGAGACACTGCGGAGGTTGATCGAGGCCGGCAAGGAGATCGTCTTCGTCACCAACAATCCGGCCCGGCCTCCGGCCACCTACGCGGAGCGCCTGCGCGCCGCCGGGATTCCGGTCGCCGACGAGCGGGTCGTCACGGCGGGGACGGTCACGGTGCAACTGGCGGTCGAACGGGTGGGGTCGGGGGGCAGCGCCTTCGCGATCGGCGCCCCGGGCTTCAAGGAGACGGCGGTCGCGGCTGGGCTCGAGCTGCTCGACGGCGAGGCCGGGCGGAGCGCCGACGCCGTGCTCGTCTCCGGGCACCGCGACTTCGACTACGAGGAGCTGCTCACCGCGACGCTCGCCCTGCAGGGCGGCGCCGCGCTGTTCGCGACCAGCCGCGACCCGACCCTGCCGATGCCGGGCGGCGCCTGGCCTGGGACCGGCGCAGTGCTGGCCGCGGTCGAGACCGCTTCAGGCCTGACGGCCGAGATCGGCGGCAAGCCGGAGCACCACCTCTTCGACCAGGCACGGGCGCTGATCGCCGGCGCCGAGCGGGTGGCGATGGTCGGCGACCGGCTCGCCTCCGACATCGAGGGCGGCCAGCGCGCCGGCCTGGCGACGATCCTCGTCCTCAGCGGCGCGAGCTCACGCGAGCAGGCCGAGAGCGCCGAGGCGCCGCCCGACCACGTGCTCGACGACCTCACCGGGCTGCTGCGATGAGCGAGGCATCGGCCCCACTGGTCCCCCGCCCGGGGGTCGCATTCGCCGGCGTTTTCGCAGTCACCTTCGCCGGCCTCTTCGCGGTCGGCGCCGTGCTGCCGGTGCTGCCCCGCTACGTGCACGGGCCGCTCGATGCCGGCAACGTCGCGGTCGGCATCGTGGTCGGCTCCTACGCGATCACCGGCCTGCTGCTGCGTCCCTTCGCCGGGCGCCTCGCCGACCACCGCGGACGCAAGCCGACCGTCCTGCTCGGCTCCTTCCTGGTCGCGCTGGGTGGCTTCATGTACCTGCTGCCGCTGGGGGTGCCGGGCCTGATCGCGGCGCGGCTGGTACTTGGCGCCGGCGAGGGAGCGGTCTTCACCGCCAGCTCGGCCTGGGTCGTCGACCTGGCGCCGCCAGCCCGGCGCGGCCGCGTGATCGGCCTCTACGGCCTCTCGGTCTGGGCCGGGCTCAGCATCGGGCCGCTGTTCGGCGAGCTGATCCTCAACGCCTCCAGCTACACCGTGGTCTGGCTCTTCGCCGGCATCGTGCCGCTGCTGGGGGCGCTGCTCGCCACCCGCCTGCCCGACCCCTTCCATCCCGCCCCGAACCTCGAGGAGGAACATCACGCGCTGATCGAGCGCGAGGCGGTCCGGCCCGGCCTCGCCCTCGCCCTCGCCTCTATCGGCTACGCGACGGTGGCCGCCTTCGTCGTCCTACACCTCGACGCACGCGGCGTCGGCCACGGCGCGACCGTGTTCGGCGCCTTCGCGACGATGGTCGTGCTGACCCGGCTGATCGGCGGCGACCTGCCCGACCGCGTCGGCCCGGCCCGCGTGGCCGCGGTCGCTGCCGTGGTCGAGGCGATCGGCCTGACCACGATCGGGCTCGCCCAGAGCCTGCCCGTCGCCCTCGCCGGCGCCCTGGCGATGGGGGCGGCCTTCTCGCTGCTCTATCCCTCGCTCTCGCTGATCGTCGTCAGCCGCGTCTCCGACACGCGGCGCGGCGCGGCACTGGGCACCTTCACCGCCTTCTTCGACGCCGGCGTCGGGCTCGGCGCCCCGCTTGCCGGCCTGGCCGCGGCGCTGCTCAGCTACGAGGGCGCCTTCCTGCTCTCCGCCGCGATCGCGCTCGTCTCGGCGACGACGATCGTCCTCGTCATCGCCCCCCGCGGCCGCGCCCTCCTGGCCGCTCGCTGACGCCGGGTGTAACGCGTTACGGCTCCAGCAGACGAACAGCGCGTTACACCATGGTTGGAAGAAGCAGCCCACCGCGCGGTGCAACGTTTTGTTCATCCAGTAGAGGAAGAAAACGTTGCACCGCCAGAGGAGGCGGGGTTAGCGCTTGGCGACGAGCAGCGACTGGGCGGCGCGGCCGATGCGGCCGCGCTGGTCGGAGAGGACCGACTCGGCGGTGCCGATGCCGTTGGGCCGGGGACGGGTGACGGCGTCGACGCAGACCCACTCGCCCTCCGGCATGCGCTCGAAGTGGACGGTGAGGTCGACGTTGATGAAGACGTACTGGCGGTAGTCGAGCACGGCGCTGATCCCGTTCCCCACGTCGGCCGCAACCAGCGCCCGCTGCAGCGGCGTCGGCTCCTCGCCGGCGACGAGCGGCTGGCGCATCCGCAGCCAGCATGTCGCCGGCCCCAACTCCATGAAGGCGCCCGCCACCGCCTTCAGCTCCATCGCCGTGTGGTAGCCGACCTCCGCGCCCGTGGGGAAGAACTCGGGCACCCAGCCCTGCTCCGGCAAGGGCGGCGGCTCGTCTATCCGGGCTGCCTCGTCCGACATCTCGACCTCGCTCTCACGCAGCAACCAGGCCGTAGCCCGCATCAGCTCCCCACCGTCGTTCGACAGCGAGGCCTCGACCAGCTGCACGTTCCTCCCGGGCCGCAGGATCTTGGACTCGACCCGCACCTCTCCAATCGGCACCGGCCTCAAAATCTCGAACACGACCCGCCCCACCTGGAACCCCTCAGAGCTATCGAGAGACTCAAGCTCCCGACCCAAGAGAGCCGAAGGTGGCCCCGCATGCTGCGCCCCCGGATCCCACGGACCCCTGGTCAGTTCGGTGGCCTCGTACTGGTCATCACCACTCCGGACAAAGAAGGCTTCGGACATCGAGCCGATCGTATGGGCGGCGGGGGCCGGCTTGCCGGCGCCTCCCAGCTTTTGCGCCGTCGAGCCGGCCCCCGCCGCCCACTACCCTCCCCCTATGGACGAGACAAGGAAGACCGACGCCGAATGGCGTGACCAACTGACCCCCGAGCAATACGAGGTGACCCGCAAAGCCGGCACCGAGCGCGCCTTCACCGGACCGTACGTCGACGAGAAGACCGAGGGCATGTACCACTGCGTCTGCTGCGGCACCGAGCTGTTCTCATCCGGCGCGAAGTTCGACTCCGGCACCGGCTGGCCCAGCTTCACCGAGCCGGCCAACCTCGAGCACGTCGAGCTGCGACCCGACAACAGCCTCTTCATG
>Ga0164241_10003779_pt1 | contig 15003 bp, 10 predicted proteins | sample OricomyardsoilBY_FD_108780 | JGI IMG/M metagenome (GOLD analysis project Ga0164241, IMG submission 108780) | Backyard soil microbial communities from Emeryville, California, USA - Original compost - Back yard soil (BY) | ecosystem: Environmental > Terrestrial > Soil > Unclassified | place: USA... | reverse complement strand
GTTCAGCGCCAGGTGGCCGACCGCCTCGAGGATCTCCTCGTCGGTCCAGCCGGCTTCACGCGCCTCCTCGTGGAGGTGGATCGGGGGAGGCCCGTCGGCGTCCAGCGCCTCCTTGAGGAAGGCGAGCAGACCGGCCTCCTTCTCGTCGGCGGAGGTGAAGCTGCGGGCGCGGGAGACCTCGTCGAGGCCGAGCCCGGCGCGCCGCGCCGACTTCGCGTGCTGGGCGATGCTGTAGTTGTCCTCGCGGTGCTCGGCCACCGCCAGGGCGATCCGCTCGCGGGTCGCCTGCGGCAGGACGCCGCCGCGCAGCTCCGAGCGCATCCGCGTGTAGGCACGGAGCACGGCGGGGGATCCGGCGAGCACGCCGACGAACTTGGTGACCGCACCGCCGGCCGCCTGGATGGTCTTGATCAGCGGCGCGCTCTCGTCGGGAGCCGTCAGCTCATCGTGGATCTGGAATCGGGAGACATCGGTTTTGACCGTCACGGGCTTCTCATCTCTGGCTCTGCTGAGGCGATTTCCGCTTTACAGAGCCTTTACGTGGCCTTTACTTTACTTTAAGCCGCTTACTTACGAGGGGTAAGTTATACCTGGTTTTGAGCTTCTGCGCAAGCCGCTCGACGGCTGCGGAGAACGCGCTCCTTCTACCCGCTATACGGCGTCCTGCACCTCGGCGGTTCATTCGCCTATCGTTGCCCCCTTCTTGCGGACAAGCCAAGGAGGCCGGAATGGCAGAGCAACCACGTAGCGCCGCCGACGTCATCGAGATCGTCAAGCAGAACGACGTCCGCTTTGTCCGCCTCTGGTTCACCGACGTACTGGGCCAGCTCAAGAGCTTCTCGATCAACGCCGCCGAGCTCGAGGACGCCTTCGACGGCGGCATGGGCTTCGACGGCTCCTCGATCACCGGCTTCAACCCGATCGAGGAGTCGGACATGATCGCGATGCCCGATCCCTCCACCTTCGCCCTGATCCCCTGGCGCCCCGAGGACGAGAACGCGGTGGCGCGGATGTTCTGCGACATCCGCGTGCCCGGCGGCGGCCCCTACGAGGGCGACCCGCGCTGGATCCTGCAGCGGGCGATGAAACGGGCCGAGGAGATGGGCTTCGACGCCTACAACATCGGCCCCGAGCTGGAGTTCTTCTACTTCCGCTCGGCCAAGCCCGAGGGCGGCGTGCCCGAGGTTCTCGACGAGGGTGGCTACTTCGACCTGACCACGCTCGACGCCGGCTCCGACGTGCGCCGCGACACCGTGCTGGCGCTGGAGAAGATGGGGATCCACGTCGAGTACACCCACCACGAGGTCGGGCCCTCCCAGCACGAGGTCGACATGCGCTACAAGAACGCGCTGGAGATGGCCGACGACTGCATGACCTACCGGATCGTGGTCAAGGAGTACGCGATGAAATACGGCTGGCATGCGAGCTTCATGCCGAAGCCGCTGTTCGGCGAGAACGGCTCCGGGATGCACGTCCACCAGTCGCTGGCCAAGGACGGCAAGAACGCCTTCTACGACGAGGACGATCCCTACTTCCTCTCGGCCACGGCGAAGTCGTTCATCGCCGGCCAGCTCAAGCACGCGCGCGAGATCTCGCCGCTCTTCGCCCAGTGGGTCAACTCCTACAAGCGCCTCGTCCCCGGCTACGAGGCGCCGGTCTACCTGGCCTGGTCGCGGCGCAACCGCTCGGCCCTGATCCGGGTGCCGCTCTACCACCCTGGCAAGGAGGGCGCGACCCGGGCCGAGCTGCGCTGCCCCGACCCCGCCGCCAACCCCTATCTGTGCTTCGCCGGCATGCTGCAGGCGGGCCTGGAAGGGATCGAGAAGGGCTACGAGCTGCCGGAGCCGATGGAGCAGAACCTCTACCACCTCTCCCAGGAGGAGCTCGCCCACCAGGGCATCGAGCAGCTGCCGGCGACCCTGGGCGAGGCGATCGAGGTCGCCGCCGACTCGGAGCTGGTGCTGCGGACGCTGGGCGAGCACACCTTCCGTCGCTTCGTCGAGATCAAGCGGCAGGAATGGGACGACTACCGGGTCCAGGTCACCCCCTTCGAGATCGAAAACTTCCTGCCGATCCTCTAGGCGGGCCGGTGGCGGCGCTGCACGTCCTCCGCGTCTTCGCCGACGAGGCGGGGGAGTGGGGGAACCCGCTCGGCGTCTTCCTCGACGGGTCCGAGGTGCCCCCGGCGGAGTGCCAGCGGGTCGCCCATGAGCTCGGCTTCTCGGAGACGGTCTTCGTCGACGATCGCGGGACGGGCGCCTGCCGGATCTTCACGCCCGGCTCGGAGCTCGGCTTCGCCGGACATCCCAGCGTCGGGACGGCCTGGCTGCTGGCTCGCGAAGGGGAGGCGGTCGAGGCCCTGCGACCGCCGGCGGGCGAGGTCGCTGTGCGCCGCGAGGGCGAGCTGACCTTTGTCGCCGCCCGGCCCGAGTGGTCGCCGCCGTGGCAGTTCGTGCAGATGGCCGGTCCGGCCGAGATCGATGCCCTGCCGGGACCGCCGCCGGGCCTCGACGAGGTCTACTGCTGGGCCTGGGAGGACGAGGCGGCCGGCTTGGTGCGCTCGCGCTGCTTCGCGATCGAGGACGGCGTCGGCGAGGACGAGGCCACCGGCTCGGCCGCGATCATGCTCTGCGCCGAGCTCGGACGCCCGCTGACGATCCGCCAGGGCGAGGGGTCGTGGCTGCGGGCGCTCCCGCTCGGGGACGGTCGCGCCGAGGTCGGCGGCCGGGTCGTGCTCGACGAAGTGCGCGAGTACGGGGAGGACTAGGGACGGTCGGCGGGAACGCCGGTCGCCTCGGCAGCCGGCGTCGGGGCGCCGCTGCTGGGATGGGACAGCGCCGACGGCCACCAGAACTTGTCACCCAGCGTCAGCGCGATTGAGGGCACGAGCAGGCAGCGGACCAGGAAGGTGTCGAGGAGGACGCCGAAGGCGACGACGAAGCCGAGCTCGGTGAGGAAAGTGAGGGGGAGCACGGCGAGGACCGAGAAAGTGCCGGCGAGGACGATCCCGGCGCTGGTGATGACCGTGCCGGTAACGGCGAGGGCGCGCAGGATTCCCTGCTGGGAGCCGTGTTTGATCGTCTCCTCGCGCGCGCGGGCGATCAGGAAGATGTTGTAGTCGACCCCGAGCGCGACCAGGAAGACGAAGGCGAAGAGGGGCAGCGACGGATCCGAGCCGGGGAAGCCGAAGATCACGTCGAAGACGAAGTAGCCGACCCCGAGGGCGGCGAGGAAGCTGAGGATCACCGTTCCGATCAGGACCAGCGGCGCCATCACCGCCCGCAGCAGCCCGATCAGGATCAGGAAGACGACGAGGAGGATGATCGGCGGGATCACGATCGAGTCCCAGGCGGCCGCGTCGCGGACGTCGAATTCGATCGCCGTCGGGCCGCCGACCACGGTGCCGGGGCCGGCCTCGTCGGCCGCTTCGCGGATCGGTTCGATCAGGTCGAAGGCCTCGGTCGAATAGGGGTTCGGTTCCAGCGTTGCCTGGACCAGCGTCCCGGGCGAGCCGGAGGCAACCGGCGGGGAGACCGCCTCGACGCCGTCGACGCCGGCCACCGCCGTCCGCACGGCCTCGACCTGGCCCTGCTCGGGGACGATCACGTCGGTCAGCGCGGTGGTGCCGGACGGGTAGCTCTTGTCCAGCAGGTGCTGGCCTTCGACCGATTCGACTTCGGTGCGGTAGCTGTCTTCGCTGGTCAGTTCGGTCGAGAAGAAGGCGAAGCCGGCGCAGAAGACCAGCAGCACGGCGATCGAGCCCAGCATCACCCGCTGCGGGCCCCTGGCGACCCGGTCGCCGACCCGTTTCCAGAACCCGTGGGTGGCGTCGGCGGCGTGCTCGAGGCGGCGGCGGCGCAGCTCGTAGGGAGTGAAGACGGCGCGGTCGAGCGGCCCGACGATCAGCGACGGGATCCGCCTGCCGCTGAGCATCCGCAGGATCCAGTTGAGCAGGACGAGGGGCAGCAGCACGAGCACCAGCAGCGAAGCGAGGATGACCTTGCCGAGAGCGGCGGCGCCGGAGCCTTCGACGATCCGCTGACGGCTCTGCTTGGCGGCAAGCTCGGCGGCCGGGGCGGTCTCCGGCGTGTGTGGGACGAAGGGCCAGAAGGCGCGGCGACCGAAGATCGTCAGCAGCGCCGGCAGCAGGGTCAGCATCGAGAGCGCCGCGCAGGCGATGCCCATCGCCGCGATCGGGCCCAGGCCCGAGGTGCCGTTGACCTTGGCGATCAGGAGGCAGAGCAGGGCCGCGACCACGGTCGCCGCCGAGGCGAAGATCGCTGGCCCGGCAGAAGCCAGGGCCGTCTTCATCGCCTCGTGCTTGTCGACCGTGTGGTGCAGCTCCTCGCGGTAGCGGGAGACGAGCAGCAGGGCGTAGTCGGTCCCGGCGCCGAGGACGAGGACGGACATGATCGAGCTCGACTGGCCGTTGATCGTCACCCCGAGCTCGGAGATCCCGTAGCCGAGCGAGCGCGAGAGCGTCTCCGCGAACATCACCGCGATCAGCGGGATCAGGAAGAACATCGGCGAGCGGTAGATGACGATCAGCAGGAAGATCACCAGGCTGAGCGCGGCCAGCAGCAGGGTCCCGTTGATGCCTTCGAAGACTTCGATCGCGTCGGCGGAGAAGCCGGCGCCACCGGTGATCTTGGCTTCCAGGCCACCCGATTCGTTGGTGATCTGGTCGCGCCAGTACTTGACCGGGTCGACGATCCGTTCGCCCTCGCCTTCGGCCTCGATGTAGGCGGTGACGATCGCCGCCTTGCCGTCGGCGGAGCAGGTCGGGCCGACGAAGGGGGCGTAGCCGGCGGGCTGTCCCGGCACCGCGGTGGGGGCGCCCGTGACGCAGGCCGCTGCCTCGCCCTTCGGTGCCGCCGACTTCTCGGCTCCGGTCGCCTCGCCCCCGGAAGCGGCGGTTTCGCCGTCGGGAATCACCCCGGGGTAACGCTTCGCGGTCATCTTTTCGACGTCTTCGACGATCGTCTGGCGGTCGGCGGCGGTGAGGCCGGACTCGCGCCGGTAGACGATCACGGCGGGGGCGATTTCCCCCTTCTGCAGGGCCTCGGTGGCGGCCAGGGCCTCGGTCGACTCGGCGTCGCCCGGCAGGTAGGAGGTGGCCTCGTTGCTTTCGGCGTCTTCGAACTTGCCCGGCAGGTTGGCGGGGCCGGCGGCGATGAAGATCGCCAGGAACCAGAGGGCGAAGACGACCCACTTGGCCCGGCGGCCGGCTGGGAAGGTGAAGAGAGAGCCGCGCACTGGGGCGCATCCTTGCAGACGCCGGGGCGTTAGAGAAGGGCTGCCAGGTCCGCGGCGGCGGTGACGGGAGCCCGGCAGCTGAAGTGCTCGCAGACGTAGGCGCCGGGGCGGCCGTCGACGGCGGGGCGGTCGCGCAGCAGGGGCGGCTGCTCGCTGCCCGCGGGCCCGCCCGCGAGGACCAGGTGGGGGCGGTGGGCGGAGCGGACGGTGGCGGCGAGCTCGTCGAGGTCGTCGCCGATCAGCGCCACCTCCTTGGTTGGGGCGAGGTGGAAGTCGAGGGCGCGGAGGAGGTGGGCGAAGGATTCGGGGTGCAGGGCGGCGGTTTTGGCGAAGAGGGCGAAGACGCCCTCGGCCTGGCGCTCGTAGCCGCGCTCTCCCGTCAGTGCCGCCAGGCGCAGCATCCCCAGCGCGGCGGCGCTGTTGCCGGAGGGGATCGGGTGGTCGCCGATCTCCTTGCGACGGGCGATCAGCTGCTCGTGGTCGGCCGAGGTGGAGAAGAAGCCGCCGCGCTCGGGGTCGCCGAAGCGGTCGATCGTCTCGTCGGCGAGGGTCTGGGCGCGCTCGAACCAGCGCGGTTCGAAAGTCGACTCGTAGAGCGTCAGCAGCGCCTCGAGCAGGAAGGCGTGGTCCTCGAGGTAGGCGTTGAGGCGGGCGTCGCCGTCCTTGTAGGTGCGCAGCAGGCGACCGTCCTCGCCGTGCATCTCGGCAAGCACGAACTCGGCGCATTGGCGGGCGGCGTCGAGGTAGTCCGCGCGTCCGAGCACGGCCCCGGCCTCGGCCAGGGCGGCGATCGCGAGCGCGTTCCAGGCGGCGAGGCGCTTGTCGTCGAGGCCGGGCCAGACGCGCTTGGCGCGGGCCCCGTAGAGCGCCTGCCGGCTTGCGGCGAGGCCGGCCGGCTCGGGCGCCTGCGCCCCCGCGGCCAGGTGGAGGATGTTGGTCCCCTCGAAGTTGCCGCCCTCGCTGACGCCGTAGAACTCGATCGCGGCCTCGGCCTCCTCGCCCAGGACCTCGCGGATCTGGGCCGGGGTCCAGACGTAGAAGCGACCCTCGACGCCCTCGGAGTCGGCGTCGAGGGCGGAGTAGAAGCCGCCCTCGGGGCCACGCATCTCGCGCAGCATCCAGTCCAGGGTCTCTTCGCAGACGCGGCGGTAGCGCTCGTGGCCGAGCGCCTGCCAGCCGTGCAGGTAGGCGCGGGCGAGCAGGGCGTTGTCGTAGAGCATCTTCTCGAAGTGGGGGACGAGCCAGTGAGCGTCGACCGCGTAGCGGGCGAAGCCGCCGCCGAGCTGGTCGTAGATGCCGCCGGCCGCCATCGCGTCGAGCGTGCGCTCGGCGATCTCGCGCTCGCCGCGGGCCAGCAGCAGCTCCAGGGCCGAGGCCGGCGGGAACTTGGGGGCGCCGCCGAAGCCGCCGCGCTCCGGGTCCGCCGCACCCCGCAGCCGCGTCACGGCCTCCTCCAGCTGCGCCGCCCCGGTCGGCTCGGCGCTCGGCTCGACCAGGCCGATCGCGCCCAGCTGCTCGCGGGTCCCGGCCGCGCGCTCGCGGATCTCCTCGCGTTTGCGCTCGAAGGCGTCGACCACGGCTTCCATCACCATCCGGAAGCTCGGCATGCCGCGGCTCTCGTCCGGTGGGAAGTAGGTGCCGCCGTAGAAGGGGACCCCGTCGGGGTCGAGGAAGACGGTCATCGGCCAGCCGCCGTGGCCGCTGATCGCTTGCACCGCCTCCATGTAGATCGCGTCGACGTCGGGGCGCTCCTCGCGGTCGACCTTGACGTTGACGAAGTGCTCGTTCATGTAGGCGGCGGTCTCCTCGTCCTCGAAGGACTCGCGCTCCATCACGTGGCACCAGTGGCAGGCCGAGTAGCCGACCGAGAGCAGGATCGGCCGGTCCTCCTCGCGGGCGCGGTCGAGCGCCTCCTCGCCCCACGGGTACCAGTCGACCGGGTTCTCGCGGTGCTGCAATAGGTACGGACTGGTCTCCAGGGCGAGCCGATTGGACATCCACTTCAGCCTACTCAGGACCGTTTGCAGGCCAACTATTCGGGTGCGCCAGTCGCCGAAATTCGAGTCCCATAGCGGAAACACCGGGTTTTTCAACAACGGCGGCCCGCCAAGCCTCTACTTTCCGCTGGTGGCGAACGTACGTACCTCTGAGGAGCGCGATCCGGCGATCGAGGCGGTGCTGGAGAAACTTGCCCCCGAGGATCGCCAGATCATCTCCGGCGCGCTCGAGCAGGCCGAGAAGACCGAGGCCGAGCTGCGCCATCTCGCCGATCACGACTCCCTCACCGGCCTGCTGAACCGGCGGGCGTTTCGCGCCAAGCTCGACCGCTACGTCTCCTTCTCCGCCCGCTACGGCGGTCAGGGTGCGGTGATGATCATCGACATCGACGGCCTCAAGAAGGTCAACGACCGGCTCGGGCATCAGCCGGGCGACAACCTGATCCGCCGGGTCGCCGAGATCATGGGCGAGCGGGTGCGCGCCACCGACCTCGTCGCTCGCCTCTCCGGCGACGAGTTCGCGGTGCTGATGCCCCAGACCGATACCGCCGGGGCGCTGCAGCTCGGCGAGGATCTGCGGGCGGAGGTCGCCGAGGGCTTCCCCGCCGGCTCCGAGCTCGGCGAGGCGACGATCAGCGTCGGCATCACGATGTTCGGTGGCGAGCGCGACGGCGGCTCCGAAGCGGTCCTGGTCGCCGCCGACCAGGCGATGTACCGGGCCAAGGAGGAGGGCCGCAATCGGATCGCTCTCTTCCACGTCTCCGATCAGGGGCAGAGCGTTCCCAGGCGCAGCCAGACCACCAGCGCCAGGATCCGCGATGCGCTCACCCAGGATCGCCTGCGCCTGGCGACGCAACCGATACGCAGCCTCGCCTCCGGCGGCATCGAGCGCTACGAGCTGCTGCTGCGGATGACCGGCGACAACGGCGAGCTGTTGCCGGCCGCCTCCTTCATCGAGGTGGCGGAGCGCTCCGGGATGGTGCAGGAGCTGGACCGCTGGGTGGTGGCGCGGGCGCTGGAGCTGCTGGCCGAGCGCGAGCGCGCCGGCGAGCCGGTCTCCCTCCACGTCAACCTCTCCGGCGCCTCGTTGACCGACATCTCGGTCCTGGAGTTCATCGAGCGCCGTCTCGACGAAGGCGATGCCGACCCCGGCCGCTGCACCTTCGAGATCACCAAGACCGCCCGCGTCGACGACTACGAGACCGCGGCTGGTTTCGCCGACCGGCTGACCGAGTTCGGCTGCGAAGTCGCGATCGACGACTACGGGGCCGGCTTCAGCCCCTTCCACCACCTGAAGAAGATCCCCTTCGACGTGATCAAGATCGACGGCGCCTTCGTCCGCGACATGCCGCGCAACGACGCCGACCAGCTCACGGTCCAGGCGATCGTCCAGATCGCGCGCGGCCTCGGCAAGCGGACGATCGCCGAGTTCGTCCAGGACGACGAGACGACCCGGATGCTGCGCGAGTACGGCGTCGACATGGCCCAGGGCTACCACCTGGGGCGCCCCGTCGACTCGGCCGAGGGCTTGCTGCCCGAGGCCGCCTAGACCGCCGGACCGGCGAGGCGGAGATTCAGGCGCGCCGCGCCGCGACCCAGGCCGTGAGGCGGGTCTTGAGGTTGAGGGCGGCGGTCATCGCTTTTTCCGGGGCGGATCCCGCTGGCGGCAGGGCGCCCAGCTGGCGGGCCATCTCGGCGCCGTTCATGTAGGCGTCGTTGCGGACGATGCGGCCGTCGCGGACGGTCAATACGTCGCAGCCCTCGAGGTCGATCTTGGCGCCGTTGGGCTCGAGTCCTTCGAAGCGGGCGGAGCCGTCGAAGGTGCCGGTCGCGTGCCAGCGCACCGCCGCCTTCTCGCCGGTCGCCATCACCTCGAGGATCTCGAAGCTGAAGTCGGGGAAGGCGGTGAAGAGGTTGCCGAACCAGCTGCGCAGATCCTCGGGCACGCGCATCTCGACGACGCCGTGGATCACATCCGGGGCGCCGGGCTCCCAGGGCGCGACCATGGCGTCGAGGTCGCGGGCGGCAACCGCCTCGAAGTAGGTGCGGGCGACGGCGGCGGGATCGCTCGGCTCGCTGTTGATCGCCATCGGGCCAGGTTACTCCCACCGCGGCTGCGCCCTGGCACGCAGCCGCGGCCCTTCGTTCGGTTCAGCTCGGTTGCCGGCTAGCCGACCTTGGTCAGGGTGCCCTTGGGGTGGCCCTCTCCTTCGCAGGGGCCGATCATGGTCTTGCCTTCGAGCTTGAAATTCAGCACGTACTCGAGCTTCGAGTTCACTGAGAGATCCCACTTCGCGGTGGCCGGTTCGCCGACCAGGCTGAAGTACCGGTTCTCACTTGCCTTCCAGGCGCCACCGCTCTCGGTGAGCGGGACGGACTCGCTGGTGTAGTTGATGGCCACGCAGAAGCCCGGCGGGACGTACTCGAGGACCGCGCTGCCGCCGGATACGGTCAGCTTCAAGGATTGCGATGCGTCTTCGTAGGTGCCACTGCTGAGCGTGGCGCCTTTCGCTTTGCCTTTGGCGCAGCCTTTGCCTTTCTTCTTCGCCTGGGCGCTGGCGGCCGACTTACCGGCCTTCCCTTTGCAGGATTTGCCTTTCTTCGCGCCTTTGCTGGCGACTGCGGTGGCGCTGACCTCGGCGACTGCGGTGGCGCTGAGTCCGAGTGCGACCACCAGTGCCGAGACGCACGCAAGTATGAGACTCCGCTTCATTTCCCCTCCCAGATTGACGATTGGACGAGCTTTCCAACCCTAGAGGCTGGCGTTGTCCAGCGGCTGAAATCGCCGTTCAGCCGCGCAGCTGCGCGCGCTTGATCTTGCCGCTGCTGGTCTTCGGCAGCTCGGTGACGAACTCGACGATGCGGGGGAACTTGTAGGGGGCGGTCTCGCGCTTGCAGTGCTCCTGCAGCTCCCGGGCCAGCTCCTCGCCGGGCTCGCGGTCGCGGGGGACGACGACGGCGCGGACGACGGCGCCGCGCTCGGGATCGGGGGCGGCGACCGCGGCGGCCTCGGCGACCGCGGGGTGGGACTGCAGTGCCGACTCCACCTCGAAGGGGCCGATGCGGTAGCCGGAGGAGAGGATGATGTCGTCGTCGCGGCCCTCGAAGAAGAGGTAGCCGTCCGCGTCGGCGCGGACCAGGTCGCCGGTCTGCCACCACTCGCCCTCGAAGCGCTCGCCGTCGAGGTAGTGGGAGAAGAAGGTGGGGGAGGAGGCGGTGCGCAGCTGCAGTTCGCCCTCGACCAGGCGGGTCTCGATCCCCGGCAGCGGCTTGCCCATCGAGCCTTGGCGGACCGGCTCGCCGGCGAGGTTGCCGCTGACGTGGCCGGTCTCGGTCTGGCCGTAGCCGTCGGCCGGCTCGAGGCCGGTGGCCTCGCGGAAGGCGGCGATCGTGCCGGGGTCCAGCGGCTCCCCGGCGGAGACCATCCGCCGCAGGGCGGGAAGCGGGCGCAGCGCGGTGTGCTTGGCCAGCATCCGGTACTCGGTCGGGGCCTGGCAGAGGACGTTGACGCCGAGCGCCGCGGCGAAGTCGAGCCGCTCGGCGGGGTCGAAGCGGCCGTCGTGGATGACCGCGGCGGCGCCGGTCAGCCAGGGGGCGAGGAAGACGTTGCGCGCCGACTTGGCCCATCCCGTCGCCGTCGTGCACCAGGCCAGGTCACCCTTGCGCGAGCCGAACCAGCGCTCTGCCTGGGTCTGCTGGCCGAGCAGATAGCGGTAGGCGTGGACGACTCCGCGCGGCTCGCCGGTGGTGCCGGAGGTGAAGACGATCAGGGCCGGGTCCTCGGACCCCATGCCCGCTACTGCGGCCGGGGTCTCCTGCGGCAGGTCCTCGTCGAGGACCTCGGCGACCGCCGCCATCGTCATCGTCGCCACCCCGGCGGGCAGCTCGGTCAGCAGCTCCTCTTCGCCGACGCAGAGCTTCGGATTCGCCGCCGCCACCCGCAGCTCGAGGTCGTGGCGGCGCAGCATCGTGCTGCAGGGCAGCGCCACCGCTCCCATCCGCCAGCAGGCGAGCAGCGTCAGCACCCACTCGATCCGGTTCCCGACCAAGGTCATCACTACATCGCCCCGCTTCACCCCCCGCGCCGCGAACGCACCGGACAGCCCCGCCGAGCAGGCAATCAGTTCCCCGAAGTGCCAATCCCGCCGATTCGCCTCCCCATCAACGGCAACGATCCCCAGCCGCGAAGCCGGCGACCGCTCCATCAGATCCTCGATCAGGTTCACGGTCGCCAGTCTGCCGCAATGGCTTGCGGCAGTCCTTTGTGACGCATAGGTCTACAAAGGACTGCCGCACTGGCTACCGCAGTTCGCTTGAGCTCTTGCCGAGCAGCTGACGGGCGACGATCAGCAGCTGGATCTGCTGGGTCCCCTCGAAGATGTCGAGGATCTTGGCGTCGCGGGCCCACTTCTCCAGCAGCTCCCCCTCCCCGTAGCCGGCGCCGCCGCAGAGCTCGACGCAGCCGAGGGTGATGTCGACGCAGGCGCGGCCGGCCTTGGCCTTGGCCATCGAGGCCTGCAGCGAGTTGGGCTTGCCGTTGTCTGCCATCCAGGCGGCCTGCAGGGTCAGCAGCCAGGCTGCCTCGTAGTCGGCCTCCATCTCGAGGAAGCGGGCCGCGGCGGCGTGCTGGGAGAGGGCGGGGGTGGAGTAGTCGACGTCTACGCCCGCCTGCTTCAGGCGCTTGCGGGTCTCCTCCAGCGCCGCCCGGGCGACGCCGACCGCCATCGCCGCGACCAGCGGCCGGGTGTTGTCGAACGTTTCCATCACCCCGGCGAAGCCCTTCTCTTTGACCTCGGGGTCGCCGAGCAGCGCCTCTTGCGGCACCCGGCAGTCCTGCAGGGTGAAGTTGGCGGTGTCCGAGGCGCGGATCCCGAGCTTGTGCTCGAGCCGGTCCAGCTTCAGCCCGGGATTGTCGCGCTCGACGATGAACGACTTGATCGCCGCCCGGCCCTTGCTGCGGTCGAGCGTCGCCCAGACCACGATCAGGTCGGCGCGATCCCCCGAGGTGACGAAGATCTTCTCGCCGTTGAGGACGTACTCGTCGCCGTCGAGCTCGGCGGTGGTGCGGATCGCGGCCGAGTCCGAGCCGGCTTCCGGCTCGGTGATCGCCATCGCCGCCCACCTGCCGCCGTAGCGCTCCAGCTGCTCGGCGGTCGCGACCGAGGCGATCGCCGAGTTGCCGAGGCCCTGGCGCGGCATCGAGAGCAGCAGGCCGACGTCGCCCCAGCAGAGCTCGACGATGCCGAGCACGGTCGAGAGGTTGGAGCCGTTGCGGTTCTCGCCGTCGCCGGCACGCTCCTCGCGGCGGACGCCGGCGGCACCGGCGCCGCCCATGTCGGAGCCCTCGTTCATGCCGTCGATCAGCGAGGCCAGCATGTCGAGCTCCTTCGGGTAGGAGTGCTCGGCCTCGTCGTACTTGCGCGAGATCGGCCGGAAGACCTCCTTCGCGACCTGGTTGCCCTGACTCACCAGCGGCTTGAACTTCTTCGGTATCTCGAGGTTGATCATGGCTCTCCTTCGCTCTAGACGAGCAGGGCGCCCTCCATCACGCCCGCGGCTCGGAGGTCTCGGTACCAGCGCTCGACCGGGTGCTCCTTGACGAAGCCGTGGCCGCCGAGCAGCTGCACTCCTTCGGAGCCGATCTGCATGCCCTTGACGGCACAGAGCCGGCGGGCGATCGCCGCCTCGCGGGCGAACTCCTCGCCCCGGTCGGCGCGGCTGGCCGCGCGGTAGGTGGCGAGCCGCATCGCGTCGTTCTCGATGCCGATGTCGGCGACCGCGAAGGCGACGCCCTGGCGGTTGGAGATCGGTTCGCCGAAGGCCTGGCGCTCGTTGACGTAGGGGATCACGTAGTCGAGCACCGCCTGCGCCGTGCCGGTGGCGAGCCCGCACCAGGCGACTCGCGAGCGGTTGACGCAGTCGACGTAGTCCTCGGCTTTGCCCTCGCCGAGAAGGGCTGCGGAGGGCAGCCGCACGTCCTCGATCAGGAGGCGGCCGGTGGCGGCGGGGCGCAGGCCCATCGCCGGCTCGGCCTCGACCGCGAGGCCCTTGGCTCCGGACTCGACCACGAACAGGGCGGGGCCGATGCCTTCGGCCTCGGCGGCGATCACGAACAGCTCGCAATCGGCGGCGCGCGCAACGAGGGACTTGACGCCGTCGAGGACCCACTCCTCGCCCTTGCGCCGCGCCCGCGTCTGCGGCTGCAGCGGGTCGAAGAGAGGCTGCGGCTCGAGGATCGCGAGGGCAGCGGCGGGGACGTCCTCGCCGGTGAAGGCCGGCAGGTAGGTGGCCTCCTGCTCGGCGTTGCCCCAGTGGCCGATCGCGGTGGCGACGGCGCCGGGGGCGAGCGCCGCGTAGGCGATCCCCATGTCGCCGTGGGCCAGAGCCTCGCCGATCAGGACGCTGGTCACGGCGGCCTGCTCGTGCATGACGCCGCCGAGCTCCTCGGGGACGCCGAGCATGTTGACCCCGAGCTCGGTGGCTTCCGCCAGCAGCTCCTTGGGGGTCGCGCAGGCGGCGTCGGCGTCGAGCGCGGCGGGACGGACCTTGGCCTCGGCGAAGGCGCGGCCGCCCTCCTGGAACATCCGCTGCTCGTCGTCGGGCGCGAGGTCGAAGAGGCCGGTCGACCTGCCCTGCTTCTGGCGCGCCGGTTTGCCCAGCTGCTGCGCCGCCTTGAAGGTGCGCCCGGCGGCGGTCGCCGAGCGGAAGCCACCCTTGGTGCCCTGGAAGAGGGCGCGCTCGACCTGCTTGCGGAGGCGGAGGCGGTCGAGCAGATCGGAGCCGGCGAGGTTGTTGAGCGCTCGCAGGCCAAAGCCCATGCCGCGCTCGGCGACGCTGGCGCCCTTCTCGGTGTCGCTGGTCGTGGTCGTCACTTCTTCCTCCCGGACTTGGCTTTCGGCTTGGGCTCGAGCGGCTTCACGCGGCCGTCGAGATGAGGGGTGTGGCGGCTGCGGCTGCGCACCGCAAAGGCGATTTGCTCACCTTCGTCGGCACTGGCGAACTCGACGCGCGCCGGCAGCAGGATCGGCTTGCGGAAGCTGGCGTCGACGGCGAAGGCGTCGGGCAGGCGGCTCTCGAGCGCGGCCAGGCAGCGGGCCTTGGTCCACATCCCATGGGCGATCGCGCGCGGGAAGCCGAGTGGCTTCGCGGTCAGCGCGTGCATGTGGATCGGGTTGCGATCGCCGGAGACCGCCGCGTAGCGGCGTCCAAGATCGTCGCCGAGCCTCCACTCGGCGCTGGCCGGCGCATCGGGTTGGGGCGGGATCGACGGCCGAGCCTTCTCACCGGTGCCCTTGCCGCGGCGAAGCATCGTGCTGACGCTCTCCCAGACCTTCTGGCGGCCGACGGTGACCTCGGTCAGCAGTGAGAAGGTTTGACCCTTGGCGTGCGGCGCCAGCTTGGTGGGGCGGACCCGGATTGCCAGCTCCTCGCCGATCCCGACTCGGCGGTGCTGTTCGATCCGGTTCTCGAGGTGGACCAGCCCGACGGCGCCGAAGGGGAAGCGGCCGTCGGCCAGCACGGCCATGTGCAGCGGGAAGGCGAGCACGTGCGGGTAAGTGGGGGGGAGGCGGTCGCGCAGGGCGAAGCCGCAGAGCTTGGCGTAGGCGGCGACCTTCGCCGGGTCGGTACCCACGCCCGCCAGCCTCAGATCGAGGTCGGGGATCTCGCCGCCGCCGCCGGGGATGAAGGGCAGCAGGGAGGCGCCCGGCACCAGCGGCGCCGCGGCGCGGAGGTAGAGCGGCAGGATGCC
>Ga0164241_10003778_pt1 | contig 15003 bp, 10 predicted proteins | sample OricomyardsoilBY_FD_108780 | JGI IMG/M metagenome (GOLD analysis project Ga0164241, IMG submission 108780) | Backyard soil microbial communities from Emeryville, California, USA - Original compost - Back yard soil (BY) | ecosystem: Environmental > Terrestrial > Soil > Unclassified | place: USA... | reverse complement strand
GATCGGTACGCTCGCAAATGGTATTCTGTTTTCAGCAGTTGGCGTGATCACCTTTATCCTCTGTAAGGTGTTCTTTCAACCGTTGCACGACATTGCTTACTTCCCGATACAAATGCGCGTTATCGATGTGGTATCGAAGATTGAAAACCGAAATCAATTCACTTACATCTTCAATCATGAATTTGGATTGTTCGTTGGAAGATTCATCGGTCTCGGCTTATTCATCGCATTGGCTAACTATGTGTCCGAAGCATTTGCGCTGAAATATTCACTCATCATCATCGCTGTCATGCAGCTTGCCTCTGTGCCGATGGCAAGACACATTGTAAAATCCGCTGACGAACTCAGTCTTGCTACCGATAAAACTGACAAATGAAGAACAGTGTAATAATAGTGCTGGTGATCGCCCTGATAACCGCGTGCGACAGCAAAAGGGCGACCGAACAAATCATGATTCAGCGTATCGCCACGATGCCCGACAATCCGCAGCCGTATAAACTAATAGACTGGTATGAAAAAGCGCACAATTTTGACCAATACGCTTTCAGCACACAGCAGTCAGGAGAGTATTTGCCACTCATCTGGGATGATAGCAACCGACGTAATCTTCCACAGAACACCTTTGGAATGTTCACGGTGATTGGGGACGTGCGCCAGGGCAAAGCCAATCCCGAGTTTCACGAAGCGGTGAATGCGATGGGCGCTATTCTCGGCGCGGGCCTGGTAGGGATCGATAAGACCAACCAAAACGGATTCAACTATGTGAAGATGATTCAGAATTATTTCAACCGCGATAATGGCTGGGATATTATGATGAACAACACGAATCCGAAGGTCGCCTTGCTGGGTGGCGGATACGGACGTGACTGGTGGTACGATGTTTACCCCAATATATTGTTTTACGGGGTAAGCGATCTGTTCCCTGGCGTGCCGCTCGCTGATACTTTGCAACACATAATTGCTGAGCAATTCTTTAAGGCTGACTCTGTATTGGCGGGCAACTATGACTATTCCTATTTCGATTATGCGCAGATGAAAGGGATGCGTAATAACATTCCTTTTCAGCAGGACGCAGCGGGCGGTCACGCATATGTGCTTTTTTGTGCGTACGAAAAGTTCGGTGACAGGCGCTACCTGAAAGGTGCACAATCGGCAATGGAAGCGTTGTTGAGCCAGAAAGAGAGCCGCTTTTACGAGATATTCATGCCGTTTGCAGCATACACAGCAGCTGCTCTGAATGCTGAAACGGGTACCTCATATGATGTAAAGAAACTTATCGACTGGACATTCGATGGATGTGTGAGTGATTCCGGAAGAAAAGGTTGGGGGGTGATTGCCGAGCGGTGGGGAGATTACGATGTGCACGGGTTGCAGGGCAGCATCACCGATGGCGGCGGCTATGGGTTTCTGATGAATTCTTTCGCGATGGCCTGGCCGTTGGTACCCATGGTAAAATACGACAACAGATATGCTGTCGCGATAGGTAAGTGGATGCTTAACGTTACCAATGCCGCACGTCTTTGTTATCCCTACGAGATAGACGATGCGCACCAGTTCCTCCCGACGAAGAAGGACCTTTCGAAGAATGTGATTGCCTACGAAGGTATTCGCAAAGCCGACGATTATGGAAAACCCGAATTGAAAGGTGTATCGCCCGTAGCGCTCGGCGATGGTCCCAAGTGGGCAAAAGGTCAGCCTGACGTGTCGATGTTCAGTCTCTACAGTTCCGCGCAATCGGGAATATTCGGTAGCATCGTGAAGAAGACGAACGTCGAACAGATACTGCAGCTTGACTGCAATGCAACGGACTTCTATCAACGGCGTGACTATCCCACATTCCTGTATTATAATCCGCACGAAAGCGGTAAGCAGGTGAAATTTTACCACGATGGGTCTACTGGCGTGGACTTGTATGACGCCTTAACTCACGAAACGATAGCTACGGATGTTTCAGGTGAAACTGAATTTGCTATCGCGCCAAAGGCTGCCAGGTTACTGGTTATTGTCCCTGCTGGAAAGATCATTCGAAAGAATGGTAATGCTTATGAAGTGGAAGGTAGGGCGGTGGCGTATGCAAATGATTCCAAATGATATGATATGTACTGTACCCATGGCGTTGTATGACAATGACGCAATGTGCTGATGAAAAATATCGAGGTTTTAAACAATCATAGACATGACAAAGAGTTACCTGGCGCTGTTGATGCTTCTCCTTGCACAGACTGCCTTCGCTCAACTTGCACTGAAGGGAACCGTCCATGACAGCAACGGACAGCCACTGCCCGGTGTGAGCGTGTACGTTCTCGGAACTACCACCGGTACCTTTACCGACGCCTCGGGCACTTAGTCCATGAATGTACCCGAAGTATATCGTGACTCGACACTCACTTTTTCTATGATCGGGTTTGCGTCGAAGCAGATGACGATCGGCAACAATTCGGTGATCGACGTGACACTGGAAGACGATGCCACCTCGCTTGACGAAGTGGTAGTGACCGGATACAGTATTCAGGCAAAGGACAAGATTACGGGTTCCGTATCCACCGTATCATCCGAAGCACTGGTGAAGGTTCCCGTGCCCTCGATCGATCAGGCGCTGCAGGGACGGGCCCCCGGAGTAGTCGTTTCACAGAATACGGGCGCACCCGGCGAAGGCGTTTCGGTTCGCATCCGCGGTGTCGGCTCCGTGAACAGCGGAAATTATCCGCTTTACATTGTTGATGGAGTACCGACACTCGACATTACGAACTTCCCCACACAGGATATCGAGAGCATCACCATCCTCAAGGACGCAAGCGCCGCGGCGTTGTATGGTTCGCGCGCAGCCAACGGTGTGGTGGTAGTTACGACAAAGAGCGGCAGCTCTAAGACACCGGTAATTTCTTTTAACACACAATTCGGCGTACAGCAACCAAGCCGTCTGATAGACATGGCCAATACACAGGACTATGTTTCCATTTACAACGAATCCGCTACCAACGACAACGTCGGCAAAACGAATCCTATCTTCCTTCGTCCGCTGATCAGCGATGAACTTGCCTCGACGCTGCCGGATGTGAATTACATCGACGCCATCATGCGCGATGCGGTGTTGCAATCACACAGCCTCTCCATATCAGGCCAGGAGAATAAAACACAATACTTCATGTCGGTGAATTATTTCGGACAGCAGGGCATCATCAAAGGCAGTGACTATGACCGCCTTTCGGGACGGGTAAACCTGAAGACCGAAGTGAAACCCTGGATGCGCGCAGGAGTGAACATGAACTTGTCGCAAAGTTCCACTGACCTCATCGGCAGTTCCGGTGATGGAGCCGGCGGCAACGGAGGAAGCGTGATCCGTTACGCATTTTTCAGAACTCCAGCTATTCAGATATACCAAGACGATGGAGAATTTCTCGATAAACCGGAGTACTATAATTTCTTTGGAGATGGCTACAATCCAGTCGGTATGCTGGCCTACAACCGGAATCAGAAAGACATCGACCAGATGTTTGGCAAAGCATTCGTAGATATTGATTTGTTGAAAGACCTGAAGTTTACCTCGACGTTTGGTTTTGATGTCAATCATATTAAGCAGCGCCGATTTGATCGGAACTGGGGTACGGAATTACGGATTAACAATCCCAATCAACTCACGGTGTGGGATACACGCAACCGAACCTATACCTGGACAAACCTGCTGACGTATTCACTGAACCGCGACGACTTCGACCTTACCGTTCTTGCAGGCACCGAAGCCATCAAGGCGCATACTGATCAGATGGTTGGTAACGAGATGAACTTCCCTGATCAGACTGACAACCTTGTTTATCTAGGCAATGGGTTAGGTCAGAAGACAGTTGATGAGAGCTCGTCGGGCAATGCGTTGCTTTCATTCTTCGGTAAGGTCGATTTCGAATACAAGGGAAAATACAATGCTGCGGTAACCCTCCGGCGCGATGGCTCCTCGCGCTTTGGGCCAGGGAACCGGTGGGGTGATTTTTACGCGGGGTCGCTCGGTTGGCGCCTCGACCGGGAAGCGTTTCTTGCAGACAGCCGGCTAATTGACAAACTGTTTCTACGGGTGGGCTATGGGCGCATCGGCAACCAGGAGATCGGTGACTATGCCTACAGTGATATGATCGGCTCCAATTATAACTATGTTCTGGGCGATGCACGCGCCAATGGTTATGCCGTATCCGGCCTGGGTAATGCCAATGTGCGGTGGGAGAGCAGCAACCAACTGAATGCCGGAGTAGACCTTGCCGTACTGGACAACAGACTGGCCGTGTCCGTTGATTTCTTTCGCAAAGTCACCACAGATCTGCTCGTAAAACAGCCTATTGCGAGCAGTGCGGGGCAGGCAGATGCGCCGTGGGTGAACAATGGCGAAGTACTCAACCAGGGCGTCGAACTGGCCGTGACGTATGGCAACACCGTTGGTAAGTTCAACTATTCAGTCAGCGCCAATGCCGCTGTGCTCCACAACGAGGTCGTCGACGTCACATCGCCAATCGCCGGTGGTGCGATTGGGTCTGATCGTATCGTTATGACGGAGAAAGGATATCCGGTGGGTTCGTTCTATCTCTATGAAATGGAAGGAGTATTCCAGAACGAGTCGCAAATATTTACGCACGCATACCAGTGAAAGACGATCGATCCCGGTGATGTGATGTACAAGGACCAGGATGAAAATGGCACCATTGACGCGAATGACCGCGCCCACGTAGGAAGTGCAATCCCCAAACTCACCGCGGGGCTCAATATCAACCTTGGTTACCATGGATTCGACCTTTCTCTATTTTTCCAGGGGGCGTATGGTCAGAAAATATTCTCGGTGCTCAATCGCGATATTGAAGGATTCTACCGTGCGTTTAACGTAACGCAACGCTACTATGATAATCACTGGACGGGAGAGGGATCCACCAATGAATATCCACGCGCCTCATGGGACGCTTCCGGTAATAATACAAAGTATTCCACGCGCTTTCTGGAAGATGGATCCTATACACGACTGAAGAACCTTCAGGTTGGGTATACGATTCCCAAGGACGTGGTGTCGAAAGTACGGTTGTCGTCTGTGCGGATCTATTTTTCAGCAACTAACCTGCTAACGTTTACTGGCTATTCGGGTATGGACCCGGAAATGACGGTAAGCGACAATTCAAGATCAGAAGGAGATCGTGCCAACGGTATGGACTGGGGCACCTATCCCTCTGCCAAATCTTATAACGTCGGTCTAAATGTCACTTTCTAACACTTACGATATGAAAGGCAAGAAACAATATCTTGTTCTGCTGTTGCTGTTTATAACGACGGCATGTTCGGATTTTCTGCAGGAAGATCTTGAAGGTACGTATTCAAATGCGACGTTTTACAAGACGGAAAGCCATGCGTTACTCGCGATCAACGGGGTGTACAACGCAATTTCTTTCGCGTCCACTGACAATGCGCTGTGGGTATTCGGCGACGTTTTTTCAGACGATGCAACGAAAGGCGGAAATGCAGGAGATCAGAGCGACATCCAGTTTCTTGAGGAGTTTAACTATTCCGCCAACAACGGATATACTGAGAAAATGTGGAAGCGCTATTACGAAGGCATCACGCGGGCCAACTACCTGCTCCTCTATGGTCAGAGTATAGAAATGGACGAAACACTGAAGGGGCGTATTCTCGGCGAGGCTAAATTCCTTCGTGCTTATCTGTACTTCAATCTCGTAAATATTTTTGGGTCTATTCCCCTGAAGACTACGCCGCCATTGACAGATGAGGACATTAATAGACCGTTATCGCCGATTGAAGACGTGTACGCGCTGATCGAGCAAGACCTTGTTGATGCAGTAGCGGTGCTTGAGGAATCGTACACAGGCGCTGATGTCGGTCGCGCGACGAAAGGTGCTGCGCTCGGCCTGCTCGCAAAGGCACACCTCTTTCAAGGCGAATGGCAGAGTGTACTGGATGCCATCACACAGCTAGAAGCGATTGGAACGTACGCTATGCAGCAAGTGTATAAGAACAACTTCCTGGATTCTACGCAGAATAACAGTGAGTCAATCTTCGAGATTCAGCATCTCAGTGGACAATCACCAAAGCTAGGCAGTGCCTTGAATCAATGGCTCGGGCCGATCAAGTACAATGGCTATGGCTTTGATATCCCTGTCGACGATTTCGTCGATGAATTCGAAGTCACCGATGCAGGCGTAGCAGATCCACGACTTGACTACACGCTGGCGCGGGAGGGATCTAAATGGATTGATGGGGTTGACTTTGATCCGGCGTGGTCCGCTACCGGTTACCTGCAGAGGAAGCACGAGCAGCCAAAGTCTGAAGAACCCGTGATCGGCGATGCAAGCCTCAACTATGTCTATATGCGCTACGCCGATGTGCTCCTGATGAAGGCCGAAGCGCTGAACGAACTTGGACGCACCGGCGATGCACTCGCGCCGCTGAATGCGGTAAGGAAGCGTGCCCGTGAAAGCTATCTGTTTGACCATGCACTGTCGGACTACGGTACGGTTCCTCCGGACCTTTTGCCGGATATCACACTAACAAGTCAGAACGGAGTGCGCCTGGCCATACGCCATGAGCGACGCGTTGAACTCGGTTTTGAGTTCCACCGCTATTTTGATCTTATGCGTTACGGAAAAGTCGCAGCCGAGGAAGCATTGAGCGATACCGGGTTCTCGTACGAGAACAACCGATATTTTCTCATTCCTCAATCTGAAGTAGATGCGAACACGCAGATATAACGGTAGGGATATGCTTTTAACCTGTTTGTCTCAAATTAAAAATTTATACATCTATATCTTAAATCGAAAATTATGAAAATGCAGCTTAAGCCAATGCTGCTTGTCTTCGGATGGGCAGTGTTATTGGGATTGTTCATCACCTCGTGCGGCGATGATGATCCGGAAACAACACCAGTATCTAAGACTGTGTTGCAGGATTCTATTGACGTGGCGAAAGACTTGCTCGCCGATACCGAAGAAGGGATCAATGACGGACAATATACGACTGCTTCACGTACTGCTCTTCAAGCGGCAATCACCGCTGCTGAAGCAGTAGTGGTGAGTACCACGGTGACGCAGGTGGAAGTAAATAATGCTGTGGTGGCACTGCACGTTGCCATGGACACGTATCGCGAATCCGAAATCGCGCCCGTGGCTGAAGGAGACCTCATTGGACACTGGGCTTTTGACGAGGGCACAGGTGAGACAGCTCACGACAACTCAGCCAATGCGTTCAATGGAGCATTCAAGACCGGACCTGCAACCTGGGGCGCCGGCTTCCCTGAGTGGGCCAAAGATCGAAACGGAGAAAATGGTAAAGCCATTCACTTCGACGAAGGAGCCAATATTGAAATTCCTTACAACACCAACCTGAATCCGAAACAACTTACGATCGCCTTGTGGATCAACGCCGATAAGATCGATGCCAACAACCGTTTCCTTGGATTGCAGTCATGGATCGGCTACAAGTTTCAACTTCAGGAAGCTAACAGGCCGTTCCTTACAATACACAGCGCAGATGATAAGTATTACGATCGTGATGCCGAAGTGAACCTTCCGATCAATGAGTGGCATCACATCGCGGTAACGTTCGGCGGTGGAAACATGATCTTTTACATCGATGGAGTTGCCGTGAAGACCTGGGACAATACACCTGGTGACGCTATGTCCATCGCGAGTGCTCCATACAACCTGGTGTTTGGACAGGACTTTCCGACCGATCAGTACGCGGCTACGGATGCCAACTTCGACACGGATCATAAAATACCTCTGGCATGGGGTGGATACTTTCATGGTCTGCTCGATGAAATCAGAATTTACAAGGCAGCGCTGACCGCCACACAGGTGGAAAGCATTTATAACCGAGAGAAACCGTAGTCACCGTAATTAAAAAGAGTGCACCAAAGGGTGCACTCTTTTTATTTTTAATCAAGCCTTTAGACATCGAAAGCATGAATCGATCCCTTCGCATCAATATTGTTCTGGTTTTTGTTTGTCTGATCGTGTTAATATCGAGTACCTCGCTTTGGGCGCAGCCTGGGCAGTTGTCTGTGTCAAGAGTCGATCAAATGCCCGACTTTCCCCAACCTTATTTCATGCGCGACTGGCAAGCGGTGACGAAAAAGTACGATGCTTTTGTGTTCGATATGTCGAAAACAGGCACTTACCTTCCACTATCAGGACTAGGAAATTCCGGAGTAAACTATCCTACACTTAAGCCAATTCTGCTCAACACGTATGTCGGCTCAGGTTCGGCCACGCAGGCGGAAGCGATTAATATATTGCCTGCGCTCGTGGGAGCCTCGCTCACGGGGATAGACAAATCAATGCAGGATGGTGTTAACTGGGTTGAGAAAACGAAGGATTTTTTCAACGCTGCGAACCATCAGAACGTGTATCTCAACAGTTATAGCGCGTTGAGTGGCAATGACTGGTGGTATGACCTGATGCCTAATGTATTTTTCTTTCAGCTCAGCACACTTTATAGCGACGACGCTTACCCGGCGCAGATCAATGCCGTGGCTGATCAATGGCTCGCTGCCGTGCAGGCGATGGGAGGAAAGACCATGCCGTGGTCCGTACCCGATATGAATTACCGCGCCTTCCGGCTCTCTACCATGACAGGCAATGCCACAGGCGTTCATGAACCCGAGGCGGCTGGGGCCATTGGCTGGTTGTTGTATAGCGCGTATAAGTCTACGGGCCAACGGAAATACCTTGACGGGGCACAACTGTCACTGGAGTTCCTTACGTCGCTTACGTCCAATCCCTCGTATGAACTTCAACTGCCCTACGGTACCGTAACCGCGGCAAGGCTGAATGCTGTGCACGGCACCAGCTATGATGTGGGTAAATTACTCAGTTGGTCCTTTGATCGCGGTCCGCTCCGCGGATGGGGAACTATCGTTGGTGCCTGGGATGGTAAGGACGTGGCGGGCCTCGTCGGCGAAGCCGCCGACAACGGCAATGACTATGCTTTTATGATGAACGGCTATCAACAGGCCGCTGCGCTGGCCCCGGTAATTAAATATGACAAGAGATATGCGCGTGCACTCAGCAAGTGGATTCTCAACCTCGCCAATGCAAGCCGCTATTATTATCCTCAGTTCCTGGATGCAGCCAAACAGGATGACAATGCATGGAGCACCACTAACGACCCGGAATCAGTGATCGGATACGAAGCCCTGAAGGAAAACTGGAATGGTAAAGCACTTTACGGTACCGGAGATGCCAAACGGAGTGGCTGGGCGCAGACTAACCTTGCTTTGTATGGATCATCACACGTTGGTTATCTCGCTGCCGTGGTGCAAACCACTAACGTCGAAGGAATACTCCGCCTCGACCTTAACAAAACTGACTTCTTTGGCGACAACAACTTCCCGGCTTATGCCTATTTCAACCCCCACAGTGAGGACAAACAGGTTACGATATCTCTGGAAGGTGTGGGTCACGATCTGTATGACGCGATTTCCGAATCCGTGATTGCGCATCACATTACAACAGACTATACCTTGCCGCTCAAGCCAGGTGAAGTAAAGGTGATCTCTATACTTCCTGCCGATGCTGACCTGCAGGCGACGGATGGAAAGTTATACCTCGGTGATAAGATTGTAGATTATCATTACGGTTACGACTTTGGCAACGATTTGCGTATCAAATCCTTGACTACTGCTTCGCTGCAGCATGAGTTCGCTGAGACGTTGACGATTTACGCCGCAGTCGACAACGCCGCAGCCGACGTGTCTTATCAATGGTATGTAGACGACATATTGCAGCGCACAACGACTGTGGGCGAGTTTGAATGGACGACGCCCTCCACGGAAGGAACGCATGTTGTGCGACTGAACGTGTCGGACGGAATCTCCACAGCCAGTGGTGAGTTAACATTGTCAGTGATGAAGGATGTTCCTAAGCCTCCCGATATTTCCATCGAACAACAGTCGCCTTATTATTATCATGGCAAACCGGTTCAACTGATTTGTCGTGCAGATCAGTCCAGTACAGACAAACTCTCTTATGCATGGAACCTGGGTAGTGAATCGTACAGCCAACAGGATTCACTGATTACCTGGATACCTTCGAAAGAGGGTCTTTACACCGTGACATGTACCGTGACCAATAGCCATGACCTGTCGGCCTCGGTCGCGACGAACGTGCTGGTAAAGGACGATACAGAGCCTGAGGTCGATGTGCTCGCCTGGTATCCATTAAATGTGGATGTCAAGGATTACAGCGGCCATGGCTACAATGCGGGAGTGAATGGCACCTCGAAAGCCGACGATGCACTCGGCAATGCCGATTTTGCATACAGAATAGCTTCCCAGGATGATGTTATTTATGTGCCGAATGCTTTGTCTCTCAATTTTGTCGATGAAATGACGGTGTCGTGCTGGATATCTGTGTCTCCTACCGGGCGTGAGGCCTTCGTATTGTCGCACGGAAGCTGGGAGAAACGGTGGAAATTGTCGATCACGCCGCAAAACTATCTGCGCTGGACGGTAAAGACGGGTAACGCTACCGTTGATGTCGACAGCCGCGAACCTATTCTGGCAAATCGTTACTATCACGTTGCGGCGAGTTACTCTGGTTACTCCCTCGAGCTATATATCGACGGCGAGCTCGACAGCTATATGACTCTTAATGGATCGGTGCAGCAGGCCGACGAGCCAATTACATTTGGCCAGAAAGGAATGGATGAGACACAATATTACCTGAATGGTGTGATTGACGAAGTGCGTATCTACAATGAATCGCTTCAACCCTGGCAGATTGCCACGTTAAAAACTCTGTGGCACGATGAAGTAGTCACGTCCGTTGAAGGAGAGTCGCCAGGTAGATACACCCCTTTTCCCAATCCGGTTAGCGAGGGTGTAGTCTATCTCAACACAGGGAGTGAAAAGGTGTTGTCTGTGAGGTTGATCGGTGCAGACGGCCGCGTACAAGACGGTGCTTATTCCAGGGAAAACGATAGGATTGTTATTGATGTAGATGAGAACATACGAGGACTGGTGCTTATTCAGGTGGAGTCCGCTACTGCGGTGAGGAACTATAAGGTGGTGGTACGTTAGGCAGGCCCGTGCTGCTGGATCGATTCGTTTCTAGTCCGTTTTGTGGATTAGTGGACTAAAAGTTCACTCCACCCGGGAGACCGCATAAAACAGTCGTGTGGCAGCGTGCGTGACGCTCCCACGGTGTAGCCTATTCTCCGCAGGAAATGTACCGTTCGTTAACTCGTCAATTTTTCTTTCTATTTTCGTTTGCATCATCAATTGAAAGTATTCTTGTTATGTCGACCTTAAAATGTATCGTTGTCCTGATTTTTGTTCCCTTATTGCCGCAGTTGGCACAAGCACAGGAACCCATTTCGCCAGCTGGAAAATTGGCCAACATAAACGGCGCAAAGATTTATTATGAAGAGTACGGCAAAGGAGAGCCGCTGATTCTACTTCATGGATTCGCGCGGACTGCGTCGGACTGGCAACCATTTATCCCTGAGCTTTCGAAATCATATCGCGTAATCGCCTGGGACATGAGGGGCCATGGCCGTTCAACAAGCCCGGATACCAGTGTCGTTTTTAGCCACAAGTTGGCGGCAAAGGACTTGCTTACGCTGATGGAACAATTGAAAATCGAGAAGGCGAAGCTCATTGGCCATAGCAGCGGAGGGATTATTTCGCTTCTTGCGGCCATCATGCAGCCGGATAAATTCGAGGCTATCGTGCCCATCAGCGCACAAACATACTTCAGTACGCAGGTGCGGGACTTCATCACCAGGGAAGCAAAACCTGAGGCATTCTTTCAGTTCAACGATGGTGAGAAGTTGCATGGCAAAATAAAAGGCATGCATGTCGCGCGCCAGTTCTATCATTTTCGAATCCTGCAGGGTGATCCGGCCGTCACTCCTGATCAACTGGAAATGATCACTGCACGGACGCTGATAATACATGGTGACAATGACTTTGTTCCTGTCGCTAACGCATGGGAAATGTTTCAGCATATTCCAAATGCGCACATCTTTATCGTCCCCAACGGATGGCATTTGCCTCAATTGGGTTCATTGAATGGGGCAGATCTGATGAGGCGAACAGTGGAGTTTCTGAAAGGTGAATGGAGTAAGGGTTTTACACCGAAGTGATGCCCAACTACCGATTCTTCAACCAACTTTCATAAACTTCACTTTGCAATGGCGTTGGCGAAGCTACTGGCGATATCTTGAACACGCGAATGGTTTTTTTGACAGGCCGAAGCTCAACCTCCTGTAGCGTTCCGTCTTTTTTCTTCACCAAAAGCTTAAGCGGTTGATTACTTTTTACCGCTTCGTCAAGTATAGCCTTCGTTGCCCTGATGCCATTCACAGTGATTACTTTCTCGTTGGATCGAAGGGAAGCTTCCCACGAGGGCGACGACCAATCGGAACGCGTGATCACCAGGGAGTCATTTTTTTCGCGCACGGACAAACCTACATAAGGATCGGGCAAATCCTCGTTGCTTACTTTCAACTCCAAGCCAGCGTAGGAAAGATACTTATCGAACGGTACTTCCTTTACGGTGTTTACGTATTCAAAGAACTCCGTCATGGGCACGCCTGATACGGTCTCGGCAGCGGCTTTAAATTCAGCCTCGGAAAAGCCGCGGTGCTGTTTCTTGTAATATTGCTGATAGAGATACCTCATCACATCGTCAAGCGACTTTTTGTTATTGGTGCTATGACGGATGTCAAGGTCGAGGATGAGTCCGAGGAGACTACCTTTCTCATACACGGAAATGGTCTTGTATGCATCGTCTCCTGTTCTTCCAAACGGACCATCGGTCCAGGTCTGAAAGCTTGCGTCTGATGCCGTCTGAAATTGTCGTCCAGGTTTGTTTTCAAAAGACTGTATTCTCTCCTGGATACTTTCGAGGTATTCCGTGTCAGACATCAGTCCGGCGTGCTTGACGATGAGCTCGTCGTAGTAATTCGTGAAGCCTTCGGCGATCCACAGCATCGTCGTCTTACTGCCGTTGTCATAATCAAAGGGACCCAGCTCGACAGGTCTGATGCGTTTTGCGTTATAGTGATGAAAGTATTCGTGAGAAAGGAATGTGTACATGCGGAGCAAGCGGTAGCGCTGGTCAAAATCGTCCGACGAAAATCCGAAGCCCGTGGAATTGAGATGCTCGATGCCTCCAGGTACAGGACCAATCGCAAGAAAGGTATAATGCTTATAAGGAATATCGCCAATCACCGCCACGGCTTCAGTGACGATCTTCTTCAGGTCGGTGATGAATTGATGCTTGTCAAACTGACCCAGTTTGTAGCCGATGAAATAGTGAGGGATGCCATTCACTTTGAAAGGCTCCAACTTTTCCAGATTTCCCAACAGAATAGGCGAATCGTAGAACGTATCGAAGTCTGGAGCGGTGAAACTATTCACTTTACCCTTCAGCGGTTCCAGCCCAGTGGCGATCGTGGACCACTGCGGATAGTTATGGATGGTAAGTGTAACCGGCTTGTTGAGGTGGTTTTTAACGTGCATGAATATGCCTGCCGGCATGATGTAGCCATGTTCAGCGTCGAGTAAATTCTGTGCAACGAAGGGTATAGTGGCTTTGGCCGTATAGCTAATCCTCATGGTCTTGCTTTTGCCCTTGTCGACAATCCACGTGTTTGATGCGCCCTTCTTCCATGCGAGCGGCTTATCCAGTTCGTCCGAAATTTTTACGTTGTCAACATACTGTGCATAGTTCAGCATTTGGTAGTACCCCGGTGTCCAGTTTGGAAGTACCAGTGTCAACTCGCTGTCCTGAAAGCCCGAACAAACCATCTCAATATGGAACAGCTGCTTCTCAGGCTCGATGATCTTCAGTGTGAACGATTGCGATTGGCTCGATGCCTGGTCCGGAATGGCGAGCAACAAGAAGACAAGAATTACTGCATAGTGCCTCATAGGAAACCATTCTCCGTTTTAAAGATGTGAATTCGGAAAGTAAATAACTTAAAAACTTTGAGGTGCGAACAATATAAAATTGAGGAGAGCTGGTGACATTTATTCTTCTCAATGGTCAGCTGACGCGTATTATAGGTTCGTGCCAGGTGGTAGAGCAGACAGAGGCGCCGTGACTTTAACGCAGGGTCGCAAAGTAACAGAGCTTTCGCGGAGAAAATTTTTTAACAGTGCGCATAGGACATTTTGTACTAATGATGAAACTTGTGTTAGGCTGAGCACCCAAAAGAATCTCCGCGAAAGCTCTTTTACTTTGCGTCTCCGCGACAGGTCCCATGCGCCTCTGCCATCCCGTTCAACGCACCAGTGACGTTTGCCTGGTTGGACAAAGTGATTTCTTTTGTCTACCTTGTTTAAAACAGGAAGCATCTGCATAATCATAGTGGAAGTGTGTAGTTCTGAAAGCAGCCGGTGCAGTTGATAGAGACGCAAGAGTATATGGATTGTATTATTCAGTAACATAATCATCTTCTTTGTATGAACTCGACTTACCCCAACCTATTGCTCGTTAGCGCTTTCTTCAAAGCTTATGCAGATCATAACCTTGAAGGAATGAAGCTCGTGATGGATGACCGGATCAGGTGGCACATACCGGGTAAACATCCACTGAGCGGAATCAAGACTGGACTTGACGAAGTGCTCGAATACTTCAGTCAGCTGAATAAAAGTCATTTCAAAGCAGAACCTATTGTGATGGGCGTGAATGATCACTTCGTGATCGACTGTCATCGGAACTGGAGCAATGCCGACAGTGGCGACAACCTGAAGAGTATGTCCTGCCTGCTCTGGCGCATCGAGAACAATAAAATTGTCGAAGTGTTTAACTTTCCCGAAGACCAATATAAAGTTGACGAATTCTTTAATAAGCAGTACTAGCCTTCTGCTGATGGCCGGACTGGTTCTGGGATCATGTGTGCCCCGGAAGGATACAGTCGCGACGGCGGACAGTGATTCAACAGCGTCCGTTCTCGATTCTTCTCTACTGTTGTTTTCCGCCTACGATCACAACCCGGTATTTACGGGAACCG
>Ga0164241_10003777_pt1 | contig 15005 bp, 2 predicted proteins | sample OricomyardsoilBY_FD_108780 | JGI IMG/M metagenome (GOLD analysis project Ga0164241, IMG submission 108780) | Backyard soil microbial communities from Emeryville, California, USA - Original compost - Back yard soil (BY) | ecosystem: Environmental > Terrestrial > Soil > Unclassified | place: USA... | reverse complement strand
CGCTTCAAGTAGATCGGGTTCGCGCCGGCGGTGACGTGCTTGAGACCTTCTTTATAGACGGCTTCAGCGAGGACCGTGGCGGTCGTGGTGCCGTCACCGGCGGAGTCGTTCGTCTTGGAAGCGACTTCCTTCACGAGCTGGGCGCCGATGTTCTCGTAGGGATCGGGAAGTTCGATTTCCTTGGCGACGGTCACGCCGTCCTTGGTGACGGTGGGTGAGCCGAATTTCTTGTCGATGACGACATTGCGGCCCTTCGGTCCGAGGGTGACTTTGACAGCGCGAGCGAGGAGCTCGACGCCGCGGAGGATTTTTTGACGGGCTGCTTCGTCGAAGAGAATTTGTTTAGCGGGCATATTTTTTAAGAGTGAGTTTTAGGATGTAGTTGGATTCCGGGCACGCGGCTTAGCCGATGACGCCGAGGATGTCGTCTTCGCGGACGATGGTGTATTTGACCTCGTCGAGTTTCACCTCGGTGCCGCCGTATTTGCTGATGAGGACCTTGTCGCCGACTTTGACTTCGAACGCGACGGACTTGCCGTTTTCGTCCTTCTTGCCGGTGCCGATGGCGATGACTTCAGCCTCCTGCGGCTTTTCCTTGGCGGAGTCCGGGATGATGATGCCGCCGCGGACCTGCTCTTTGTTGTCGTCGAGATGCTTCACGAGGACGCGATCGCCGATGGGCTTGATTTTAACTTTTGCCATATAGGTTGTGGATTTGGGTTTGAGGAAGGTTGTGTGTGTTTTTTTAGGAAACGCATACGCCGTCCGACGATCGCCGGGCGGCGTGTGCAAATTCAGAAAAGTTATTTCTTGTTCTTGTCGTCATCGACGACCTCGAAGTCCGCGTCCACGACGTCGGCTTGCTTCTCGGTTTTCTTCGACGGACCGGCTTCTGGAGCGGAGCCCGCGTCAGCGCCGGGAGCTCCGGCGTCGCCGCCAGCCGCGCCGGCTTGCTGCGCTTGCGCGTAGAGTTCGGCGCCGAGCTTGGTGAGATTTTCGGAAGCGGCCTTGATCTTATCGGCGTCGTCGGACTCGAGGTCCTTCTTCGCTTCGGCGATCGCTGCTTCGAGCGGAGCCTTCTTGTCGGCCGGGAACTTGTCGCCCGCGTCCTTGATGGCCTTCTCGAGCTGATAGATCGAGCTATCGAGCTGGTTCTTCGCTTCGACGGCGTCACGACGCTTCTTGTCTTCCGTTGCGTGGAGTTCGGCTTCCTTGGTCATCTTCTCGACTTCTTCCTTCGAAAGACCGGAGGAGTTCGAGATGGTGATTTTCTGGTCTTTGCCGGTACCGAGATCCTTCGCGGAAACGTGGAGAATACCGTTCGCGTCGATGTCGAAAGTGACTTCGATCTGCGGCGTGCCGCGAGGCGCGGGCGCGATGCCATCGAGCTTGAAGTTGCCGATGGTTTTATTGTCGCGGGACATCGGGCGCTCGCCCTGAAGAACCACGATTTCAACGCCTGGCTGATTGTCGGCGTATGTGGAGAAAACCTGGGTCTTCTTCGACGGGATCGTCGTGTTGCGCGAGATCATAGGCGTGGAAACATTACCGGCCGTCTCGATGCCGAGCGTCAGCGGAGTCACGTCGAGGAGAAGAACGTCGCGGACTTCGCCCTTGAGCACGCCGCCCTGAACGGCCGCGCCGATGGCGACAACTTCGTCGGGATTCACGCCTTGATGCGGAGGTTTGCCGCCCAGGTTTTTAGCGAGTTCGACGACCTTCGGCATACGCGTCATGCCGCCGACAAGCACGAGCTCGTCGATCTTGGACGAGTCGAGACCGGCGTCTTTCAAGCAGCTCTTGAACGGGGGCAGACAGCGATCGAAAAGCGATTCACAGATCTGCTCCATCTTCGCACGCGTGAGAGAAATATTAAGATGCTTCGGGCCGGATGCGTCTGCCGTGATGAAGGGAAGATTGATGTCCACCGACTGCGTCGAGGAGAGCGCGATCTTGGCCTTCTCGGCTTCTTCCTTGAGACGCTGGAGGGCCATCGGGTCTTTGCGGAGATCGATGCCACTTTCCTTTTTGAAGGTATCGACCAGCCAGTTGATGAGCGCTTCGTCCCAATTATCACCGCCAAGGTGCGTGTCACCGTTGGTGGCCTTCACTTCGAAAACGCCGTCGCCGATTTCGAGCACCGATACGTCAAACGTACCGCCGCCCAAATCGAACACCGCAATCTTCTCGTCCTTTTTCTTGTCGAGACCGTAGGCGAGCGAAGCGGCGGTAGGTTCGTTGATGATACGCATCACCTCGAGACCGGCGATCTTGCCGGCGTCCTTGGTCGCCTGACGCTGAGCATCGTTAAAGTAAGCGGGGACCGTGATGACGGCTTGGGTAATCTTATCGCCGAGATAGGCCTCGGCGTCCGCCTTCAGCTTCGCGAGCACGAACGACGCGATCTGTTGCGGAGCAAATTGCTCGGTCTTGTCGCCGACCTGGGCTTCGATGTAAGCATCGCCGCCTTTGCCTTCGACGACCTTGAACGGGAAGCTGGCGATCTCTTTTTGAACCTCCGAAAATTTGCGGCCAATCAGGCGCTTCGCGGAGAAAATGGTGTTACGGGGATTGGTGACGGCCTGGCGTTTCGCCGCCTGGCCGACCAGACGTTCGCCGGTCTTGGTAAACGCGACGACAGAGGGGGTGGTACGTGCACCTTCGGCGTTCGGAATAACGACGGGCTCGCCGCCTTCCATGACCGACATACACGAGTTGGTGGTACCTAAATCGATTCCTAAAATACGGCTCATGCCCGCCTTTTAGCAATGCATGTGCCTCGCGATCGATATCCTCCTCTATCTCTTAAAAGCCACCGACTTAAAAAATATCTGCGACGTTTTCGGCCGATTAAGCGGCCTCTTTTCGGGCCATGCTGTCGCAACTCTGGCGCAGTGCCACGGGGCGGGCGGACACGCGTGGCACACCCGATTTTCACGCGCGCTTTCACAGGTTAGCGGGCGATGATCTTCACGGCTTTAACGTTGCGCGGGAGCACACCGAACTCGCGTTTCACTGCGACGAGTGCCGCGAGTGCGGCTCCTTTCGCGCCCCGCTTTTTCACCCACGAGGCCGGCGCTTCGGCGATCAAAAAGCCTTCCTGCGTGAGCGTGAGCGACAGCTCGATCTGACCTTCTCCCGCGAGCGTGAGCGTCACGGAAGCCTTGCGAGCTCCCTCCGTATCCAGTGACGCCGGGAACGGCGCGGCCTCGCCGGCTTTCGGCAGCATCGTGAGATTGGAACCGCCGTCGTTAACCGTGAACGAACCCGCGGGCGTGATCGTGTCACCCGTTTGTTGATACACGATAACGTCGCTCTGGGGTGGCGGAGCGCCTTCGAACGACAATGTCAGCCCAGCCCCCGATGAACTGAACGTTGCCTCGGACGACGCAGGCGTTGTTTGCGAGCCTGTCGGGGTGGAGGGAACGGGTTCGCTGAATCCCAAGAGCATGCTCATCGTCGGTTCGGACCAGGGAGAAACGCCGCCGCTGATGATGCTCACATCAGGCGAGGTCGCTGGCACATCGATAAACCACAGGCTGTTGCCGTACGGCTGATAAACCGCCGTGAGCTGCTCGTTGAAAGAGGACAATGCGCTAAAGACGGGCCCGAGGTCGGGGAGGACGGGCGGCGGCGTGACGGCGTTTCCGATGTTGAGCGCCGTGGCATTGCCGGGCGCCTGCGCGAAAACGTAGTTGCCGTTCAACGACGTCAGGCCGGTTCCGTCGATCGCGTAAAGGCCGGGCAGGCTGTCAGGCAGGGCCGGCGTGGTCCAAACGAGCGAGCCCGAGGTGGCCGAGCCTTGGGTGTCGCTATTAACAAAGCCGGTCACTGTTCCGGTCAGCGGGGGCAGGGAATCGCCAAATTCGCTGGCGACCGGCGTCGCTGTATAGGTGAGCGTCGCAGGGGTGACGGCGAGCGCGCCGTCCGCATAACTGACGGCGTAGTTGGCCGCCTTGCCTTGAGTAAAGCCGATGGCCGCCGGCGTCAGATCGTAGGTGCCCACGTTGCTCCCCGCGGTCGCGTTGGAGGAAACGGCGACCGTGGCGGCGAGGGCGTCGCCATTGACCAGGCCGTCACCGCTAAGCGAATACGCGCCGGACGTCGGGTTGGCGGCACCGTAAACGCGGCTTTGATCGTTGGCAGCCACGATCAGCGCGCGGGGCGTGACCGCGAGGGCACCATCGACGTACGTGATCGCGTAATTGGCGGCGGAGCCTTGCGTGAACGCCGCCGCGCCAGAGGAGAGCGCATAGGTGCCGACGTCGCTCGTCATTGTGGCCGGGCTCGAAACCTGACTGACGCCGAGCGTGTCGCCGTTGGCCAGATTGTTGGCGGTTACTGAGCCGTAGAGTGGATTCGCTGCGCCGTAGAGGCGCGATTGATCTACCGTGGTCACCGTGAGCGGACGCGGCGTGATCACGAGCGCACCGTTCACGTAACTGATGCTGTAATTGGACGCAGTGCCTGTGGAGAAGATCGCGCCGGTGGGCGTGATTTCATAGGTGCCGACATTGCTCGCGAGCGTTGCGGGCGTGGAAATCGTCACGCCGCCGAGCGTGTCGCCGTTCACGAGATTGTTGGCCGTGGCACTGATGCTTGCGGGATTCGCATCACCGTAAACGCGCGTCTGGTCGAGGGCCGAAATCGTCAGCGGACGTGGCGTGATTGAGAATGCGGTGGCATTTCCCGGAGCCTGGACGAAGACGTAATTTGTCGCGCTCAAGCCGCTGCCGTTGATCGCGTAATTGCCCACGTCGTTCGTGGTGGTCGCGGTGGTTCCGAAGAGCATCGAGCCGGTGGTCGCTGAATCAAGCGTGTCGCTGTTGCGGAAGCCGCCGACGGTGCCGGTGAGGGCCGGATTGCTGTCGCCGTAAATGCGGGCGGCTGGATCCGCGGTGTACGTCAACGTGGCGGGTGTCACATTCAAGGCGCCCGGCTCGTAGGTGACCGCGTAGTTGCCGGCTGATCCGTTGGAGAATGCCAGCCCCGAGCCATCCAGCGCGTAACTGCCCACGTCGCTCCCGGTCGTCGCCGGCGTAGTCACGTTGATGGACGAGCTGACGGCATCAGCGTTGGCGAGGCCGAGTCCGCCGATGGCGAAAGTGTCCGTGGTGGGATTCGCGTCGCCATAAATCCGCGACGCCGTTGACGGAGTAATCGTGATCGGACGCGCGACGATGCCAAGAGAGCCATCCGCGTAGGAAACGGTGTAGTTCGAAGAAGAGCCGGTGGCGAATGTCGCGCCGGACGGCGTGAGGTTGGCGGTGCCGACATCCGTCGCGACGGTCGCCGTCGAGGAAACGGTCACGAGGCTGTTGAGCGCATCGCCGTTGACCAATCCCTGACCACTCACGGAAAACGTGCCCGTAGTGGGATTGGCATTACCGTAGTAACGCGTCTGGTCATCCGCCGTGACCGTGAGGGCGCGCGGTGTGACTGCGAGCGCGCCGTCCAGGTAGGTGATCGCGTAGTTCGATGCGGAGCCATTGCCAAACGTCGCGCCAGCCGGCGTGAGGCCGTAGCTGCCGACATCGCTGACGGTTGTCGCGGTCGAGGAGACGCTTGCGACCGGGTTCAACGTATCGCCATTGACGAGGCCGAGACCGCCGACCGTGAACACACCGGTCGTGGGATTGGCGTCGCCATAGATGCGGCTCTGATCGCTGGCCGTGACGCTGATGGCGCGGGGCGTGACCGCGAGAACGCCGTCCGTGTAAGTGATGGCGTAGTCGCTGGATTGACCGGCGGTGAATGTCGCGCCGTTGGGCGTGAGATTATAGCTGCCGACGTCGCTCGCGGGCGTCGCGGTTGACGAAACCGCGACGGCGCTGTCCAACGCATCGCCATTCACCAAACCGCTGCCGGACACGACGAAGGTGCCGCTCGAAGGATTGCCATCGCCGTAGATGCGTTGCTGACCGTCGGCGGTGATGGCGATTGTCCGCGGTACGATCGTGAGCGCGGTGCCGTTACCGGACGCCTGAACGAAATGGTAGTTGGCCGAAGAATACCCGCTGCCGGTGATGCCGTACTGACCGACGTGATCGGCCGTCGTCGCTGTCGTGGTCCAAAGCGCCGCGCCAGTGAGGACGGAGTTGTCCTGGCCGAGCTTGAAGCCGGTGACGGAACCGGTGAGCGCCGGATTCGCATCGCCGTACATCCGGCTGGCGGTGTCCGCCACGTACGTCAGCGGCGCGGTGGTGACGGTGTAACCGACGCCATTCGTGTCAGCGATCAGTGTGTAGCTGGAAGAAAGTCCGCCCGTGTAGAGGAAGGAATACGCGCCGGCGTCCATCGTGTTCGAAAGACTGCCGCTGTAGAGCGCGGTCCCGGTGATCCCGATGTTATCGGTGGTGTCTTCGCTATCGACGAAGCCGGACGAGACCGTGTATCCGAGCGAGCCCGACGGCGTGTCGCCGTAAACGTGGGTCGCCGAGCCGACGATGGTCGGGCTGATGGTGAGCGCGCTGGCGGCGGCATCCGCGTAGATAAAGCCGTTGCCGGAGTTCACGATGCTGACGGGAAGATCCGTCGCGTAGGTTTTTCCGTAGAGGCGGAAACTCGAAGTAAGCCCGCCTTTCTCGGTGTGCACGGTGCCGACGAGATCGGGCGTCATGGTGTACACGAGCCAGCGTTTGCCGGCGCCGGCGGTGAGCGCGGATGCGCCCGCATGGTTGATAAAGTTGCCGGCACCTTCGGTGGAAAGTGCGAAATCGCCCGTCGTCGCCGTCACCGATGAACCGCTCGTGAGCGTTAGATCGCCGCTCGTGCGGAGCACGATGTCCCCCGTCGCGCTTTGGACGGGGCCGCTCAACAGGAGACCACTCGCGGAATCCGTGAGCTGAAGCGCGCCGTTCGCCTGCATCGCTCCGAGCGCGGTGATGGTGTTCGCCGCGTTGGTCAGTGTGAGCGCGCCGCCGGTGGTCGCGGACAAGATGGAAATATTTTCCAACGCAGCCGTCTGCACGAGATCACCCATGGCACCCGTGGTGAGCGCGAGCGCGTGATCGTGTGTATCGATGCCGCTCAACGCGCCGACGGTGCCGATGGAAACGCCGGTGGCATCCACGTAACTCGCGTCGCCCTGCGTGTTGAGCGCGAGCGTGTCGATGCTGTTGGCGACGTTGTTCAAGGTGACCGCGCCGCCTGAGGTGATTGCGAGCTCGGGCGTGAGGATCGCGCCGGTTTGCGCGATGTCGCCAGCGGCCGTGAGGATCGCGCGCGTGCCGGCATTGATGGAGTCGATCGTCGTGAGGCCGGCGGCGTCGTTGCGCACGGTGACGGTGTCGCCACTGAGCTTGAGGAGGCCGAAGCTGTTGCCTGTATTCGAAAGATCGATGCCGAGCGATCCGGCGGAAGAAGCGCCCGCCGTGAAGCTGGCGGTTCCGGCGACGCTGATCGACGTGCCGGCGGACTGGACGATGCCCGTCTGGACGTCAGGGCCGGTGGTGATGTTGGGCGCAACGGTCTGGACGGAGATGGGGCCGGCGATGTTGTTGGCCGCATTGTTGAAAAAGATCGCCGTGCCGGCGACCGGGCCCGAGTCGAAGGAGCGGTTGGCGGCCTCGCTGATGACGGTGTAGCTGCCGGCTTCGTTGATGTTGCCGAGGGTGATGACGCCGGACTGGCGGAGGAGTGTGTTGACGCCCGGAAGCGAAGTCGTGCCCTGCACGAGATTGCCCGCGCCATCGAGGGTGGCGGAGGCGCTGTCGATCGTGAGGTTGCCGGCGACCTGGACGTTGGTGGAGGTGGCCTGGGACACAGGATCGCCGGAGGAGGTGAGCTCGTAGTTGCCGCCGACAAGGTGGTTGCCGAGGACGGTGGCAGGGGCGCCGGAGTTGTTGAGGTAAACGTTGCCGGCGTTGTGGGTTGTTGTGAGCGAGAGGTTGCCGCCAATGGTGACCGGCGCGGTTTGGGTGATGAGGTTGGCGGCGGTGAAGGCGACGTCGCCCGTGGCGGTGAGCGCGCCGACGACGTATAAGGCACCCGCGGAGTTCACCGTAAGGAAGGCGACTGACGATGTGCCAAGGTCGGTCCCGGCATTTTCGACGATCTGCGCATCCCGGCCGGTGACGGCGATCGCGCCGAAGGTGTTGGCGGCCTGGGTGAGGAAGATGTCGTGAGTGCCGGCGTCGAGCGTGACGTTCGCGCCGCCGCCGAGGAGCCACGCAGCGCCTTGGGTGAGGTCGGTGGAGTCGGCGATGTTCACCGACGACGGTGTGCCGGTGATCGTGATCGCTCCGAGGCTGTTGGCTGTATTCGAAAGATCGATGCCGGTCCCGGCGGAGCGCAGCGTGAGTGGGCCCGAAGTCAGTGCGGCGGTCTGGCTGATCCCGCCACCGCCGTGGAGCGTCAGCGCGGTGCCGCCGACGTTCGTCGCACCGACGATTGCGAGCGTGCCGGTGCCGTCGGTGCGGCCGATCGTGAGACCGGAAAGCGTCGAAGGCAGCCACGCGAGATCGGCGGCGGTGAGGTCGAACGCAGAGGTGGCCGTGGCACCGCCGAGAGCGACGTTGGCGCCGATTGAGGCGGGACGGAGCGTGAGATCACCCGTGCCGGTGAGCGCCGCGCCGAGGTCGATTTCGTCGGCGTCCATGACGAGGTTGTTCGAACCCAGCGCGACTGTATTCAGAAAACCGATCGTACCGGTGCCGGCGGACAGGGTGAGGTTGTTGGCGTCGATCGTCGCGGGCTGGTTGAAGGTCAACGCGGTCCCGGTGAGATCGCCCGTAATCGAGACGGGGCCGTTGTAGATCTGCGGACCACTGATGGTGAGCGCGGGCAGAGTGACCGCGTTGTCGTTGTTGATCGTCAAGCCAGTGAGCGTGGACGCGAGCTGGTCGAGGCCGGCAACCGAGCCGGCGCCTACGTCGAGTGTGAGCGCCGAGGGACCGCCGACGGCGTTGCCGAACGAGAGCGCCCCACCCTGCGAATTCACGTCGAGCGCGCCGCTGAGCGTGAGCGTATTTGAAAAGGTGAGACCGTCGTAGCCACTGAGCGTGAGCCCGCCCGCGATGACCGGACCGGAGAACGAGGAGCCGACGGAGCCGTCCAGCAGCGCGACGTTTTTCGTGAACGTCGCCGGTCCCGCGATGGAAAGACCCGACGCGGCGGAGACCGTCTCGCTGAAAAGCGCGCCGCCCGAGCCGGTGAGCGTGAGCGCGTAGCCAGTGCCCGTGCCGAGCGGCGTGACGTTTCCGATCTTGCCGGTGAACGTTTTCGCGCCGGTTCCGCTGGCCAGGGTCAGGTTATGCGCGCCGTCGAGCGTGCCGCCAAAAGTGATCGCCGAATCGCTCGACGTGACGGTGGCATCCGCACCCACGAAAACCGGGCTGTTAAACGCGATCGCGCCGGGAGCGGTGCTGGTGACGTCGCCGTTGAGCGTGATGTTCGTGTTGTTCGTCGCAGTGTACGATTGCGGGCCCGCGATCGAGATGCCTCCGGAGGGAATCGTCGGCGAACTCGAGGTGACACTGAGACTGGTGAGCGTGGCGCCGACGTGGTCGAGACCGGTGATCTGTTGCGAGCCCGCATCGAGCGTCAGGCCGAAGGGACCGCTGATCGTGTTGGTGCCCTGGAAGACGAGCGGCGAATCGTTGGAGCTGATCGTGGACGCGCCATTTTGAAGAACCACGCCGCCATTGAAGGTCATGCCGTCGTATCCAGAAAGTCCCATGCCTCCGACTTTCCCGAGCGTGACGATTCCGGCAAAGACGCTGCCGGCGTTGCCATTCGCGAGCGTCACGTCGTCCAGGAAAGTCACCGGGCCGGTAATCGAGAGGCCGTTATTCGCGCCGAGCTTATCGTGAAAAACCGCGCCGCCCGATGTGAGCTGGAGGGCCACGCCGGCGCTCGAGGTATCTCCGAGGCCGCTGACCGCCTGATAGAAATCCACCGCGCCGCCGACCGCATTGGCGATGAGTTGATGATTCGCACCGGCGACGGTGCCGTTAAATACGATGGGGGAATTCGCCGACTGGATGGAGAGATCGGCTCCGAGAGTGACCGGACTGTTGAACGTGATCGCGCCCGCGGAGGTGCCGGTAATTCCGGCATTCAAGGTGATGCCCCCGGTGGCGGTGTAGGTTTGCGCGCCGGCGATGGTCATCTGCGGCAGCGTCAGCGGAGTGCCCGTGCTCACGGTGAGCGAGTGGCTGTTGGCGTTGACGCTGGTGAGGCCGGTGACGGTGCCCGCGACGGAGTTGAGCGTAACGTCATTCGCACCGATGTTCACGCCGGTCGTCGCACCGATCACGGAGACCGCGAAGTCATCGGCGTCGGTATAGGAGAGATCACCGCCCGAGAAACCGGCGGCGAGGTCGGCAACATTGTTACCTGTGTTGTTGAGGGTCGCATAACCGGTGCCCGTCAGGAGAAGCGAGCTCGCGGTGATCGCGCCGGTCTGCGTGATGTGGCCACCCGCGTTTACGCTCAATGTGTTCGTGACGGAGGAGGCGTCGAAAACGATTCCGTTGATGTCGGTGACATCAGCCGCGGAAGCGGAAACGATCTTCACGGTGCCGAAATCGCTCTTGGGATTGGCGTCGAGAATGATGGCGTTCGTGCCGGCGGTGAGCGTGGTCAGTCCGGGAACGGTCCACGCGTTCGCGTCGGTGATCAGGTGATTTTCGCGGACCGAAACGTTCTGACCGGTCAGAGTGAGATCGCCCAGCTGGTTGGCGCTTTGCGTCAGGAAAATGTCATGCGTCTGCGCGTTTAACGTGACCGGCGTCGAGGCAAGGCTCCACGCGGCGGCTTGCGTGATGTCGCTGTTTTCCGCGATCGAAACGGCGCTCGTGCTGCCGGTGATGGCGAGGTCGCCGAGGACATTGTCGGTGTTGTTCAACGTGATGACGTTGGTGCCGACGTTCAGCGTGGTGGTGGCGGTGGTCGTCCACGCGCCGCCCTGGGTCATCGCGTCGTTTTCGGTGATCGCGACGTCGCCGCCGGTGACCGTGAGATTGCCGACGATGTTGGCGGCGTTGGTGAGTGTGATCGCCTTGTCGTTTTCCGCGAGGAGCGTCACGGGGACGCCGGCGAGCGACCACACACTGCCTTGGGTGATCGCATCGTTCTCCGTGATCTTCACCGAAAGAGGCACGCCGTTGGCCGTAGTGACATTTACATTACCGAAGACGTTTCCGCTCTTGGAAAGATCGAGGTTGTGGTTGCGGGCGTCGGCCGTGACGACGGACGAGCCGACGGTCCACGCGGATGCCTGCGTGAGATCGGTGTTGTCGGTGATGAGCACCGACGACGGCGCGCCGCCGAGCGCGATGGCGCCGAGGCTGTTGGTGAGATTATCGAGAACAATGGAACTGGTGCCGGCGTTGAGCGTGGTGACGCCCGTGGTGGCCCACGACGTGGCGCCATCGGTGAGCGAAGTGCTGTCGGTAATGCTCACGGTATCACCGCGGACGTAGAGATCGCCAAGCACGTTGCCGGTCTGCGTAACGCTGACGTTACCCGCGCCGGCGGTGGTGCCGGTCGTGTCGTAGGCGACGAGTGAAACCAGATTCGTCGCGGCGGTGCCGGTGGACCAGGCACCGGCCGCGCCGGTATCGAAAATCGCGGCGTGGCCGGCGGTCTCTTTTGCGAAAATCGTGACATTCTGATTGGCGCCGGTGGCACCGAGCACCTGAAGCGGCCCGAAGACGTTGTTCTGATTGGCGAGCGTGATCGAATAAGCGCCGGAATCCAAGGTGGTCGCGCCATGAGTCGTCCACACGCCACCCTGGCTGATGCCGCTGTTGGCCGGTGTGGGATCGTAATCGTTTTCGCGGATACTGACGGTGCCGGGAGTCAGGTTTCCGTTGTTGATCTGGGTGACGGTGAGGTTGCCGAAGCGATTGTCGTAGCCGCCTAAAACGATCGCCTGGTCATCGGACGTTGTGAGCGAAACGGTCGGACGATACGTGCTCAAGGACCACGCGGAAGCCTGGGTGATCGCGTCGTTCTCGCGGAGGATGACGCTGTTCGTATCGCTGGAAAGCGCGATGTTGCCGAGGACGTTGTTCGGCTGATCCAGCGTGATGCCGGAGGTGAAATTATTGAAGGTCGTCGTGGAGCCGGAGTGGATCGCGGTGCTCGCTACCTGCGTGAGCGAACCGCCGAGCCACGAATCCGCCAGAAATGTACCGGTGATCGTCGAGTTTCCCAAAACGAGACTGTCGCGGTCGTAGAGGGCCACGTTATTGCCCGAGGCGACATCGATGCGGTTGAACTGATTGTAGATGTTATCGAACGTGATGTTGTTCGTGCTGCCCGCGGCGAATGTCGCGGTGCCTCCGGCGACGGAAATGTTGTAGCCGTCGTCCCACGTGCTGGCATCGGTGATCGCACCGCCGGCGGTGACCGTGAGATCACGCGAGAGACTGAACTGGTAATTATTTCCGTAGAGCTCGATCGCGTTGGAGTCCGTGAGGGAAACGTCTCGCGCGCCGTTCACGCCGACGCGGTAGAAATTATTCCCCGCGTTGGTGAGCGTGATGTCGGAGGATCCCGATGCCCGCAGCATGGTGATGCCAGGGACGACGAGCGCGCCCGATTGCGTGATCGCGCCGCTGGGGGCCGAGAGCGACAGATTGCGGCTAAGCGTCATCCCCGGGAGATCGACACTGGTGGCGTTATCGTAGCGGAGGGAAACGTCGCGCAAAGTGCCGACCGTCGCGAGACCGATGATCTGCGCCGTGCTGGCGCTGATGTTGCGCAGATAAATATCCTGATAAGAACCTCCGCCCGATTTCGCGATCGTCACCGTGCCGGCGAGATTGTTGGCGAGTCCGTAGGCTGTATTCAACGGATCGATATAGCCCAGGAACAGATTGCTGTTCGCCGCCGTGACCGTGAACTGCGAGTTGCCGGTCACCAAAAGGCGGCTGTCGTAAGGCGCGCCAAAGGAGCTGTAACCATACTGGCTGATATCGCCTCCGGCGGTCACGGAGAGATCGCCCGATATCGTGCTGACGCTTGAGTTGTAATACCCGAACTGGATCGCGTTCGTATCGTTCAGGATCACGTCTTTGCCGGAGCCGATCCGCACGTAGCTGAAATTATTCGCCGCCGAATCGAACGTGATGTTGTTGGCCGCGCCCGCCGTGAACTGGGCATAGCCGGGCACGGTGATGGTGCCGGTATCGGTGATGGCACCCGTGGTCGTGACCGTGAAGTCCGTGCCCACCGACGTAGGCCCAAAATTCACCGCGCCGCCGCCGGTGACGGTGAAATATTTGCCGAGCGTCGCGCTGGTGATGGCGAGATCGTTGACGTCTTTGATGTTGGCGTAACCGCCGGTGCCCGTCTCGCCGTTACTCGCCACGGAAAGTGCGAGGCCGTTTTGAAAATCGTTATTGTTGGAAAGGTTGATGTAGGGATCGGCGTAACCGAAGCCGCCCGAGTTGGCCGTCAACGTAGTCAGACCGGCGACGGTCACCGCGCCGGTTGAAGCGATCGGGCCCTGCGTCGTCGCGGTGAGCGTCCCGGTGATGTTGCTGGGGCCGAAGCGCAGCGCGTTCGTGTCGTTGAGCGTGACGGTTCCCGCGCTGGTGAGCGCGACGATATTGAGATCCGTCGTGGGGCGCGTGAGTGTCACGTCGCCGCCCGCGGCATTGATGGTGGTCGTGCCGAGCACGGTGACGTTGCCGACCGTGTTCACGACATTGCGCGTGGAGTTCGCCGTGATCGTCAGATCGTTGCCCACGCCAGTGCCGGTGCCCACCGTGAGCTCGCCGAGATCGATCTGGCCCGAGGCTGCGCCGGCAGTCGGCCCGTTATGCGTGATGTTCAGATTTTTCGCGGTGATCTGGCCGGTGCCGATGCTGCCGCTCGTGGACTCGTTCCCCATCGTGATCGAAACCGTGCCGCTGCCCGCATCCACCAGACTGTTGTTGACGAATGCCGCCGCGCCCAAGTCGCGATTGGCTCCGTCAGCGCCCGAATCGTTCAGGACGAAGCTCACGCTTCCGTCGTCCGAGTAGATGTTGGAATTGATGGTGATATTCCGGCCCGCGTTAAACGTCAGCGCGCCGCCTGTGCCCGAGCCATTTACCGTAAAAATGGAGCTGTTAATCGTGACGTCGTTGTTCGCCTGAAGCGTCACCGCCGTGCCTGCATTCGTCGCCGTCGTGATCGTGCCGGGATCGATCGTGCTCGTGCCGGATGCGTTGTCGGTAAATGCATCCACATCCGTCAGCGCGGCACCACCGCCTGCTTGTACGATGATATCTTTAGGATCGAAAAGGACTGTGCCGCCGGCGCCTTGCGTCGCGCCGGCATCGACGAGACCGACCATTTCCAAAAACCCTTTGCCGGAAATTTCCACCGCGCCGCCGTTCCCGCCGAGCGAACCGCCACGCGCAGTCACCGTGCCCTGGAAACGCGTGAGATCGTCGGACCAGACAACCACGTCGCCGCCGTTTCCGCTCGCGGTCGCATCCGCGCGGATCGTCGCACCGCTGCCGACGAACGTGCGTTGCGCATTCGCGATGGAGTTGTCCTGACCTTGGAAGCCGCCACCGAGGGCGACGCGCCCGCCGCCGGCTGCGCCAGACGCATCGACCACCGCATCGTTGAAAAGACCCACCTTGTCGCCGGTCATGATCACTTCGCCGCCGCTGGTGTCCGCCTCCGCTCCGACCGCGAGGAGGTTGCCTGAACTTTTGACGACGCCCGCGTCGCCGCCATCCAGGAGGATGCGACCGCCGCGACTGACCAAGGTATTGGCTTCGACGATACCTTCGTTGTTTACCACCGAGCCGGCGAGATCGCCCGCCGCCCTCGCCGTCATCATCGCGACACCGCCGTCGGCTTTGATGAGACCGCGGTTGAGTACCTGCGCGTCCACGGCGGCTGAGTCCACGGAGAGGTTGATCAAGCCGTCGCCGTTAAAATCGAGAGTGACTTTGTCGCCCGCCGCGAGAGCGACAGTGCCACCGTTGGCGGTGAGCGAGCCGTCGTTGCTCACGCGCGGAGAGATGAACGCGATGATTCCGCCCGGCGCGGCT
>Ga0164241_10003776_pt1 | contig 15009 bp, 19 predicted proteins | sample OricomyardsoilBY_FD_108780 | JGI IMG/M metagenome (GOLD analysis project Ga0164241, IMG submission 108780) | Backyard soil microbial communities from Emeryville, California, USA - Original compost - Back yard soil (BY) | ecosystem: Environmental > Terrestrial > Soil > Unclassified | place: USA... | reverse complement strand
CTGAAGCAGGCGGGGATCGGCGAGAAGTACGTCCAGCAGGACGAGGACGACCAGGAGCTCGCGTTCCAGAGGGCGTTCTCGGTCGAGCTGGCGCTCGCGGGCTGCGCGGTGCTCGCCGGGCTCGTGCTCGTCCCGGCGCTGGCGCTGGCGGTCGGCGAGCGCGAGGTGATCGTCCCCGGGCTCGTGCTGCTCGCGGCGCTGCCGGCGATGGCGCTGCAGGCGCCGCTGTGGATCTTCGCCCGGCGGCTCGACTTCGCGACGCAGCGGCGGCTGCAGGCGATCGACCCGATCGCGGGCTTCGTCGTGACCGTCGCGCTCGTCGCGGCGGGCTTCGGCTACTGGGGGCTGCTGGCCGGGACGCTCGTCGGCTCGTGGGCGACCGCGGCGGCCGCGATCCGCGCCTCGCCGATCCGCCTGCGCTGGCGGATCGACCGCGCGACGGTGCGTTCGTACGCGGCGTTCTCGTGGCCGCTGCTGCTCAGCGGCGCGACGACGGTCGTGTTCGCGCAGGCGCTGGCGATCGTCGGCACGCGCTCGGTCGGGCTCGCGGGCGTCGGCGCGATCTCGCTCGCCTCGACCCTGAACCAGTTCGCGGGCCGCGCCGACCAGGCGGTGACCGAGGCGATGTACCCGGCGATCTGCCGCGTGCGCGACCGCGGCGCGCTGCTGCTCGAGACGTTCCTGAAGTCCAACCGGCTGGCGCTGATGTGGGGCGTCCCGTTCGGGGTCGGCGCCGCGCTCTTCGCGCCCGACCTCGTGCGGTTCGTCCTGGGCCGCGAGTGGTCCCACGCGACGACGCTGCTGCAGGTCGTCGCCGCGTGCGCGGCCGCGCACCAGGTCGGCTTCAACTGGGACTCGTTCTACCGGGCGCTGGGGATGACGCGCCAGACCGCGGTGATGGCGGTCTTCACGCTCGTCGTGTTCCTGGTCGTGACCGTGCCGCTGCTCGCGACGCACGGGCTGACCGGGCTGGCGATCGGGATGGCGGTCCAGGAGGTCGCGACGATCGGCCTGCGGTGGTACTACCTGGGCCGGCTGTTCCCCGGCTTCCACCTCCCCGTGTTCCTGGCTCGCTCGCTCGCACCCCAGATCCCGCCCGTGCTGCTCGTGCTCGCGCTGCGGCTGGCGGAGTCCGGTGAGCGCGCGTGGTGGATGGCGGCCGGTGAGATCGTGGTCTACGCGCTCGCGACGGTGGCGATGATCGTGGTGCTCGAGCGGTCGCTGGTGCGCGAGGCGGCCGGGTACCTGCGGCGGCGTGGGCCGGGGGCGCTGGCGGCGTGAGGGGCTTCGTGGCGTCCGTGCGGCGGGCCTTGCGCGGCGCGAGGCGCGCGGGCCGGCTGAACGCGCGGCAGTTCGAGGCGCTGGTCGCGCTCGCCGACTGGGCCGAGGAGGAGAACCTCGGGCCGCGGCGCTCGCCGACGATCGACCCGAGCGCGATCGTCTCGCCGCTCGCGTCGCTGCGGTTCGTCGAGCGCGTTGAGATCGGGCCGCAGGCGTCGATCGGGCCGTACTGCTGCGTGTGGGGCGGCTGGTCGCGGACGTGGGCGCGGGTCGGCGCGGGTGCCCTGCTGTCCCCCGGCGTCGTGCTCGTCTCCGGCAACCACCGGACCGATACGCCCGGGCCGATCCGCGAGCAGGGGTTCGTCGAGCTCGACGTGTCGATCGGCGCGGGCGCGTGGATCGGCGCGCACGCGGTGGTCGTCGGCGTGAGCGTCGGCGAGGGCGCGGTGGTCGGCGCCGGCGCGGTCGTGGTGCAGGACGTCCCCGCGGGCGCGATCGCGGTCGGCTCCCCGGCGCGGGTCGTGGGCTGGCGCGAGGGCTACGAGCCCACGGCATGAGCGAGCCGTCGGTCGCCGTCGTCGTCCCGAACTTCAACGGCGAGGGGATCCTCGGGGCGTGCCTCGCGGCGGTGGCCGCGCAGACGTCGCCGCCCGCGCGCGTGATCGTCGTCGACAACGCGTCGGCCGACGGCTCGCTCGTGCTCCTCGCGCGCGACTGGCCGGACGTCGAGGTCGTCGCGTGCGCGGAGAACCACGGCTTCGCGGGCGGCGTGAACCGGGGCGTGGAGGCGGCGGCCGGGTGCTCGCTCGTCGCCGTCCTGAACTCCGACGCGCGGCCCCACGCCGACTGGCTCGAACGGCTGCTCGCAGCCCCGCGCCCGGACGACGTGTGGGCGTGGGGCAGCGTGCTGGTGCGCCCCCGCGACGCGGCCGCTCCCCCCACCGCCGCCGCTCCCCCCGGCGTGGCCGCTCCCCCCGGCGACGACATCGTCGAGAGCGCCGGCGACTGCTGGGACGTGCGCGGCTTCGCGTACAAGGCCGCCCGCGGCGCGGCGCTGTCCGCGCTCCCCGCCGAGCCGTTCGAGGTCTTCGCGCCGCCGGGCGCGTCGCCGTTGCTGCGCCGTGACGTCGTCGTCGCACTCGGTGGCTACGACGAGCGCTTCTTCCTCTACTACGAGGACCTCGACCTCGCGTTCCGCGCGCGCCTCGCCGGCCTGCGCGCGCTGCTCGTGCCCGACGCGCTCGTCGAGCACGACCTCGGCGGCAGCGGCGACCTCGACCGCACCCGCTTCCACGTCGCCCGCAACTCGATCGCCTGCAACGTCATGAACGCGCCCGACCTCCACCCCCGCGCGCTGCTCCACGGCCTCCGCCACGACTGGGCGGCGGCGCGCCGCGACGGCTACGTCCGCGCCCATCTGCGCGGCCGAAGGGCCGCGCTCGCCCGGCTCCCCGGCTCCCTGCGCGAGCGGCGGCGCCGCCAGGCCGCCCGCGTCGCCCCGGTCGCCGACGTCGAGCGCGCGTACGACCTGCCGCCGGCGATCGCGCACCTCGGGCCGCGCTGGCCGTAGCCGGCTGATGAGTTTCCGGCCACCTGACCGTCATACCCACCATGACCACCACCACTGACCGTGAAGCCTTCGAGGCGCAGGTGCGCCGCCACACCCGCGAGCTGCAGGTCCACTGCTACCGGATGACGGGCTCGCTGGAGGAGTCCGAGGACCTCGTGCAGGAGACGTTCCTGCGCGCCTGGCGCAAGCGCGAGCAGTTCGAGGGTCGCTCGTCGCTGCGCGCCTGGCTCTACAAGATCGCGACGAACGCCTGTCTCGACGCGCTCGACAAACGCCCGAAGGTCCCGAGCGCCGACGGCGAGATCCTGTGGCTGCAGCCCTACCCGGACTCGCTGCTCGCCGAGCTGTCCTCCGACGAGGACGGTCCCGAGGACGCGGTCGTCGCCAAGGAGACGATCGAGCTGACGTTCCTCACGGCGATCCAGCACCTTGCGCCGCTGCCGCGGGCCGTGCTCGTCCTGCGCGACGTCCTGGACTGCTCGGCCGAGGAGACCGCCGCGGTCCTCGAGACGACGGTCGCATCGGTGAACTCCGCGCTGCAGCGCGCGCGGGCCGGCGTGCGCGAGCACCTGCCCGAGCCGCGGGCGCAGTGGCGGCCCGGCCAGGAGCCCAGCGCCGCTCAGCGTGCGCTGGTCGCGCGCTTCGTCGAGGCGAGCGAGCGTGCGGACGTCGAGGCGCTCGCCGGCCTCTTGCACGAGGACGCGCGCTTCTCGATGCCGCCGCAGCCCGAGGTGTACGAGGGCCGCGACAAGGTCGTGCAGTGCTGGATCGACGGCGGCTTCGGCTCGGAGTCGTTCGGCGAGACGCGCTGCGCGGTCACCGGAGTCAACGGCCAGCCGGCCGTCGCCTTCTACGTCCGCACGCCCGGCGCCGACGCGTACCGTCCGCTGGCGCTCGACGTCCTGCGCTTCGAAGACGGCCTCGTCCGCGAGATCGTCACGTTCGACGGGCGCCTGTTCGAGCACCTCGGCTTGCCCGCGACCCTGTAGCCGACCGACGTTCGGCTGCGAGGGGGCGCTCGACGGCGGACCCGCGTTACCGCCGCGGGAACAGCCGCGGCTTCGTCAGCCACGGCTTCACGCCGCGCGGCAGGCCGAAGCCGCCGAGGATCCCCTGGACGTTCTTGCGCGCGAGGTAGTCGGCGCGGCCGCCGCGGAGGTAGTCGACGGTGGTGGTCAGCGCGTCCCAGAGGAGGATCGCGTCGGCGGCGAGGGCGCGCGGCAGCGGCCAGTGCTTGCGCGTGTAGAGCCGGATCGCGGCGACGACCTCGGCGCGGTTGGCGGCCTGGTCGAGCCGCAGGAGCGAGGTGCCGTAGCCGTGACCGGCACGGGCGGTGGGGACGACGTCGCAGTGCAGGCCGCGGGCGCGGAGCACGTGGTAGAGATCGGAGTCGTTGAGCATCAGCGGGAAGCGCTCGTCGAGTGCCGGCTCGGGGAGGTCGCCGCGGCGCAGGAGCACGCAGGCGGCCGCGGCCTCGTCGACGCGGACGGGCTCCCGCGCGCCGTCGAGGTCGACGTCGTGGTAGCGGCGATGCGCGTGCCCGCGGTCGCCGCGCCGGGCCTCGTCGCGGCGCCGGCCCCACCGCGTGACGTCCCACAGGAGCCCGCCGAGCGACAGCCGCCGGCGCGCGAAGTGCTGCGCGGTGCCGTCGAGGTTGCGCAGCAGCGCGGCCGCGACGCCGCAGTCCTTGCACACGTCGAGGTGGTCGCGCAACGCCGCCGCGCAGCCCGGCTCCATGACCGCGTCGGGGTTCAGCAGCAGCACGTGACGGCCACGGCCCGCGCGCACGCCGGCGTTGACCCCGTTGGCGAACCCGGTGTTGCGCGCGTGCTCGACGAACCGCACCGCGTCGCCGCGCGCACGGACCCGCTCGGCGGTGTCGTCGCCGCTGGCGTTGTCGATCACGACGATCTCGCACGCGACGCCCTCCTGGGCCAGCGCGGCGTCCAGGCACGCGTCGATCTCGTCGGCGTGCTCGTAGGTGACGACGACGATGGTGACGTCGGGGTCCGCCATCGGCGGCATGCTATTGGCGTGAACGCACTTCGCCTGAAGGTTCGGGGAGCACGCGAGCGACTGCGCTACGGACGCTGGGTCCGCGCGCTGCGGCGCGAGCTGGCGCGCCACGACGGGACGCTCGTGCTCGACGCGCCCCACCGCGCGCGGCTCCTCGGCGGCGCGCCGCGGCTGCGCGTCTTCGGCACCGGCGAGGGTGACGCGACGTTCACCCTGCGGATCGGGCGCGGCGTGATCGTCGGGCCGGACTGCTCACTCGAGGTCTGGGCGCGCGGGACGAACGCGCTCGAGCTCGGCGACGGCGTCGAGCTCGAGGACGCGACCCGGATCCACCTGCGCTCCGGCGCCGTGCGCCTCGGCGCGGGCGCGATCACGCGCGGGCACTGCCTGCTGAAGTCCGACGGCGAGCTCGTCTGCGGGCTCGCGACGCGGATCGGGCACGGCTCGGTGATCCACTGCACCGAGCGCGTCGAGCTCGGCGACCACGCGGTCGTCGCCGAGTCCGCGACTGTGATCGACTCCGACCACACCTGGGACGAGCACGGCACGCCGTTCCTGCAGCTGCCGGTCAGGGTCGACCCCGTCCTGATCGGCGCGAACACGCTCGTCGCCGCCGGCGCGCGCGTCACCCGCGGCGCGCGGATCGGCCCGGGGAGCCTGGTCGCGGCGGGCGCGGTCGTCCTCGGCGGCGACTACCCCGCGGGCTCCGTGCTGGGCGGCGTCCCGGCAGCTGCGCTGAAAGCCCCCGCGTCCTGACATCATCCGCCGCGTGGCAGGCATCCGCACGCGGCTCCTGGAGTGGATCGAGCTCCCCGAGCGCCGGTTCGCCGCGCGCAGCCGGCTGCTCGCGCCGTGGCACCGGCGGCGCTTCGCGGCGTTCGGCTCAGGCGTCCTGTTCGTGCGGCCGCGGCTCGTCAAGGGCGGCCGCAAGATCGCGATCGGCGACCGCTGCATCGTCTACCCGGACTGCTCGCTGTCGGTCGAGCAGGAGGCGTGGAAGCTCCCCGGCGCGCGCCTGACGTTCGGCGTCGGCGTCGTCCTGCAGTCGAACGTGACGATCACCTGCGCCGAGCGGATCGAGCTCGACGACTACGCCGCGATCGGCGCGAACTCGCTGATCTCCGACAACGACCACACGATCGACGGCAGCGCCGAGACGATCCTCGCGACCCCGGTCGTCTCCGCTCCCGTGCGGATCGGCCGCGGCGTCTGGGTCGGGCACAACTGCTCGATCGTCAAGGGCGCCCAGATCGGCGACTACTCCGTGATCGGCGCGAACTCCGTCGTCCGCGGCGAGATCCCGCCGTACTCGATCGCGGTCGGAGCGCCCGCCCGGGTCGTCGGCCGCGTGCCGCATCCGGACGCGGCGGAGCCCGGCGCCGCCGCCGCCGCGCCGCGCCCGAGCGCCCCGCCGCCGCCCGACGCCGCGGAGCCCGCGCGTGGCGCCTGACTCCTCGCTCAGCGACCCGCACCGGCGCGTCCGGCTCCGCGGCCGCGTGCTGCACCCGCTCCGCCGGCGGCGCTTCGCGGAGTTCGGGGCGCGCAGCGCGATCGACCAGCCGCGGTGGCTGCGCGGCACCCACAAGATCGCGGTCGGCAGCGACGTCCTGATCCTCCGCGACGCCTGGATCGCCGCCGAGCGCGACAGCTGGGCGGCCGCCGGCCCGGCGATCACGATCGGCGACCACGTCGCGATCAACACCGGCGTCACGATCACCGCGGCCGAGCGCGTCGTCATCGAGGACGGCGTCCTCATGGCCGCCAACGTCCTCGTCATCGACTGCGACCACACGATGGACGGCGGCGCGGTCAACCCCGCCTACAACCCCCTCGTCACCGCCCCGATCCACATCGGCCGCGGCACCTGGCTCGGCCAGAACGCGGTCGTCCTCCGCGGCACGACCATCGGCGCGGGCTGCGTCATCGGAGCCAACTCCGTCGTCCGCGGCGACATCCCGCCGCACTCCATCGCGGTCGGAGCCCCGGCCCGCGTCGTCGGCCGCACCGCCGCCGCCCGCTAGTCCGTCTCGCGCACCGCGTTCTCGAAGCTGCCCCAGAGCGTTGAGCGCCGTGCGGTTCGACTTGCCGGTGAGCTCCTCCATGATCCTCACCCCGCCTCCAGGGGGCTCGCGCCTCCGATCCACCCCTGCTCCCGGCGGAACTGCCCGGCGATGCGATCGAGCGGTGGCACGACGGCGATCGCCTCGTGGATGCCGGCGATGTCCTGGGGCGAGATGGGGTCGGTGAGCGAGCCCATCTCGATCGTCTTCTCCATCGCCCGCATGTTCCCCAGGACCCTCGAGCGCTCGATGTTGGCCTTGCCCGTCGATGGCCGCCTGCGCAAGCTTGCGATGGGAGATCGAGAGCCCTTCGATCTGCTCGTAGTCGGCGATGGGATCGGGAACGAACGCCTCGTACGAGCCCCCACGCCCGGGGCGTGGCCTGTCGAGATCAGGCCCTCACACCACCGCGCGGAGCTCCCCACGACCTTCACGGCGCATCGGGCCCGCCGCCTGGTTCCTTCATCTCCATAGGACGCAACTGATCCTTATCCGAATAAGGTTCGGTTCTCCGGGCACTCGCTGAACCTTGCGATCGGCCATCCGCGACGCGAGCTACCGCCCCCGCCCCGCGTCGAACCGCCGCCGATCGCGCTTCGTAGGCCGGCCGCCCTCGGGCGCCGGTGGCGGTGCCGCGAGGCGGCGCTGCTCGGCGTGGAGCTCGCGGGCGGCGATGCTCGCGGGCGTCTCCTCGTAGAGGAGGGCGGCCTCGCTCGCCGGGCCGCGGCGGGGCGTGGAGCCGCGGACGATCACGGTGCGGCGGACCTCGCCGGTCGAGAGGTCGATGCGGTCGCCCGGCTTGACCTCACGGCTCGGCTTGACGCGCGCCCCGTTGACCTGGGCGCGGCCTCCGGTCACCGCCTCGGCCGCGAGCGGACGTGTCTTGCACAGCCGCGCGACCCAGAGCCACTTGTCGATCCGCACGCCCGCGACTCTACGTCCCCACGGAGCATTCCAAGAGATATCCAAAGACACCCAGGTGGTTGGATATACTTCCAAGCGTTTGGAGATCGTTGGATAACCCTTGGATATACGATGCATGTAGAAGCGCCGCCCTCCCTCGGGGGCCTGGTGAGCAGGTCGCGCCTGCTCGAGGTCGTGAAGACACCAACGGACCCGCGCGCGCGAGCGGAGTACCTCCACTGGGACAAGGTCCGCCATCTCGACCCGCCCCCCGGGCTGTCGGCGAAGGAGTGGTGGTGGCAGATCAAGTTCGGGCGCGCGCTCGACGCCAAGCCGCTGCCGCTCACCGACGCCAGCGGCGAGGCGTTCACCTTCAGCCTTCCCGATGCGGTCCATCGGCTCCTGCACCACATCGATCAGCAGTGCAGTGGGCAGATCGCGATGCCCGAGGTCGTGACCGGCGACGAGCAAGCGCGCCAGCACTACCTGGTGAACTCGCTCATGGAGGAGGCGATCCGGTCGAGCCAGCTCGAGGGCGCGGCCACATCGCGCAAGGTCGCCAAGGAGCTGCTGCGCTCGGGCCGCGCCCCCAAGGACCGAAGCGAACGGATGATCCTCAACAACTACCGCGCCATCCGGTACATGCGCGATGAGATCGGGAGCACGCTGACGCCGTCGGCCGTGCTGGAGCTCCAGCGCATCCTCACCGAAGGCACGCTCGAGGACCCGAGCGCAGCCGGCCGGGTCCAGCGCCCCGACGAGGAGCGCATCGCCGTGGTCGAGCGGCTCGACGGCACCGTGCTGCACGCTCCGCCGCCCGCCGAGCAGCTTCCGGCCCGCCTCGCCGCGATGTGCGCTTTCGCCAACGAGCCGATCGACGGAGAGCGCTTCATCCACCCGGTGGTGCGCGGCATCCTCCTGCACTTCTGGCTCGCGTACGACCATCCCTTCGAGGACGGGAACGGTCGCACCGCACGGGCGCTCTTCTACTGGTACATGCGGGTCCACGGCTACTGGCTCGTCGAGTACCTCTCGATCTCCCACATCCTGCGCGAAGGCCCGTCGAAGTACACGAAGGCCTTCCTCCTCACCGAGACCGACGACCGGGACACGACGTACTTCCTGCTCTTCCAGCTGGGCGTGATCGAGCGCGCCATCGCGCAGTTCCACCGATACCTCAAGCGCAAGGTGAGCGAGGTGCGAAGCGTGGAGCGGCTCGTCGACAGCGCCGCGCACTTCAACCACCGCCAGCTCGCCCTGCTGAGCGACGCCCTCCACAGCCCGGAACGGACCTACACGATCGGCGGCCACGCGAACAGCCATGACGTGACCCACGAGTCCGCTCGCACCGACCTCACCGACCTAGCCGATCGTGGGCTGATCGACAGACGCAAGGAGGGACGGCAGTGGATCTTCACCGCGCCCGCCGACCTCGGAGAGCGGCTCAACGCCGCGCGGTGACCGCGACTCTACGTCGCGGCGACCCACGCGAAGTCGGTGCGGGTCGAGGCGCCCTGGAGGGAGTTGTCGGCGCCGTCGGCGCCGGCGTCCGGGAAGCTGACGGTGAAGCGGTAGCGGTGGCGGTCCCCCGGCTCGAAGGTCCCCAGCGGGATCGACTCGGCCATGCCGGAGAGGGAGCCGCGGTAGACGACGGGGTAGTCGGTCGGGCAGTCCTTCTCGCACGGCTTGGCGTCCTCGCCGCCGATGCCCGTCCCGGCGGCGGCCTGCTCCTCGGCCGCCCTCTGCTCCTCCGGCGTCAGCGTGCCCGCCTCGGCGGCGGCCTTCTCGTCCGCCGCCTTCTGCTCCTCGGGCGTGAGCTTGTCGTCGGGGCACTCCTTCTCGCACGGCGTCCCGAGGTCCTCGACGAGCAGCTCCAGCCGCTCGGAGAGCGCGGGCCGGCGCGGGGTGTCGCGCAGCGCGGCGCGCGACAGCGCGAAGCCCGCCGCCTCGTCGCCGGTGTTGGCGATGTCGACGGTGCCGACCTGCGTGTCCCCGGGGACCATGTCGCGCGCGCTGAGGATCGCCTCGTTGTCGTGCGAGTTGCTGTGCGAGAGCGTCCCGGCGCTGAAGACGTTGCTCGGGTTCGCGCTCGCGGAGTTGAAGTTCGCCCCGGACCCGACGGCGAGCGCGGCGGCGGCCAGCAGCGCGCCGGCGCCGATCAGCAGCTTGCGAGGTCGGGATGCGGACACAGCTCATCCATCGGCCGCACCGACCCAACCTGAAGCCCGGCTCGACGATGGTCCATCGCACCGGTGCCCCGGTGGACCTTCCCCGGTCGACGGTCCCGGATTAGGGTCCGCGCATGCCCGACCACCACCTCGCCGACGCCGAGCCCCGCAACGCCGACTTCCCCGCCGCGTACAAGCGCATGGCGAACCTCCAGATGGCCATCGACCAGGGCGGCCTCGACGTCCGGATCTCCCACCTGGTCAAGCTCCGCGCGAGCCAGATCAACGGCTGCGCCTACTGCATCGACCTGCACGTCAGGGACGCGGTCGAGGACGGGATCGAGCAGCACCTCCTGCACCTGACGCACGCGTGGCGCGAGGTCGACGCGTTCACCGCGCGCGAGCAGGCGGCGCTCGCCCTTACCGAAGCCGTGACGCTCGTCTCCGAGGGCAACGTCCCGCGCGCCGTCTGGGACGCCGCGGCCGCCGTGTTCTCCGAGGAGGAGCTGCCCGTGCTGCTCTGGCAGATCATCGCGATCAACGCCTGGAACCGCGCCTCGATCGCCACGCGCAAGGTCCCGGAGAGCCTCGCGCCCGGCGACGGGTGAGTGACAGGCGTCACGCTTATCCCTTCACAGGGGGTAAGGAGTTTGGGACACTTCTGGTGTGCCTCCCATCGATAGAAACAACCCGGTTCGCGGAAAAGCGTCTGACTCGACGTACTCGCTCATGGAGTTCATGCGCGACTACCCCGACGACGCGACGTGCCTCGAATGGCTGTGGCGTCAGCGCCTTTCGCTCGACGGCGAGCACGCCTACTGCCCGAAGTGCGACCGGGACCGCAAGTTCTCCAAGGTCAAGGATCGTCCGGCGTGGGACTGCCACCACTGCGGCCATCACCTGCACCCCACGGCCGGGACGATCTTCCACAAGTCCTCGACGTCGCTTCAGCTGTGGTTCTACGCGATGTACCTGATGACGAGCACTCGCTGCGGCATTTCGGCCAAACAACTCGAGCGCGAACTCGGCGTCACCTACAAGACGGCGTGGCGCATGTTCAGCCTGATCCGCAACCAGCTGATGGACGAGTCAGACGGCCCGCAGCTGACCGGCACCGTCGAAGTCGATGAGGCGTCGGTGGACGGCAAGCCACGCAAGAAGGCTCGGAACAAGTCCGAGGCCGCGAAGCTGCGCGAGCGTAGTAGAGCGACCGTGCTCGCCGCCGTCGAGCGGGGAGGGCGCGTCAAGGCCACCGTCGTTCCGTCACGCCGCGATCCCGCGATCCGCGAGAACGTCCTGTCGTGGGTCAACCCGAACGCCATCGTCATGACCGACGAGTGGATGATCTACAAGGGCATCGGCCGCGAGTTCGCCGGACACAGCACCGTGATCTACTCCGCGCGCGAGTACGTGCGCGGCGACACGCACACGAACACCATCGAAGGGTTCTTCGGGAATCTGACGACCGGCATTCGCGGCAATTACAAGAAGGTGTCGCACAAGTGACTTCAGGGATACCTGAACGAGTTCACGTGGCGCTACAACCACCGCAACGACGGCCGCTCGATGTTCGAGACGCTGCTCCTACGGGCAGCCTCATAGGACGCCTATCGTTGAGTGATGGATCGCAACGTGGCGGTCATCCCGGGCATGTGCGATGCTGCGCTTCGCCCAGCGAAATCAGGAGGGCTAGACACGATGGCCAATGAACCGACCAATCCGTTCGCGCCCGCGATCGAAGGCTTTCAGGTCTTGCTCTTGGCCGGGGCTGCCGATCGCGACGTTGCTGTCGGGATCTTGGACGCCCTCGATGACGCGTCGCCCTCTAGCTCGTCCTCCGAGGACGGCCGGGGTTCGCGTGCGGGATCTTCTTCCTCGCCGCGGTGACGTTGCGTTCAAGCTCGTCGAAGACTTCCCGCGACCCATCCTTCTTGCCCTGTTTGTAGCAAGCCTCAAGGATTTGGCTGATCTTCACGCCGTCGTAGAGCGTCGCCTTCTCCAGGATCTCGTTTAGCGCGTCCGCCACCCTCGGGCTGGTGTAGACAGACGTCTCGGTCTTCCCCAGGGTGACCTTGATAGTGCGAAAGCCCCTCTGCGCCATACGTAGCTCCTTACACGTTGCCGGTTTGCTCGGCCAAACCTATCCGCTAGAGATCCGGTCGGCCAGCTAATCCTTCTCGGGAGGCGCCGGCCGCTTGACTGGCGGCGCGATCTTCCCGAGGTCACGCTCGACGTCCACGCGCTTCGGGAGCGGGATCTCGTAGCCCTTGGGCGTCTTCTGCGTGTCGGGCTGGTCTTCTTCTGGCATCGCTTGTTCCCGCCGTTGGAGCCGTTAAACTACTCCGCAAGCAACTACGAGCTTCGGCGGATTCGAACCGCTACGGGACGGGTGGCCGAGTGGCAACTTTTCCGCCCTCACCCCGCATCCTCCAACCAGGACGAGACTCGGGTTGACCGGCCGCCACCCCCGCCTTACACGGCGGGGGTGGCGGGAGAGCCCGGCCTCAGTCACCGCCCAACTGCTGTACGGCTGGGATCGGTGCCGAGCTTGATACCTCGCCGTTGGGCGAGACGAAGGGGTTGGAGTCGTTCTCCGGGGCTGGGAACTCGTCTGGGGCCTGTTCGTAGTCGGTGGTGCGGTAGCCGAGCGGGGCATACCAGCCGCGACCCGTTGGGGGCTGGATCAGGCCACGTTCTGCCGCCAGTTCCAACGCCCGGTCTACGTCGCGGCCGTCGATAGGGTTCCCCTGCTCGGCTAGCGTGTTCTCTACGGACTTGGAACGGATCTTGCGCTGGTCTGCGTTCACGACCTCGACGACGAGTTCCACGACTTCCTCGATCGACTTCGGTAGCGCAGCCTCGCGGGCGTGGTCCCTGGGTGGCGGGGGCACAATTGGCGAGGGGCCAGCAAATGCCTCCATGATCTTCACGCGGTGGTCCCACTCCGCGACCTCTTCCCGAAGGCCTCTCAAGATCAACTTCGCGTCCGGGAGCTTCCGGCGCACATCCTCAGGGTCCATGAGATCGACCATGAGATTGTCGGGGACAGACGGGCGAGGCATCGTGAGGAAAGTGTAACCGGCCGTGATGTCGACAACATCGACATTAAGTGAGCTACACGGCAGATTTACACGGCTAGCGCTGGAATTCGGCCGAAACACGCAATGGATCGCCGCTCTAGGCGGAATATACGCAGGAAGCCTATGCGCTACACACCGCCCAGTCGGCATCGAGGCAACATGCTCAAGACTCTATCCCTAAGAAGGGATAATTGTGACAGGCGTCACACAGAAGCTGACAGGGTGTCAAAACGGGAGTACCGTGCTCGCCATGGGAGCCACCCTGATGCCCGCCGCGACCCGGCAGATCACCTACGAGGACCTCTACGCCCGCTGGGAGAAGGGGAACTGGCAGGCGACGGAGATCGACTTCACCCAGGACAAGATCGACTGGGAGGAGAACATGACGCCGGAGCAGAAGCGCGCGGCGCTCTGGCTCTTCGTCCTGTTCTTCCACGGCGAGGACTCGGTCACCGACAACCTGTCGCCGTACATCGACGCGGCGCCGCTCGAGGAGCAGAAGTACTTCCTCACGACCCAGCAGGTCGACGAGGCCCGGCACGCGATCTTCTTCAAGCGCTTCATGGCCGAGGTCGTCGGCCTCGGCGAGGGCTCGATCGGCGGCGGCCTGCGCGCGACGGAGTCGCAGCTGAGCTGGGGCCATCGCAAGCTCTTCGGCCACCTCGACGAGGTCGCCGACCGCCTGCGCAAGGACCGCTAGCGGCTCAACCTCGCCCGCTCGGTGACGCTCTACCACATCATCGTCGAGGGCCTGCTCGCCCAGCCGGCGCAGCACATGATCGACGACGGGCTCGCGCGACTCGACGTCCTCCCCGGCTTCCGCGCGGGCATGAAGAACGTGTCGCTCGACGAGCAGCGCCACATCGCGTTCGGCGTGCGCCTGCTCGCCGACCTCCACGAGGAGGACCCCGACGGCGTCCGCGTCGCGATCGTCGACAAGTTCCGCGAGGTGCTCCCGTGGACGACCGCCGTCGCGCTGCCGCCGAACCGCGACTGGGACTACGTCGACCCGCTCGGCTTCAGCATCGTCGACCTGTTCGAGGAGGGCGCGCGCCTGTCCGAGCAGCGCCTCCGCGCGATCGGCCTCGACATCGACAACCTCCCGCGCTTCCCGCTGCCGCTCGACCTCCCGCCGCGCGAGCGCGGCGCCCGCGGCGTGACGCTGATGCAGGCGGGCATGATCGGCCCGAAGGCCGGGCCCGCGTCACGCGATCCCGAGGCCGTCGAGATCCTGTTCGACACGCTCCGCCGCGGCGCCGACGGCAACGCCGCGCCGGCCGGCACCACGATCCAGTGGGACTTCCCGGACGCCGACCCGTGGTTCCTGCGGCTCGACAACGGCGCGACCTCGATCCAGCAGGGCCGCGCGCCCAAGCCCGACCTGACGCTCCACGTCGGCTTCGACGACTGGGTCGACGTGATGGCCGGCCGCGAGGACCCGCGCAAGCTGATGCTCACCCGCCGCATGCGCCCGAAGGGCAGCGTCCGCACGCTCATGCGGATGGGCAAGATCTTCGGCTGAGCCCCGACGCGGCGGCCGGGCCGGTACGGTCGCGGACACGATGAAGGCTCTGGTCACCGGCGCGAGCGGGTTCCTCGGCGCGCAGCTCTGCGCCCTGCTGGTCGAGCGCGGGCACGAGACGGTCGCGCTCGTCCGCCGGCCCGGCTCCGCGCCGCTCGGCACGACCGAGGTCGTCGCCGACCTCGGCGACGCCGCCTCGGTCCGCGACGCGCTCGCGACCACGCACCCCGACACCGTCTTCCACCTCGCCGCCGAGATCGCCACGCAGCGCGACGAGGACAAGGTCCACGCGGTCAACGTCGTCGGCACCCACCACCTGCTCGAGGGCTGCCGCGCGACCGGCGCGCCGACGTTCGTCTTCACCTCGACCGTGGTCACCGGCGACGCGCACGGCGCACTGCTCGACGAG
>Ga0164241_10003775_pt1 | contig 15009 bp, 10 predicted proteins | sample OricomyardsoilBY_FD_108780 | JGI IMG/M metagenome (GOLD analysis project Ga0164241, IMG submission 108780) | Backyard soil microbial communities from Emeryville, California, USA - Original compost - Back yard soil (BY) | ecosystem: Environmental > Terrestrial > Soil > Unclassified | place: USA... | reverse complement strand
CGCTCGAGCAAGAACGCCGCGTGTGGATCGAGCACGCTGCCGGTCACTCCGCGAAGCTCACGAATCGCACCGACGAGCGCGGTGCTCCCTGCGATCGAGCCTGCGAGCACGTCGTTGTGTCCAGCCAGGTACTTCGTGCAAGAGTGCAGCACGAGATCCGCCCCATGGTCGAGCGGGCGCACGTTGATCGGTGTCGCGAACGTCGCGTCGACGAACACCTTCACGCCCCGATGCGCCTTTGCGATGGCGACGACTGCGTCGAGATCGATGACGCGGAGGTAGGGGTTCGTCGGCAGCTCGGTGAAGACGACCTTCGTCTTGCCCGGGACGATCGCCGCTGCGACGCCTGCGGCGGTCGGTGGGACCACGCTCGACTCGACGCCGAAGCGCGAGAGCGTCTTCGTGACGAGCTGCTTGGTGCGTCGGTACACGTCCTCGGTGAGGACGACGTGGTCGCCCGATCTGAGCGTCGCGAGGAGCGCGGTCGAGATCGCGGCCATCCCGCACGAGAAGAGCGCCGCGTCCTCTGCGTGCTCGATCGCGGCGAGTGTCTCCTCCGCGCTCCGGACCGTGGGGTTTCCGTATCGGCCGTACTCCTCGCGTGAAGTACGACCCTCGAAGTGATCGCGGAGCTCGGCCGTGGACGCGAACGCGTAGGTCGCGCTCGCGACGATCGGGGTCGGGAGCGCGTGGTGTGCTTTCTGTCGGCGTCCCTGGCCGTGCACGCACTCGGTCGCTTTTGAGCGGCGCGGCGCGGGCGACGAAGGCGAGGTTCCTTGACGTGATGGAGTCGAGCGGGGCATCGGGGGTTCCTTTCACCGCGGAGGTGATTCGGCCGTGCCCACCGAGACCTTGATTTCGACTCTCGAAACGAAGGAGCCCCACGAGCAGTGCTCGCAGGGCCCACGACGCCAGAAGGACGAACCCATCGGCTTAGGGTGATATTTGCCGGCCCCGAAGAGCCAACCGACTCGCGCGTCCGAAGACCGTCCGTCGTTAGGCGCGTCACCCAAGGTGGGCAAAAGTTCGCGCCGCGATCACTTGCGTGAAAGCTCGGGGAGTCTCCTCTCCGCGATGAAGATCGTCAAGCCGATTTTCGAGCGTCGAGTTTCAAGTGCTGAGGCCGATGTCAGGGCACGCCCATTTCCTGACGTACGCCCAGCTCGAGATCCGTGAAGCGCGAGCTCTCGCAGCTCGGCGGATTGTAGAAATGGTCGTCGCCCTTGGTCGGCGTGATGGCGCCGTCATCCCCGCTCGGGAAGCCGAAGATCACGGACGAGTATTGAAGGTCTGCGCACGTGCCGAGCGCGCCGTAACCGAATCGCTCGGTCCACATCACGCTGAACGTGTTGAAGAGGCCCCAGTCCTTCGGGATCAAGATCCGTCCGAGATAAGTCTTCTCGTGCGTGACGGTGTCGGTGACCCAGCCGCCGTACCAGAGGTTTCCGTCGTCGTCGGTGCCGTTCTGTCCGACCTCGAGTCGGTACGGGCGGCATTTCACCCAGTCGTATTTCACATGGATGTTCCAGCCGGCGCCCCCATCGAAGTCTCCGTACGTGCGCGCGTCGGGGTAGGGGATGTCACCGAGCTCGGCGGCGATCGACGCGCCCGCGATCGAAAACACCGCCATCTTGGTCTTCTCGACGGGACCGGACGGGGGGTCCGCCTGGAACGCGCCGTGTTGCTGGAGGCCGAGGTATCCACCGTCGGCCCCGGGGCCTGCGAAGCCGAATTGATGCGCCCAGAAGTAGCCGTCATCGGCGGGCTCTTGCTCGATCGCGAGCAGCCACTCCATCCGCGACGGGTTCTCGGGCCAGCCCCAATCCGTATACGTGCCGGTCGGCGAGATCACCGTGCCGGGCGGGTTCAGCGGTCCCGGCGTCGGTCCCGCCTGGCAGGCTCCGATGTCCGGCGGCGCGCCGCCCTCGTTGGTGCCGCCGCCACCTGTCGTCGCGCTCGTCGTCGTGCTCGTCGTGGTGGCGCCGCCAGTTCCGGCTCCGCCCGTTCCCGTGCTCGTGGCGCTGCTCGTTCCCGAGTCACCGCAACCCGCGCCTAAAGACGCCGCCATCGCGAGCGCTCCAACCCATTCGCTCGATCGCATGCCGGGATCCTAGCGGCATGTCGCCAGAGCGTCGCTCATCCTGGCGTTATGGGGCCGAGGCGGCCGTCGGCGCCGCCGAGACGGCGTCGCGGTAGCTCGTCTCTGCCTCTGCGAGCGCGTACGCGATGCCCGCGACCGCGGCGACGTCGTCGGCGAGCTCGGTCGGGTCGACCTTGTCGAGCGTGTCGGACTCGCTGTGGTGGTAGTCGAAGTAGTGTTGGCCCTTCGTGAGAAAGCCGATGCCCGGCGTGCCCTTCTTGAGGAGCGGCTCGATGTCGGATCCACCGAAGTGAGGCTCGACCTTCAGCGGACCGAGGCCATCGAGCCCTGCGATGAGGCCGACGACGTACGCCTTCGCGAGATCGCCCTTGTCCTTCGGGACGTCGACGGTGAACCCATCGGGCGCGAAGCCGCCGAAGTCCGACTCGAGCGCCGCCACGATCTTCGACTGCTCTGCCACATGCGCCTTCGCGTAGCCCTCGCCGCCCTTGCCGCCGTTCTCTTCGTTCGTATAGAGGACGACGCGCACCGTGCGGCGCGGAGGCTTCTTCATCGCGCGGAGCGTCGCGAGCGCTTGCATCACGATGACGCAACCCGCGCCGTCGTCTTGCGCGCCCTGTCCCACGTCCCACGAGTCGATGTGCGCGCCGAGCAGCACGATCTCGTCCGGCTTCTCACGCCCGACGAGCTCGGCGACGACGTTCGCGCTCGCCGCATCCGGGAGCTGCTTCGCGCCGAGCTTCAGGCGGACCGTGACCTTCTCCCCGGTCGCCGCGAGCCGCGCGAGGAACATCGAGTCTTCCACTGCGATCGAAGCTGCGGGGATCTTCGGGACGCCGTCCTCGTAGCCCATGCCGCCGGTGTGCGGCGTACGCATGCTCGCCGTCGCCAACGTCCGGACCAGCACCGCCTTCGCGCCGAGCTTCGCCGCTCGCGCCGCGCCGTTCCATCGGTAGCCGACGACGTCGCCGTAGGCCGAGCCCTTCACCTCGTCGTGAGGCCGCATGTAGACGTCGTAGAGAACGATCTTGTCCTTCACGGACGCGCCGGCCTTCTCGAGCTCGGCCCAATCGTGGACGACGACGATTTCGCCCTCGATGCCCTGCGGCGGGGTCGCGATCGTCCCACCGAGCCCGAGGATCGCGAGGCTCCGCTTGCGCGGCAGGACGAGATCGAGCGACTCGGCGCCGCGCACCCAGTGCGGGACCATCACCTTCTCGGTGTGCACGTTCTCTTGGCCGTCGGCCTTGAGCGTATCGACCGCCCACGCGATCGCGCGGTCGAGCTCTGGTGTCCCGCTCAGGCGGTTGCCGACGCCGTCGGTCAGCCTCTCGAGCTTGTTCCACGCGTCCTTCTTCCCGCGCGCGGAGGCGACGATCTCGCGGAGCGTGGTGGCGATCGGATCGGTCGTCGCCGCGGTCGTCGAGACGGCGGCCGTCGAGCTCGCGTCGGGCGCCGCCGTCGCGGACGCGCTCGCCGGAGGCGCCGGGTCTTTGCCGCACGCGAGCACCGGACCCGTCTGCGTCGGCGCAGGGTTCGAAGAACACGCGGACGCGGCCGCGATGAGGAACGGGACGGCGGCGAGTCGAACCAGGCGCTTCACGGCCGCATGGTCTCTGCCGCCGCGATGCGCGAGCAAGCCGAAACCGATCCACAAAAGAGAAACGCGGCGACACCGAAGTGCCGCCGCGGCCCCAGACGATCGTAAGCCGAGTTCTGTCCCACTCGCGGGTCACCCCGCGCGCGGCAGCGATCATTCCTCTAGGACGCGCGTCACCACGCGTCTCGAGCAGCCTACCCGGAGGCTCGGGCGGGCCGCCCTCTCACGTGCTCGCGAACGAGCACGCATCGCCTCCCTACATGGCCTTGCTCCAGGTGGGGTTTGCCATGCCGCGTCCGTTACCGAACGCGCGGTGGGCTCTTACCCCACCGTTTCAACCTTACCGGCGTGCCTTTGGGGGCGGCCGGCGGTGCGCTTTTCTGTGGCACTATCCTCGAGGTCACCCTCACCGGGCGTTACCCGGCACCTCGCCCTGCGGAGCTCGGACTTTCCTCCCGCGCAGAGGGCCCCGAAGGACGCCCTGCACCAGCGATCGCTTGTTCGTCTGCGACGCGGCATCCGTACCTTCCAGAGGACAGAAGCGCAATCACTCGCGGATCAGGGGCGCCCGTGTCAGCCGGGGCCCGCTTGTGTCAGCCGGGGCCGCCTGCGCCGCCGATTCCACCGGCGCCGCCTTTGCCGCCTGCGCCAGCTCCGCCTGCGCTCGTCGTCGCGCCGCCCGCGCCGCTTGCTCCGCCTCCGCCGCCGTGGCCGCCGTTCGGATCGCCCGGCCCCATCTCGCACTTCCCGACGGGCGCGGCACCCCCTGCGGCTGCGCCGCCGGCGCCCCCGGCGCCGCCGCACGTATCGAACCACGAGTTCAAGGTGTCGATGGCGCTCTTCGCCATCGGGTGATCGTCGAAGGGCATCTGCGGCGGGGCGGCGTCGACCTGGATCGCGCGGCGCATGCGGACCCAGACGGGCTTGACGCCTTGATCCGAGGGGTAAAGGTAAATCTGCGTGTCGTTGTAGTTCAGCAGCGGCATCGGCGCGTTACCGCTCAATGGATCGCCGTGGCAGGTCTGGCAGTTGTCACGGAGCACGGTCGCCACGTCGCAGCGCAAACCGTTGCACTCGGCGCCCATGAGGTTCCCCTCTCCCGTGACCGCGACCGTCGTGCACGTGCCGTCGCGACAGGTGTCGTCGAACGACGCGTTGCACGCGAAGGAGAGCGGGATCAGAGCAAACGCGAGCGCCAAGAAGGGACGACGAATCACGCCGCCGATCGTACAGGCAGCGCCCAAGACCTCAAGCTCCGCGTCGTCGCTTCGCCAAGAGTTGTTCGCCCAGCTCTGCGCTTCGACGCGAGGCCGCCTCGACCGCGTCGATCAGGGTGCGACGAAGACCGCCCGACTCGAGCGTGTGCAGGCCCGCGATCGCAGTCCCGCCGGGGCTCGTGACCATGTCTTTCAGGCGGCCGGGGTGCTCGCCGGTCTCGAGCTGCAGCTTGGCCGCACCATAGACCGTCTGCGCCGCCAGCATCAGCGCCGTGTCGCGGCCGAGGCCGACCTTCACGCCGCCATCGGCGAGCGCCTCGATCATCACCATGACGTACGCAGGTCCGCTGCCGGAGAGGCCTGTGACCGCGTCGAGCAGCGTCTCGTCGAGGACCGCGCAGCGCCCCACGGCGGAGAACAATGCCTCGGCGACGGCCATGTCGGCAGGTGTCGCGTGCGTGCCGGCCGAGATCGCCGTCGCACCCGCGAGCGCGATGGCCGCGGTGTTCGGCATGGTTCGGACGACCTTCGCGCCGACGGACAAGGACTCCTCGAAGACCGAGATCGGAACGCCCGCGGCGATCGAGATGATGAGCGTCTCCGGCTTTGAGCGCTCCTTCACCGTGGGCAGCACGCGATCGACGATCTGCGGCTTCACCGAGACGACCACGACGTCGGCCCAGTCGACGAGCGCGCCGTTGTCGGCGGTCGCCTCGATGCCGTAGGCGCTCGTGAGCTCGGCGAGACGCGCCGCCTTCGAGTCGCTCGCTCGGATCTGGGCCGGAACGACCGCCTTCGAACCGAGCAGGCCCTTGATGAGGGCGCCCGCCATGGCGCCGCCGCCCAGGAAGCCGACGTGTCGATCCTTTAGCGCCGCGAAGCTCTGCATCCATCGGCTCTACTAGATCAGCGGCGCGGCCGACAATGAGCGGGGCGGGGCGCCCCAAAAGCACGAAGCCGAGGCGTCTCGGTCGGAATTGTCGCCTTCCGACCTTCGGTCGGAATTGTCGCCATCCGACCTTCGGTCGGAATCGCCCGTCACATTCAGCGGTTCAACCCGCACGAGAGGACAGCGCCCGACAAGGTCCGAGTGCGTCGATCGTTTCGACGCGCGGCGGGCCGAACCGGGGCATGATCGAGGTCGGAGAGCTTCATGCAGAACGAATCCATTCAGCTGGACCGCGGACGCCGCACAGGCGCTCGCGTGGCTCGGGTCTTGGCTCCGAAGTTTGCCGCCACGGTCGGCGGCATCTTCGCGCTCGCGCTTGCGCTCGGCGGTTGCTCGTCCGGGGGACACGCGACGGACGCAAAGGCCGCCCCATCGCTCGACTCGGCCGACATGGTCGCGCGCGCAGACGACACGCCGACGCGCGCCGATCTCCCGCCGCTGAACGTCGCGCCACCACTGCCACCGACTCCGACGCCGGCGACCTTCGACGTCGCGGACCTCGCCGAGAAGGTCGAGTCAACGGTCGTCAGCATCACCACGACGCAGGTGGTGAACGCTCCGACGGGACATCCGTTCGAGCTCTTCATGGGCCCAGAGGGCATGGGCCCGACCGAGCGCACCGGCGCGGGCACCGGGTTCATCATCGACCCGGCGGGCTACGTCGTGACGAACGAGCACGTCGTCCGCGACGCGGACGACGTCACGGTGAAGCTCTGGGACGATCGCGAGTTCGACGCCGAGGTCGTCGGCAGAGATCCGAAGCTCGACGTCGCCCTCCTCAAGCTCAAGAGCGGCAAAGATCTGCCCTCGGTGCGCCTCGGCTCGAGCGATACGCTTCGCATCGGCGAGCATGTCCTCGCCGTGGGCAACCCCTACGGCCTCGGCCACACGGTGACGCTCGGGATCGTCAGCGCGAAGTCGCGGTGGATCGGCGCGGGCTCGTACGACGACTTCATTCAGACCGACGCCGCGATCAACCCGGGCAACAGCGGCGGCCCGCTCTTCAATTGGCGCGGCGAGGTCGTCGGAATGGCCACGGCGATTCGCCCAGGTGCGAACAACATCGGCTTCGCGATCCCGGTCGACGCGCTGAAGGACGTGCTCGGGCAGCTCCGCGATCACGGTCACGTCACGCGGGGCAAGCTCGGTCTCGTGTTCCAGCCGATGTCGAACGAGCTTGCCACGGCGCTGAAGCTCGACGCCCCGAAGGGCGCGTTGGTCTCGCAGATCGAAGCCGGCGGAGCCGCGGCGCGTGCGGGCCTCAAATCCGGAGACGTCGTGCTCGCCGTCAACGACACGCCGATCGCGCACGCCGAGGAGCTCCCGCGTCGCGTCGCTCGCAACGCTCCTGGAACGCAGATCAAGCTGAGCGTGCTTCGCGACGGCAAGATGATCGACATGAAGGCGACGCTCGACACGCTCCAGGACGACGACACGCTGTCGAGCCCGCCGGCGCATGGCGTCGCGCCCGCCGAGCCGTCCAACAACAAGCTCGGCGTCGCGGTCTCGAACGCGCGCGGCGGCGGAGTTCGCATCGACGGCCTCACTCCGACGTCGATCCTGCGAGAGGTCCGCCCCGGAGACATCCTTGTCGAGCTCGACGGCAAGCCGATCGCCGATCTCGAGGGCCTCGAGAAGCAGCTGGCGGCGGCGAAGCCCGGGGCGACACTGCTCGGCAAGGTCCGCCGGGGCGACGTGACGCGCTTCGTCCCGATCCCGATGCCCACCAAGTAGGGCCCTCGTCGATCTAGGTTTCTGGCTTTACGAGCGGTCGCGGCCCGGGCGATGGTCCCGGCGTGACCGCTCGCAGCGTCGTCGGCGTACGCCCCGCTCGGAGCCCGTGGAGGATCGGGCTCGCGCTCGTCGGCGTGCTCGTCTTGCTGATGCTGATCGGCGTGTCCGTGGGCGCCGTCTCGATCGCTCCAGGTCGCATCCTCGCGCTCTTGCTCGAGCCGCTAGGCGTCGCAGATGGTCGACTGAGCGACGCGGAGCGCGCGATCTTCTGGTCGGTGCGCATGCCGCGCGTCCTCATGGGCGTGCTCGTCGGCGGTGCGCTCGGCGGCGCGGGCGCCGCGGTGCAGGGGCTCTTTCGAAACCCGCTCGCAGATCCAGGTCTCGTCGGCGTGTCTGCGGGATCCGCGCTCGGCGCCGCGCTCACGATCGTCCTCGGCGGCGCGTTCCTCGCATCGCTGCCGTCGTGGGTGCGGCCGGCGGTTCTCCCGCTGGCGGCGTTCGTCGGAGGCGCTCTCGTCACGGTCCTCGTGCTCCGGCTGGGCGCACCTCGCGGCCGCGCCGCGGGGCTCACCGTCCTGCTTGCAGGCGTCGCGGTGAACGCGCTCGTCGGCGCGTTCGTCGGGTTGCTCTCTCACGTCGCGAGCGATGCCGAGCTTCGCGATCTCACGTTCTGGACGCTCGGAGGACTCTCCGGCGCGACGTGGCAGAAGCTCGCGTTCGTGGCGCCGTGGATCCTCGGCGTGCTCGTGCTGCTTCCACGCCTCGGCCGGCAGCTCGATCTGCTCGCGCTCGGCGACACCGAGGCGGGCTACCTCGGGCTTCGCGTCGCGAGGCTCCGCGTGCACGTCGTCGCCGCGATCTCGATCTCGGTCGGCGCCGCGTTCGCGGCTGCGGGCCTCGTCGGCTTCGTCGGCCTCGTCGTGCCGCACCTCGTGCGCTTGCTCGTCGGTCCCCGACACGGCGCGCTCATCCCACTCTCCGCGCTCTTCGGCGGAGCGCTCTTGGTCGGCGCCGACGCCGTCGCGCGCACCATCATCGCTCCAGCCGAGCTTCCCGTCGGTCTCCTCACCGCGTCGCTCGGCGCGCCGTTCTTCCTCTATCTACTTCGACGAGAGGTCCGCGTCCCGTGACCCTGTCGGCTGCTCGCGTCGGTGTCCGAGTGCCGGGGCGAGACCTCCTGACGGAGGTCTCGCTCGAGGTCGCTGGCGGCGAGGTGGTCGCGCTCGTCGGCCCAAACGGCGCGGGCAAGTCGACGCTTCTCCGCGTGCTGGCCGGCGGCTTGCGTCCCGACGACGGGACGGTCTCGCTCGACGGAGATGCGCTGACGTCGCTCTCGCTCGGCGCGCTCGCGAAGCGTCGCGCGGTCCTTTCCCAAGAGCTCGAGGTGGCCTTCGACTTCAACGTGCTCGATCTCGTGCTCCTCGGACGGTCGCCGCACGACGTGCTCGAGACGCCCCGCGGCCGCGCTGCGGCGATGGCGGCGCTCGAAGAGGTCGGCCTCGCGACGCACGCGGCGCTCCCGGTGACCTCGCTGTCTGGCGGGGAGCGCCAGCGCGCGCACCTCGCGCGCGTTTTCTGCCAGCTCGGCTTCGCGGATCGTGAGCTCGAGGGAAGACCAGGCCGCTACCTCTTGCTCGACGAGCCGGTGTCGCAACAAGATCCGGCGCACCAGCTCAGTGTCATGGAGCACGTCCGCGGCGTCGCGGCGCGAGGCGTCGGCGTCCTCGTCGTCCTCCACGATCTCGATTTGGCGGCCGCCAGCTGCGACAGGCTCGCCGTGCTGGCCGAGGGGCGTGTCGCGGCGTCAGGCCCGCCCAGCAGCGTCCTCGAGCCCGCGCTCCTCGAGCGTGTCTTCGGCGTCGAGGCGCACGTCGATCGCGCGCCGTGGGAGGACGGTCCACCCCGCGTGTCGTTCCGGCGCGTCACGACGAAGGGCAGTTCGCGCTACTAGACGCGTCTGATCCATCCCCTCTGTTTTCATGGCCGCCCTTGCGGGCGGACTAGGGGGCTGTCCCTAGTTCGACTCGGTGCTCGCCCCGGCCCTCGCTGACGCTCGCAAGTGAAGGCCGGGCCAACCCCCGAGCCGAACCGACGCGTCTGATCCATCCCCTCTGTTTTCATGGCCGCCCTTGCGGGCGGACAGCTTGCAGTCTTCCTCCAAGAAGTCGCGTGACGAAACCGGCCGTCCGGGGTAGTGTCTATCTAAGACGGAGTTGCAACTGCAACATCGTCCGCCAGATGCTCCTTCCCACGCTGTTCGGTGCCCTCTCCGTCATCCTCGGGGCGCTCCTTGGTCTTTGGCCGGGGGCGAACGCGAGGTGGTTGGCGCCCGTGCGCGCGCTCGCGATCGGCGCGGGGCTCGCCGTCGTGTTCGGTGCGCTCTTGCCAGAGGCGCTGACCGCTCTGGGCGTCGCCGCGCTGGGGCCGTTCGTCGTCGGATTCGCGGCACCTCTCCTGCTCGAGCGCCTGCTCGGCCATCCTCCACATCCGGGCGAGGGCCGCGCAGGCGAGGGGCACGGCTCGAAGGCCGCGTTCGTGGGTCTCGAGCTGTCGTACTTCGGGCTCCTGCTTCATCAGCTCGGCGACGGGCTGACGATGGGTGCGTACGCGGGACCGGCGCACCAGGGTCACACACACTTCGACGTGTTCCTGGCGATCGCGGGGCACACCGTCCCCGTCACTGCCGCGGTCGCGCTTGCGTTCGCCGAGCATCGCGGTCGTCGCTCTGCCGCGATCCGATCGCTCTTCCTGATGGCGCCTGTCGCCCTCGGCGTCGCGCTCACGCGGTTCGGTGTCGCCGAGCGCATCATCGAAGCGAACGAAGGGTGGGTCAGCGCCAGCGCGGCTGGGCTTCTTCTTCACGTCGTTCTCCATGGCTCGCACTCACACGACCATTCGCGTGGGCGAGTAGAGGTCGTCCACGAGTCTCATCACGATCACCGCGATCACGACGGCGCTGAAGCACACGCGCACGCAGCCTCTGTCGCGCCAGCAGCCGCGCCTGGTTTCGTCCGGTCGCGCTTGCTAGAGCTTGCGGCGCTAGCCCTCGGCATCGTCGGAGTTCTCTTGCTCTTGCCGGCGCACGAGCACGGAGAGGGCGCGCCATGGACGAGTCATCTCAGCGCCCTTGCCGCCGGCGCCGTCCTCGTCGCGTCCATTCGGTTCACGCTGCACCAGGATCCGCAGCACGCGTCCTGCGCGACGGGCGCTTGCGAGCGCGATCCCGCGGGCCGCTGACCGTGTTGCGTCGCGCGCTACCCGACGACGACGATGTCGTCAGTAGACGGGTAGCGCGGTGGCCGATTCGTCAGTCGTCGAGCGGGCGCGCTTCGGTCTCTGCGATGCGCTCGAGGGCCTGGCTGAGCGCCTGACGGGCGCCCTCCAAGCTCGAACGGTCCTCGCCCCACTTCGAGCGAGCCTTTTGCAGGCGGACGCGCTCGATCGAGAGCTGCTCGCTCACGCTGCCGATTTCTTGCGTCGCCTTCTCCAGGTCGGCGATCTTCGCCTTCACGGAGTCATCGAGCTCGCGGACCTTCTCCTCGGCCTCGTCGAGCTTGTCGCGCGTGCGGTTGAGATCGGCGACGCGCTTCTCGAGCTCGCCCCTCGTCGAGTCGCGCTCTTGCGTGACCTCGTCGCGCTCGGAGGTCCGGATCTCGAGCACGCCGTCCAGCTCGCGGATCTTCGCCTCGGCGTCGGAGAGACGCGTCTCTGTGCTCTCGAGCTTCGCGGACAGATCGGCTCCGTTCGCGAGCGCCGATTCCAGCTTCTTCTTCGTGTCGGCGAGATCGCCTTCCAAGCCGGCCAGCGTGGCCTCGAGCTCGCCCTGCTTCGCCGCTGCCGCTGCCTTCGTATCGGCGAGGTTTTGTTCGAGGTCGCGCTTCTCCCGGTCGGTGAGCGCCACCGTCGCCTGATGGGCGCGCTTCTCCTTCGCGAGCTCGTCGCCTAGCGACGCCTCGCGCTCCGCGAGCTCCGCGGCTGCTGCGGCCTTTGCCTGCTCGAGCGCGGTCGCCGCCTCTGCCTTGGCGCGGTCGAGGGCGCTCGCCGCGTTCGCCTCGGCCTGCTCGAGCGCGTCCGCGTGACGCGACTCGAGCTCGCGCATCTTCGAGCCGTGCTCCGACGTGAGCGCCTCGACGTTCGCCGCGTGGCTCGTCTCGAGCTCACGCTTCGCGGCCGCATGATCTTCCGCTGCCTTCGCGAGCGCGGCGCGCGCGGCGCCTTGTTCGGACTCGAGCGCTGCGGCTGCAGCCGACGCTGCGTTCTCGGCGTCCTGCTTCGCCTCGGCGAGCTCGGTCTCTTTCTGCGAGAAGCTCTGCTGGAGCTTCTCGAGCTTGTGTTTGAAGTCCTCGCCGCGCTTGTAGGCCAGGTCCTTGTCGGCCCGGAGCGTCTCGACGAGGCTCTCGAGGTCGCCCTTCGACCGCTCGAGATCGAGGAGCTTGTCGACCTGGTCGGCCTTCTCGCGCTCGAGCGAGAGTGCCTCGTCCTTCGTGTCGATGAGCTCCTTGTCCTTCTTGGACAAGTCATGACGGAGCGCGATGAGCTCCTTGTCCTTCTTGTTGAGCTCTTGGCGGAGATCGAGGAACTCTCGGCTCGAGACGCCCTTGCCAGTGCTCGCCTGAGACAAGCGCGAGCGAAGCTCTTCGATCTCGCGGCGGAGGATGTCGACCTCGTCGGACGAGACCTTCGACTGCGCTTCTGTCTCGAGCCGACTCACGTTCGCGGTCGCGGACGCTACGGCCTTCGAGAGTCGAACGATCTCTTCCTTCGCGTGCGTGAGCTCTCCGCGAAGGCGCGTCGCCTCCTCGTTCGAGGCCGCCGCCGCGGGAGCTTCCTGCGCGGGCGGAGCGACGGACGGCACCTTCGGGGGCGGGGCTATCGACGGCACCTTCGGAGGCGGCGGCGCCAAGCTCGCCGGCTTCGGTGGCGGGATAGAGGGGACCCTCTCTGCCGGCTTTGCGGCGGCCTCGGCGGAAGCTTCCGATTCATCGTCGGCCTCGTCGATGAGCCGGTCGAAAGCGTCGCCGAGGAACTCGTCGATCTCTGCGTCCGCGCGCGTCTGACCCTTCGGGGCGGCAGCAGGCGCAGCGGGGGACTTCACCGGCGGGGGAGGAGGCGGCGCTGAGCGTACGGGCGGCGGCGGCGCTGCGTCGACGTCGACGTCGACGTCCTCGTCGTCGTCGAGAAGCTCGATCGCGTCGTCGATGGCGATCTCGTCATCACCGTCTTCCGAAGCGGCGAGGCCCGGGACGAGCCTGCGCATGTGCTCGAGCAGCTCGCCGAGCGCGATGGGTTTGTGAACGTAATCTTCGGCGCGCGTCCGCAGCTTCTTATGCTGCTCGAAGGTGTCGTCGGACGACTCGCTGCTCATGATGATGAGCGGAATCTCTTTGAGCTGCGCGTCCTTCTTCAGCTTGTTGCAGACGCTGAAGCCGTTCATTCGCGGCAGCTCGATCGAGAGCAGGATGAGGTTCGGCGGATCGGACGACGCTGCCGCGAGGCCAGCGTTTCCGTCGTCGACCACCTGAACCGCGCAGCCGACTCGCGCGAGCTCCGCGCGGAGCTCACCGGCAAACGCTGCATCACTCTCGAAGACGAGGACCTTGGTCATATTCGCTCCTCCCCCGAGTGCAATCTCGGGGACCGAGCGGCCATCGACGGCGCGCGATCCACGAGGGAGCCCCAGGGGGGGCCACACGATATCGGGGCTTTCCCCGTGGGGTCAAACTCGGCGGATCAACGGCGGTCGAAGTGACCTGCCGGCTCGTCCCCGAAGCAGATGCCCAGTGCTCGGGCCGTTTCGATGACTCCGCGGTCCGTCGGGACCGTCCGCGTTCTACCTACGGCCTCCGAGAGCGGCACGAGGCGGACGTTTCCGTCTCGGGTGGCCACCATCCCGCTGTTCGCGCCCTGAGCGAGCTCGCCGATGGCCGCCGCACCGAACCGGAGGGCGAGGACCCGATCGGCGCTCGAAGGTCCTCCGCCCCGCAGCAGATGGCCGAGCGCGATGAAGCGCGTCTCTTTGCCCGTCAGAGGTGCGAGCGCCGCCGCGACCTTCTCGCCGATGCCGCCGAGGCGCAGCGCGTTCCGAAACGGATCGTCGATCGAGCGAGCTGTCACGTCTTCGCCGATCGAACATGCGCCCTCGGAGACGACGACGATCGAAAAATGCCGCCCACGTGCTTCTCGTTGCCGGACGCGCTCCGCGACGCGCTCGAGCTCGAAGGGAACCTCCGGGATGAGGATCGCGTCGGAGCCCCCGGCGAGACCCGACATGATCCCGATCCACCCCGCGTTCCGCCCCATCACCTCCACGACCATCACGCGTTCGTGCGCTTCCGTCGTCGTGTGCAGTCGATCGATGGCCTCTGTCGCGATCGATACGGCCGTGTCGAAGCCGAAAGTGACATCGGTGCCTGCGACGTCGTTGTCGATGGTCTTCGGCACGCCGATCACCGCAGGCAGGCCCGCCGCGCGAAGCTTGTCGGCGATCGAGAGCGAGCCGTCCCCGCCGATCGCGACGAGCGCATCGAAGCCCTCTTCCTCGAAGCGCTTCACGAGCTCTGCCGAGCGATCCACCGGAATCAGTGTGTCGTGGCCTGCGACGCGCGTCGGAAAGCGGAACGGGTCGGCTCGGTTCGCGGCGCCGAGAATCGTTCCTCCCAGGTGGGCGATCCCGCGGACCGCGTCTCGGTCGAGGTGCATGAGGCCGCCGGGCTCGAAGAGGCCGCGGTAGCCACGCCGGATACCCCAGACGTCCCAGCCTTGCTCGATTGCAGCGAGCGTCGCTGCCTGGATTACCGCGTTGAGACCAGGCGCATCTCCACCGCCTGTGTTGATTGCGATCTTCTTCTTGCGCGCCACGCCGCAGAATGACGACGCCCCAGACGCGCAGCAAGCTTGTTTCCCGATTCCGCAGTGAGTCGGAGCAGAATGTGGGCGATGACAGTCACCGATCCCGAAAGCGAGGGCGCCTGGGTCGTTCGTTCGCCGTATTCCGGCGAGCCGATCGGAGAGCTGCCGAAGAACGACGCCGAAACGGCACTCGCGGCACTCGCGCGCGCACGCGCGATCCACGACGAGCGGCGCGCGCCGCCTCGACACGTGCGGGTGGAGATCCTCGCGCGCGCCGCCGACCGCGTTCGGGCCGAGCGTGACGAGCTGGCGGTTCTCATCGCGTCCGAGGGCGGAAAGCCTCTCGTCGATGCCCGGGCAGAGGTCGATCGTGCAGCTGCGGGCCTTGCGTTTCTGTCGGGCGAAACACTCCGCCTCGCCGGAGAGGAGATCCCGATGGGCGGAACCGCCGCGACGACTGGACGGCTCGCCTTCACCACCACCGAGCCGATCGGTCCGGTGCTCGCGATCAGCGCGTTCAACCACCCGCTGAACCTAATCGTCCACCAGGTCGGACCTG
>Ga0164241_10003774_pt1 | contig 15010 bp, 16 predicted proteins | sample OricomyardsoilBY_FD_108780 | JGI IMG/M metagenome (GOLD analysis project Ga0164241, IMG submission 108780) | Backyard soil microbial communities from Emeryville, California, USA - Original compost - Back yard soil (BY) | ecosystem: Environmental > Terrestrial > Soil > Unclassified | place: USA... | reverse complement strand
GTGCCTCTGTCAGTGTTAACCTTTTCAACAAAAATCACAGTTATTAACAAAAGAAAAAGAAGCAAAAAGAAAACTTCAATAACAATAACAACTCGTTTTTATTGAATTGCTAATCTAAAGGAACGTCTCCGACTTCGGACAGTGGGACTAAACGTCAACGTTAGTTCGGATTTATAACTAAGGTGTTAATAATTGAGCTATATTCGGTAAGTGACTACTGCCGAAATCCAATTATTATTAAAACAAATGCCGGTCTTAACTATTTGATAACAAACGTATAGTATGGAACTAAAATCATTTACCAATTTGCCTTTTTATATCAAGCTGGCCTGTGTACTATTCAGCCTTTTTGCTATTGGTTACCTCGTTATCATTGCTAAAGAAATACTGTCGCCCGTTGTATTTTCTTGCCTGTTCTCTATTTTATTGTTACCGGTGGCACAATTCTTTGAGTTTAAACTCCGGTTTTCGCGGAGCGCGGCGGCAATGGTATCCGTATTATTGCTGCTGGCTTTTATCGGAACGGTTATTTACGTGATCGGCTCTCAAATAGCGGATCTTGCCAAAGAGTGGCCGGATTTTCAGGCACAGATCAAAAGATCGCTTTGGGAATTCAGGGGCTGGGTACAGGATAATTTCCATGTAACGCGGGGTAAGCAACTCCGGGTAGTGAATACCGCCACCAGTAAAGTTTTATCGCCCGACACCGCTACAGTGGGCGCCACGGTGTTGTCCGTGTCTGGAATACTTTTGTTTCTGGTATTTACCTTTATGTATTCCTTTCTCTTCCTGTTATACCGCAGTTTGATCATGAAATTCCTGGAGTCTGTTTTTCTAAAGGAAAATAATGCAACTGTACACGCTATTGTTGAACAGGTACAGTATATCATTCGCAAGTATATCATCGGCTTATTGATACAAATGGCTATCGTAGCCATTGTGATCAGTTTGGCCTTCTCTGTTATGGGTGTAAAATATGCCATTTTGTTGGGGCTGATCACCGGCCTTTTCAACATTGTTCCGTACGTCGGGATATTTACGGCACTGGTCATCAGCGCTATTGTGAGCCTGGGTACTTCGAACGACAGCAGTCAGGCAATCTGGGTAATGAGCAGCCTGGTAGTGATGCACTTAGTTGACAGCAATGTAATATTACCCCTGGTAGTGGGTTCTAAAGTTCGTATTAATGCATTCATGACCATATTGGGGGTAGTAATTGGAGAAATGATCTGGGGGATCCCGGGCATGTTCTTATCCATTCCGGTGATCGCTGTATTAAAAATTGTATTTGACCAGGTGGAAAGCCTGCAGCCCTGGGGAATAATCCTGGGCGATGAAGAACGGAAACAAAACAAGCTCGCCACCCGCTTAATGGTAAGGAATAAAAAATTAAAAGTTAAAGCGGATGCCGGCTAGCACCTACAGCCCCGGCAACTATATTAGTCCGGGATTCTAAAATAAATTAAAACATGCTTGAATTTTTAAAACAACCGTGGCCCTGGTATATATCGGGCATTTCAATTGCCGCTGTAATGGTTGTGTTGTTGTATTTCGGGAAATCATTTGGCTTTTCGTCTAATCTTAAAACTTTATGCACAATAGCGGGTGCCGGCAAAAAAGTAAGCTTTTTTGATTTTGAATGGAAAACACAAAAATGGAACCTCTTATTTTTAATAGGTTCAATACTGGGAGGCATTATATCCGCAAACCTTTTAAAAAGCGATGCTCCTCTGCAACTTTCCCCGGCTACAATAAATGACCTGAGCGCCGTAGGGGTGCATTTTGACGGACAGCTAAATCCTGAACAGTTATATGGAATGCACGCGCTATCAATAAAAAACCTGCTTTTACTATTAACGGGTGGTTTGCTGGTAGGCTTCGGCTCGCGTTATGCCGGTGGCTGCACTTCCGGCCATGCCATCAGCGGCTTATCAAACCTGCAACTACCCTCGCTATTGGTGGTTATTGGCTTTTTCGCAGGGGGGCTTATTATGACACATTTACTTTTACCACTATTTTTTTAATTATGAAAGGATTTAGATTTGTACTTGCCGGATTAATTTTCGGCATCATAATGGTAAAATCAGAGGCAGCATCGTGGTATCGTATACAGGAAATGTTTCGTTTCCAATCATTCCATATGTATGGCATCATTGGTACGGCGGTAACTTTAGGCACTTTGGCAGTCTATCTTATAAAAAGGTTCAGGATAAATGATTCGGAAGGCAATGCGATCGTACTTAATGATAAAGACAAAGGTTGGAAAAAATATATCATAGGCGGTTTGGTATTTGGTTTAGGATGGGCTTTGACGGGCGCTTGCCCCGGCCCCATGTTTGTCAACATAGGCTACGGCTACATAACCATGATCATAGTGGTAGCAGGTGCGTTATTGGGCACTTACCTTTACGGCTTGCTTAAAAGCAGGCTGCCGCATTGAAACACGCTTTAAAGATTAAGTTCCGGTAACTAAAATTTTTGGCCCCCAGGCGTTTCAAAACCGTTTCACAAAAAACATAAATCTCCACTTTTCACAACCAGCTAATAAACAACGCATTACATGCAATTTACAGCTAATTTTCCTGACTTATAAGTAGTTTCATTTTGTTTCATACTAAGATCCTAAAATTCTTAAAATCAAACAATTACAAAAAAAAGCGTTTCACGCGTTTCATCTGTTTCATATATTTTCATGAAACGCGCATTGCTTAAATCGGCCCTTAAAAAAAACAAAGGCCGCGTTATTTTCATAACGCCGCCTTTGTTCATAATAGGGTAAAGTGCCAATTACACCAATACGCTCCCGGTCATTTCGGCAGGTATAGTAACGCCTAATATTTTTAATATTGTTGGCGCAACGTCGCCCAGCTTGCCATCATTTACGTGTTTAACATCCTTATCAATAACAATGCAAGGTACCAGGTTGGTGGTATGCGCTGTATTCGGAGATCCGTCACCATTTATCATATAATCGGCATTGCCGTGATCTGCCAGTATGATGAACGAGTAGCCATTGGCTATGCCGGTTTCAATAACCGCCTGTGCGCAGGCATCAACCGTTTCGGCGGCTTTTACAACCGCGCTGAATACGCCGGTATGACCAACCATATCGGTATTGGCAAAATTAAGTACGATGAAATCGGGCCAGCCGCTTTGTAGTTCAGGGATAATGGCATCGCGTATACCTTGCGCGCTCATCTCAGGCTGCAGATCATAAGTAGCTACCTTTGGAGATGGCACCAGCAAACGCTTTTCATTAATGAACTCCGCTTCCCTTCCACCCGAAAAGAAGAAGGTAACGTGTGGATATTTCTCAGTTTCGGCAATACGGATCTGGTTCTTGCCGGCATCCTGTAATATCTCGCCTAAGGTTTTTGTCAGATCGTCTTTTGTAAATATCACCTTAACGCCATGATAAGTTTCATCATAGGTGGTCATGGTAACATAATATAATTTAAGCGGATGCAGGTTATATTCAGGGAAAGCCTTTTGTGTAAGCGCCAGTGTTATCTCGCGGCCACGGTCGGTCCTAAAGTTAAAACAGATCACCACATCTCCTTCTTTAATTACAGCAAGTGGTAGTCCCATGCCGTTGGTCTTAACAATCGGCGGCATAAACTCGTCGGTAACATCCTGCAGATACTGGCTTTTTATAGCCTGGGTTATATCACCAACATGCTCGCCGATACCGTTAACCATTACATCATAAGCTTGCTTAACACGCTCCCAGCGGTTATCGCGGTCCATGGCATAATATCTGCCTATCGCAGTTGCTATTTGAACCTTAGTGCCTGCAATGTGCTCCTCCAGGTCAGTAATAAAACCTAAACCCGATTTGGGGTCGGTATCACGGCCATCCAAAAAAGCGTGGATAAAAACGTTATCCAGGCCGTATTCACCGGCTGCATCACACAAGCCCTTTAAATGTTTTATATGCGAGTGCACACCACCATCAGACACTAAACCAATAAAATGAACAGACTTGCCATTTTGCTTTGCATAGTTAAAGGCATCCTGTAAAACGGGGTTACCCGGCAGTTCATGCGCATCAACAGCTTTATTGATGCGGCCCAGTTCCTGGTAAACCACACGGCCGGCGCCCAAATTCATGTGCCCAACCTCAGAGTTTCCCATTTGTCCATCGGGCAAACCAACGGCCAGGCCTGAGGCCTCCAGCTTTGAGTTTGGGTAGGTTTTTATTAAATGATCAAAAAATGGGGTGTTTGCCGCCAAAATGGCGTTAGATTGGTCGTTACGGCCATAACCCCAGCCATCCAATATAATTAATGCAAGTTTTTTCGTATTTTCCACAATGCAAATATAAAACCAACGTTCTATACATTATAATTTATAGCTGCGCTTATTTGCGCAAACATTTGTTTACCTTATCTAACCTGCTATGAAATTACTTTACTTACCGCTGTTTGCACTTTTATTATTTCCCGTGTCGCCAGCCGACACCGTAGACACCGTTGCTCAATTATTAGGCAAAGGAGCTGTGCACGAAATTGCCAAACTTTTTCCCGCCGAAGTTGAAATTGGACTGCCCGGTACCGATCAGGACACGCATAACAAAGCAGCCGCCGAAAGCCTGCTGGAAAAATTCTTCGCACAAAACAAGCCAACAGGCAGTAAACTGCTTCATAAAATAAATAATGATGGCAGCTTTCAGTATGGCGTTGTAATTTTGTCGACAACTAAAGGCCCCTATCGCGTGTCTTTCAACCTAAAAAGCGAAAATGGCACCGTACAATTAACAAAATTGTTGATAGAGACCGAAAAAGTAAAATAACCTTCTCAGGGGTTCAGTGCCGCATTAATTAAAAAAAATTTACTTTTATATGTAGCGTTATAAAGTTTACGCTCGTTTAACCATCCAGTAACATAAATATTATAATTATGAAAAACTTTAGATCATTAAAAAATTTGGCCTTAGCGGGGATTGCCGTTCTATTAATGGCTGGTTGTGCCAAGACAAGTAATGACCCCGGAACACCTGTATCAACCCTTGCAGTTTACCATGTATCGCCCGACGCACCAAAACTTCAATTCAAATTAAATAGCAGCGTATTAAATGTTGATTCGGCGGGTTATGGCACTTACGGTTTCTATGTAAACGCTTATTCGGGTACAAGGGAATTATCAGCTTATCAGCGGGAAATTAAAAAAACAACCATTTCCGCTAACCTGCTTGAAGGTTCCATATACTCTGCCTGGTTAACAGGGCCGTGGGCAACTGCTGAGTTTGTAATTTTAGAAGACAAGCTTACTAATCCTGTTTCGGGCAAGGCTAATGTAAGGTTTGTTAATATGAGTGTTGGCTCTTCGGCGCTTGACCTTGTAACCAGCACGGGCGCTACAGTTATAAGCAATACGGCTTACAAAGCCGGCAGCGATTTTGTATCTATTGATGGTAACCAAAACTATAACTTCGTTATTCGCCAAAATGGTTCAACCGTTGATAAGTTCCTGCTTCCATCTGTCACCATCCAAGCCGGTCGTATTTACACTATTGTAGCCAGAGGATTTTACACCGGTACTGGCGCTACTGCCCTAACCGGCGATGTACTGATAAATTACTAAGCAGTAACAGCTTTTTGCACTAATTAGAGGCGGTGTTATGATATTTGCTTGTGCGAAATAAAGAGCTGACATTAGAAAAACTGATTGAGGGATGTATAAAAAAGGATTTCAGGAGTGAAGAACTTTTGTACAAAACCTATTTTGGTTACTTATCCGGTGTGGCGTACAGATATACAAAAGAACGCAATGAGTCGGTTGAATTGATCAACGACTCATTCGTTCGTATCTTTAAAAAACTGGACAGTTTTGCATTTAACGGCCCGCCAGACGAAAAGCACAAAGCATTTAAAGGATGGATAGGCCGGATCACCGCCAATGTTGCTATTGACCGCATACGCGCAAAACGCGCTATTATATATTTGGAAGATATAAGCAGCGACACCCAAACTGATATTGCTGTTGAAACCCCTGATAGCCTTAGCTACCAGGATATTTTAACGCTTATAGGCCGCTTGCCGGATATACAGCAGCTTATATTTAACATGCACGAAATTGAAGGATTCTCGCACGAAGAGATAGCAGTCAAATTGAATATCCCGGCAAGTACCAGCAGAGTATACTTAACAAGAGCAAAAACAAAACTCGCGGCGCTTTATAACCGTAACGAACACGCACGATGAAGAACCAGAAGGATCTGTTTTACGAGATAGAAAACGTGCTGCATGCTCACGAGGATGCTTACGTACCGGGTGCGTGGGAGGAATTTGTAAAAAAGAAAAAGCGGAGGCGCAGCATATTGTATATACGCCTCCTGGCCGCGGCAGCTGTATTGTTATTTATGGGATATGCTGCCTGGTATTTTGCGCCTGTTAAAACTGAAGATCCACAAACTAAAGCCATAAAAAAAACGCCCTACACCTACCCAAAAAACCATGAGGGACACGACAGCCTGATCGCCGGTCGCGCTGTTGTGCCTCAAAAAAACGATAGGGGTAATTTGGCCGTTTCTATCCCGTTAACTGTAACAAAGCAGCCTGCAGTTAACCACCCCGTTTTGATTCCGAAAGCTATTGAAGAAGCACTCCCTGGAATAAATAAAACAGAGGAAACTAAAAAGCAGCCCGGAACAAATAATATAGCAGAAGTAGTGAAGTTAAGGAAAGACTCAATTGCTGTTGCTACTGCTTATCAACCTTCCAATAATAGGATCGATCCTGCTGTTGCCGCAACCGGTGTGCCATCTGTTGTAAAGACTGAGCCTAAGCGGTATGAAAGGGGTGCACAAAGGCTGAACTATGATAGCCTTGCCAATTTAAATAAACCCAAACCGCCGGCTACTAATGAGAAAAAAGCCAAAAACTTAAGTTATGCGCTCATGTTATCGCCTTCTGTTGGTAATCAGAAAATGAATTTTGGCACCGGCGTAGAGGTAGCTTATAACATCAACAAAAACTTTTCTGTTAGCAGTGGTATTGCCTATGCGTATGTAAATGCCGGGTCAAACCGAGGCACCGCTCCCCGTGATGCTGTACAAAATTTTAGCTTGCAGGGATATAATACTTTAGCCTCTACAAATTCCCCGTCTTTTTCTCCCTCATCCTCGCAAAGTATAAAGGATGTAAAACTTGCATTATCGGGACTTGAAATTCCTTTAAACTTTCAGTATAAAACCACCGGCGGTTTCTTCCTTAGTGCCGGGGTATCGGCAATGTCTGTAATTGGTAATGATATTTCTTATAGTTATTTAAATAGCCGTGCGGTAAGCACGCCATCCGCAAATGGTTTAGCCAGTACCATTAGTGTGGTAACCGAAGAAAGCACGCAAAAAAGTAACGAAAAACTAACAGGCTATGTTGGCTTTTACACACTTTCCGCAGGCAAAAAAATCAATTTTGGCCGTGGGAAACTAAATTTTGCCCCTTTTATAAAGATTCCTTTTAGCCGGGTTTCTTCTGAAAACATTCAGTTGATACACGGTGGGGTACAGCTAGGCTTCGGGTTTTAACAACCCGGCGGGGTTAATAAACCCTATTTAACTACCTAACCATCAAACCACAACACTCCCAACTCACCTTCTTGCTTTGTAAATTGCCTTCATACAAAAAATGTTATTACTTTTGAGGCGTAATAACCCCTGTACAATTTGGATACGGAACTTTTAAAAAGGTTTATAACCAATGCCCTTGCCGAAGACGTAGGCGATGGCGACCATACATCATTGGCTACCATACCCCATGGAACTCAAGGGAAAGCCAAATTATTAGTTAAAGATGAAGGTGTAATTGCCGGAGTTGAACTGGCCCTGCTGATATTCAGTGCGGTTGACCCTGCTCTAAAAGTTGACGTATTGATACAGGACGGAGCGCTTGTTAAGCCAACAGATATTGTTTTGTGGGTTGAGGGCGATGCGCAAAGCATACTTAAAGCAGAACGCCTTGTGCTTAACTGCATGCAGCGCATGAGTGGCATAGCAACAAAAACCCGCCATATAGTCGACTTGCTTAAAGGCACCAATACCAAAGTGCTTGATACGCGCAAAACAACGCCTGGCTTGCGTTATCTGGAAAAATGGGCCGTTCGCATCGGCGGAGGTGTTAACCACCGTTTTGGTTTGTATGATATGATCCTGATAAAAGACAACCATGTTGATTACGCGGGAGGCATAAGAAATGCCATTGAAAATACGCGTCAATATCTGGCCGAACAAAACAAACAACTTGCTATTGAAATTGAAGTTCGGAATATGGATGAACTGGAACAGGTTTTAACTACCGGAGGAGTGAATAGGATATTGCTTGATAATTTTAATTTTGCAGAACTAAAACAAGCCGTTAATATTATTGAAGGCAGGTACATAACCGAGGCATCGGGAGGAATAACCGTTGATACCGTGCGCGACTTTGCCAACTGTGGCGTAGACTATGTCTCTATAGGCGAGCTAACGCACTCGGTAAAGAGCCTGGACCTGAGCCTTAAAGCCGCTAAGTAATTTGATTATATCTTTATTGGCAACTTTATTTATATATATCAAAAAATATTACGCAAGCGCGCTTAAATATTATTAAACTTGTTAAGTGAACTGATCTCTTATTATCTGTTTTTTGAATGATAAATGTCTATTCTATTTCCGTACTTATTTTAGCCTATCTGTTCGGCTCAATCCCTACAGCGGTTTGGATAGGGCAGGCTTTTTTTAATATAGACGTAAGGGAATATGGCAGTGGTAACGCAGGCGCTACAAACACGTTCAGGGTATTGGGTAAAAAAGCCGGCATACCCGTTATGCTGCTTGATATTTTAAAGGGGTGGACAGCCACCAACCTGGCCTATATGATAGGGATTTCAACCACCGGCCCGTCTGGCTCACTTTCATTTACTAACTTTCAACTGGCTTTAGGTATAGCCGCCGTTATGGGTCATCTTTTTCCTGTTTTTGCGGGTTTTCGCGGTGGTAAAGGCATTGCGACTTTGTTTGGCATGATACTGGCCATTAACATGCCTTCGGCGCTGCTCTGCGTCTCTATATTCATTGCTGTTGTGCTTATTACCCGGTATGTATCTTTAGGTTCAATAATGGCCGGATTTATGTATCCCATAGGTGTCACTTTTATCTTCCCAACCTACATGAAATCTGTTATTATATATGGCATGTGCATGTGCGTTTTAATACTGGTTACTCACCAAAAAAATATTGAACGCCTTATAAGAGGTAAAGAGTCAAAGGTTAACTTCTTCCGCAAAAAAGAAGTTTAGGTCTCCAGGCAAACATTCTGTATCTTATTTAGTTAATAGTGAAATTAACATCTACTTTTTAGTGATTTTATAAAAATGAAACTATCGAAATTTATCCTCGCCCTCCTAACCGTCACTTTTATCTATTCGTGTTCTACTGTGCCTTTAACCGGTCGCAAGCAGTTGAGCCTTGTAGACGATTCGCAAATAAATCAAGCTGCAGCCGCAAGCTATCAACAATTATTGTCCGATCCGAAAACCAAAGTAATCAGCACCAACAGCGCAGATGCACAGCGTGTAAAACGCGTTGGGCAACAACTTGCCATAGCTATTGAAAAATACCTCAATCAAAATGGTTATGCCAATCAGTACCAGTTTGCCTGGGAATTCAATTTGATACAAAGCGAAGAAGTAAATGCCTGGTGTATGCCCGGCGGTAAAGTTGCTATTTATAGCGGTATATTACCGGTAACGCAAACCGATGCTGGCCTTGCCGTTGTAATGGGCCATGAAATTGCGCACGCTATTGCCCGTCACTCTGCCGAGCGTATGTCGCAGGAGTTGGCAGCACAGGCCGGTGGCAGTGTTATTGGGGCCGCTACCAACAATAAATCATCGGCTAATATAATTAATGCCTTGTATGGGGTTGGCGGTCAGCTGGCTTTGTTAAAATATGGCCGCGACCAGGAAACAGAGGCCGACCGTTTAGGTTTAGTTTTTATGGCGATGGCCGGTTACGACCCTAACACCGCTGTTACTTTTTGGCAACGTATGGCAGCGCAAAAAACCGGAAATTCGACACCTGAGTTTTTAAGCACCCACCCTACCGATGCTACCCGTATTGCCAATATTCAAAAAGCTATTCCGGAGGCAATGAAATATTATAAAAAGTAAAGTTTAATAATTAAATACTTCACTTACTTAGCCGTTAAAGTCATAAACTTTAACGGCTATTTTTTTACACCTTCCGTCCAAATAGCGTCTGCTGAAAAGAAACCTATGGAGCACTCGCTGCGTATAAGTCCACGGATCACACAAAACGCAGGCCGCTCTGCGATAAACCCTGTGCGACAAAAATCAATGAAGAAGTACATTTTTCTTATCGCTTTTCTTGCACTTAGTGCAGTTTTTTCATGTAAAAAATTGGAATATGCCGCTGCTGCGACAACCGTGGAAAGCTACAGCCAGATCTATAATGTTGGCGCCGGAACCGGTGACCTCACTATCGACGGAAACTCAGCAACATATACGGACAATTCGCTTATCGTAATTGCACCCGGCGTATACGGCACCATCAATATTCAGAATATCAATCCCGCAACAAAAATCACCATAAAAAACGGCAAGGGGGTGGTAGCGATGGACGGCGGCAACTATGCGGGCGGAACTCAGAACATTTATGCCGGACTAAATTATAGCAACTGCAGCAATTTGTTGATCAGCGGTAACGGATCGGCAGATAATTTTGGCTTTTATATACATGATAACAGTTACCGGCCCACTTCCATATCGGGCACCAATAAAAATGTAACATTGCAATACTTTTCCTACAAAAATATTGGCGACTACCCGGTGATAGTATATGGCAGCGGCGCAGTTTGGAACGGTACAGACGCGTCGGTTAAAAACATGGGCCTAAAGTTTTTGGGTAATAAGTTTGACAATTGTAACGGCACCACCCAGTTAGGCGGACAGGTAACAACAACCCAGGTTACCGACCTGACAAGGAACATTGAATTTGCCTATAACCAATGGACCAATTGCAACGCGGGTAACCTGGTATTTGCAGGCGCCACAGATGCTATGAATATACACGATAATACCTTTACCAATATTAACCCTACTAATAATAACGACAATGGCTTATTCCATATAATAGGCAACAGCAATTTTTACCGTAATTACGCCAAAAGTTACCAGGGGCACATGATAAGGCTATGGTCGTTAAGTTTTGGCGCTACACCTGCCGATTGTTTGATATATGATAACATCAGTATAGGATCGCGCAAGTATAGTCCGTTTGAATGGCAATCAACCGAGGGCTTGAATGTTGTTGCCGCGCCTAATACTACTTTCGTAAATATTAAGCTCAACAATAACACCGCCGGCAACCTGAATTATGAACAAGACCCCGGATTTGGCGCTTGTTTGGTTGATAATTATGGTATGCCCGCCGGATCAACACAAGAGGTATTTAATAACATGCTATACGATACTTTCACTGCAACAGGCATACCTCATCGCATTTTTCAGTTCTCTGACGCGGCTTTGCAAGCAACAGCAGTGGCTAATAAAAATATTTATTTTACAGATGCTACAGCAGCCGGTTTTAACGAAACCACTTTAAAACTGGTAAACAAATCGCCTGCTAAAAACAAAGGTTTGAGCGGGCATTTGATCGATCCTTTAGATTATCATCGATTGCCGTTTAATCCAGCAACGCCATCAATTGGCGCTGTGCAATAATGCGATGAAAAGCAGAAACTATTTTAAAAAATGCTTGTTGTTAAATTTATAAACCCAACATTATGAAATCAATAACTATCCCCGGCGACCCTCATACCGTAACAGCAGTTATGGTAGATCAAACAGAAGAATTTCATGATCACGAAGTGGTGCAGCTCGTTTCTTCAGACGGATTACACACGGTAGAAAAAAGAATTTTTCGCGTGGTAGATGGCGGCGAAGATCAGTGGGAATTGCAGTTTGAGTAGCTGAATTTTAGGCCTTAAAAAGCGTTTCAAATCGTTTCAAAAAAAGCATAAATTTTAGCAAACCACAATATGTTGATTTGCATCAACTTAACTACAATTTACAGGTAAATTTCCTGACGAATAAGTAGTTTCATAGTGTTTCACTGCAAAATTGCTATCCATTGATTATCAAACGAATACAAAAAAAAGCGTTTCATCTGTTTCATTTGTTTCATATATTTTAGTGAAACGCTAACACCCTCTATAAATAGTTTTTTACGGCATCCCTCACTCTATCCAGGTACCCCGCACCAAACAGGTTAAGGTGTACTAACAAAGGGTACAGGTTCCAAAGGTCAGTGCGCTGCTGCCAGCCTTCAGCCAAGGGGAAGGCTTGATTATAATCTATATAAAACTCATTAGAGAACCCGCCAAACAGCGCGGTCATGGCCAGATCAACCTCGCGGTGCCCATAGTATACTGCAGGGTCTATCAAATAAGGCTCATCAGCAGGGGTGGTTAAATAGTTGCCGCTCCATAAATCACCATGTAGCAGGGCGGGCGCTTCCTCATCAAACAACCCGGGTAGTTTGCTATACAGCTTCTCAAAGTTGCCTGCATCAGCATATTCAAGCAGGCGCTTATCCGCCGCAAGGCTCACCATGGGCTGTAAGCGTTCCTGTATAAAGAAATCACTCCACTTATCATGCTTCCTGTTCGATTGCGGCAAAGAGCCTATGTAGTTATCATGGTCAAGTCCAAACTGGTCAGCAGTATTGCCATGTATTTGCGCTAATTGTGCCCCCAGGTTTTGGGTTGCCTGCACCGAGCCGCGTTTGGCATCAACCCACTCCAACAGTAAAAAGCTTTCGTTGCCCGCATCGCCTTGCAGTACTATTACAGGCACTTTAACCGCTTTGGTTTGTGCAAGTAGTTTCAGCCCTTCCGCCTCTGCCGCGAACATGCCAGGATATAGCGCTTTATGGTTCACCTTAAGGAAATACTTCCCACCCGCGGTTTGCAACTCGTAAGCAATATTGATGCTTCCGCCGCTAACAAAACGGGAGCCGGTAATGGTGTCGGACAGGTGCTCCTCAACTATGGATATTATACCCTTGGATGGTGTCATGGGGTCAAATTAGCTAAAACTAAAGTACCTTACAAATATCATGTAAAAAAGCTATTTTTGCGGCTGAATGAAGCACATACGCAATTTTTGTATTATAGCACATATTGACCACGGTAAGAGTACCCTTGCTGACAGGTTATTAGAATATACCAACACCATTACGCAACGCGAAAGCCAGGCCCAACTGCTTGACGATATGGATCTTGAACGAGAGCGGGGTATTACCATAAAGAGCCACGCCATACAGATGGATTATGAGATGGACGGCCAAAAGTATGTTCTTAATCTGATTGACACCCCGGGCCACGTCGACTTTAGTTACGAGGTTTCGCGTTCCATCGCTGCTTGCGAAGGAGCACTGCTGATAGTGGATGCTGCACAGGGCATACAGGCGCAAACCATCTCTAACCTTTACCTGGCTTTAGAGAACGACCTGGAGATCATCCCGGTACTAAACAAAATGGACCTGCCCGGCGCTATGCCCGAGGAGGTTAAGGACCAGATAGTTGAACTGATTGGCTGCAAACGCGAAGATATATTGGCTGCTTCGGGTAAAACCGGAATGGGTGTGCATGATATTTTACGCGCTATTGTTGAGCGGGTACCAGCACCTGTTGGCGACCCGGATGCACCTTTACAAGCTTTGATATTTGATTCGGTTTACAACTCGTTCCGTGGCATTGTAGCTTATTTTAAGGTAGTTAACGGCGAGATCCGCAAAGGCGATAAAGTAAAATTCTTTGCTACAGAGAAGCAATACATTGCTGAAGAAGTTGGCACACTTAAGCTAAAGCAGTTACCTAAAGACGTAATTAAAACCGGCGACGTTGGATACATTATATCCGGCATTAAAGAGTCTCGCGAGGTAAAGGTAGGCGATACTATAACCACTATAACCCGCCCTTGCGAAGCAGGCATACAAGGCTTTGAAGAGGTAAAACCGATGGTGTTCGCGGGTATTTACCCGGTTGATACCGAAGATTACGAAGAGCTGCGCGAAAGCATGGCCAAACTGCAATTGAATGATGCATCATTGGTTTTTGAACCGGAGTCATCTGCAGCGTTAGGCTTCGGTTTCCGTTGCGGATTTCTGGGAATGCTGCACATGGAGATCATCCAGGAGCGCTTAGAGCGCGAGTTTGATATGACGGTTATTACTACCGTTCCCAACGTATCATATCTTGCCTACTCAAGCAGAGGCGAAGAAATTGTAGTTAACAATCCCTCAGACCTGCCCGACCCAAGCAAAATAGACCACGTAGAAGAACCTTATATAAAAGCAACGATCATTACCAAGTCTGAATTTGTTGGACCTGTTATGTCGCTGTGTATTCAAAAACGCGGCTTCATCAAAAACCAGTCGTATTTAACTTCCGACAGGGTTGAGTTAATTTTTGAAATGCCGATGGGCGAGATCGTATTTGATTTTTACGATAAGCTGAAAACTATATCAAAAGGTTATGCATCATTTGATTATCATCAGATAGGCTACCGCACGTCAGATCTGGTGCGCTTGGATATCCGCTTGAATGCCGAGCCTGTTGATGCTTTATCATCATTGATATTCAGAGGAAACTCTTATGATTTTGGTAAGAAGATCTGCGAGAAGCTGAAAGAGCTTTTACCGCGCCAGCAATTTGAGATCATTATACAGGCATCCATTGGTGCCAAGATCATTGCCCGCGAAACAGTGAAGGCTTTGCGTAAAGACGTTACCGCAAAATGTTATGGTGGTGATATATCGCGTAAACGTAAACTGTTAGAGAAACAGAAAAAAGGTAAAAAACGCATGCGCCAGGTGGGTAACGTAGAGATACCGCAAAGCGCGTTTATGGCGGTTTTGAAATTAGATTAATTATTAGAGCCAAGAATCAAGACCAATCGGTTATACATCTTGATTCTTGGCTCTTGACTCTATAAAAAATGCAATTAC
>Ga0164241_10003773_pt1 | contig 15013 bp, 10 predicted proteins | sample OricomyardsoilBY_FD_108780 | JGI IMG/M metagenome (GOLD analysis project Ga0164241, IMG submission 108780) | Backyard soil microbial communities from Emeryville, California, USA - Original compost - Back yard soil (BY) | ecosystem: Environmental > Terrestrial > Soil > Unclassified | place: USA... | reverse complement strand
TTCCTAATTAACTTAAAACAAACCAAAATTATGAATCTTTACCTAATTTCTGAAGACATTCAGAAACTTAAAAAATTGCTGCCAAAGCAAAAACACGTTTTTGAAAAATCGATAATAAAAGATATCATGCGTATTGGAATTGTAACAATTACTTTATTCATTATTACTTCTTTACAATTGTTGACAGCGTCTCCGTTGAGAAGCCAGCCTATTGATAAAGTTGAGATTGAAGTAGCACTGCATAATGAAACGCTTGTTCAGGCATTTCAAAAAATTGAAGCGCTAAGCCCTTTCCATTTCATGTATCGGAGTAATGAAGTAAAAAGCATAAGAAATTTAAATTTACCCGATAATAAAAAAAGTGTCGAAGACATCCTGAAAATAATTTTATCGGGAACCGCACTAATCTACCAGCAAGTAAACAATGAGATTTTGATCATGCGCTCAAAAGATATCGGGAATAACTTCGCATTACAGGATGGCAATAATATTTCTTTGAAAGAGGCCAAATATACAATTACTCCGGAAGCTGCTAAAGTGCATGGGGTAGTTACGGATGTGAATGGTAAACCCTTAGTAGGAGTGAGCATAACTATCAAAGGGGAAACTATGGGTACTTCAACCGACAAGTCTGGAAATTATGAAATTACAGTACCTGACGCGGCGACTTTGGTATTTACCTACGTAGGATATGCAAAGAAAGAAATTGCAGTAGAGGGACGTTCGCAAATAAATGTAATATTGGAAGAAGCTGCTTCTTCGCTGAATGAAGTTGTGGTAACCGCTTTGGGTATTGTTCAGAAAAAAGTGTCTCTGGGATATGCTACTCAACAGGTAGAAGGGGCAACCCTAAATGAGGCTCGTGATAATAATTTTGTTAACTCCTTATCAGGCCGCGTAGCCGGGGTTGATATTATTTCAGGAAACGGCGTGGGTAGTAGTGCCCGCATTACCATTCGTGGCGAATCTTCATTGAATTATTTTAAGAATCAGCCGTTGGTAGTTATAGATGGCGTTCCGGTTTCGAATGATCCTGTGTCCAACGAGGGAGGCGATACAAATCCTGATTATGGTAGTTCCATAGGCGAATTGAATCCTGCCGATATTGAATCCGTAAACGTGTTGAAGGGTGCCGCAGCCTCAGCTTTGTATGGATCCAGAGCTGCTAGCGGAGCCCTGGTAATTACTACAAAATCAGGGAAAGGAGTTAAAGGCATTGGTGTCACTTTTACAAGTGGATATACCATGGAAAACCCATTGAGATTGCCTAAATTTCAAAATTCATTTGGCGGAGGAACAGACGGCCAATATGAAGGGTCTAATTTCGGTTACAGCAACAACGGCTTGTATCCGGACGGAATTAATGAAGATTGGGATGAAAGCTGGGGACCGGCACTCAGTGGACAATTAATACCACAGTTTGATTCTCCTACAAAAAATGGTTTCCGGGGTGCCGATGTCAATCTGCCTGATCGTGGGGATATTGTTCCAACGCCGTTTATTCCTCACCCCGATAATATGAAGGATTTTTTTGTAACGGGGCACACGCGCTTTAATTCTGTGGCATTAGCTGGAAGTAACAAGACATCCAACTACCGCTTTTCATACACCAATAACGACGAATTAGGAATTGTACCTAATAATAATCTGACGCGTAATTCATTTAATTTTAACGCCGGATATAAACTAACTGACAGATTTACTGCGCAGACGATCGCAAATTATACAAAAACTAATAGTACCAGCCGGCCCGATCTGGGATATGGTCACGGAACGCCGATGTATGAGTATGTTTGGTTCAACAGGAATGTGGATCTTAACAGCTTAAGAGACTATTGGCAACCGGGCCTCGAAGGCCTTCAACAGTTCTCACAGGATTATGGCAATGGTCACGATAACCCATTCTTTGTTGCCTATCAAAATACCAGTGGACAGAACAAAGACCAGTTATATGGAAACGTTAAGCTGACTTATAAAATCCTGGATAATCTGACATTAACGGGTCGTGCCGGAACAGACTATTTTAATGATTTCAGGCCGCGAAGAAGAGCCATGAGCAGCTCAAACGCTCCACAAGGCTTTTACCAGGAAACGACGTTGACATACCAGGAGAGTAACTATGATTTCCTTCTTAATTATCAGAAAGAAATAAAGGATTTCCATTTTGATGTATCCGCCGGAGGTAATATTATGGAAAGGAAACGTGGAAGCCAACAGGCTACAGCAGGCGAACTGGTGATCCCGGATTTATATACCTTGAATAACAGCAATGTTCCCGTGCAGAATACGGAATATAATGAGCAACGCAGGACCAACAGTCTTTATGCATTTATACAGGGAGATTACCAGGGCAAAGTATATGTAAACATAACTGGTCGTAACGACTGGTCAAGTACCTTGCCCCCTTCTAATAATTCCTATTTCTATCCTTCGATAAACACGAGTATCCTGCTAAACAAAATCTTTACCATGTCGCCCAGGATTGAGCTGCTGAAGTTAAGATTGGCTTACGCGCAGGCAGGTAATGATGCTGACCCGTATTCTATTCTGACCCCCTATAATTATCAGCAATTGTGGAATGGAATTCCCTCGCTGGCGGAAAGCTCTCAGTTGAATAACCCGAATTTGAAGCCCGAAAAAAGTAGTTCTACTGAAATTGGCGCCGAAGTTTCTGCCTTTCAGGGAAGGCTTGGCCTCGATGTAACTGCTTATAGTACCAGTTCAAAAAACCAAATAATTCCCCTTCCAACACCAGTTTCTTCAGGGTATCGTGGCAGGGTGATCAATGCCGGAGAAATATCCAACAAAGGCATTGAAGTTCAATTAAACGCAGTACCAATTCGTTCGAAAAGCGGTTTCGAATGGAATATGATGATCAATTTTGCCCGGAACGTGAGCAAGGTAGTATCACTCGCTCCCGGAGTAGATGCGATTGTTCAGGAAGCTCCCGGAGAAGATGCTTCTATACAAGCACGCGTGGGAGAAAGAATGGGAGCACTGTATGGGCCAGGTTTCGTACGTGTGCCTGACGGACCATTAAAGGGTATGCCCATTATAGGAACTAATGGCAGGGCAGAAATAACAACCACTTCTATTTACCTGGGAAATATTAATCCGGACTGGACAGCCGGTATTACCAACCGCTTTTCTTTTAAGGGTTTTTATCTGGAAAGTCTTTTCGGAATCAACCATGGAGGTGTGTTAGTTTCCCGTTTCATCAATAAGGCTACAGGTGCCGGCCAGTTGCTTGAAACCGCAGGCGCACGGTTAAAACATGCGCCGGATGATGTATATAATACTGATTACTACAGGGACGGAGGTGTTTTGCAACCCGATGGCAGCTATGTCCGAAATCTACAGATATTTGATGGTTCGTACAGCAAAGGGTTAATTGGAACCGGTCCACGGGATTTTTATAAACGCTATTACGATCATAATTCGGAGCAGCAACTGGTGGACCGGTCTTTCGTAAAACTGAGAGAAGTGAAAATCGGATATCAATTTCCTAAAAGAATGTATGAGCGTCTTCCAATTCAGAGTATCGCTTTTTCTCTTGTCGGGCGGAATCTTGTTCTTTGGACCAAAAATGATCAATTTGACCCGGAAACCGCGGCTTCCACAGGACAGGGTCTGATTGGTGGTTTCGAAAATCTTAGTTTGCCGACAACAAGAAGTTTTGGTGCTAATCTGAACATCATTTTCTAACTAATTAATTTACTAATAATGAATTCAAAACTATTTATACGAAGCATACCTTTTGCGCTATTGCTTTTAACCGGCTGCACTAAGGATTTTGAAACGATAAATCAAAACCCTAACAGTCCGCAACAAGTACAAAACGAGCAATTTTTGCTCCCATCCATTATCGTTAATTCTGTTCGAAATTATGCTTACAAATCCCAGTTCGAAGCAAGTGTGGTGGGCGACTATTATGCCAATCAATATGTCAGCGGATTTGATAATGATTGGACAGCCAGCACGACTGAAGGCGGATTTCTCTGGAATTTTTTCGATCAGCTAAAAGATGTACAAAACCTGCGCGTATTGAGCCATGAAAAAGGTGATAAGAACAATGAAGGCGTATCTCTTGTGCTGTGGTCATGGATGTTCCAGGTGATTACCGATAATTTTGGGGATATGCCCTACAGCCAGGCTGTGCAAGGCAAAACAACCGGTAATTTTTCTCCCGTATATGATACGCAGGAAGACATTTATTATAGCCTGATGGATTCTCTGAAGGAAGCTAATACGTTGCTTTCATCCGGGACCGACCCTATCAATTCTGATGTACTTATGGGCGGGAGTGCAATGCGTTGGAGGGAATTTGCTAATGGGCTTCGTTTAAGATTACTATTGCGAATGTCTGACGTTACCGGCGCAAAAGTTGACGTGGGGACAGAAATGAATACCATGGTGAACGATCCCGCCACCTATCCCTTATTTGCTTCCAATGACGACCAGGCGGCTTTGGAATTTACAGATGAACTTAATAATGAGTTTCCTGCCTATCATAATCCACCAATAGGTGACTATCACTTGAGCACTACTTTTGAAACCAACCTCAAGACTCTGGATGATCCGCGCATTGCTTTTTTTGCCATGCCTACGCCGGCCAGTTATGGAACAAGTAATCCTCTGTTCGCGGGCGTCCCTAATTGTATTGGCACAAGTGAGTCATCCTATAACGGAGGATCCAATTATCAATCCCAGGAATCCCCTATTTTAATGCCATACCTTGGTTACCCTCTATATGCATCTAAAACTGCAGCGCAAGGATTACTACTTACCTATTCAGAAGTTCAATTCATACTGGCAGAAGGAAAAGAACGTGGATTGTTTTCAGCCGGGGAGGATGCAGCCACCTATTATATGAATGGAATTAAGGCCCAATTTAGTTATGACGGAAGCAGGCTAGATGTACTAAATCAAGGCATTCCCGCAACTGACCATCACTTTGCCAAGTCTTCTGATATCATTCCTGATCCTTCTTATTTTACACAGCCAGGTGTAGCGCTCACAGGCAACCAGGTTGATGACCTTTACAAGATCAGGCTACAAAAATGGTTTGCTTTATTCTATACCGGCTTTGAGGGTTGGTCTGAATGGAGAAGAACAGGTGTTCCAAAAGAAACTGAAATTGGACCTTCCAGTTCAATTAGCGCCTGGCCACGTCGCGTTCGCTATCCGCTATCTGAACAAACAGTAAACACAGCCAACTATAACGCGGCAGTGCAGGTTCAGGGTCCTGATGATCTTTTAACCAGGGTGTGGTGGAATAAATAATTTTATAGAAAAAGCAGGAGAAAATACCACAACAGATATTCTCCTGCTTTTGGCAATAATTCTTTCGAAGGTTATTAGCCATGAAGAATTCACCATTTTGTTTAACTGAATCATTTATCCTGAATTGGTTTCATTTAAAAAAAATCGACAAAAATTTTAAACGCATACAACAAAAGCATTTTGATGAGAGATTTCTATATTTTGTTCTTTACAGTAATTTTCTTTATTGCTGGTTGCGGCAATGCTCCATCCAATGATGCTCCTAAAGATATCCGGCATATAATAGTTATTGGCGTCGATGGGATGAGTCCCGATGGAATTCGTAACGCCGCAACACCGGTTATGCATCAAATGATAAATGACGGTGCCATAAAATGGGATGTGCGTACCGTTCTTCCTTCGAGTAGTTCTCCTAACTGGGCTTCCATGATATCCGGAGCCGGCCCGGAACAACATGGAGTTACCGATAATGACTGGGAAAGGGACGAGCACTCCCTCCCTCCTGTTATCATGGATGATGATGGCATCTTTCCCACCATTTTTGAGGTAATTCGCAAAAACAGGCCTGATGCAAAAATCGGCGCTATTTATAACTGGGAAGGATTTGGAAGGCTAATTGAAAAAGGCGCCGTGAATTATGATACTACTGCCTCCGTTGACAGCACCATTCTCCTGGCATCCTCTTTTATTGAAAAGGAAAAACCTTTATTTTGTTTTATTCAACTGGATAATGTGGATGCAGCAGGCCATAAATATGGACATGGCTCTAATGAATATTATCGCGCCGTTGCAAAAGCAGATAGCTTAATTAGTAACATTCTGAAAAGTATCGGAAAAGCCGGCATAGATAAAAACACGCTCGTAATTGTAACAGCAGACCACGGAGGCCAGGGGTATGGCCATGGAGGCGCTACTCCTGAGGAAGCAGAAATTGCCATGATTTTCAATGGGAAAGATGTAAAACCAGGTTATTCTATAGTGCAACCTGTTTACACTTATGATCTGGCAGCCACTATCGCGTTTTGTTTGGGCATTGAGACGCCTTACGCCTGGATAGGAAGGCCTGTAAAAAGCGCTTTCGAAGGATTTTCAGAACCTTCGAATCTATGGAAAGGGAAAAAGCTCATCGCAGCTCCTGTTATTTTTCCAAAACCACATTTGTATGCTGAAGCCGGCGGACTATATACCGATACAATTGCAGTTGTAAAAATGGAACCGGTTGCCGAGAAAAGCATCATTAGGTATACCCTTGATGGTTCAGAGCCTGATTCAAACTCCGAAATATATAAGGCTCCTTTTAATCTTGATACTACTACTGTTGTAAAGGCAAAATCTTTTGACAAAAACGGTAATGAAAGCCTGACTTCCAACGCCTTTTTCAGGGTTGTGAAAAAAGAACCGGGAATTGGCCTGCAAACTGACTTTTATCGCGGAAAAAATTGGGCATCCATACCGGATTTTAGCAAACTGACCCCGTTTAAAAGTTGGGTTTCACCCGAATTTCAATTAAACAGGGAACAGATATTACCGCTACTGGATAATGATATATTCGGTGTGGTTTTCAAAGGATATATAGAGATTAATAAACCCGGAAAATATACTTTCTACACCAGTTCTGATGATGGCAGTAATCTTTACATAGATGCCAAAAAAGTTGTGGACAATGATGGCTCGCATGGTGTAATTGGAAAATCCGGTAATATATATCTTACGGCAGGAAGACATGCTATTCGAATTGATTATTTCAATTCGCTGGGAGGGTTTTGGCTGGATGCTTTTTATAAAGGCCCCGGGGTTCCCCGGCAGATTATTCCTGCAAATAAATTATTCCTTAAAGGTCAATAGAGAAAAATAACTTTTAAACTATAAATTGCGTAAAAAATGCGCTTGATTAATTAGTACCCGCATTTGGCAGATGAGTTTTATGAATTGGCTATATTATTTTATTTAGTTATCCGCTTATTAATGTATTGAGATTTATTTTCTTATTACGCGCGTACCGATAAATCTATAATCGCCAAAATATTAATTCCTGGAGCCACAATTTGTGGATGGTTGATATCAAGCATTAATAATTATCATGGATACAAGAAGAGAATTTTTAAAGAAGGCATCATTGCTGGCTGGTGGTACAGGCTTGTGGAGCAGCTTACCCGCTTCTATTCAAAGAGCAATTGCTATCAATCCCGACCCCGGAACTACTTTTGAAGATGCGGAACACATCGTTTTTTTGATGCAGGAAAATCGTTCGTTTGATCATTGCTTTGGAACATTGCAAGGCGTCAGAGGATTTAATGACCCTCGTTTTATTACGTTACCCGGGAATGATCCGGTTTGGTTGCAACCTAATAAAGATGGTAAAAAATATGTGCCCTTTCGGCTGAATATTAAAGACACCAAAGCCACCTGGATGGGTGGCCTGCCTCATTCGTGGGCAAACCAAACAGATGCGCGTAATAATGGAAAATATAATAAATGGCTGGAGGCGAAACAACCCGGCAAAGAATACAAGGAAATGCCGTTAACCATGGGCCATTATACGCGTGAAGACATTCCATTTTATTACGCGCTGGCTGATGCTTTCACGGTTTGCGATCAAAATTTTTGTTCATCCCTCACAGGCACAACCACTAACCGGACTTTTTTCTGGGCTGGAAAAATCCGCGCACGGCCTGGAGCGCAGGCAGATGTGCGCAATTCGGATTTGTATTATAACCGCGAAGCGAACTACAAAACCTTCCCTGAAAGGCTGGAGGACAACGGAATTTCGTGGCGTGTTTACCAAAATGAACTGAGTGTACAAACTGACCTTGAGGACGATGCTGATAGTTGGCTCTCTAATTTTACAGACAATAACCTGGAATGGTTTAGTCAATACAACGTCCGGTTTCACAAAGCGCATATTGATTTTTTAAAGAAAAGAGTTGACGAATTACCGGCAGAAATTGAAACGTTACAGCATGAAATAAAAAAGGTCAAAAAAAAGCATGCACAAAAAATTGTAAAGAAATTAAATCAAAAACAGCAACAACTTGAAAGTTACAAAATGGAGCTAGTGACGTGGAGCCCCGAAAATTTTGAGAAATTGTCTGACTACGAGAAAAATCTTCATAACAAGGCTTTTACTACCAACGTAAATGAAGCGGATTTCCATAAAATGGAAATGTTTTCTTACGATGACAGCGGAACAGCGCGCAATATCTTATTGCCCAAAACTGATGTTTTGTTTCAGTTCAGGGAAGATGTAAACAGTGGAAAATTACCTGCCGTTTCCTGGCTCGTAGCGCCACAATATTTTTCTGATCATCCGAGTGCACCATGGTTTGGCGCCTGGTATGTTTCCGAAGTGCTCGATATTTTAACCAAAAATCCCGAGGTATGGAAGAAGACAATTTTCATCTTAAATTATGATGAAAATGATGGCTATTTTGATCATGTTCCTCCTTTTACTGCGCCAAAACCAAATGATCCCGGTAGCGGAAAAGTTTCTGATGGAATAGATACTTCTCCTGAATATGTGACCATGCAGGAAGAATTGAGCAGGCAGGATCCAGATAAGACCGATGCACGCGAAAGCCCGGTAGGATTGGGCTATAGGGTGCCCATGGTAATTGCTTCGCCGTGGTCCCGTGGAGGATGGGTCAATTCACAGGTATTTGATCACACATCTACCCTACGATTTTTGGAAAAATTCTTATCGAAAAAGTCTGGAAAAGAAATTAAAGAAACGAATATTAGCGATTGGCGGCGCGTAGTTTCCGGCGACCTTACATCTGCCTTCAGACCTTACGCAGGAGAAAAGCTAACATTACCTGAATTTATAAAATATGATCCTTTCGTAAAGGAAATTTATAATGCAAAATTTAAAAAGTTACCAACGGATTTTCGACCGCTGCAGGATGAAGAGATTCAGGAAATAAAAACGAATCTTTATAAGACGCCTTTGCTTTCAAAACAGGAATCAGGCATCAGAGACTCATGTGCGCTGCCTTACCAGTTGAATGTAGATGGTAAATTGAGCGATGATAAAAAAGCTTTTGACATAACTTTTTCTGCGGGTAATGATGTATTTGGCGCGCAATCTGCGGGCGCTCCCTTTAACGTATATGCTCCCGGAAAATATGCTTCAAATAAAGACAGCAATCAACAATTGTTTGAGGACGTAAAAGCCTGGTCTTATGCAGTGCGGGCGGGCGATGAGATAAAATCGCAATGGCTCCTGGAAAATTTTGAAAATGACTTATATCATTTAAGGATCTACGGCCCTAATGGATTTTTCAGAGAGTTTACCGGCGATAAAAATGATCCGCGTGTCAGTATCCAACTGCGATATGAAAACGGCAAAAATGATCCGAAAAAGTTTACAGGGAATGTTGTTTTACTATTCAAAAATCTGAGCGATGAAAATCATTCTATTGAAATCAGCGATAAGTCCTATAATAATGAAAAACGAACTTTTGTTCTAAATAAATCGGAGGAAAAGGAAACAGTTTTAGATCTTAAAAAAAGTTTTAACTGGTATGATTTTTCAGTAAAAATAAAGAGCAATAATTTATTTGAAAAAAGATATGCGGGACGCGTGGAAACGGCGGAATCTGGTAAAAGCGATCCTTTTATGGGAAGAGTATTAACCTGATCAAGACTTTCTGAAATAGACAATGGTTCAACATCTTCAATAAATAAATTTTAACTTTGATTCAAAAATATACGGTATGTCAAATTCACTGTTAAACAGAATAACTATTAATCCCGGGGTAGCTCACGGAAAACCTACTATCCGCAATAAACGATACACCGTTGAAGGACTGTTGGAATATCTTGCAGGTGGCGATACTATTGAGTATCTACTGAAAGAATTTCCCGACCTGGAGAAAGAAGATTTTCAGGCTTGCATGCAATATGCGTTGTTGAATATGAAGCAAAAATATGCAGAAATCAGTGCCGCATGAAGTTCCTAATAGATGCGCAACTTTCACCTTCGTTGAAAAAATTGTTTATTTCCCGAGGGTATGATTGTGTCCACACTTTAGATCTTGAAAACCAAAACGATACTCAAGGCCACAACAATAGGTCAATTCGGGATGTACACGAATATTTTAATGTTCACCAATAAAAATCTGTAATTGTCATCTTCACCAACTGAACTAAAACGAACGCTCACACCGGCCATGCTTTGGGGATTGGGTGTAGGTTACGTCATCTCCGGCATGTATTTCGGATGGAACCTCGGCCTTGCAGAAGGTGGCACATTGGGCCTGGCCATCGCTACATTTTTCATCATTATCATGTATGTTACCTTCACGTTTAGTTATGCAGAACTTGCATGTGCTATACCCAAGGCGGGCGGCGCCTTTGACTATGCTTCGAGGGCGTTCGGAAAAGACATCGGTTTTATCGGCGGGATGGCCCAAAATGTTGAATTCATCTTTGCTCCGCCTGCTATAGCATTTGCCATAGGCGCTTATTTTAATTTATTTTTTCCGCAAATTCCGATACTTGCTATTGCCATTTTTGCATATATCGTATTTACGGCATTGAATATTTATGGAGTGAAGGCAGCCGCCATGTTTGAATTGACAATAACCATTTTGGCTGTTGGAGAGTTATTGCTCTTTAGTGGAATAACGCTTCCACATTTTCAATTTGCGAATTTGCAACATAATGCATTGCCGCACGGATGGATGGGAATTTTTGCCGCTATTCCCTTTGCTATCTGGTTTTTCCTCGCTATTGAAGGCGTGGCCAATGTAGCGGAGGAGGCCATCAATCCACAACGGACTATTTTGATTGGTTTTGGTTCTGCGATTCTTACCCTGGTTATTTTATGCTTATTGACGTTTGCATCTTCTGTTGGGATTGCGGGATGGGAAGCTATAGTTTATAAAACGGATGGAACCATGTCGGACTCGCCGCTTCCACTGGCCTTGGCGCATATCGTGGGCAGCAATCACCTGCTCTATCATTTACTAATAACGATTGGATTATTTGGGCTCATCGCTTCTTTTCATGGGATTATTCTCGCAGCCGGAAGGTCTGTGTTCGAATTTGGGCGGGTAAAATTTGCTCCTGCTTTTATTGGCAAAGTCCACCCGAAATTTCAAACGCCTTCTAACGCTTTGCTCGTTAATATGGGAATAGGAATAATTGCATTACTCACAGGTAAAACCGCTGAAATCATTACCATCTCCGTATTTGGCGCACTGACTTTATATATTATTTCAATGATTTCACTTTTGCAGTTAAGAAAAAACGAACCTCAATTAACGCGTCCGTTTAAAGTGCCGGCGTATCCATGGTTCCCTGTAATCGCTTTGATTATTGCGGTAATATCTTTTATTGCCATGACGATTTTTAATTGGCAACTTGCCATTGTTTATATTGCGTTTATGGGTGTTTGTTACACTGCGTTCAAAGTATTTAAAAAATCTTACCACAAAGGCACAGAGTTCACAAAGAATTCTTCTTAAAGGTCTTAGTGCTTTCGCGAAAAAAAAGTATCCACGAAGACATAAAGTACGCAAAGATTTATTTTAAATAATTAATGAACCAACGATGACAGAAAATGAATTAGCAACTATTGCAGTGGATATTTGTTATAAAATTCATACAACACTTGGTCCCGGCCTGCTTGAAAGCGTTTATGAGGCTGCCTTCGCTTATGAGTTAGACAAACGTAATATTCCCTACACCCGGCAAAAAGGAATTATTGCAAATTATGAGGGAGCAGTTTTAGATGTTGGTTTTCGCGCCGATATAATTATGGATAGTATATTGATTGTTGAAATTAAATCTGTTGAGCATCTTGAAAAAGTACATCATAAAACAGTTTTGACTTATTTAAAATTGACTGGGATTAAATTGGCTATTCTTGTTAACTTTAATGTGAATCTGATTAAAGAGGGAATACATCGGAAAATTTATGGGCAATTACTATAAGAATTATCCCACGGAGACACAAAGCACACAGAGTTTTTCCCCTGTGTTCTTAGTGCCTTTGTGGGAAGAAAAAAATTATCCCACGGAGACACAGAGTTCACAAAGGGTTTTTCTTAGTGTTCTTAGTGCCTTTGTGGGAAGAAAAAAATTATCCCACGGAGACACAGAGTTCACAAAGGGTTTTTCTTAGTGTTCTTAGTGCCTTTGTGGGAAGAAAAAAAGTATCCCACGGAGACACAAAGTTCACAAAGGGTTTTTTCTTAATATTCTTAGCGCCTTAGCGGGATGAACAAAAATATCCCACGGAGACACAGAGTTCACAAAGGGTTTTTCTTAGTGTTCTCAGTGCCTTTGTGGGATGAACAAAAATATCCCACGGAGACACAGAGTTCACAAAGGGTTTTTCTTAGTGTTCTCAGTGCCTTTGTGGGAAGAAAAAAAGTATCCCACGGAGACACAGAGTTCACAAAGGGTTTTTCTTCGTGTTCTTAGTGCCTTTGTGGGAAGAAAAAAAGTATCCCACGGAGACACAGAGTTCACAAAGGGTTTTTTCTTAGTGTTCTTTGCGCCTTTGGGGGATACAAAAAAAATGAAACTTTTTTATATGAATACAAAAGAAATCCTCCAATATGTCAGAGACCATCCGGCAGGAAAAGTGAAAATCGCAATTACGGATATTGATGGTATCCTTCGCGGAAAATATGTTTCGACAGAAAAATTCCTTTCTGTTATACAGTCGCACGCTGGCTTTTGCGACGTTGTTTTTGGCTGGGATGCCAATGATGTAGCTTATGACAATGTCACTTACACAGGCTGGCACACCGGCTATCCGGATGCCCCGGCAAAAATTGATTTGTCAACTTTCAGAAAAATTCCATGGGAAAGTGATATTCCATTTTTTTTAGCCGAAATGATGGACAATAACAACGAACCTTCACCGGTTTGCCCCAGGCAATTATTGAAAAAAGTTTTGAAAGAGGCTAACGGGGATGGTTACTTACCATTTTTTTCGCAGGAATTTGAATGGTACAATTTTGCCGAAACACCGCAAAGCATCTGCGAAAAACAATTTAAAGACCTTTCGCCACTTACTCCCGGAATGTTTGGATACTCCATTTTGAGAAGCTCGTTAAAAAATCCTTTTTTTACCGATTTGTTTGAACTACTCAGAAAATTCAATGTGCCCTTGGAAGGATTGCATACAGAGACAGGTCCCGGAACTTATGAAGCTGCAATTACTTATTCGGAAATTATAGAAGCTGCCGACAGGGCTGTAGTATTTAAAACAGCGGTAAAAGAAATCGCGTATAAGCATGACTGTATGGCCACGTTCATGGCAAAGATTAATGAGAATTTACCGGGGTGCGGTGGCCACGTTCATCAAAGCCTTTGGGACAGAAATGGAAAGAAAAATCTTTTTTATGACGAGAAGGATCCCCAAAAAATGAGCGGACTGATGAAGAATTATATCGCGGGCCAATTGTATTGCCTTCCTCAAATATTGCCCATGTTTGCACCTGTCATTAATAGTTATAAACGACTGGTAGAGGGAGCGTGGGCGCCTACTACGCTAACCTGGGGAACAGATAACAGAACCGTTGCTCTGCGTGTTTTGGCTAACGCCAGTAAATCTTGTCGGCTCGAAACAAGAGTGATAGGCTCTGATGTGAATCCTTACCTTGCAATGGCAGCTTCTCTTGCTTCGGGTTTGTACGGAATAAAAAATAAATTAAAATTAAAACAACCCGCAACGAAAGGAAATGGATACAAGGATTTTTCAAACGGAACACTTCCTAAGACATTAGATGAAGCAACACAAATGATGAAGGACTCGAAAGTTGCAAAAGAAATATTCGGAGAAAAATTTGTGGAACATTTCACCCAAACCCGTGAATGGGAATGGAAGCAACATCTGAAAGCTGTGACTGATTGGGAATATAGAAGGTACTTTGAAATTATTTGATTTTAGCAAATAACAAATTTCAAGAGACAAGTTCCAAAAAAATCAAAATTCAAGAGACAAGTTCCCAAAAAGAAAAGGCAGAAGAAAATAAAAAATAGCAAAATGGAGAACTCAGGTAAAATATATGACCTCGAAGAACGAACTGCTGTATACGCTGAAAGAGTTAGAAATTTTTGTTTGAAGTTACCAAAAAATATAGCCAACGCAGAATACACAGCACAATTAATAAGATCCGGCAGTTCTCCGGGTGCTAATTATATTGAAGCTAATGAGAGTATTGGCGACAAAGATTTTAAAATGAAGATAAAGACCTGCAGGAGAGAGGCAAAGGAATCCGCCTATTGGTTACGTTTGGTAATAACGGATAGTTCAATTGAACAGGAAGATGAAAGATCATCTCTACGACAGGAAGCCAAGGAATTTATACTGATATTTACTGCAATCCTGAAAAAGAGAGAGTAAATTTTTAGTTGTTTTTTGCTTTTTGTTTCTTGTTTTTTATTTTTTGTTTCTTGTTTTTTGTTTCTTGTTTCTTGTTTCTTGTTTCTTGTTTCTTATTTTTTGGTTCTTATTTTTTGTTATTTGTTTCTTGTTTTTTTTTTCTTGTTATTTGTTTTTTTTTATTTGTTTCTTTTTTTTGATTTTTTTTAATATTTATTATTTTAAATATTAATTATGCACTCCAATCAAATTTACCAATACAACTTTCCCACAACCATTCGTTTTGGGGCTGGCTCCAGTAAAGAGTTAGGCGACTATCTTCTAAAAAACAATCTGGAAAGTCCGTTAATTGTGACGGATAAAACAGTCGCAGAATTGTCTTTTTTTAAG